>Ga0207699_10000075_pt1 | contig 78963 bp, 67 predicted proteins | sample LARL51metaG_FD_184344 | JGI IMG/M metagenome (GOLD analysis project Ga0207699, IMG submission 184344) | Corn, switchgrass and miscanthus rhizosphere microbial communities from Kellogg Biological Station, Michigan, USA - LAR L5-1 metaG... | ecosystem: Host-associated > Plants > Roots >...
CGGCGTTGCGCCTCCTCGACATAAGTTCGACTATGCCTGCGTCGGCGCGCCTGGCCAGGAACGCGGATGCCTCGACGACTGATGCCACGAACTTGCGCCACGAGGCACTAGCCGATGCCTGTCGATGCCAGCATCTGCGAAAGGCTGATCCCGACCGGCCAGGCCACGGCGGTGCTGCAGGCGGTGGGGGCGGGCGGCGAGAGCGAGCCGATCCAGGTGATCGGCACGGCGGCCATCCGGCGCGGCTTCGACGAGGTCTGCCTGCAGCAGGCGATCAACGTCCGCGGCGCTCCCGGGGTCGCCGAGGTGGCGCTCAACCCGGACGCGCACCGCGGCTTCGGCGCCCCGATCGGCTGCGTCCTCGCCTCGCCCAGCCACGTCTACCCCGGTCCGGTCGGGGTCGACATCAAGTGCTCGATGAGCCTGCTGCAGCTCGACCTGCCGGCCGCGGCGATCGAGCCGCGGCAGGTGCGCCGGGACCTGATCCGCGAGATCGCCCAGCGCGTCCCGACCGGCCCCGGCCGCGGGCAGCGCCACGCCCCGCGGTCTCGCTCCGTCGGCCCGGAGCTCGGCGAGGAGGTGGCGACCGCAGGCGCCTCGGTCCGGGTCTGCGAGGCCCTCGGCATCCCCGCCGAATGGCGGGCGCGCTGCGAGGACTGGCATCACCTGGGCCACGATGGCACGACGGACGCCCTGGCGGCGCGGTTGGCGGAGCTGCGCGAGGGCGGCCGCTTCGCCGCTTTCGCCGACAAGGTCGCGCAGCTCGGCTCCTACGGCGGCGGCAATCACTTCGGCGAGTGCGAGGTGGTGCGGCTGGGCGGGGCGCCGGCGGCGCGGACGGCCGCGAGCGGGCCGGCGGAGGCTGGCGAGCCGCGGGCGGCGGCGGATCTCGCGCCAGAGGACCTGGCGGCGGTGTTCGGGCTGCGCGACGGCCACGTCGCCTTCCTGTCGCACTGCGGCTCGCGGGGCTTCGGCCATCACCTGGCGCAAGGCCAGTTCCAGGAGCTGCGGCACCAGTTCGAGCGGCTCGGCCGCCCCCTGCCGGCCGGGGATCCGCACCTGGTCTATGCGCCCCTCGGGACCCCCGAGGCCGGCCGTTACCTCGACGACATGGCGATGGGCGCCAACTTCGCGACCGTCAACCACCTGCTGATCAACAGCCTGCTGCTGGAGGCATTCGCCGCGGTCTTCCCGGGCGTCGGCGGCCGGCTGGTGTACTTCATCAGCCACAACATCGCCCGCCTCGAGACGCTGGAGGGACGGCCGATGTGGGTCCACCGCAAGGGGGCGACGCGCGCCTTCCCCGCCGGCCATCCGGAGCTCCGCGGGACGCCCTTCGCGGACACCGGCCACCCGATCCTCCTGCCCGGCAACCCGCAGGCCGGCTCGGCGGTGATGGTCGCCGCGCCGGGCGCCCGCCTCACCTGCTTCAGCGTCAACCACGGCGCGGGCCGCGCCCTGGGCAGGCGGCAGGCGATCCGCCAGCTCGACCAGCAGGCCGTCGACCGCTCCTTCGCCGAGCGCGACATCCTGACCAACACCCGCACCTATCCGCGCGACGAGGCCCCCGCGGCCTACAAGGACTTCGACGAGGTCCTACGCTCGGTCGAGCTCGCCGGCCTCGCCACCGAGGTCGCCCGTCTCGACGCCCGCTTCGTGATCAAGGACGGCGCGCCGGCGGACGACTGACCGGGTGGGAGTCGGATCTCCCTTCCTGCCGCTGGCTGGGCGAGGGTGGTGACCGCGGGTGGTCGGACTGCGACGCCTCGCCCAAACAGCGGCTGGAAGGGAGATCCGCCTCCCACGGCCAACGAGCGGTCTATTCGACTCTCACGATCGGCGCCGTGAGCGGCCCCAGCGGCGGATCGCCGGCGTAGAGGACGCGCTCGAGGAAGAGGCCGGAGGGCGGCGCGGTCCACTCGGCGGGGCGCGGGGGACGGCCGCCCTGGCCGGCGGCGCGGGCCGGATCGGCGGCGAGCAGGGCCGCGAAGCCGTCGAGGTCGAGCTCGCCGGCGCCGGCCCGCACCAGGGCGCCGGTGACCCGGCGCACCATCTTCCAGAGGAAGTGGGAGGCGACCAGGCGGCAGAGGATGAGCGAGCCGGCGGCGGCCACCTCGGCGCGCTCGACCACCACCAGGGTGCTCGGCTGCTCGGCCGGGCGCTCGCAGAACAGCCGGAAGTCGTGCCGGCCCGGCAGCAGCGCGGCGGCGGCGGCCATGCGCCCGGCGTCGAGAGGCCGCTTCACCCACCAGACGTAGCGCTTGGCGAGCGCCGTGCGGCGGCGCGAGACCTGGTAGAGGTAGGAGCGGGCGAGCGCCGAGTGGCGGGCGTGGAAGCCGGCCGCGGCCGGCGCCAGCGCGAGCACGTGGATGTCGGCCGGCAGGCGGTCGTTGACCTCCCGCCGGAGCGACTCGGGCTCGACGGCGCCGGCGAGACGCAGGTGCGCGACCTGGGCGAGCGCGTGCACCCCCGCGTCGGTGCGGCCGGAACCGCCCAGCTCCTTGATGGCGTTGCGCTCGCCGATCGCCTCTTGCAGGGCGCGGCGCAGCTCCCCCGCCACCGAGCGGGCGTTCTGCTGCTCCTGCCATCCGTGGTAGCGGGTTCCTTCGTACTCCAGGGTGAGACGGTAGGTCGTGGCCATGATCGTCGGGGCGGTGGAAGGGCGGCAGTGGAAGGTCGAAATAAGATCGTGCTGCGATATACCTTGGGTCGTGCGTATGGTAAACTAGTCTCATGTAGCCGGCGAGCCATCCAGGCTCCCATCCTCCAGGAGGTTATGATGAAGAGAACGATTGCGCTGTTGGCCTGCCTCGCGGTGCTCTGCCTGATCCTGGCGCCGATCGCCGCCGCCGCGGCCGGCACCTCCGGCAGCTGGAACGGCTGGATCACCGACGAGAAGTGCGGCGCGAAGGGCGCCAACGCCGCTCACAAGGACTGCGCCGCCAAGTGCTTGGAGAAGGGCGGCAAGCTGGTCCTCTACAATACCGGCGACAAGAAGCTCTACAAGCTCGACAAGCAGGACGTGGCCAAGGAGCATCTCGGCCATGAGGTGACGGTCAAGGGCACGGCGACCGGCGACAGCATCGCGGTCGACTCGATCGAAGCCGCCGCCCCGGCGAAGTCGAAGTAGGGATCGGTAGACATTCGCGGCGGGCCGCGGCCCTTCGCGGCGCTCGCCCCCCCATCCCCTCGCAGCCCACGCGGCGCAGGGCCGATCTCGGCCCCGCGCCGCGTCGCATTTCAGGTGAGCTTCGTCCTCAGATCTTCACCTTCCGGCTGACCAGCGTCGTGTCTCCCTGCTGGAACGGCACCGCGGCCGGCGGCCGCGCCGCCAGCAGGGCGGCGCCGGCGGGCGGCAGGCCGGGGGTGACGTCAACCGCGTACAGCTCGAGCGGGCCGGTCTCGCCCAGCACCAGGTCCAGCTCGCACCCGGCGGCGGGCAGCGTCACGTCGCTGTAGCCCAGCCAGTCGGACGGCCCACTCTGGGGCTTGCCGGTGCGCCAGCCGGTCGTCGGCACCGGGTGGCCCTCGACGGTCACCGATTCGGGGTTCGCCCGCGCGGGCACCCACACCAAGCCGGTGGCCGCGCCGCGCCGCGACACCAGCCGCAGGCGCAGGTGTCGCTTGCCGCCGGCGACGACGCTCTCGAGCACCTGCAGGTCGGGCGGCGGCGCCGCGGCGGCGGCGAGCGGCGGCGCCGGGGCGCTGCGCGCCACCCCGCCCGTCGACGACCAGGGGAAGGCCGGCGCCAGCGGCCCGAACGCGGCCGCCTGCCGCACGGCCGCCGGCAGCGGCGGCAGCGCGCGCACCACCCAGCGCGCCGCGCCGGAGTCGCCGTCCTGGTGGAACGTGTAGGTGAGCGGCTGCGGCGACCGCGGAGTGAAGCGCGGCTGCGTCAACGCCACCAGCGCCGCCAGCACGGTCGCCGCCAGCGCCAGCGCCCACAGGCGGCGTCCGAGACCTCCGCCGCCGGCGACCAGCGGCGCCATGGTCGCGTACACCAGGGCCAGCAGCACCGCGATGATCGGCAGCGCCTGCACGCCCAGGCCCTCGTGGACCGGCGGCAGCACGCCCCACCAGAGCAGCGCCGCGACGACGCCCGGAACGATCGTGGCGCCGGCCGGCGTCGCCGTCTTCCCTCCGCGCCAGATCCGGCCCACCACGCCGCAGACCCCCGCCGCCAGCGCCGGCACCACCAGGACGTAGCTCGTCGCCGGCGCCAGGAACGCCATCGCCACGGCCAGCGCCGCCCAGACCAGCCAGACGCCAGCCCACATCCCCATCTGCGCGGCGCGGCGGCCCATCCCCAGCATCGCCGCGAACCCCGCCGCCACTGCCAGCGGCAGCAGCCAGAAGGTCGCCAGCGCCGGCAGCGGATGTGCCAGCCAGGTCGCCGCCAGGGGGCCCGCGGCGCGCAGGGCCAGCCACAGGCCGAACGCCAGCAGGACCGTCGCCAGCAGCATCGCCGGCACCGCCAGCAGGCCGAGCACCAGCTCGCCGCCGCCGAGCGTCCGTCGCGCCAGGGCGATCGCCGTCGCGGCCAGCACCAGCAGCAGCGCCACCACCGCCAGCGCGAGCATCCAGGCGGCGGGCCAGCGCACGATCCCGAGCCCGAGGAGGTCGAAGAACACCAGCCTGCCCGGCGGCGGGGCCGCCAGGTCGGCGGCGCTCGCCAAGCCGGTGACGGCGGCCAGCGCGCTGTCTCCCTGGTGCTGCAGGCTGGCAGGCGAGGCGTAGGCGAAGTTGTCGTCGGGAGTGTGGTACCGGGTGGCGCTGCCGATGAAGGCGAAGTTGAGGCCGGGCACGTGGTAATGCCGGAAGACCGTCAGGTCCGTGTCGTTCGGCAGGCGGGAGTAGATGGCGGCGGCCAGCGAGGTGGTGACGGGCCGCGCCACCCGCGCGGCCCAGGCGGAGATCATCCAGCCGTCGTCGCCGCTGGCCTCGAACATGTAGCTCGGCCCGCTGGTGCCGCGCGCCTCGAGGTTGACGACCGCCTTGACCTCCTTCGCCTCCGGGCTCGATTCCTCGAACGCCGAGGCGCCCAGCAGCCCCGCCTCCTCCCCTTCGTCGAGCAGCAGCAGCACCGGATGGCGGAGCGGCGGCCCGGCCTTGAGCGCGCGCGCGATCTCGAGGATGGCCGCCACCCCGGCGAGGTCGTCGGAGACGCCCGGGCCGGCGTCGACAGAGTCGTAGTGGGCAGCCAGGGCCACCGCCGCGCCGGGCTCGCTCCCCTCGAGCCGCGCCACGACGTTCTGCACCCGGCCGCAGGCGCCGCCCCAGTGGCAGGCGAAGCCCTCCTCGACGCGCGCCTGGATGCCCAGGCCGGCGAGGGTCGCGACGATCGCCTGGCGTACGCGCTCGTCGGCCGCGCTGCCCACCGGATGCGGGCGGCCGTCGCCGGCCAGCCGGCGCAGCACCTCGCGCGCTCGCCCGGCGGAGAACTCGCCGGCCGGCGCCGCGGCGGACCGCGGCGCGGCCGGCTGGTGGCGCACGATGGTCGCCAGCAGCGTCACGCCGAACAGCGCCAGCATCAGGACGAGCGCCCCCCCGGCGCTCCTCGGGCTCACTCCGCTCGACGCCTCGACCTCGTGGTGCGGCTCGGCCATGTGCGCGATCCCTCCGGGGCTGACGGGCGTGCGTCCACGGCCCGCGTGGGCTCGACGCGGCAGGCTCGCGGACGATCGCCGATGGAACTCGGGTCTCCGACCCTACGCTACCACTGTGCGCCGCGCACCAGGCGCCGGGACAGTGGGCGGTCGTCTCCCTCGCCGAGGGAGTCTCCCACCGGCCACCGCACCGCGGCGCGTGATGTAAAGTCGCGGCATGGCCTCCGGGCAAGAGGAGCTGCTGTTCGGCCGGCTGGCGCTGCACTACAAGCTGATCACCGCCGGCCAGCTGGAGGAGGTGCACGGCTTGCACAACCTGGCCGGTGGGCGCCGCCAGCTGCCCGAGATCCTGGTCGAGATGGGCTACCTGAGCCAGCGCCAGGTCGACCAGCTGCTGGTGGTGCAGCGCGACTACCTCGAGAAGCGGCGCGCGGGCGCGGGCCAGGCGGCGGCGCTACAGTCATCCGCGGCCCCAGCCGCCTCCCCGCCGCAGCCATCCGTGGCGGCCACCTCGGGACCCGACGATACGATGGCGGCCCCAGGCGCCGCGGCGGCCCCCGCCCAGGCCGAGAGCGCGGCGACCGCGACGGCGTGGGCGGGAGCCGCTGGCGGCCAGCGGGAGCTCGACGCGATCCTGGCGCTGGCGGTCGAGCGCGGCGCCAGCGACATCCACATCCACAGCGGCGCGCCGATCGGCTTGCGCCTGGCCGGCAGCCTCGTCGACCTCGATCCGCAGCCGCTGGCGCCGGAGGTGGCGGCGCGCATGATCGAGGAGGTGCTCGACGACGAGCAGCGCGCCGCTCTCGCCCGCCACGGCCAGGTCGACTTCGCCCACACCCTGCCCGGGCGCGCCCGCTTCCGCGCCAACGCCTACCGCCAGCAGCGCGGCCTCGACGCGGTCTTCCGCAGCATCCCGTCGCAGCCGCCGACGTTGCAGTCGCTCGGCCTCCCCGAGTCGCTGGCCCGCCTCGCCGACTACCACCAGGGGATGGTGCTGATCACCGGACCCGGCGGCTGCGGCAAGTCCGCGACCATGGCGGCGTTGATCAGCATCATCAACCAGACCCGCGCCGATCACGTGGTCACGATCGAGGACCCCATCGAGTACCTCCATCCCTCTCTCCGGGCGATCGTCAACCAGCGTCAGGTGGGGCCTCACACCGCCTCCTTCGCCCGCGCCCTGCGCGCCGCGCTGCGCGAGGACCCCGACGTCATCGCCATCGGCGAGCTGCGCGACAGCGAGACCATCTCGCTGGCGATCACCGCCGCCGAGACCGGCCACCTGGTCTTCGGCACCCTGCACACCAACAATGCGGTCCGTACGATCAACCGCATGCTCGGGGTCTTCCCGCCCAGCCAGCAGGCGCAGATGCGCGCCATGATCGCGGAGTCGTTGCGCGCGGTGGTCTCGCAGCGGCTGCTGGCGCGCGCCGACGGGCGCGGCCGGGTACCGGTGCTGGAGATGTTGATCGTCACCAAGGCGGCGGCCAACCTGATCCGCGACAACCGGACCTTCCAGATCCGCTCGATCCTGCAGACCGGCGCCGCTCAAGGCATGATCCAGCTCGACGCCGCGCTCGCCGAGCTGGTCAGGAACCGCGTGGTGACCCGCGACGAGGCGCTGCTGCACGCCGAGGATCCCACGCGGATTCCATAGCCATGCCCGGGATGCCAGAGCTGCTGCGGTACGTCAAGGACCATCGGGGCTCGGACCTCCATCTGGCCACCGGGCTCGAGCCGCGCATCCGCCTCAACGGCTCGCTCGAGCCGGTGTCCGGCTGGCCGGTGCTCGACAAAAAGGGGGTGCAGGAGCTGCTGTGCGAGGTCGTCTCCGACGCGCAGTGGGAGGAGTTCCAGCGCCTCCACGACCTCGACTTCGCCTACGGCATCGAAGGCGTCGGACGCTTCCGCGTCAACTATCTCTACCAGCAGAACGGTCCTGGCGGCGTCTTCCGCCTCATCCCCGAGACGATCACCACTCTCGAGGAGCTCAACCTGCCCAAGTCCATCGAGGGGCTGGCCCACCTCCGTTCGGGGCTGATCCTGGTCACCGGTCCGACCGGCTGCGGCAAATCGACCACCCTGGCCGCGATCATCGATCGCATCAACTCGACCTACAGCAAGCACGTCGTGACCATCGAGGACCCGATCGAATTCGTGCACCGCAACCGGCGATGCCGCATCTCGCAGCGCGAGGTGGGAAGCGATACCGAGAGCTTCGGCGCGGCCCTGCGCGCCGCCCTCCGCCAGGACGCCGACGTCATCCTGGTCGGCGAGATGCGCGACCTCGCCACCACCTCCATGGCACTTTCCGCGGCCGAGATGGGCGCGGTGGTGTTCGGCACCCTGCACACCAACGGCGCGGCCAACACCATCGACCGCCTGATCGACGCCTTTCCGGCCGACGAGCAGTCGCAGACCCGCACCACGCTCGCCGAATCGCTCGCCGCGGTGGTGTCGCAGCAGCTGCTGCGCAGCGCCGACGGGCACGGGCGCTGCGCAGCAGCCGAGGTCCTGCTCAAGACCCCGGCCCTGCCCAACGTCATCCGCGAGGCCAACACGCCGATGGTCCAGACCATCATGCAGGGGGGCCGCGCCATGGGCATGCAGCTGATGGACGACGCCCTGGCGGCCATGGTCGAGGCCAAGCGCGTGACCCCGCGCGAGGCCTATCTGAAGGCCAACGACAAGGCGCGCTTCGAGAACCTGATCGACGACTAGACCGGCTGCCCACGACCGGCTGCCCGCGGGCCGGCTGCCCACGGCCGGCGGCAGCTCAGAGGCGCGGCGGCGTGCCGGGCAGCGGCGATTCCAGGGGAGCCGCCGGCGTCCCGCCCCCGCCGCCCAGGCCGTGCGCGATCTCGCGCTCGGCATCGCGCAGCGTCTCCGCCGCGTCGAGGGTGACCAGGCGCGCCTTCTCGACCAGCTGCTCGGGCGTCAGCTCCTGCTCGCGCACGCTCTCCTTGACGCGCTCGACGGTGCTCCGCGCCACCTCCCTGCCCATCTCGAGCGCGTCCCTGCCCGCCTCGCGGGCGCTGTCCAGGAGATCGTCGCGGGCGTCGCCGAGCAGCCGGTCCTCGCGCCGGGTGGCGGGCAGCGCGACGCCGGCCAGCATACCGATCGCCAGCGCGGCGACGCCCACCGCGAGCGGCCGCTCCTCGATCGCTCCCGCGAGGCCGCGGTGGCGGGCCGCGGCGGCGCCCCGGCGGGCGCGGCGCCACTTCGCGGGCAGCGGCAGCAGCGGGCCGCCGCGGGCGCCCTCGACCGCCAGCCAGCCAAGCCCCAGGCCGACGGCCAGCGTGGGCAGCGGATGCTCGCGGACGATCCCCATGAGCCGGTGGGTCGCGGTCTTTGGATCCTTGATGACTGACATGCTTTTTTCTCCTGCGGGGATTGCGTGACGTTCCCGGAGGCGATCACCACCTCCCGGGCAACTCCTCGGGGACCAGGCCGCCGCCGACCGCGGCGCCGGTGCGGGAAACGGGCGTCGACGGCAGGTCCGACGCCATGTCCGACCCGGACCACGTCGCACGCTGGCCGCGCTCGCCCGTGCTCTTGAGGAAACGCGCCAGCAGCACCCCGGTCGCGAAGCTGCCGCCGACCAGGACCGCGGGACGCCGGCGCGCCAGCTCCTCGAGGTCGCGCACCACCTCCCGCAGCTCGCTGTGGCGCACGTAGCGCGCCGCGCGGTCCATCTGCCGTGCCGCACGTTCGGCGAGCTCGCAGACGCCCCGGGTGGCGGCGTCCACCCGCGCCGGCGCCGGCGCAGCCAGCGGCGGCATCGTGGACGGGCCGCCCACCCCGGCCGCGGCCGCGGCCGGCCAGGCGCCGGCGCCCGCGGCGCGCGTCCCCGCCGGACGAGCCGCTTCGCGCTGCAGCCGCCGCCCCGCGTCGCGCAGCGCGGCCGCGATGCCGCCCAGCCGGTCGGCGAGCAGCTCCTGGCGGCGGCGCACCAGCGCCGCCACCTGCGCGCGGGCGTCGGCCGCCAGGCGCACCGTCTCCTCGCGGGCCTGCTCCTTCAGCTCGTCGACCTGGTCGCGCAAGCTTCCACCCGGCAGGTCATCCATCTCGCGCCCGGAAGCCACGTAGCCGCCGCCCAGGTACTCCCTTCGTTCCACCATGACGACCACCTTTCTCTCCGGCCCGGTCTCTCCCGCCCGGACCGTGTGTTGCGACCCCTCGCTCCCCTTCCCCTTCCCTTCCATCCATCCAGGCCGTAACTCCGCAAGAGACGTGCCATCGGAGCCGGGCCCGGGCCGACGCGGAGCCGACGCGGAGGGGAGCGAGCGCCGGCCCCGCGGGCTCCCCCCGCGTCTGCTGGTAGGCTTGCCGCCGTGCTGAGCCCGCTCGAGCTCTCCGGGGCCGCGATGCGCCGCCTGGTGGACGCGGCGATGGACCGCATCGCGCCGCACCTCGATTCGCTGCCGTGGCAGCCCGCCGCCGATACCGAGGGGGGCGCCGCGGTCGCCCGCTCCCTGGTGGAGCCGCTGCCCGAGCGGCCGGCGCCGCTGAACGAGGTCCTCGACCTGCTGTTCGATCGCGCCGTGCCGAAATCGTTCAACAACGCCGGACCGGGGTTCCTCGCCTACATCCCGGGAGGCGGGCTGCCGCAGTCCGCGGTGGCAGACCTGATCGCCGACGCCGTCAACCGCTACGTCGGGGTGTTCGCCGCGGCGCCGGCACTCTCCCAGCTGGAGGCGAACGTCGTCGCCTGGTTCGCCGGCCTGGCCGGCTATCCGGCGGCGGCGCGCGGCCTGCTCACCAGCGGCGGCTCGCTGGCCAACTTCAGCGCGCTGGTCACCGCCCGGCGCGAGCGGCTGCCGGAGGACTTCCTCGCCGGCACCCTCTACGCCTCGGACCAGGCCCACCACTCGGTGCAGAAGGCCGCGCTGCTCGCCGGCTTCCCGCCCTCGAGCGTGCGCTCGGTCCCCAGCGATGCGGCGTTCCGGCTGCGCCTGGACCTGCTCGAGGAGCGCATCGCCGCGGATCGGCGCGAGGGCCGGCAGCCCTTCCTGGTGGTCGCCAACGCCGGCAGCACCAACACCGGTGCCGTCGATCCGCTCGGCCCGCTGGCGGACCTCTGCGCGCGCCACGGGCTCTGGCTGCACGTCGACGCCGCGTACGGCGGGTTCTTCCTGCTCACCGAGCGCGGGCGGCGCGCCCTCGCCGGCATCGAGCGCGCCGATTCGATCGTGCTCGATCCGCACAAGAGCCTCTTCCTGCCCTACGGCACCGGCGCTCTCCTGGTCCGCGACGGCGCCGCGCTGCGCCGCGCCCACAGCCTCACCGCCGACTACATGCCGCCCCTGTCGGAGGACGACGAGCTGATCGATTTCTGCGAGATCTCCCCCGAGCTGTCGCGGCCCTTCCGCGGCCTGCGCGTCTGGCTGCCGCTGAAGCTCCTCGGCGCGGCGCCCTTCCGCGAGGCCCTGGACGAGAAGCTCGACCTGGCGCGCTGGGCCGCCGACCAGCTCCGCGCCATGCCGGAGGTCGAGATCCTCGCCGAGCCCGAGCTCTCCCTGCTGGCCTTCCGCCTGGCCCCGGCGATCCCGGCAGCCCTGGCCGGCGCGGCCGCCAGCCAGCTCCTCGATCGCGTCAATCGCCTGAATCGCGACTGGCTGGCCCGCGTCAACGCCCGCCGGCGCATCTACCTGACCGGCACCATGCTCGGCGACCGCTTCGCCCTGCGCATCTGCGTCCTCTCCTTCCGCACCCACCGCGACCGCGTCGAGCAGGCCCTAGAAGACCTCCGCGCCGCGGCGCGCGAAGCCCTGGCCGGCTGGAAGTGAGCCGGCTCCACCGGTCGGACCCCGCCCGGGGCGCCAGTGCGCCTCGCGGTTCGGGCCGCCGATGTCGTCCGCGCTTCCTCTCCCGAGACCGCACTGGCCTTTCCGGGCGCTTCGACACAAGATAGCGGCAATGAGCATTGTCCCAGCGGGGGCGACGGTGGCCGCGGCGGGTTCGGAACCCGGCACCGCGAGCGCCTCACCTCACCCCGGCCCGGGCACCGGACCCGGCCTGGTGCGAGGCCTGGGGCTGTGGGACTGCGTGTTGCTGACGATCGGGTCGGTCGTCGGCACCGGCATCTACCTCACCCCCGGCGACATGGCGAAGGACCTGCCGCATGCCGGCCTGATGCTGCTGGTGTGGGCGGCGGGCGGGCTGCTGGTGCTGGCGGGGGCGCTGACCTTCGCCGAGCTGGGGGTGCTCTACCCGCGGGCCGGCGGCATCTACCAGTACCTCAAGGAGGTCTACGGACCGGTCTGGGGGTTCCTCTACGGCTGGACCGCCTTCCTGGTCATCATGTCGGGCGGCATCGCCGCGCTCGGCGTCGCCTTCGGCGAGTACCTCGGCAGCTTCCTCCCCTTCTTCTCCACCCGCCACCTGCTGCTGGCGGTGCCGATCGGCGGCTGGACCTGGCGGCTCTCCGGCGGCCAGGTGGCCGCGCTGCTGGCCATCCTGCTGCTGACCGCCATCAACCACTTCGGCCTGCGCGAGGGGGCCGGCGTGCAGAACGCCTTCACCGTGCTCAAGATCGGCTCGATCGCCGTCTTCGGCGTGCTCGGCCTGCTGGTCCGCGCGCCGGTCCACGGCGCCCTGACCGCGCCGCTGCCGGCGGCCCTGCACCCGGCGACGGCGCCCGGGGCGCTGATCAGCGCTTTCGGGGTGGCGATGATCGCGGTGCTCTGGACCTACGACGGCTGGTACGCGCTCACCTGCTCGGCCGGAGAGGTCCGCGACCCCGGACGCAACCTGCCGCGCGGCCTGATCTACGGCACCGCCGCGGTCACCGGCCTCTACGTGCTGCTCAACCTGGCCTACGTCCGCGCGCTGCCGGTGGCGGCGATGGCGGCGAGCGACCGCGTCGGCGAGGCGGCCGCCGCCGTCCTCTTCGGCCCCACCGCTTCGCGGCTGGTGTCGCTGGCGGTATTGATCTCCACCTTCGGCTGCCTGTCCGCCACCATCCTCTACAGCTCGCGGATCTATCAGCCTATGGCCGCGGACGGGGTCTTCTTCCCGGCGCTGGCCACCATCCACCCGCGCTACCGCACGCCGACGGCGAGCCTCTGGGCGCAGACGCTGTGGACCGTCGTCCTCACCGTGTCGGGGACCTACGAGCAGCTCTACACCTACGTGGTCTTCGCGTCGGTGCTGTTCCACGCCGCCGCCGCCGCGGCGGTGTTCGTCGTGCGCCGGCGCCGCCTGGGCGCGGCCGCTTCCTACCGGACCTGGGGCTACCCGGTGGTGCCGGCGCTGTTCGTGCTCGCCTGCCTGCTGCTGATCGGCAACACCCTGGTCCAGCGGCCGGTCGAGTCGCTGTGGGGGCTGGGATTGGTGGCCGTCGGCCTGCCGGCCTACGCCCTCTTCTCACGCCGCCGCCGCCCCTCCGCTTCCTAAACCGGCGCCCATGCACTATCTTCGGACCTGCTGGCACCGACTTGGCCTTGTCTAGCCGCCCAACTCTTTCTTGGAGGGAGCACCCGTGAATCGAACTGCCTCGATGGTGGCGCTGCTGCTCTGCCTGCCGGTGGCGGGCCTGACCCTGTCCGCGCGCGCGGCCCTCGCGGCCGACGACAGCGGCGAGAACCGATCCGGCGACAAGAGCAGCAAGACCTGTAAGGTCGAGACGAAGGACGAGAAGCAGGAGCCGCTGTCTGCCGCCACCTTTGCCGGCCTCGAGCTGCGCGGCATCGGGCCCGCCTTCATCTCCGGGCGCGTGGCCGACATCGCCGTCGATCCGCGCCGCCCCAGCACCTACTACCTCGCCGCCGCCTCGGGCGGCGTGTGGAAAACCACCAACTCGGGCACCACCTTCGAGCCGATCTTCGACTGCGAGGGCTCCTACTCGATCGGCTCCGTCACGATCGACCCCAACGATTCGCTGGTCATCTGGGTGGGCACCGGCGAGAACAACAGCCAGCGCAGTGTCGCCTATGGCGACGGCGTCTACAAGTCGGTCGACGGCGGCCACCACTGGCAGAACCTCGGCCTCAGGAGCTCGGAGCACATCGCCCGCATCGTGGTCGATCCGCGCAGCTCGGACGTCGTCTACGTCGCCGCCCAGGGACCGCTGTGGGCGGCCGGCGGTGACCGCGGCCTGTACAAGACCACCGACGGCGGCAAGACCTGGAAGCGGGTGCTGGCGATCAGCGACAACACCGGGGTCACCGACCTGGTGATGGATCCGCGCAATCCAGACGTGCTCTATGCCGCCGCCTACCAGCGCCGCCGCCACGTCTGGACGCTGATCGACGGCGGCCCCGAGTCGGCGATCTACAAGTCGCGCGACGCGGGCGCCACCTGGCAGAAGCTGACCAACGGCCTGCCCAAGGAGGACATGGGGCGCATCGGCCTGGCGGTGGCGCCGGCCAATCCCGACGTCGTCTACGCCACCGTCGAGGCGGCGCGCGGCGGCTCGGCCTTCTTCCGCTCCCGCGACGCCGGCGTCAACTGGGAGAAGCGCAGCTCGACGGTGGCCAGCAGCCCGCAGTACTACCAGCACATCGTCGTCGATCCCAAGGCCGCCGACCGCGTCTACCTGCTCGACACCGTCAACAAGGTGAGCGACGACGGCGGCAAGACCTTTCACCCGCTCGGCGAGGCGTCCAAGCACGTCGACAACCACGCCCTGTGGATCGATCCGGCGAACACCGATCACCTGCGCGCCACCTGCGACGGCGGGGTCTACGAAACCTGGGACCGCGCCGTCACCTGGGAATGGAAAGCGAACCTGCCGCTGGCGCAGCTCTACCGCGGCGACGTCGACTACGCCCTGCCGTTCTACCACGTCTACGGCGGCGCCCAGGACAACGGCAGCGTCGACGGGCCCAGCCGCACCACGACCGTCAACGGCGTCACCAACCGCGACTGGGTGGCAACCTTCGGCGGCGACGGCTTCGTCAGCAAGGCCGACCCCGAGGACCCCAACACCGTCTACGTGCAGGCCCAGTACGGCGCCGTGGCGCGCCGCGACCGCCGCACCGGCGTCGTGGTGGAGATCCAGCCGCAGCCGGGGCCGGGCGAGCCGGCGCTGCGCTACAACTGGGACTCGCCGCTGATCATCAGCCCGTTCTCCCACACCCGCCTGTACATGGGCGCCAACCGGCTGTTCCGCAGCGACGACCGCGGCGATTCCTGGCGGGCGATCAGCCCCGACCTGACGCGCCATGTGGACCGCAACAAGCTCAAGGTGATGGGCCGCGTCTGGGGCGTGGACGCCGTGGCCAAGAACGCATCAACCTCCTTCTACGGCAACATCGTGTCGCTCGCCGAGTCGCCGAAGCAGGAGGGGTTGATCTACATCGGCACCGACGACGGCCTCATCCAGGTGACCGCCGACGACGGCGCCCACTGGCGCAAGCTCGAGCGTTTCCCCGGAGTGCCCGAGAACACCTACGTCGCCAACCTGACCGCGTCGCGCCACGACGCCAACACCGTCTACGCCGCCTGGGACGATCACAAGATGGGCGACTTCAAGCCCTACCTGGCGAAGAGCGTCGACCGCGGCGCCACCTGGACCTCGATCGCCGGCAACCTGCCGGCGCGCGGCACCGTCTACGGCTTTGCCGAGGACCACGCCGACCCGTCGCTGCTGTTCGCCGGCACCGAGCTCGGCGTCTGGTTCACCCTCGACGGCGGCAAGAAGTGGATCCGGCTGACCGGCGGCATGCCGACGATCGCGGTGCGCGACATCGCCATCCAGCGGCGCGAGAGCGACCTGGTGCTGGCGACCTACGGGCGCGGCTTCTACGTCCTCGACGACTACTCGCCGCTGCGCATGATCGACGCCAAGCTGCTCGAGCAGCCGGCGGTGCTGTTCCCGGTCAAGAAGGCCCCGATGTACGTCGAGACCGCGCCGCTCGGCGGCTATCGCAAGGGTTTCAACGGAGCCTCGTTCTACGCCGCGCCCAATCCGCCGTACGGGGCCGTTTTCACCTACTACCTCAAGGACGACATCAAGGACCGCAAGGAGCGGCGGCACGAGGCCGAGGAGAAGGCCGAGAAGGCCGGCAAGGACGTCTCCTATCCGACCTGGGAGGAGCTCCGCGCCGAGGACCGCGAGGCGCCGCCGGTCGTCGAGTGGACGGTCGCCGACGAAGAGGGGCACGTCATCCGCCACGGCACCGGGCCGGTGGACGCCGGCATGCACCGCGTCGCCTGGGACCTGCGTTTCCCGGCGTCGGTGCCGGCCGGCACGCCGGCGCAGCCCGCCGACGCGGACTTCGAAGGCCCACCCCGGGGACCGCTGGTGACGCCGGGGACTTACAAGGTGTCGATCGGGCAGCGGGTGGACGGCGTGCTGACGCCGCTCGGCCAGCCGCAGTCCTTCGCCGTCGAGGCGGTCACGTACCCGGACATGCCGGCCAAGGACCGCGCGGCGGAGATGGCTTTCGAGCGCAAGGTGGCGCGCCTGCAGCGGGCGGTGCTCGGCGCCGTGAAGTCGGCCGAGGAGGCGCAGCATCGCCTCGACCTGATCGACAAGGCGCTGCTCGACACGCCGGCCCCGGACGCCAAGTTGGTGGCCGACGCGCGGCAGCTGCGCCTGCGGCTCAAGGACCTCTACGAGAAGATCGAAGGCGACAAGGTGATCGCCGAGCACAACGAGCCGGCGCCGCCGGCCATCCTGCAGCGCCTGGAGACCAGCATCGCCTGGGGCAACATGTCGGCGCCCACCCGCACCCAGGAGGACGCCTACCGCATCGCCGGCCAGGAGTTCGGGCCCGTCCTCGACGGCCTGCGGCAGCTGGTGGAGGTCGACCTGAAGCGGCTCGAGGAGCAGCTCGAGTCCGCCGGCGCCCCCTGGACCCCGGGGCGGGTGCCGCGCTGGCAACCGGAGTAGGCCGGCGGGGCTCTCCCCTGGGAATTCCGCGACGGAGGCCGTCTCAGTCAGGTAGACCTGACAAGGAGGTGGCCGATGCTATTGAGACAGGTAGCGTTGACTTGTGAGAACCAGCAAGTACCGATTTCCGAGCTGACCCGGGTGAGCGCCGCGCTGCAGAAGCAGGTTACCGACGACTTCAGCCCCCTCTGGGGGGTGCAAGCCACTGTCGATGCATTCCCGACCCTCGAGGACGTGCCTCTGGGGTATCTGCCCGTCGTGATCGTGGACCAGGTGGAGGAGGGGGCCGGCGTCCACTCGGACGATAAGGGACAGCCCTTTGCGCTCGTGGAATTCGGCAAGTCCTGGTCTCTCACCGCCAGCCACGAGACCCTCGAGATGCTCGCGGATCCGTCTGGCAACCGGCTGGTCGCCGGTCCCTCGCCCGATCCCGAGGGTCCGAGCAAGGTCGAATTCCTCGTCGAGGTTTGCGATCCCTGCGAAGCCGAGCAATACGCCTACCTCGTGAACGGCGTGCTGGTATCGGACTTCTACACACCCGACTACTTCGATCCTCAGGACTCGAACGCCTCCCGCTACAGCTTCAAGGGCTCGCTGACGGCGCCGCGCCAGGTCTTGCCAGGAGGATACTTGAGCTGGCATGATCCGGTGACGGATCACTGGTTCCAGGAACTCTTCTTGGAGGGTGACAATCCAACCTTCAAAGACCTCGGCGTCCTGAACCAGAACGGATCGAGCCTGCGTTCGATGATCGATGGTCTCACACCGCCGAGCCGGAAGCTGTCGCACCTGCCGGCAAGGAGTTCGGTCTTGAAATCTGCGGTGAGAGCCGGCGGCGCGATGGACAAAGCGGCGCGCGCCCGCGCGAGCAGACTCAGAGCGCAAATTGCCGAGATCTTGAAGAAGCCCTGACCGTCTAACGCGGGCCCGGGCTTACCGAGGAGCAGCCATGGGCGAGAGCGAGGCGCCTGGGAAGGGTCGAAGCGACCTCAGGAAACAGATCGAAGACCTGAAGGCAGGGCGAGCGAGGCCTCGGACCCCGCGAGACTTCACCCAGCCGCGCCCGCCCTCTCCTGAGGCGCCGCCGAGCGACCGTACCCCCAGTCGAGATGGAGTCCCTTGAGAGGTTGCGGCGCGGCCTCTATTCAAGCTGGGCCTACGGCTTCTCCTCCGTCCACTTGGTGACGGTGTAGCGCTGCAGGCGGAGGTCTGGCGACCAGAAGTCGGGGGGCAGGCCGGCCTTGTGCTTGAGATGGGCGAGGAAGTCGCGGGGCGAAGGCAGGTTCTCCCAGACCTGCGGCAGGAAGGTGGCGTACGTCTCGCCGCCGACCTCGAGGATGAGGCCGTCGATGCCCGGGCGCAAGGCGGCCAGGGTTTCCTCTTCGCTGGCGGCCGGCAGCGGCGAGGCGGCCGATAGCAGAGAGACCTCGATGCGGGTGTCGGGCAGCTCGCCGGCGGTGAGCGGCGGGAACCGCGGGTCGGAGAGGGCAGCGGCGCGGGCGTTGGCGCACACGTCGTCCGCGAGCGGGCGGCGGGCCCGCACCGAACCGATGCAGCCGCGGAGGCGGCCCTGGCGGGTGAGGGTCACGAAGCAGGCGCCGGGGGCCCGCAGCCACGGCGCCGCGAGCTCGGACGCCGGCCATGCCGCCGCTGCCGGCAACAGGTAGAGAGCGACGCCGATCGCCTCCCGGGCGAGCGCCAGCAGCACCCGCCCGCGCTCGAGGCTGGCCGCGGCGGCCGGCGCGGCGGTGGGCTCAGGCGGCATGGGCGTCGAAGGCCCAGGCGCCGTAGCCCACGACGCGGCTGCGGTCGCCGGAGGTATCGCCGGAGTGGCGGAGGTCGAGCTGCCGTGGCACCAGCCCCTGGCGCCGCGCCGCGGCGAGCAGGCCGTTGATCGGCACCGCGCCGCAGGCCTGACGCGAGGTGAGCGGGCCGGCAAGGCCGAGGATCTGCGCGGCGGTCTCGCGGTCCACGCGCTCGGCGACCTCGGCGGGCAGGTAGTGCGACAGGTCGGAGCTGATCACCAGCACGGTGTCGTCGCCTCCCCACACCAGCTCCAGCACCTCGGCGACCTCCTCGCCGCCGGCCTGGCCGACCACCAGCGGCAGCAGCTCGAAGGAGCCGAGCACCACCTGCAGGAAGGGCAGCTCGACCTCGAGCGAATGCTCGGCCTCGTGGGCGTCGGGGCGCACCGCCACCTGTGGCAGGCGGTCGACCGTGGCGGCGCCCTCGAGGTCGAGCGGCACCAGGCCGAGCGGCGTCGCGAACCGCTCCGCTCCCGGCAGCCCGAGGCCGCGCAGCGGCACGTGGTGCGAAGGTCCCAGCAGCACCACCCGCCGCACCTCGGCGGCGGCGGTGGTGCCGGCGGCGCCGGCGGCGAACGTGGCGAAGGCGCTGGCGGCGATCGGACCGGAGTACGAGTAGCCGGCGTGCGGCGCGATGACCGCTTTCGGCGGCCGATGACCTGGCGCGGCCGGTGCGGACGGTGGCTCGGCCGCCGCGCCCCGCGAACGCGCCGCGAGCAGGGACACGACGGTCGAGCGAAGCGCGACGGGATCGTCGGGGTAGAAGAGCCCGGCTACGGCGGCGGGGCGCACGCGGATCGGAGGGGCCATGACAAGGGCGGCCTCCTCGGGCCGCCTTCCCAGCACAGGCTAGTGCCGCCGGCGGTTTTTCGCAAGGGGACTGGGCTGCCTAGGCTGGTCCTCCTCTCAGCAGGTACAGGTGATGCAGGTCATACAGGTGACGGGACGAGTCGGACAGGCCTGCGTGTTCAGGCCGCCCTCAGCCTCCCGCAGCGCGGCGGCTTCGAGCAGCACGATCGATTCACGGTTGAGGACGAGCTTCGAGCAGAGCTTCTTCCGCATGGCCTGAGATCTCCTGATCCGGCGGATGCGCCATTGCATCCTACTGGCAGCGTGCAGAGTCGGAGGCACACGGGGACAGAGTCAGGTCCGTGGCTCGCCGCGGAACCCATCCTTGACCGAAACGCGACGAGTGCACTGCCGGCGGTGTGGCGTACGGCGCGGCCCGGGTTCGGAAGCCGCCGAGCAGGCGGCGGAAACGGGAGACGCCGCTCTCGACCCAGGCGGTCAAGAGGCGGCGCGCCGCACATCAGGTGTTACGAGGCCCATGTGTTCCGCGCTGCGAGAGCGGCGTCACGATAGGCCACGCGCAACGGTTCCAAGTTTCCTCGCGCTGCCTTTACGGTGCTCGGCGGGGCCTTCTCCGGGGTACCCGATCCAAATGGCGGATGCGGGTCGTATTCCAGCACCAGCTCGATGAGCCGGGCATTGTCCTCCCCAAACATCTGCGCAGCGACGCGAAGGCCAAAATCGATTCCTGCCGTAATGCCGCCAGCAGTGATGCGGTTGCGGTCCTGCACGACACGCTCGGCGACAACCTCCGCTCCGAGGAGCGGCAGGATATCTCGCACACCCCAGTGCGACGTCGCTTTGTAGCCGCGTAGAAGGCCGGCCGCGCCCAGGATCAAGGATCCCGAGCATACGCTCGTTACCAGCTTGGCGGTTTTTCCACACCGGGACAAGAATTTGATGGTCTCGGTGTCTGTCATGACCTTGGCCGAGCCCATGCTGCCGCCGGGTACGAACAAGATGTCCACCGGATCAGGGCAATCCGCAAAGACTGTGGACGGCCGGATCGCCACACCGGTGTCGCTAATCACCAGATCTTTCGTCTTTGCAACAAGGTGCACATGAGGCGAGAGGTAGCCAAAGACCTGCTGCGGACCGATCAGATCGAGCGCGGTCATGTCTGGATAGATCAGCATCGCGATCCCTCCAGATTTCGCCGGCAGCGGGTGCTGCGCGCCACTCATGTCCTGGGCTTGCCGCTGAGCAACGGCCAGCCGCGCAAAGGCGGCGCCCACGGCCGCGCCGCATAGACTTTGGCCGAATTCGCGTCGATTCATGTCGAACCCCCCCTTGAGTAGAGAGAGCGCGCTCTTCGTCTGCGAGCAGCACAGCGCTCATCTGTGCATGAGTGAGCCAGGCGTTGCACAAGGTTGCATGCGGCGTGGAAGCTCGACGCGAGGCGAGCCGAATCGAGGCCTTCAACCGGTGGGCTCTTCCACCAGGTATCGAAGTCTACCCAGTCACTGTCCCTGGTCTCGTTACAAGCGGCGCCCGCTTTGCATCGAGCTCTCGCCCCGGCTCCCCCCACCCACACCATGTTGAGAGGCCAATATCTTTGGAGCCGAGGCGGGAACGCTTCGCCGCCGCCGGAGGTTCCACGACGCGAGCCATAGGAGTGCGACGGCCATGAGTACGGCACCCAGCCTCGAGAGTGCAGGCACCTGCGCCGCCGAGAGCGTTTGAGAGACGCAGATCGTGACCTCGCCATCGCCGGTTCCGGTGCCGATGGAGGAGGCGAAGATCGTGCCGGAGCTGGCCACGAAGGAGCCACCACCGCCGGCGCCGAAGCCGGCGGCGCCGCCGCCGCCGCTGTAGCCGCCCCCGCCGCCCCCACCCGTGTTCCCACCACCCCCGCCGCCGCCGAAGCCGCCTGTTCCCCCAAAGGGAGTCGCTCCGCTGCCACCCGCGGCGTCGCCAGGACTCGAGATCTGATGGCCGCCCTGTGCCAGGCCCAGAGCGCCCACGCTGCTCCCGGCACCGAGGAACCCGCCGCCGCCAGCGCCATCCGCCGCTCCTCCCCCTGCCCCGCCGGCGCCGCCGGACCCATCACCAGGCTGGCCCCCAGAGCCCCCGCTCGTCGTCAGCTGCGCATCGAATCCACAGGCACTCTGTCCCGGCCCGATCTGCTCACCGCCGATCCCGCCGCCCCCACCCGCGGCAACCAATAGGTCACTGGCCGTGTAGACGAAGGACCCGCCGCCCCCGCCACCGCCCGCGAAGTCTGGGGTGCCACCATGGCCACCCACGACGACGTTTAGCGTCGAGGAGGCGGTTACCGGGATCTGGGCGGCGAGATGAGCGCCATGGCCGGCGCACAGGCCGGGGGAGTAGGTCCCGCCAAAGGCTCCCTCCGCAATGATCACAACCGCGGCCGCATTGGCGGGGACGGCGTACGTCTGGAGAGAGCCCGTGGCGGAGAACGCCTGCAGGGTGCCCGGAATGCAGGCCGGTGGAGTCTGGGCCGAGACGGCAGGGCCAACCAGAAGGGTGACCGCGAGCAGGACCCGCTTGGATCGGGTCCTGGCAGAGCATTGCTGCATGGGACATCCTCCTGTCGTGGAACACGCTATGACTGTATGCTTTTGCGCTGAACTGCAATTGTACTCAAAATGTCCACCAGATACACCACATGGCGCCGGAGCCTCCCTGGCGGCGCCGCTCCTGGCCCGAGATCGCGCCGCCAGCTTACCCCCTGCTTACCCGAGCCGGAAGGCGCCCGACCCTCTTGCCGCTAAGTGACTGGCCCCATTGGAGCCGGCACCCGGATTTGAACCGGGGACCTACCGTTACAAGGCTGTGGGTGCGACCGGCGCCACCGTGCCGGCTATAGTCGCCGCCGGATCGAGGGGACTCAGGTCTGTTGCAACGCCTGCCGGCAGCGGCGCAGGGCGCGCTCGCGGTCGGGCAGGGGCAGGCCGTCGAAGATGGCGACCGGCCGCTCCCGGCCGGCCGCGAGGGCGGCGAGGACCTCGCGGTACTGGTGCTCGGCGCGGCCGCGCTGGTCGAGGCGCAGCAGGCAGTCGGCTAGCAGCAGGCGCGCTTGGAAGAGCGAGGGATCGAGATAGAGGGCCGCGCGATAGGACGCGGCCGCCTCCTCGGTCCGGCCGCCGAGGTCGTGGAGGAAGCCATCCAGCAGGTGGCCGGCGGGCTCGGAGGGGTCGGCGGCGAGGGCTTCTTCGACTGCCTGGCCCGCGGCTTCGATGCGGTTGGCTGCCAGCTGGTGAGCGGCACCGAGGAGGATCTCCAGGGCGCTGCGCGGGCGCGCTGTGGCGGCATCGCGAGGGCCGGCGGATGCGGCGGATGGCACCGCAGCAGTCGCCGCCGCCGCCGCCTTCGCCGCCGCGGCCGGTCGGGATGCGGAGCGTGCCGCGGTGCCCGCCATGGCCTTCGCCGCGGCACCGGCCTTCGGGCGCTGGAGCTCGCCCGCCGCCGCGGGCTCCCGGGCGCGGCGGTGGCGGTAGCAGTAGCAGGTGCCCAGGTCGACGGCCTCGAGGTCGTCCTGGATCTGCCAGAGGGTCTCGGAGGCGCCGAGGAAGAGCGCTCCCTTGCGGCTCAGGAACTGCCTGACGTGCGCCATCACCCAGCTCTGCAGCGGGCGGCCGAAGTAGATCAGGACGTTGCGAAGGAGGATGAGGTCGTACTCGTCGGCGGGAAGGGCGAACGGCGGCTGGGCGAGATTGAGGGTGCGGTAGTCGATGCGGGAGCGCAGCTCCGGCGCCAGCTCGAAGAGCTTGCCGCGGCGGGTGAACCAGCGCGCCAGCAGCGCCGGCGGCACCGGCGCCACCGCGCGCTCGCCATAGAGGCCGCGGCGGGCTCCGGCCAGGGCTTCCTCGTCGAGGTCGGTGGCCAGGATGCTCCACTCCCAGCCGGCCAGCGCCGGGTGGTCGGCGAGCAGCATGGCCAGCGTCGCCGGCTCCTCGCCGCGGGCGCACGCGGCCGACCAGATGCGCAGCCGGCGGCTGGCGGCGCGAGCGCGCAGCAGGCGCGGCAGCAGCTGGCGCTCGATGGCCTCGAACTGCTGCGGCGCGCGGAAGAAGTACGACTCCTTGATGGTGACCAGCGGCACCAGGCTCTGCCACTCCAGCGGCAGCTCCCCTGCCGTCAAGGCGCGCACGTACTCGCCGACGGTTGCCAGGCCGAGCGCTTGCGTCCGCCGCTGCGCCACTTCCGCGAGGAAGGCGAGCCGCGGCGGCGGCACCAGGTTGCCGGTGCTCTCGGTGACCAGCGCCGCGAGCTGCGCGACGGCGGCGTGCTTGCCGGTCATGGTCGGTCTCTCTCGCTGAACCAGCCTGTCTCGCTTCGCTAGCCTGGTTCGCGGCGCCGCTGCCAGGCCTGCGCCAGGGCGCGCGCCAGGTCGCGCGGCGCAAGGGCCACCTCCGCGGCGCCGCGCTCGAGGGCGACCCGCGGCATGCCGAAGACCACCGAGCTCGCCTCGTCCTGCACCATGGTGAGGGCGCCGGCGCCGCGCAGCGCCGCGAGGCCCTCGACGCCGTCGGCGCCCATGCCGGTGAGCAGCACCCCCGCCGACTCGCCGGGGAAGCTCTCGGCGCAGGACCGGAAGAGCTCGTCGGCCGAGGGGCGATGGCCGCGGCGGGCCGGCGTCTCGGCGTCGAGGCGCAGCACGCCGCCGGCGGCCAGGCGCAGGTGGGCGCCGGCGGGCGCCAGGCGGACGGCGCCGCGGCGCGGCGATTCCGCGTCGCAGGCCAGCCGCACGTCGAGCGGCAGCTCCTTGTTCAGCCATTCGGCCATCGCGCCCTCGAAACCGGCGGCAATGTGCTGCACGATCAGGAAGCTGACCGGCGGCTCCGGTGGCACCTCCTCGAGCAGCTCGCGGATCGCCGCCGGCCCGCCGGTCGAGGCGCCGATCGCCACCCAGCGCAGGCTGCCGCCATCGCGGGCGGCGGCGGCCGGCTCGGCGCCGGAGCCGCTCCCGCCGGAGGCCCGCGGCGCCCGCGCCGGCAGCGGCAGGGCGCGCGGGCGCGCCGCCGCCACCACCCGCACGGTCCGCGGCAGGCTGCCGGCGAGCACTTCCCAGCTGCCGGTGTCCTCGGGCTTCGGCAGCACCTCGATGGCGCCGCGCCGGATGGCCTCGAACGCAGTCTGCATCTGGTTGCGGTTGGCGCGCGACGAGAGCACCAGGATCGGCGTCGGCCGCAGCGTCATGATGCGCTCGATGGCGCCGTAGCCGTCCATCACCGGCATCTGCAGGTCCATCACCACCACCTGCGGCAGGTGCTCGAGCACCGCCTGCACCGCCTGCGCGCCGTCGGCGGCCTCCGCCACCACCTGGATGTCGCCGGTGCGGGCAAGGAAACGCCGCAGCACCGCCCGCACCGAGGGCGAGTCGTCGACCAGCAGCACGCGGATCAGAAGACGTTCTCCACCGGCTCGCCGGCTCAGTTGTGGGCGCTCAGGCGCCGCACCAGCTGAATCAGCTCGCCGGCGTCGAGGCTCTGCTTGGTGAGATACGCGTCGGCCCCGACCTTGAGGCCGCGCAGGCGGTCCTCTGGCCGGTCGCGGGTCGAGACCACGACGATCGGGAGATGGGCGAAGTGCTCCATGCCGCGCAGCTGGCTGGTGAGCTCGAAGCCGTCCATGTCCGCCATCTCGATGTCGGTCACGACGCAGTCGAACGTCTCCTCCCCGAGGCGGGAGAGCGCCTCGGCTGCGTCGGCCGCCGCGGCCACCTCGAAGCCGGCGTCCTCGAGCAGCCGCCGCTCCATCTCGCGGGTCACCAGCGAGTCCTCCACCAGCAGCACCCTCACCCGCCGGGCCACCGCCCGCGCGGCGGTCACCGGCAGGGCGCGCAGGTACTCGCGTTGCGCCAGGACGGCCGGCGACAGCACGCCAACGGGTTCGCCGGAGGCGAGCAGCGCCACCCCCTCGAGCAGGTGGTCGGTGGCCACCTTGCGGGTAATCGGCCGCACCAGCACCTCCTGCTCGCGCAGCACGTCGTCGACCGCCAGGGCCAGCGGCTGCCCGGACACCTGGCCCTCGAGCAGCACCTGGCGCTCGGCCGGCGTCTGGCCGTAGAGGCGCGCCAGCGGCACGAAGGCCACCAGCCGCTCCTCGCCGCCGGACGCCTCCTCGCCCGCGTCCGCCGCCCGGCCTGGATACACCTGCAAGTTGCTACCCTCCCGCGGATCTGGCCCGGAGGCGGGAAGCCGCGCGAAGCTGCGGCCGTCGCGCTCCACCACCGTCGCTTGGTCGAGCCGGGTGGCCCGCCGCACCACCGCCGACGGCAGCGCCAGGCGCAGCGCCCCGACCGCGAGCAGCAGCACGTGCTCGCCGCGCCGCGCCACCGGCACCTCGACCGCCACCGTCGTGCCCTGGCGCGGCACGGAGGAGAGGAAGACCTCGCCGCCGACCCGGTTGACCGCCGCCGCGACCACGTCCAGCCCAACGCCCCGGCCGGAGATCTCCGACACCCGCTTGCGGGTCGAGAACCCTGGCGCGAAGAGCAGCCGCAGGACGTCGTCGTGGCCCAGGGCGGCGGCGGCCGCTTCGTCCAGCAGGCCGGCCTGCACCGCCTGCTGGCGCACCCGCTTGGCGTCCACGCCGGCGCCGTCGTCGGCGATCTCGAGCCGGACCCTGGACCCGGCGGCGGCGGCGCGCAGCCGGATGCGCCCGGCGCGCGGCTTGCCGCGGCCCTCGCGCACCTCCGGGGCCTCCACGCCGTGGTCGACGGCGTTGCGCACCAGGTGGAGCAGCGCCTCCTCGAGCTCGCGCGCGATGCGGCGGTCGAGCCGCGTGTCCTCGCCCTCCACCACCACCTCGACCTCGCGCCGGAGCGAGCGCCCGATCTCGCGCGCGTAGCGGGCCAGCGCCAGCAGCGAGCCGCGCAGCGGCTGCAGCTGCAGTTGCAACATGCGGTCGAGCTGCTCCTCGGCCGCGTGCAGCAGCCGGTGCTGGCCGCTCTCGACGTCCATCGCGGCACGGCGCAGCATCGCGGCGAGAACGCTCAGCACCTGCTCCGGCTGGCGCTCGCGCACCCCCTCCTCCGCCAGCCGCGCCAGCTCGTACAGCCGCTCCGCCGCGGGCCGCGCCGCGAGAGCCAGGATGCGCAGCTCCATGGCACGTTCGGCCACGGCGTCGAGGGCGCGGGAGTCGATGCGAGCCGCCGGAGGCGGCGAGGGTGGGAAACGAGAAGAAGGTGCCGTGGCGGATGGCGCTGCGGGCGCTGCGGCGGCGGGACTGGATGAGGGTGGCGCGGAGCCGACGATGGCGGCATCGGCGACGGACGAAGCGGCGGAGGCGGCGGCACCGGCGGCCTCGCCGAGGGTGGAACCGCCGGCAGCGGGAGCAGTGCCATCGGCGGGAGCGGCGCGCGCGGCGAGCGCTGTGAAGTCCAAAGCAGCACCGAGGCCCGCAGTACCCGCGACTCCGCTGCCCGCGGGACCCCCTGCGCTCGCTCCACTCTCGCCGCCGCCGGCGGCTCCGGCTCCGGCCCCACTCCCAGCCCCACCCCCAGCCCCCCCCCCACCTCCACCCGGCAGCGCCACCCCCAGCAGCGCCACCAGCTCCGCGTCCTCCACCGGATCCCCACCCCCCCGTCGCACCACGTCCACCATGTCGCTCAAGCGGTCCACCACCCGCGTCAGCAGCGGGATCAGGCCGGCCGTCGCCAGCGCCCCCGGCCGCAGGCCGTGCAGCAGCTCCTCGGCGGCGTGGCAGAGCTCGGCGAAAGCGCCGAGGCGCATCATGCGGCCGGCGCCCTTCAGCGTGTGCAGCTCGCGGCGCGCCTCGACCGCCGCCTGCGGATCGCCGGCCAGCCGCGGCAGGCAGAGCGCCAGCTTCTCGAGGCGCTCGCGCGACTCCTCGACGAACAGTGGTACGAGATCCGCGAACTCCTCTTCCATCGGCGGCAGCGGCGGCATGGCGGTCCAGCGAATCGATTACCCGGGGCGGCGCGTGACCGTCAGATCTTCGTCCAGCTGTCGACGTTGACGTCCAGCCCCAAGACGCCGGTGAGCTGGCCGCCTTCGTAGAGAGGCGTCGCGGCGGTGAAGATCGGCTGCCCGGAGATCAGCGACTCGAAGAGCGGCGTCAGCACGGTGCGCCCCTCGCGCACCGCCGCCTTGTACCAGGGGCGGTCGCCGAAGCCCTCGCCCGCCCTGACCCCGACCGGCACCTCGCGGTCGCCGATGAGCCGGCGGTTGACGCTCAGCGCCACCTGCCCCGCCTTGCCGTCGAAGAAGTACAGGCACTCGACGTACGGCTGCTGCTCGACCAGCTCGTCCAGCAGCCGCCCGATGGCGTCCCAGTTGCCCGACCGCCGCCGCACCTGCCGCGCCCAGGTCTCGGAGAGATGCTTGAGCGAGTGCGGCGATTCGAGGTGGAACGACTGCGCCAGCATCTGGATGGCCAGCCCCAGGCGGTTCAGGCTCTCGGCGGTGTCGGAGAACTGCTTGAGCCCGTCCGCCATGCGCTGCACCACCTGGCTGACCTCTTTCAGGGTCAGCACCACCTCGTCGGACGCGGCGTTCTGCTGCTGGGTGGCGAGCGAGATCTCGCGCGCCACGCGGGCGGTGTCGCCGGAGGCGCCGCGCAGCTGCTCGATGGCGGCCGCCGCCGCCCGCGCCCGGTCGAGCACGCCGCCGGCCTCGGCGTTGCCCTCCTCGGTGGCCACCACCGTGGCGCGGATCGAGTCGGCGAACTCCTCGAGCAGGTAACGCACCGATTCGACCGACTCCTGCGAGCGCTGCGCCAGCCGGCGCACCTCGTCGGCGACGACCGAGAAGCGCCGGTGATGCTCGCCGGCGGCCGCCGCCTCGATGGCGGCGTTGAGCGACAGGATGTGGGTCTCGTGAGCGATGTCGGTGATGAGGTCGAGGACGCGGTAGATCTCCTTCGAGCGCGCTCCCAGCGTCTCGGCGCGGTTGGCGATGCCGCTGATCCGCTTCTTGACCTCCTCGATGCCGGCGACCGCCTCCTCCACCGCGGCCGCGCCCTTGTCGCCGCTCTCCTCGGCCCTGCCGGTGAGCTCCGCCTGGCTCGCGGCGTTGTCGGCGATCTGCGAGGCAGTGCGGGCCAGCTCCTCCATGGCGGCGGTGATCTCGACCACCGAGGCGGCCTGCTCCGAGGACCCCGAGGCCAGGTCCGAGGCGATCTGGTTCACCGAGTTGGCGGCCGCGGCGACCTCGATCGAGCTCTCCTGGATCTGCTGCGCCAGCATGTCGAGGGCGGCGGTGGCGCCGCTGAAGGCGGCCTGCAGCTGGGCGGGGAGCGACGCGGAGCACGCCTGCGAGTTGACCAGGTCGCCGCTGCGCAGCAGGTCGAGCGCCTGGGCGAGATCCTCCTCGACCGCGCGGTTCTGCCGTTCGACGGCGGCCACGCGGTCCCAGAGCCCGAGCTGCGGCCGGTAGACCCGCGCGAAGTAGACCCAGATGGCGGCGACCGCGGCGACCAGGTAAAAGTCCTGCAACCAGCCCGGAGCGCCCTGCTCGTCCGCCACCACCAGCAGCAGGTACCCCGCGACCGCCATCGCGATCACCAGGGCCAACCCTGCAACGGCACGCTTGGCAGGCGTCTCGGGCACCTCGGTCACCATGGCCGGAAGCCTCCCTCCTCGGGGCCGCCCGCCGCGTCCGGCCGCGCCGACGCTGGCGCCGCGGCCGCCGCCACCGACCCGGCCACCTGCGACCCGCCCCCCGCCACCTCCGACCCCGCCGCCGCCGACCCCGCCACCGCCGACCCGCCCCCCGCCACCTCGGCCAGCAGCGACCGCGGCGGCGCCTCCGCGTCGATCAGCACCAGCGGCAGCGACCCATGGACCGCGAGCCCGCGGGCAGCCTCGGGCCAGAAGCGCCGCAGCACGCCGCCGGCTGGATGGAGGCGGAGGTCCGCGGTCACTCCCAGCACCTCGTCGGCGGTCAGCGCCCCCGCCACCACTGTCACCTCGAAAGCGGCGCCGCGGCGCGCCAGGCCCCGCACCTCCTGGTCCGCCACCGCCCAGGTGGCGCCGCCCCGCCGCAGCACCAGGAAGCCGCCGCTCACGAGACCTGCCCCAGCGCTTGCAGGTTGATGACCCGCACCACCTGCCCGCCGACGATCGCCTCGCCGGCCACCAGCCCGCCGTCGCCGCCGCCGCTCCCGGGCGCCGCCGCCACCACCGCAGACGCCGGCAGCGCCGCGACGTCGAGCGCCGCGTCGGCCGCCAGGCCCACCAGCTCCCGCGCTTCGGCCGGCCCGGCCCAGGCCACCACGGTCACCGGGAAGACCGGGTTCGCGCCCTGCGGCGCGCGCGCCAGCCGCGCCAGGTCGAGCACCGGCAGCGGATCGCCGGCGAGCTCCGCCAGGCCCTTGAGCTCCGGCGCCGAGCCGGGCAGCGGGTGCAGTGGCAGCGACCGCAGCACCTGCCGCACCGCGCCCAGCGGCAGCGCGCACACGTACTCCCCGGCCCGCACCAGCAAGTGGGTGGCCTCCATCCGTCCCTGCGAGCCCGCGGGCGCCGACGGCGGCCCTGCCAGCGGCGCCGACGGCGGCCCTGCCGGCTGCGCGGACGGCGACGCTGCCGGCGACGCCGCCGGCGACGGGAACCGCGCCTCGGGGTCGGCAGCCACGCTCAGATCCGCGTCCATCCGGTGACGTTCACGTCCACCGCCAGCACGCCGCCGAAACCGCCGTCCGGGCGGCCGACCCAGGCACAGACCGTGAAGCACTGCTCGCCGGTGAGGATCGACTGGTAGGGCGGCGTGATGCCGGTCCGGCGCTCCCGCTCGGCGCTGCGGAACCAGGGGCGCCGCCGCATGTCCACCTCGCGCAGCTGCGCCAGGTCGAGCGACGGGCGGGCGCCGATCGTCGCCGGATTGACGGCCAGGGCGCTCATGGTGCCGCGCTCGTCGACCCAGTAGACCAGGTCCGCGAACTGCGTGCCGCGCACCAGCTCCTCGAGCAGCTCCTGGCGCGCCGCCGGCTCCTCGGCGGCGGCGCGCGCCGCCCAGCTCTCGACCAGGTGCTTGAGCGAGCGCGCCGAATCGAGATGGAACGACTGCGCCAGGAGCTGGATCTCGAGGGCCAGCGCGTTGAGACGGTCGGCGGTGGTCGAGAGGTCCTTGAGGCCGCCGGTCATGCGCTGCACCACCAGGCTCACCTCGCGCAGCGTCATCACCACCTCGTCGGAGGCGGCGTTCTGCTGCTGCGTGGCGAGCGAGATCTGGCGCGCCACCCGCGCCGTGTCGCCGGACGTGTGCCGCAGCTCGGCGATGGCCGCCGCCGCGGCGCGCGAGCGCTCGAACACCCGCACCGCCTCCTTGCTGCCCTCCTCGGTGGCGACGATGGTGGCGCGGATCGATCCCGCGAACTCGTCGAGCAGCGTGCGCACCGACTCGACCGACTCCTGCGACCGCTGGGCGAGGTGGCGCACCTCCTCGGCCACCACCGAGAAGCGGCGCCCGTCGGGTCCCGCGGCCACCGCCTCGATCGCCGCGTTGAGCGACAGGATGTGGGTCTCCTGGGCGATCTCGGTGATCAGGTCGAGCACCCGGTAGATCTCTTTCGAGCGGCTGCCGAGCGCGTCGGCACGGTTGGCGATGGCGCTGATCCGCTTCTTGACCTCCTCGACCCCGGCCACCGCCTCGTCCACGGCGGCGGCGCCGGCATCGCCGCTGTCCTCCGCCAGGCTCGCCAGCTCCGCCTGGCGCGACGCGCTGCCGGCGATCTGCGCCGCGGTCCGCGCCAGCTGTTCCATGGCGGCGGTGATCTCCACCACCGACGCCGCCTGCTCGGAGGAGCCCGCCGCGAGCTCGGAGGCGATGCGGTTCACCGCGTCCGCCGCCGATGCCACCTCCACGGAGCTGTCCTGGATCTGCTGCGCGAGCCCCGACAGCGCCTCCGTCGAGGCGGTGAACGCCGCCGCCACCCGGGCCGGCAGCTCGCCGCTCGCCGCCGCCGCCCGCACCAGGTCGCCGGAGCCGAGCTGCAGGCAGGTCGCGCCGAGGCTGGCGTCGAGGCGCTGGAACCGCTCCTCTTCCGCCGGCAGCCGCCGCTCCAGCCGCTGGAAGGGCCAGAACACCCAGGCGCCGTGCGCCGCGATCGCCGCCAGGCCGGCAACCGTGAACGCCCACGCCGGCCACGCCGCCGCGCCGCGCGTCGCCGCGACCGCCAGCAGCGCGGCCCCGATCGCCACCAGGCCCGCGAGCAGCAGCCAGCCGATCAGCGCGTCCTCGCCGCGCCGCCGCGGGCCGGCATCGCCAGCCGTCGTGCCGTCTACATCCATGCGGTTCCTTTCGTCCGCCGACGCCGATGTCGCCGCCGCCGGCGCGGGTCCGCTCGGTTACGCTCCCTGGGCGCAAGAGTCGCAAGTAGAATAGGCAATTGAGCCTCGACCCGCAACCGGACGAGCCGCCGCTGCCGCTGCCGCCGCTGCCGCTGCCGCCGCCGCCACTGCCGCTGCTCCCGCCGCTCTCGCCCGTCCGCCGCTTCCGCCCGTCCGCCGCCGCCCCCCACCCCGTCACCGCCGCCAGTCGGCGTCGAGCCGCGCGAAGAGCGCGGCGAACTCCTCGATGCCGTCCCACAGGTTCTGCAGGCGCAGGTTCTCGTCCGCCGCGTGCTGGCTGTTGTCGTGGTTGACGATCGGCACGACGATCACCGGCACCTTCATGATGCCGGTGAAGAGATACAGGGGAATGCTGCCGCCGAGCATCGGCACCTCGAGCGGCGGCCGGCCCAGCCCCTCGCCGACCGCCCGCACCACCGCGCGCGACACCGGCAGGTCCATCGCCGTCCGCGCTCCCGGGTAGCCCTCGTCCCAGTCGAGCCGCGCCACCTTGCCGTGCGCCAGGCGCGTGGCCGCGTCGGGCTCGCCGTGCACGATCCAGAAGCCGAGCCGGCGCAGGTGCTCCTCGACCTGCCGGCGCACCCCCTCCGGCGTCTGGTCGGGCACCAGCCGGAAGTCGAGCGACGCCGTCGCCTCGGTCGGGACGGCATTGCTCGCCTCCCGCCCCACGTGCCCCGCGCGCAGGCCGCGCACGTTGAGGGCCGGGCGCATCACCAGCTCCTGCAGCCGCGCGCCGCCGCCCTCGGTCCAGCCGAGCGCCAGCTCGCGCCGCAGCTCGTCCTCGACCGGCGGCAGCGCCGCCGCGGCGCGGCGCTCGCTCTCGCCGAGCGGCCTGACGTCCCGCGCGAAACCGTCGATCAGGATCTCCCCGCCCGGCCCCCGCATGCCCGCCAGCACCTGCGCCAGCAGCGCCGCCGGGTTCGGCGCCCAGTTGCCGTAGTGACCGCTGTGCAGCGCGCGCAGCGGACCGTAGACGGTCAGCTCGAGGCCCGTCACGCCGCGCGCCCCGAAGACGACCTGGGCCTGGCGGCTCTGGTGCACCGGCCCGTCGCACAGGATCCAGGCGTCCGCCGCCAGCAGCTCGCGGTGCCGCGCGAGGATCGCCGCCAGGTGCGGCGAGCCCGCCTCCTCCTCCCCCTCGAAGAAGAACTTGAGGTTCACCGCGGGCGCCACGCCCGCCGACCGCAGGGCGTCGAGAGCGGCCAGCATGGCCACGATCGGGCCCTTGTCGTCGCTCGCCGAGCGGGCGAAGAGCCGCCACTCGCCGGGCAGCGGCGAGGGCGCGCTCGCCAGGTCGATCTCCCTGCCCGCCGGCAGCGGGCCGGTGCGCAGGACCGGCTTCCACGGCTGGCCGTGCCACTCGGCGGCATCGGCCGGCTGCCCGTCGTAATGGGCGTAGAACACCACGGTGCGGCGCGCGCCGGGCGCCCGCAGCTCGCCGAAGACCGCCGGCGGCGAGCCCGGCACCTCGAGCCGCCGGGCCGCGATGCCGCGGCGCCGCAGCATCGCCGCCAGCGCGTCGGCGTTGGCCGCGACGTCCGCCATGCCCGATCGGTCGCGCGCGACGTTGCGCAGCGCCGCGAACGCGGCGAGCTCGCCGACGATCTCCTTGTCGTGGCGCAGGCGATAGGCCCGCACCAGCTCGCGCAGCCGATCGGGTGCCAGGGCGCCGGCCCCGGCCGCGCCAGGAGCCCCGGCCGCGGTCCCTGCCGCCCAGGCGCCCAGGGCGGCGGCGAGCGCGAAGGCCGCAGCGCGGCACGGCCGGCGAAGTCTCCTGTCGAACATGCTCGATCTCCTCGTGCGGTTGGACCGCGGGCCTGTTGCAGCGCGGGCCGCCGAGGCAGCGGCCGCCGCGCGGCGCCGAAGAGGCTACCAGCGATCGTGGCGGGTACGCTCGTTTTCGGGCGTCGGAACCTCGCTCGCGTGCGCTCGCTCGGCCCCGCCGCCTCTCCTGCGAGGGATGTGGACGCGGGATCGCCGGTGCGCTTCCCGGCTCTGGCCTGCCCGGGGAGAGGCCCCTCTCCCCCTCGGTCCAGGCCTGCTATGCCTGGGCGCCCGCGCCGCGGATGTCCTCGACCTCGACCACCCGGACAGCGCCGGGGGCGGGCGGCCCCTCGACTGCCCGGACGAGCGCGGCGACCATCTGCGGCAGCGTCACGAGGCCGAGGCGCCTGGCCGTGGCGCGAGTCGCCGGGAGGCGCTCGGCCAGGGCGTAGAAAGGCGCCAGGGCGTAGGCCCAGCGGTGGCCGGGACCCAGGACGTACCAGGGCCGCACGCAGGTGGCGGTCAGCCCGGCACCGCGGATCGCCGCCTCGCATTCGCCGCGCACCGCGACGTAGGACCGCATCACCGGCGCCGGCTGCGCCACGCTGAGGTAGACCAGGTGACGGACCGCCGACGCACGCGCCGCCGCGACGGTCGCCAGCGCCGACGCCAGGTCGACGGCGCGGAACTGGTCCGCCTTCCAGGGCGACGGGTGCGAGACTCCCACCAGGTGCAGCATGGTGTCCGCCGGGGCGACCAGGTCGGCGAACGACCCGGCGTCCAGCGCATTGCCGGTCACCGCCTCGCACCCCGCCGCCAGCTTCCGCTCCGAGCCCGGCCGCACCAGCGCCCGGACCCGATGGCCGCGAGCCAGCAGCGCCGGCAGCACCGCTCCCCCGATGTAGCCGGTGCCTCCGGTCACGAACACCTGCCGCGGACCGACCCCGCTCTCCGCCATGTCGCCTCTCCCCTACCCCCCGGCGCCCAGCGTCCACTGCCCACCGCGCCCGCGGCGGGCAGGCTGCCTGATCCTGGCTCTGTACCCCTGTACGCCCTCTACGCCGCGGACCGGCCGCCGGATGAGCAATCCCGCATCGGAAGCCTCCGAAGCAGGCGGCGGGTTCGTCGTCTCCTGGGCCGCGGAGGCCCCGGTGTCCGGCGCCGACTTCCTGACGCTCGACGTCTACATGCGGCGGTTCGACGTCGCCGGGAACCCCTTGGGGCCGGAGGTCCGCGCCATGGCGGGAGGCGCGCTCGACCCGGCAACCCCTGCCGGAGTGGTCATGGCGCGGGACGGCTCGTTCGTCCTCGGTTACCAGATGAGAGATCCGGCAATCCAGCGCTTCGCGGCCAACGGCAGCCCCGGGCGATCGAGCCATGTGCAACACCAGGGCGACTCCGCGGCCGGCTATGCCTTGATCGTCGCCGCACGGAACGGCGGCTACCTCCTCGCCTGGACCAACTACGGCGTCGACAGCCGGCTGCCGCCGCGCTTCTACACCGGTCCGCTCCCCTATCCCGGGAACAACGCCGGCGTCGGCGCCCGCTTTCTCGGCGCCAACGCTGGGCCACGCGGCGCCGAGCTCGAGGTCAACCGCTTCGGCCCCGGCGAGCAGGACCTCAGCGGCCTCACGCCGCTGCAGGGAGGCGGCTTCCTCGCGGTCTGGACCGACTTCAGCGGCCGCAACGGCCCGGGCATCGACGTCTACGGGCGCGCCTGCGCGGCCACCGGCAGGCCGCTCACCAACGACCTCCACCTCAGCGAGACCACCACCGGCGCCCAGTTCCTCCCGATCGCGGCCAGCAACGCCGCCGGCGACATCATCGTCGTCTGGTTGCAGCAACCCGGCATCCAGAGAGGCCTCCCCGAGGACCTCATCGCCCGCCGCCTGAAGGTTAGCGCGCGGTAGGGCGTCGGGGAGCCACCGACGACGCCCCTCAGCAGGACCCCGTCGACTCTCGTCGAAGGCGCACGGCGGTCTCCACCGCTGGGCAGCTTCCTCGATACCCAGGCCGCATCACTGCCCCCCTCCTGGCGTTGCGAGCCGCCTCGTCTGTTGCCGGCGAGTGACCTCACAGCCGGGGCAGGGCACGTCGTAGCACTCGACGTGCTGGCACGTCTTGCAGTCAGTCGAGCTGAAGCTGTACTTCATGCACACCGTGAGCCCGTCGGGCGGGCAGGTGCCTCCGAACGACGGCAGCTGGAGGTCGATCGTCGCGGGCGTGTTCGAGAGCGCCGTCGGCGGTCCCTGCCACCAGACCTCGCGGCTTCCGGGGACCGGCAGCGCGGCGGCGAGAGACCCAAGGCCGAGCGCGCTCAGCACGTGGCTTTCCGCCGGACCGCTCTGCCCGCACCGCGACGACGTCGGATAGATCGCGATGGTGCTCAGGATCTCGGCCGTCACCCGGGTAAAGGGGCCGGGGCTGGCCGAGAGGTTCGCCTGGAGCTGATAGTCGCCGGACGAGCCGATCGGGATCAAGCGCGCCCCGGTCACGGCGAGGGTGGTCGAGCGGCAGCACTCCAGGTCGCGGCTGGGATCTGGCTCGACCGTGAGCTCCGCGCTGAGCGAGCACTTCGTGCGGCCAGCGGCGACAGTAGCGGTCGCCGTGACGAGTCCGCCATTGATGCCGTTCCAGGTCACCGTCGTGCAAGCGCCGCTGGCCGGTGCGACCGTCGCCGGGTTGGTCACCGACCAGCTGTAGGTCGCCCCCGTCTGCGCCGGCGTGACGCAGTAATTCGCCGAGTTGCTCGAGGCAAGGACCGGACCGGTGACGGTGAAGGGGGCCGGCCCGGCGATGATCGTCACGAGGTGCTGCGCGCAGGCCGAAGCCCCACCGCACGCCGGGTTCACGCAGAGCTGCACGGGATAGGTGCCGGGCACCGGAAAGGTGAACGTCGCGTTCGGCTGAGTGGAGAAGGTCTGTCCGTTGTAGGACCAAGCCCATGTCGCGGCGCCGGTCGAGGTGCTCGTGAAGTGGGTGGACTGACCCGCGCAGAGTGTGTCCACCTGGAAGTCCGGCTTCGCCTCGCTCGCGCAGCGCAGGCAGAAGTTATCGTACTCGACCTCTTCGGTCGGGAGGTCATTATGAAAATCGACCGGGACCGTCACCTTGGTTACGTTCTGCACGATGCTGTCCCAGTTCGGGGTCGGACTGGTCCCATGGAGGCTCCAGCTCCCGCCCGCGGTGGCCGGCGGCGTTGCGCCGTTCGGGCGAATCTCCGCACAGAAGGTGTTCCAGCCCGAATGCTCATTGATCAGCAGATTTGACTGGAACTCGGCATAGGTGTTGCCGGGGCCCCAGAGGACGAAGCTCGCCGGGAACGACGGGCTCGAGCCCACTCTTCCGTCGTTCACCAGGTTGACGTCGAAGCAGAACACGCCGCAGGAGCAGTGCCTGGCCGTGAGCTTCTTGATCCAGTCCCCCTGGTAGCTCGGCGGCGCGTTGATCGTCGAGCCACCCGGGGCATCGTGCCCATACAGGCAGTTTTGGGAGGCGGAGCCCGGCTGATGGACGGAGAAGGGGTTGACGAAGCTCGAGGTCCAGCCCTCGACCGTGCCGGTCTCAAAATCGTTGCCGAGCACGCAGGCGGGAAGCGTCGGCGGGACGACCTCTCTGCTCGGCACGGCGCGGCGCTCGGTCCGGCCGACGGCCAGCGGTCCCTCCCCAGCCTGTGCGCGCGCCCCCCAGGTCACCAGCAGGGTTCCCGACAGCACGAGGCTCCGGGTAAGGGTGGCTTTCATGACGGCTCTCCTCTCGTTGCCGCCGCCACCGGGACGGCGGCGCGGCTCTGGAGAGGTCATTCGCGGCGCCAGCGCGGGATCTGACAGGGAGCCCCGATCGGGGAGCCGATCCGACGTCGGTCCTGAGGAAGAGCCGCGCACGGCGGCCGATCCGCCGTGCGTGCCCGGGAGGAACCGCTACGTCGCGGAGGAAGGCGGGATGCAGGGAGGGGCGACGATCGGCGTCGCCCCACCGCTACCCTACGGCTGGACCAGGCCGACGAAGTTGTCAAGTGAGAGGCCGCGCTCGGGCTGCCAGCTCCGCAGCACCCTCGCGTCGTCGGCGAACAGGGCCATGAACACCTCCTGTATGAGGTCCGCCACCTCTTGGCGCACGTCGCGCCCGGCTGCCGAGCGGTTGCGGTAGAAGAGGAGCTTGCGTCCCACCCGCGCCTGCGGCGATCGGCGTCACCCGACGCACGAAGTCCCTGAGGGCGCTCTAGTCGCCGCCGTCGAGCGCTCGTCCCCAGTCAGCGCAGAGGTTCACCGGCTCGGACATGTTTAGGTCTGTTTTCACGAAAGTATCACGAGAAGCCTGGCAGAGGGGCCCTGGCGAGCGGGCGGGTCATACCGAGCCGCCGCAAGACCGGGCTTAGAATGAAGGCCGCGGCCCGCGGCGGCTGGGAGGTGAGGAAGATGGACTATCGCAGCTTCGGCGGCACCGGTCTCAAGGTCTCCCCGCTGTGCCTGGGAGCGATGATGTTCGGCTCCTGGGGCAACCCGGACCACGATGCGTGCATCCGCATCGTCCACCGCGCGATCGACGCCGGCATCAACTTCGTCGACACCGCCAACGGCTACTCCGAGGGCGAATCGGAGATCATCGTCGGCAAGGCGCTGGCCGGGCGCCGACACCAGGTGGTGCTCGGCACCAAGGTCTTCGCGCCCGTCGGGCCCGGCCCGAACGAGCGCGGCCTGTCGCGCAAGGCCATCCAGGAGCAGGTCGAGAACAGCCTCCGCCGGCTCGGCACTGACGTCATCGACCTCTACCAGATCCACCGCCCGGACCCCACCACCCCGATGGCGGAGACCCTCTCGACGCTCGACGGCCTGGTGCGGCAGGGCAAGGTGCGCTACCTCGGTCTCTCCACCAATCACCACGAAGGCCCGGGCGTCTGGGAGAAGCGCTTCGCGGCCTGGGAGATCGTCGAGGCGCTGTGGCTGTCCGACCGCCACGGCTGGGAGCGCTTCGTGGCCTTGCAGCCGCCCTACAGCATCCTGCGCCGCGTCATGGAGCTCGAGCACTTCCCGATGACCCGGCGCTTCGGCATCGGCAACCTGGTCTGGAGCCCGCTCGAAGGCGGCTGGCTCTCCGGCAAGTACCGCCGCGGCGCCGCCAACCCGAACGACAGCCCGCGGGCGGCGAGCTGGGTCGGCGACACCGCGAACCCCAGGTTCGCGCGCCGCCTGGAGATCGTCGAGCAGCTGGTGCCGCTCGCCGCCGCCCGCGGCGTCACCCTGGCCCAGTTCGCCAACGCCTGGGTCCTGCGCCACCCCGCCGTGCACAGCGCCATCATCGGCCCGCGCACCATCGAGCAGCTCGAGGACAGCCTCGGCGCCCTCGACGTCGCCATCACCCCCGAGGAAGCGGAGCGCGTCGACCAGCTGGTGCCGCCGGGGACGTCGGCGCTGTAGCGCCGGGTCTGTTCCCTGCTGCTGTCGCCTCTGCCGCCCTTTGGGCGAGGCATCGAAGTCCTTCAGCGGTGCCAGTCAGAGCCTCGCCCAAGGGCGGCAGAGGGGGACACCAGCAGGGAACAGACTCACCAAGTGCAGTAGTATCGGCTGCTCCCGGAACCCGATGGCGCGCATGGAGGCGTCGCGACCCATGGCCGACCTCAGAGGCAAGACCCTGTTCATCACCGGCGCCAGCCGCGGCATCGGCAAGGCCATCGCCCTGCGCGCCGCCGCCGACGGCGCCAACGTCGTCATCGCGGCGAAGACCGCGGAGCCGCACCCCAAGCTGCCGGGCACCATCCACTCCGCCGCCGCCGAGGTCGAGGCGGCGGGAGGCAGGGCCCTGGCGCTGGCGGTGGACGTGCGCGACGACGCCCGCGTGACGAGCGCCGTCGCGGAGGCGGTCGCGCACTTCGGCGGCCTCGACGTCCTGGTCAACAACGCCAGCGCCATCAGCCTCACCGGCACGCTGGACACGCCGATGAAGCGCTTCGACCTGATGTGGGGGGTCAACGCGCGCGCCACCTTCGCCTGCTCGCAGGCCGCCATCCCCCACCTGCGCCGGGCCGCCAACCCGCACATCCTCACCCTCTCGCCGCCCCTCGACCTGGCGCCCAGGTGGTTCGGACCGCATCTCGCCTACAGCCTGTCGAAGTACGGCATGAGCCTCTGCGTGCTCGGCCTGGCCGAGGAGCTCCGCGCCGACGGCATCGCCGTCAACGCCCTCTGGCCGCGCACCGTCATCCTCACCGCCGCCCTGGCGATGCTCGGCGGCATGGTGCCATCCGAGAGCTGCCGCCAGCCCGAGATCGTGGCCGACGCCGCCCACGCCATCCTCACCCGCGACAGCCGCACCACGACCGGCAACTTCTTCCTCGACGAGGAGGTGCTGGCCGCCGAGGGCGTCACCGACTTCGACCGCTACGCCGTGCGCCCCGGCGCGCCGCTGCTGCCCGACCTGTTCCTGGGCTGAAACGAAGCGAGGCGGGCCTATCTGCCGGCGGCGGCGAAGCGCCGCGCCTCGGCGGCGGTGGGCAGCCACGGGATCGCCCCCGGGCCCCTGCACGCCAGGGCGCCGCAGGCGCACGCGAAGTCCACCGCCTCGGCCCAGCCGGCGCCGCGGCAGCGCGCGTCCACCAGGCCGGCGCAGAAAGCGTCGCCCGCTCCCGTCGAATCCAGCGCCTCGACCTGGTAGGCTGGCGTGACGACCCGGATGCCGGGAGCGCTGAGGGCGGCCCCCCGTTCGCCGAGGGTCACGATCACCGCCTCCGGCCCCAGCGCGCGCAGCCGGTCCGCCGCGCGCAGCGCCTCCTCGGGAGTGCGGATGGGCGCGCCGGTGAGCGCCTCGGCCTCCATCTCGTTGGGGATCAGGACGTCGGCGCCTGCCGCCAGCAGCGCCGCCGCGTCCACGGCGGGCGCCGGGTTCAGGAAGATCGGCACCCCTGCCTCCCGGGCCACGGCCATGGCGGCCGCGACCGCGCCCGCCGGGACCTCGAGCTGCACCAGCAGCGCCGCGGCCTGCCGGATCCTCGCCGCCGCGCCCGCCACCGCCGCCTCCGGCAGCCGCATCGAGGCGGAGGGCGCCGCCACGATGGCGTTGCCGCCTCCCGGGAGCACCATCGGGAAGGCCATCCCGGTCGGCGCCGACGGGTCGCGGTGGACGAACCCGGTCTCGATCCCCTCCTGCCGGAAGAAGTCCAGGAACGCCTCGCCGAAGTCGTCGTCGCCGACACAGCCGACGATCGCCACCTCGCCGCCCAGGCGCCGCAGCGCCGTCGCCTGGTTCGCGCCCTTGCCGCCGAGGCTGCGGGTCACGCTGTCCGCCAGCACCGTCTCGCCGCGCCCCGGCAGGCGCGCCACGCTGACGCAGAAGTCCACGATGCAGCTCCCCACGACGACGAAGGATGGCGGGCGGGGGCTGCCGCTGGCGTTGGCGCTCATCTCGGCTCGGCTCGGTTTCCGGCGCATTCTAGCCCGGGCCGCGCCGCCGGCCAGGCGGGCCGGTCGCCTCGCGTCCTGTGCTAGCCTTTTGCCGCGCATCGAGCCGGTTTTCCAGTGAACAGAGCTTGCCGCCGGCGCTCCGGCCGGCCGCCTCGCAGAGGAGACTCGCGATGAGATGGCTGCAACGGTATGAACCCCCGATCTATGCGGTGCTCCGCGTCGTCGCCGGGCTGCTGTTCGCCTGCCATGGCGCGCAGAAGGTCTTCGGCATGTTCGGCGACGGCCATGGCGGCGGCCACCTGCCGCCGCTGATGCTGGTTGCCGGCTGGATCGAGCTCGCCGGCGGCCTGCTGATCGCGCTCGGCCTGTTCGCGGCGATCGCGGCGTTCATCTCGAGCGGCGAGATGGCGGTCGCATATTTCATGGGGCATGCGTCGCACGGAGCCTTGCCGATCGTCAACAAGGGCGAGCTGGCGGTGCTCTACTGCTTCGTCTTCCTTTACATCGCCGCCCGCGGCTCGGGCCCCTACGGTCTCGACGCCCTGCTCGCGAAGCGCCGCCGCGGCTAGCGGCCGATGCCGATCGCCGGCGGCCGCCGACCGTAGCCGGCGGCCGCGGTCCTTTCCCTTCCCCGATCGGTTCCCGCGGCGCCGCGCAGGAAATCGCGGCGCCGCGTGTTTCCTGCCAAGAAGGCGGGCCGCTCGGGCACGCCGGGACACGCAATCGAACCGATCAGCAAGACCGAATCCCGAACATCGGAAAGAAAGGGAAAGTGTATGAAGCGCAACCTCGCCAAGCTGCTCATGATCCTCAGCCTCGTGATGCTGCCGCTCACTCTCGCCGCGCCCAGCGCCCGCGCCGGCGAGGAGCGCCGCGAGCATCCGCGCATCTCGCACGCCATCACCGCGCTGCAGGCCGCCATCGCCGAGCTGCAGGCCGCCCCGCACGATTTCGGCGGCCACCGCGTCGAGGCGGTGGAGGCCTGCAAGGCCGCGCTCGGCCAGCTCAGGGCCGCGCTGCAATATCGCGCCGCCAAGGAGGGCCCCGGCCGCTGAGCCGGCGCCCGCCGCATCCTCGTCGAAGCACCCGGCGGGCCAGGCGTCGCGGGCCCGCCGGCAGCCCTCGCCGGATGCCGCAGCCAGATGCCGCCGCGATCGTGGGTCAGTTCCCTCCGCCTCCCGTTGGGGCGAGGGCCGCGGGGGCGGCGGGGTGGAGGGCTTGGTGCCTCGCCCAAAGGGAGGCAGAGGGAACTGGCCCCCCGACCGGGGCGGCATCCCTCCGGCATCCGGTCTCGGTGATAAAGTCGGCGCCTCCATGAGCGCGCCGGCGCCTTCCGTCACCGTCTACCTGGTCGACGCCAGCCCTTACATCTTCCGCGCCCACTTCTCGCTGCCGGAATCGCTCAAGAGCCCGGACGGCGCCCGTGCCGGCGCGGTCTACGGCTTCGGCTCCTTCCTGCTCAAGCTGATCGCCGCCGACCGCCCCAGCCACCTGGGAATCGCTTTCGATCGCGATCTGACCGGCAGCTTCTTCCGCAACCAGCTCTACCCCGATTACAAGGCGCACCGCGACGCCCCGCCGGCCGAGCTCGTCGCCCAGCTCGCCGACTGCGAGGCGATGACAGCCGCGCTCGGCGCGGCCACCTTCATTCATGATCGTTACGAAGCCGACGACCTGATCGCCACGCTCTGCCGCCAGCTCACCGCCGCCGGCCACTCGGCCGTCGTCGTCACCTCGGACAAGGACCTCGCGCAGCTCGTCACCGACCGCGTCACCCTCTACGACTTCGGCAAGGGGCTGCGCTTCGGTCCCGCCGAGGTCGAAGCGGCGTTCGGCGTCCGTCCCGAACAGGTCGGCGACCTGCTCGCGCTGGCTGGCGACCCGGTCGACAACATCCCCGGCGTCCCCGGGATCGGCCGCAAGACCGCCGCGGAGGCGCTCGCCGCCTTCGGCAGCCTTGACGGCATCTACGCCAGCCTGGAAGAGCTGCGCACCAGCCGCCTCCGTGCCGCCAAGAGCCTCTACTCCAAGCTGCGCGAAGGCCGCGACCTCGCCTTCCTGTCCCGCCGCCTCGCCACCCTGGCCGTCGACGCCCCGGTGCGCGCCGAGCTCGCCCGCCTTGCCTACCGCGGTCCCGACGCCGAGGCCGCGGCCGCGCTCTTCGCGCGTCTAGGATTCAAGCACCTGGGCGAGCGCCTGCCGTCGCCGGACCTCTCGCCGGACCTCTGACTCCACCCCGAAGAGGTCGTTTTCGGTTCAGCGGGCCGCGACGCTGCCGAGCTGCGCAACGCCGGAGAGCGGCAGGGCGCGGGAGGCGGCGCGCAGCCAGGAGGCGCCCTGCCTGACCCACACCTGCGTGAAGCGCTGCGTCTCGGCGCGCTCGGGCGTGGTGATGACGTCCGCGCCGGTCACGATCGCGAAGCGGCCATGGACGCGCACCGCCATGTCTTCGCTGGTGATCGCGACGTTGCGCGGTCTGCCGGCATCGGCCAGCCAGTCCGCGCGCCGCTGCACCCTGCCGAACCCGTCCGCGTGCACGTAGCGTTCGGCCAGCAGGCGGTCCAGCGTCGTCACGTCGCTGCGCGCCCAGGCCTCGTCGCACAGCCGCACCGCGCTCGCGACCTCTTCCGCGGCCGTCCGCGGCATCGGCCCAATACCCAATCCGGCAAGGACGATGCTTGCCGTAGCCAAAGTCGTGACGAGCAGTCGGCGAGACACGGGGTGATCGGCAACCGGAAGTTCTGACGGATGTTAAGCCGGCCCGGACGCCGGGTCAAGCCCAAGGCGGAGCTGCGAGCCTTCACGGACCTGCGGAGCTTTCTGACCTTCCGAACCCAACCAAGCGCACCGCCCGAGCGCCCTCAGCACTCGATGACGTTGATCGCCAGGCCGCCGCGGGAGGTCTCCTTGTACTTCGTCTTCATGTCGGCGCCGGTCTCACGCATGGTCTTGATGACGCGGTCGAGCGAGACCTTGTGCGAGCCGTCGCCGCGCAGGGCGATGCGGGCGGCGTTGATCGCCTTGACCGAGCCCATGGCGTTGCGCTCGATGCAGGGGATTTGCACCAGGCCGCCGACCGGGTCGCAGGTGAGGCCGAGATTGTGCTCCATGCCGATCTCGGCGGCGTTCTCGACCTGCGCCGGCGTGCCGCCGAGCGCCTCCACCAGGCCGCCCGCCGCCATCGAGCAGGCGACGCCCACCTCGCCCTGGCAGCCCACTTCGGCGCCGGAGATCGAGGCGTTCTCCGTGTAGAGGATGCCGATGGCGCCGGCGGTCAGCAGGAAGCGCACCACGCCCTCGTCGTTGGCGCCCGGGGTGAAGCGGCGGTAGTAGTGGAGGACGGCCGGCACGATGCCGGCGGCGCCGTTGGTGGGCGCCGTGACCACGCGGCCGCCGCCGGCGTTCTCCTCGTTCACCGCCAGGGCGTAGAGGTTCACCCAGTCGAGCACGCTGAGCGGGTCCTTGAGCGACTCCTCGGGCTTGCCGGTCAGCTCGGCGTAGAGGCCCGGGGCCCGCCGCGGCACCTTGAGCACGCCCGGCAGCACGCCGCTCTCGCGGCAGCCGCGCTCGACGCACCGCTGCATGGCGTCCCAGATGCGCAGCAGGCCGGCCCGCACCTCCCCCTCGGTGCGCCAGCAGCCTTCGTTGGCGAGCATCAGCTCCCAGATCGCCATCCCCTCCTCGCGGCAGAACCCGAGCAGGTCGGCGCCGCTCGCGTACGGGTACGGCAGCGGCGTCTGGTCGTGCACCAGGCGATCGTGGCCCGCGTCCTCCTCGTTGACCACGAAGCCGCCCCCCACCGAGTAGTAGGTGCGATGGTCGAGCGTGCCGCCGGCGGCGTCCAGGGCGCTGAACTGCATGCCGTTGGAGTGCAGCGGCAGCAGCTGCTTGCGGTTCCAGACCAGGTCCTCTTTCTCGTCGAAGGGGACCTCGCGCAGCCCGAGCAGGCGCAGCCGCCCCTCGGCGCGGATCTCCGCCACCCGCCGCGGCATCCACGCCGGGTCGACCTCCTCCGGCGTCTCGCCCTCGAGGCCGAGGAGGACCGCGCGGTCGGTGCCATGGCCCTTGCCGGTCATCGCCAGCGACCCGAACAGCTCGATCCGCAGCCGCGCCAGCTGCGACAGCACCGCCTCGCGCTCCAGCCGCTGCGCGAAGCGACGCGCGGCGCGCATCGGCCCCACGGTATGCGAGCTCGACGGGCCGATGCCGATGGTGAACAGGTCGAAGATGCTGATGGCCATGCCTCACGCCTCCACCCCGCCCGGGGTCGCCGCTGCATTCTACGCCTGCGTCCCCGCCGGGCTGCGGGAGGGGCATTCCGGACCTCCAACCCCTTGGAGCGAGGCGCTCGGGTGGAGGATGGCGGGTGATGGACTGCGGCGCCTCGCTCCAAGGGGTTGGAGGTCCGGAATGCCCCTCCCGCAGACCCTTGTTATCACCCCAGGCGGCGGTACGCCCCGGGGCAGCGCTGTATACTCGTCCAGCCGCAGATCCGGCCGCCGACCCCCATCCCCCGCCCCACGAGGAGACCCGTCCCGCGATGTCCACACCGGCACCTCCGCATGAAGAGCATCACGAAGCGCAGCGTGAGCATCGCCACGAGAGCCCCTACCACCGCGTCGTCATCCTCGGCTCGGGCCCGGCCGGCCTCACCGCCGCGCTCTACACGGCGCGCGCCGACCTGGCGCCGTTGGTGCTCGAGGGCAACCAGCCGGGCGGCCAGCTGACCATCACCACCGACGTCGAGAACTTCCCCGGCTTCCCGCAGGGCATCCTCGGCCCGGAGCTGGTCGACGCCATGCGCGAGCAGGCCCGCCGCTTCGGCGCCCAGGTCAAGTTCGAGGCCGCGACCACGGTCGATCTGCGCCAGCGTCCCTTCACCATCAAGACCGACGAGGCGACCTACCGCACCGACGCGCTGATCGTCGCCACCGGCGCCTCGGCCAAGCTCGCCGGCCTGCCCGCCGAGCGCGAGCTGATGGGATACGGCATCTCGGCCTGCGCCACCTGTGACGGCTTCTTCTTCCGTGATAAAGAGGTGGTCGTCATCGGCGGCGGCGACTCGGCGATGGAGGAGGCTCTCTACCTCACCAAGTTCGCCAGCAAGGTCACCGTGATCCACCGCCGTCACGAGCTGCGCGCCTCGAAGATCATGCAGGACCGTGCCTTCGCCAGCCCCAAGATCGCCTGGATCTGGAACACCGTGGTCACCGACATCCTCGGCAGCCGCGCCGGCGGCGTCACCGCGGTCCAGCTGCACAACAAGCAGACCGGCCTGGACAGCGAGTATCCCGCCCAGGGGGTCTTCTACGCCATCGGCCACCATCCGAGCACCGGGCTGTTCGCCGGCCAGCTCGAGATGAACGACATGGGCTACATCAAGGTCCACGAACCGACCAGCAGGACCAGCGTGGCAGGCGTCTTCGCCTCCGGCGACGCCATGGACCCCATCTACCGCCAGGCGATCACCGCCGCCGGCACCGGCTGCCGAGCGGCCATCGACGCCGAGCGCTGGCTCGAGGAGCTTCACGACTGATGCCCAGAGTTACGCGAATCAAGACCCTCGGCGAGCTCAAGGCGAGCGGCTACCGGCCCCGCTCGGTCAAGCAGGAGCTGCGCGACAACCTGCGCGAGCGCCTGGGGTGCGGCGGACCGCTCTTCCCCGGCATCCTGGGCTACGACCGCACGGTCATTCCGGCGGTGGTCAACGCCCTGCTCGCCGGCCACGACTTCATCCTGCTCGGGCTGCGCGGCCAGGCCAAGACCCGCATCCTGCGCTCGCTCACCACCCTGCTCGACCCCGAGGTGCCGATGCTCGCCGGCTCGGAGCTGAACGACGACCCGCTGGCGCCCATCTCCATCCCTGGCCAGCGCCTGGTCGCCGCGGCCGGCGACGACGCGCCGATCGAGTGGCTGGGCCGCGACGAGCGCTACAACGAGAAGCTGGCGACCCCCGACGTCTCGATCGCCGACCTGCTCGGCGACATCGACCCGATCAAGGCGGCCACCCGCAAGCTCACCTTCGCCGACCCCGAGGTCATCCACTTCGGCATCGTGCCGCGCACCAACCGCGGCATCTTCGCGATCAACGAGCTGCCCGACCTCTCGCCGCGCATCCAGGTGGGCCTGTTCAACATCCTCGAGGAGCGCGACCTGCAGATCCGCGGCTTCCCGGTGCGCATCCCCCTCGACCTGTTGATGGTGTTCTCCGCGAACCCCGAGGACTACACGAACCGCGGCACCATCATCACGCCGCTCAAGGACCGCATCTCCTCGCAGATCCTCACCCACTACCCGCCCGACACCACCGTCGCGGCGGACATCACCCGCCAGGAGGCGTGGACCGAGCGCGACGTCCCGAGCGTCGTCATCCCCGAGGAGTTCCGCCTGCTGGTCGAGGACATCAGCTTCGCGGCCCGCGAGAGCGACCTCGTCGACCAGTCCTCCGGGGTGAGCGCCCGGGTCGCCATCTCGGCGCTCGAGCTGCTCGCCTCCAACCTCGAGCGCCGCGCCCTCGGCAAGCGGCCGGAGGCCGCGAGGGTGCCCGGAGCCGCGGCAGGCCCCGTGGCGGCGGCGGCGTCCCGCGTCTACCCCCGCCTCTGCGACCTCCAGATGCTCCTGCCGGCGATCACCGGCAAGGTCGAGATGGTCTACGAGGGCGAGCAGCAGGGAGCCGAGGTGGTGGCGCGCCGCCTGATCGGCCAGGCGATCAAGAAGGCGTTCGACAGCCGCTTCCCCGAGGTCGGCAAGGAGCTCGGCAGCGGCGGCGAGGACGACAAGGGGCCCTACGCGGCGATCGTCCGCTGGTTCGCCGAGGGCAACTCGGTCACCCTCTCGGACGAGCAGACCTTCGAGGAGTACGAGACCGAGATGCGCCGCGTCCCCGGGCTCGCCGAGATCGCCGCCCGCCACGGCGGCCGCACCCGCGAGGAGCGGGCGCTGGCCGGCGAGATGGTGCTCGAGGGTCTGCACCAGCACCTCAAGCTGGCGCGCAACGATCTCGACAGCCAGGTGAGCTACAAGGAGATGGTCAAGTTCCAGCTGCTCAAGCCGCGCGGCGGCAGCGGCAGCGGCCGCCGGGGCAGCGGCCGGGGCGACGTGAATTGAACGGCGCCAACCATTGGAGGCCAGTGCAAGGCCGATGCGCCACCAGTATCTTTACCTCGATCCCGAGCTGATCCGGCAGCTCCTCGCCGGCCTCGACCTGCTGCGGCTGTTCAACCAGCTGGTGCTGGCCTCGGGCGGCGACGTCGAGGAGGCGATGGACTGGATGCGCTACCTGCAGCGCCAGGGCTACCTGCCGGAGGAGCTCGACCTGGACCAGTTCTTCGCCTCGCTCGAGGAGCAGAACCTGGTGGGCCGCGACGCCGAGGGGGCGCTGCAGCTCACCAGCGGCGGCGAGCGCCGCATCCGCCGCAGCGCTTTCGAGGAGATCTTCGCCGGCCTCGACCGCGCCGGCCCCGGCTATCACCCGGTGAACCAGGCCGGCGAGGGCGTCGAGCGGCTGCCCGAGACCCGCCCGTACGCTTTCGGCGACGACCTCAACCTGATCGATTCGCCGCGCTCGCTCGAGAACGCGCTGCGCCGCACCAAGGGCGACCTGACGCTCGCCGAGGAGGACATCGAGGTCTTCGAGACCGAGCACCTCACCGCCTGCGCCACGGTGGTGGCAATCGACATCAGCCACTCGATGATCCTCTACGGCGAGGACCGCATCACCCCGGCGAAGACCGTGGCCCTGGCGCTGACCGAGCTGATCACCACCCGGTATCCGAAGGACCACCTCGCGGTCATCCTCTTCGGCGATCGCGCACAGGAGGTGGCGCTGGGCGAGATCCCCTACATCCAGGCCGGCCCGTACCACACCAACACCCGCGACGCCCTGCAGCTCGCGCGCAGCCTGCTGGCGCGCCGCAAGCAGCCGAACAAGCAGATCTTCCTGATCACCGACGGCAAGCCCTCGGCGATCACCGAGAACGGCCGCATCTACAAGAACCCTTTCGGCCTCGACATGCGCATCGTCAACCTGACGCTCGAGGAGGCCGACCTCTGCCGCCGGCAGCGGGTGGTGGTGACGACGTTCATGCTGGCGACCGACCCGATGCTCACCCAGTTCGTCGAGAAGCTGACCCAGATCAACCGCGGCCGCGCCTACTTCGCGTCGCCCTACAACCTCGGCGAGTTCATCCTCGCCGACTACATCCGCAACCGCCGGAGGCGCATACGGTAGTGGCGCCGCGGCTGGCGTCGAGACTAAGCGAGCGCATGCGCGTGCTGCCGACTCGCCACAAAGCCTTGCTGCGAGCTCCGCGCAGCCTGGATACACCAGCGAGGCGGTGCACCCTGGGCACTTGGCGCATCGACGCGCTGCTGCTGGTCCTTCTTGCCTGCACCGAAATCCACCTCTCCGGCTGCGGCCGCGGCAATGCGCCGGCCACCCAGATTGCGCAGGGGCCGCATGCCCCCGCCGTCGTCCCCCTTCCTTCCCCGAGCAACATCCTGCTGATCACCGTCGACACCCTGCGCGCCGACCACCTGTCGAGCTACGGCTATCCGCGGCGGACCACGCCCAACCTCGACCGCCTGGCGGCCGAGGGGGTGCGCTTCGATCAGACCGCCGTGCAGTGGCCGAAGACCACGCCGTCGTTCGCCTCGATGTTCACCGCCACCTACTCGAAGGACAACGACATCGTGCGCAAGGTCGGCATCCCGGTGTCGTGCCGCTTCGAGATGCTGGCCAAGGTGCTCAAGCGCCGCGGCTACGCCACCCAGGCGGTCGTCTCCAACGGCGCCCTGGGCAGCGAGTTCAACTTCGACCAGGGTTTCGACACCTACGTCGAGACCTGGAAGCTCACCTCCCACGCTGGCGGCAACCCGAACCAGGCCGAGGCGGTGACCCGCCTCGCGGTCGGGCTGCTCGACGGCCTCGGGCGCGAGGCCCACGCCGGCCGCCCCTGGTTCCTGTGGGTGCACTACATCGACCCGCACTTCCCGTACTCGCCGCCCGGCAAGTGGCGCGACCGCTTCCAGGGCGACCGCTTCGCGGACCGCTCGCTCAAGGTGCCGGTCTCCGACCGCCCGAAGCAGCAGATGGGAGGCATCGGCCGCGAGCAGGTGCTCGACGGCCACCACGACCTCGCCTTCTACGTCGCGCGCTACGACGCGGCCGTCGCCTATGCCGACGCCGAGATCGGCGAGCTGCTCGGCGAGATGCGGCGGCGCGGCCTGCTCGGCCGCACCTTGACCGCCTTCACCTCCGACCACGGCGAGTCGCTCGGCGAGCACGCCTACTACTTCGATCACGGGCGCTTCGGCTTCCAGACCTGCCTGCGGGTGCCGCTCATCCTCCACTACCCCGGGGTGCTGGCGCCGCGCGTCGACCGGCAGCCGGTCGAGCTCCTCGACCTCGCGCCGACGCTGCTCGAGGCCGCCGGCGCCCCCCTGCCCGGCGGCGCCTGGAAGCAGGGCCACTCGCTCACCCCGCGTCTGCGCAGCCTGCCGCCCCTCGCCGCCGCGGCCGGCGGGACCTCCGGGACGTCCGGGACCTTGGGGTCCTCGGGGTCCTCGGAAACCTCCGGGTCGTCGAGCGTGCTGGGGGTTCCGACCGTGGCCGCGGCCGTGGCCGCGGCCGCGGCCGCTACCGCCGGCGAGGCTGCGGCGACCGCCGGGCCGGGCCCGCTGGCCTTCTCGGAAGCGGGCTGGGAGACCAACAACAAGTGGCAGAAGGCGGTGCGCGACGGCCGCTTCAAGCTGCTGGTCGCCCAGACCTACCACGAGCAGCGCTGGATCGCCGGCGAAGGCGTCGAGTTCGCCCTCTACGACCTCGTCGCCGACCCGCTCGAGACCCGCAACGTCGCCGACCGCCACCCCGTCGAGCTCGAGCGCCTGAAGCGCGCCCTCTGGGCCTGGGACCGGGCGCCGAGGCTCGACGTCGAGACCGACCCCCCCACCCCCGCCTGCCGCCCCGGCCAGCCGAAGCAGATCGATCCCCAGACCCGCGCCCTGCTGCACTCGCTGGGCTATCTCTGAGGCGGGCGATGACCCTGCGGCCCGGTGCCCGGTTGGGTCCTTACGAGATCCTGGCTCCGCTCGGCGCCGGGGGGATGGGCGAGGTCTACAAGGCGCGGGACACCAGGCTCGATCGCGCGGTCGCGCTCAAGGTGCTTCCTGCCGCGTTCGCGAGCGACCCGGAGCGCCTGGCGCGCTTCGAGCGCGAGGCCAAAGCCGTGGCCGCGCTGTCGCACCCCAACATCCTCGCCATCCACGACTTCCGCAGCGAAGACGGCACGGCCTTCGCCGTCACCGAGCTGCTCGAGGGCCAGACCCTGCGTGAGCGCCTCGACGCGGGGCCGCTTCCCGTCAGCCGGGCCGTCGACGTCGCGGTCCAGGTTGCCCACGGCCTTGCCTCCGCTCACCAGCGGGGCGTCGTCCACCGCGACCTCAAGCCGGAGAACCTGTTCGTGTGCGCCGACGGGCGCGTCAAGATCCTCGACTTCGGCCTCGCCAAGCTCGTCCGCAGCCCGGACGAAGAGACCCTGACCAGGGACTCCTCGATCTCGCCGAGCACCGCGCCCGGAACCGTGATGGGAACCGTGGGTTACATGTCGCCGGAGCAGGTGCGCGGGCTCGCGGTCGATCATCGGAGCGACCTCTTCTCGCTCGGCGCCGTGCTCTACGAGATGCTCTCGGGGAGGAGGGCGTTCCGGGGCCCGTCGGCCGCCGACACCCTGTCGGCCATCCTCAAGGAGGAGCCGCCGGAGCTCGCGGGCAGCCGTCCTGGCGTGTCCGAGAGCCTCGAGCGTATCGTCCGCCACTGCCTGGAAAAGAGCCCCGAGCAGCGGTCCCAGTCCGCGCACGACCTCGCCTTCGATCTCGAAGGGCTGCGTCCGGGCTCGCTACCGGGGTCCCGCGCCGTCGCGCCACCGCTCTCTCGTCGGCGCGGGCGCGGGCTGCTGGCCGCGGCGGCCGCGGCAGCCGGAGCGGCCGTGGCGCTCGCCGCCGCGTATGCCGCCTTCCACTGGTTCGATCTCGGGGCCGGAGGCGGGCCACTACCGTCCTACCGGCGCCTGACCTTCCGGCATGGGCTGGTCTCCAGCGCGCGCTTCGCCTCCGACGGCGAGACCATCGTCTATAGCGCGACGTGGGGAGGCGGCCCGGAAGAGGTCTTCTTCACCCGCCGGAACGCTCTCGAGTCGCGGCCCATCGGGCTCGGGGATGCGATGCTGCTCTCGCTCTCCCGGCAGGACGAGATGGCCCTCTTACTGCGGCGGCGGCGGCTCGTCCAGAATCTCCTGGCGCCCGTCGGCACGCTCGCGCGCGCGCCGCTGGCGGGCGGACCGCCGCGCGAGATCCTCGAGGACGTGAGCGCAGCCGACTGGACACCGGACGGCAAGAACCTGGCGGTCATCCGCTACGGAGGCCCCGCCGGAAGCAGGATCGAGCTGCCGGCCGGCAACGTGCTCTACGAGACCTCCGGGACGGAGTGGATCACCGATCTGCGCGTCTCTCCCGGCGGCGAGCTCGTGGCCTTCGTCGACCATCCGCGGTCGCCCGACTACGAGGGGGTCGTCGCCCTCGTGGAGACTGCCGGCCGGCGGCCGAAGAGGATCCTCACGCGCACCCTGAAGATCCTGGGGGGCCTGGCCTGGAACCCCGACGGCCGCGAGGTGTGGTTCTCGGCGGGCGATACCGATACGGCGCAGACCCTCCATGCCGTGTCGCTGACCGGGCGCGAGCGGGTCATCGCGCGCTCGCCGGGCTCGCTGGCGCTCGACGACGTCGCACGCGACGGTAGGGTCTTGCTACGGCGCCAAAGCCAGCAGATCGGAATCGCCGGCGTCCTCGCTCCCGAGACCGCGGAGCGCGACCTCTCCTGGCTCGACGGCTCCGCGGCCACCGGCCTTTCCGCGGACGGCACGACCCTGCTCTTCACGGAGCTCTCGGAGGGCGGAGGCGGAGGATACCCCTCGTACCTCCGGCGGGCGGACGGCTCCGAGCCGGTCAAGGTCTCGGATGACCTCGCCACCTCGCTCTCCGCCGACGGCAGGTGGGCCCTCACCGTGCCGCGCCGGGGCCCCCCGCGCCTGGTGCTGGTGCCGACCGGCCCCGGACAGGCTCGCACCCTCCGCAACGACGGCATCCTGGAATACCGCTGGGCCTACTTCATGCCCGACGGCAAGCGGATCCTCTTCCAAGGGGCCGCGGCAGGCCACGCGCTGCGCACCTACCTCACGGGCCTGGCAGGCGGCGCGGCGGTCCCGGTCACTCCCGAGGGGATCGTCGCCAACGCCATCTCTCCCGATGGGAGGCAGCTTGCCTCCAATGGCACGGAGCGCGGCATCCTGCTCGTCGCGACCGGCGGCGGAGCACCGCGCGTGGTGCCAGGCACCGGAGCGCAGGACCGTCCGTTCGCCTGGAGCCCGGACCAGCGCTTCCTCTACGTCTACCGGCGAGGAGAGGTGCCGGCCAAGATCTCGCGCATCGAGCTGGCAACCGGGAAGCGCGAGATCTGGAAGCAATGGGCCCCAGCCGACCGCGCCGGCGCGCTGTCGATCGTCGATCCGGTGCTCGCGGCGGGAGGGACCGGCTACGTGTTCACCTACTACCGCATCCTGTCCGATCTCTACCTCGCCACGGGGCTCCGCTGAGCCGCCGTCCAGGCGGCGGAGGACCTTGCCGTTCTGGCGCCTCGCCCAGGAGGCGGTAGAGGACACGACCCACTATCCGGAGACCGGCCAGAGACCGGCGACGCCGAGCGGCGCGCACGGGCGGTTAGAATAGGCGGCTGGACGGCAGGACCGCGGGCCGCAGAGAGATGACCGACCCTCACCGACAGCCGCGCAGTGGCGGCACCTCCGCCAGGGGCCGCCCGCCGCGGCTGGCGGCGGCCCGGGCCGTGGGCGCGGCTGGTGGCGCGGGCGCCCTGCTCGCGGCTTGCATCCTGTTCGCCGCCTGTGGCCGCGGCGGCGGCGGCGGAGCCCCGGCCGCGGGAGGGTCCGGCAGCGCCGGCACGGCCGGGCAGGCGGGCGCCCCGCTGCCCGAGGCCTGCGAATTGCTGACGCCAGCGGACGTCGAGGGCGTGACCCGCGAGGCGTCGGGGTCGCTCAGCAGCACGCTCGAGGACGCCGTCGGCAAGGACCCGACCCAGTGCTCCTACAGCCTGGGCGACGTGCCGCCGCGGATGATCAGCCTGTCGTTGCGACGCGCGGCGGGCGCCGAGGCGGCGGCGAGCCAGCAGCGGGACGCGGAGTCGGGCCTGCGCTCGATCGCCGCCGGCGCGCCGGTGGCCGATCTGCCGGAGCTCGGCGACGGCGCCTTCTGGATCGGCGGCCGCATCGATCAGCTCAACGTGCGGCGCGGCGACACGCTGCTGGTCTTCACCGTCCAGCTCGACAAGGACCCCCTCGGCGCCGCCCGCACCCTCGCCGGCAAGGCGCTGGCGCGGCTCGCGCACCCGCCGCCTCCCCCCAGGCCGGCTCCGCCCTCCGGACCGCCGGCGCCCCCCGCGGCCGCGCCGCCCCCCGCGACGGCGCCACCCCCCGCGACGGCGCCACCCCCCGCGGCCGCGGGCCCAGCCGGCGGTTCTCCCCGCCGCAGCGGAGGGTGATGAGCGGCGACCCCGGGCGGGGCCGGCGAGGAGCAAGCCCTCGTCCGTGCACGCCCTTTGCAGGCCATCTCAGGGCGTCGGGGAGCGGCGAATGCGAATCACCGTGCTGACAGCGCTGACGGCCGCCGACGGCGCGGGGCCCACCGGCCGCGCCCGCCGCGCCGGCCACGCCAGCCGCCACGAAGGCGGCGGGGGCCGCGCGCGCTCCGAGCGCCCCGAGCGCTCCGGCCGCTCCGCCCGCGCCGGCCGCCACGATGGCGGCGCCTACGACCCGGTCGCCGACCAGCTCGCGGCCGCGCTCCGGAGCAACGGTCATCGGGCCTCGGTGTTCGCGGCGCCGGCGGACGTCCGGCTGCTCGTGGCCGGCCTGCGCCGCGAACACCGAGGCCCGATGACCAACGTCCTCGAGAGCTTCGGCGGCGGCGAGGACGCGACCGGCGGCGAGATCGCGGTGGCCGGCGTGCTCGACCTGCTGCGGCTGCCCTACACCGGCAGCGGTCCGGGCGAGCTCTTCCTGCGCCAGGACAAGGGGCTGGCCAAGAAGATCTTCGCCTTCGAGGGCCTCCACTATCCCGACTTCGCGGTGTTCACCCGCGACGCCGACCTCGAGACCGGCGGCAAGCTGCGCACGCCGCTGTTCGTCAAGCCGCTCACCGCCGACGCCTCGATCGGCATCGACGGCGACTCGCTGGTGCACGACACCAGGGCGATGCTGCAACGCGTCGCCGCCATCCACGAGGAGCTCGGCGACTCCGCCCTGGTCGAGGAGTACGTCGAGGGGCGGGAGTTCTACGTCGGCGTGCTCGGCAACCGCGAGCCGGAGGCGCTGCCGCCGATCGAGATGGACTTCTCGGGGCTGCCCGACGGGGCCCCGCGCTTCCTCGGCTCGGCCGCCAAGTGGTCGCCGGGCAGCGCCGAGTTCCGGGGGACGCGGGCCACCATCCCCGACCTCCCCGACGAGCTGCGCGCCCGCCTGCAGCACACCGCCGTCGACGCCTACCGCGCGCTGCGGGTGCGCGACTACGGCCGGGTCGACCTGCGCCTGACCGAGACCGGCGACATCTACGTCATCGAGGTCAACGCCAACTGCTACCTGGACCGCGGCGGCGAGCTGGCCGCGGCGGCCACGGCCGCCGGCCTCGACTACCCGCGGCTGATCCAGCGCATCGTCGAGCTGGCGACCGAGCGTCAATCGGCGGCGTCGCCGGCGTCGCCGGCCTTCCGCTCCCCCGCGCGCTCGAGCTCCACCTCCCGGTCCCGGACGGCGGCATCGGAGCCGGAGCCGGAGCCGGAGCCGGAGCCGGAGCCGCCCGCGGCCACCGCCGGCGCCGGCAGCACCGCCGCCTCGCGCTGACGCAGCACCTCGTAGAGCACGATCGCCACCGCGCTCGACAGGTTGAGCGCCCGCAGCGCCGGATCGGCCATCGGGATCGCCAGCAGCCGGTCCTGGTAGCGCTTGCGCAGCCCGAGCGGCAGCCCGGCGCTTTCCCGGCCGAAGACCAGCACCAGGCGCTCGGGATAGCGCACGCTCCACAGGCCGCGCGGCGCCTCGGCGCTGAAGAAGAACGGCTCGCCGAGCTCGGGCAGCCGCCGCTCCAGCGCCTCCCAGCTCGGCCAGACCCGCAGCTGCACCCGCGGCCAGTAGTCGAGGCCGGCGCGGCGCACCTCGCGGTCGTCGAGCGAGAAGCCGAGCGGTTCCACCAGGTGCAGCCGGGCGCCTGCCGCCAGGCACGTGCGGCCGGCGTTGCCGGTGTTCCAGTGGATTTCCGGCTCGACCAGCACGACATGGAGAGAGTCCACGCCTCGAAGCTTACCCGACGCCGCCGCCCGGTGCCCTGCGGCGGGCCGCGGCACCCATCTTGCTGCCTCCCTCACGCCATGGCCGCCAAGCCGCATTCCCCGCCCCCCGCCGCCGCTCCCGCCGTCGCCCCGGCAGCCGCCGGACCGGACTTCGAGATCGGCAAGCTGGGGCCGACGCCCATCCGCGACCTGGCGCTGTCGCTCGAAGAGTCGCCGCTCGCGCCGGTGCTGGCCGAGCTCGAGCGCGAGCTCGAGGGGCGCGGGGTGCGCCGGCCGCGGCCGCGCTTCTACCTGTCCACCGAGTGGGGGGTGCCCTTCGGCACCATCGCCATCGCCATCCCCTTCTACCTGGCGCGGCCGGACCTCACCCGCCTCCACGCCGAGCGCACCAGCTTCGTCGAGGGCCTCGGCCGCTCCGACCTGCTGCGCTACCTGCGCCACGAGATGGGCCACGTCGTCAACTACGCCTACCGGCTCTACGAGCGCGCCGAATGGGTGCGCCTCTTCGGCTCGATGACCCAGGCCTACGTCGAGGAATACCGGCCGCGTCCCTTCAGCCGCCGCTTCGTGCGCCACCTGCCGGGGTGGTACGCCCAGAAGCATCCCGACGAGGACTGGGCCGAGACCTTCGCCGTCTGGCTGACCCCCGGCCACGACTGGCGGACCGAGTACGCCGCCTGGCCCGAGGCGCTGGCCAAGCTCGAGTACTGCGACCGCACGATGGCCGAGCTGGGCGGCCAGGAGCCGCCGGTCACCGCCGACGACCTCGACGCCGAGGTGAGCGAGATCGCGACCCCGCTCGACGACTACTACCGCGGCCTCGAGCCGGCCGCGGACGAGCTGCCGCCGGGCCTCGACGGCGCGCTGCGCTCGCTGTTCGGGGACCTCGTCGCGAACGCCGCCGCCGGCCCGGGCGCCGCCGCCGATTGCCGCCCGGCGGGCGAGCTCATCCGCGGGCTGGGGCGCCACCTTCCCGCCGAGGTCTACCGCTGGACCGGGCACTTCCCGGAACGCACCCGCCGCCTGCTCGAGCAGCTCGCGGCCCGCGCCGACGCGCTGCGCCAGGTCTACCCCGCCGCCCGCGAGCACGAGGCGGCCGTCGCCCTCACCACCTTCGTCACCGCGCTGGCGATGAACTACGTGCACGGCGGCAGCTACGCCCCTTGAGCGGCGGGCCGGCCGGCGGCTCCTGGCGGGCGCGGCCATCGGCCATCGGATCTCGATTGGCAGGAAAGTTGCTACAGCTCCAGGGCGCGCCGCGCCGCGGCCGCGAGCCCAAACGAGAGTCCTCGGAAAGGAGTCCTCCTCATGCTGTGGACCATCGTGCTGATCCTCGTCATCCTGTGGGCGCTCGGCTTCTTCGTCGTCCACATCGGGAGCCTCATCCACCTGCTGCTGGTGATCGCCCTGATCGTCATCGTCGTCCGGCTCATCCAGGGGAGACCCGTGCTCTGAGCGGGCCCGGCCCGCCCGGCGAACCCGGCCAGCCCGGCGCTCGCGGCTGCGTTATCCTGTCGGCATGCCGGCGAACGCGGGCGTCGTCGCCCGACTGCTGACCGGCGGCCGGCGTGCCCACGAGATTGCCGCCGTCACGGCGCTGATCCGCTCGGGCGCCCTGCCGGTCGAGAAGCTGGCGTCGATCGTCGACCACCTCGGGTCCGCCGTCGAGCTGCTCGCCATGCTCGACGAGCAGCGCCTGCCGCCGTTCCTTTCCGGCCAGCTGGGCCTCGGCGCCGTGGCGGCGCCCGACGTCGAGCGGGCCCTCGCGGACGCCGAGTCGTGGCTGGCCTCCGGCCTCGACGTCCGCACCGTCCTCGATCCGGCGTACCCGCCCCTGCTGCACTCCATCTTCAACCGGCCGCCCATGCTCTTCGTCGCGGGGACCTGGGACCAGCGGCGGGACTACTCCGCCGTGGCGGTGGTCGGCACCCGCCAGGCGACCGATTCCGGCCTGCGGCGGGCGCGCGTCGTGGTCAAGGAGTTGGCGGCCGCCGGCACCACCATCCTCTCCGGGCTGGCGCTCGGCATCGACACCGCCGCCCACGAGACCGCGCTCGCCCGCGGCGCCAGGACCGTCGCCGTCCTCGGCAGCGGCCTGCGGCGGGTCTACCCTCCCGCCAACCGCGGCTTGGCGGAGCGCATCCTCGCCTCGGGGGGCGCGCTCCTCTCCCAGTTCTTCCCGGACCAGCCGCCGACCCGCTGGACCTTCCCGAAGCGCAACGTGGTCATGTCCGGCCTGGCCGTGGCCACCGTCGTCGTCGAGGCCGGCGAGACCTCCGGCGCCAAGATGCAGGCCCGCTTCGCACTCGAGCACGGCCGCAGCGTCTTCCTCCTCAGTTCCCTGGTCGCCGAGCACGACTGGGCGCGGCGCTACGTCCGCGACGGCGTCGAGAGCAACCATGCCGTCGAGGTGAGATCCTCGCGCGACATCCTCGATCGCCTCGCGGGAAAGCTGCCGCCGGCGGCCGCGCCGCCCCCCTGAAGCGTGGTCCAAGGTGGCGGCGACGACGGCAAGCGCGGTCTTCGACGCCTCGCGGCACCTCTTCGGCTCCGTGCCGGGCCTCGCGACGGCCGGCTGCGTCTGCCGAGAGTGCCTCGGCCCTGCCGACGAACGCTACCGCCGGTGCCTTGGCTGCGACCGCCTCTACGGCAGCGGCGGCGCTCCCGATGGGCTCGAGGCCATGGTGGTGCCGATGACGACCGCGCTGAACCCGAGCGGCTGGTACAGCCGCCTGATCACCTACAAGAAGGGCTATCCCGAGCACCTGCGCCTGCTCGGCGCCCTCGCCTCGACCTGGCTCGAGCGGCACCGCGCCGCCATCGCCGCGCTGCTCGGCGGCGAGCCCGACCTGCTGACCGTCGTGCCCTCGAAGCGCGGCGTCGACTACGAGCGCCAGCCCCTGCGCCAGGCCCTCGCCCACTTCGGCCCGCCGCCCTTTCCCCTGCGGCAGACCCTGCGCCACCTCGAGGGCGGCCGTCGCCACCAGTACACGCCCGAGATCTTCGCCCCCGCGGGCGCCAGCCTCCACGAGCGGCGCATCGTGCTCGTCGAGGACACCTGGGTGACCGGCGCCACCGCCCTCAGCGCCGCCGGCGCCCTGCTCGGCCAGGGAGCGGCAGCCGTCTGCGTCCTCCCGCTCGCGCGCTGCATCGACGCCAACTTCTGGGGCGAGTCCCACCCCTACCGCGCGGCCATGAGGACGCCCTACGACGTCGCGAGCTGGCCCCGGTGACCGCGAGCTGGTGCACTGCGTCGTAAATCCCGCATCCCATTCGCCGGCCCTCCGGGCCCCTGGCGGCGTTGCGCCTCCTCGACATAGTTGCGACTATGCCTGCGTCGGCGCGCCTGGCCAGGAGCCCGGATGGCTCGGCGACTGGGACACTGGATTTACGACGCAGTGCACTAGCGCGAGTAGCGGCGCACCGAGAGCGCGATGGGCAGGCCGACGAAGAACCAGTGCTCGACGAACTCGGCGGCCATGTAGACGAACGGCATGTGGCCTCGCGGCGCGGCCGAGAGCGGCAGCACGACGAGATGCATGAACAGGAAGACCAGGGCCCCGTAGACCAGGCCGCAGGCGACGGCGCGGCGGATCAGCACCTCGAGCTTGCGGCTGGCCAGCCAGTAGACCGTGGCGGCGCCGAGCGCGATGGTGAAATGCAGGAGGACTCCCAGCGCGGCGGTCCCCGCGCCTCCTTCGTACGACCGCGGACCGAGGAGACCGCTCGCGATCGTCTGCGGGATGCGAATGGGCGCGCGCGGACTGTACACGGCGATCGCGTAGGCGAGATCCAGCGCGCCGACGATCAGGCCGCCGACGAGGATGGCCGGAGCGGGGCGCGAGCGGGCGAAGGTCGGCGCGGCAAGGACACCGTTCATCGACTCTGCCATGCGGAATCTCCAGTCCGGGGTTGGACGCCGAGGCGACCACGAGCGGGCATCGGCGCGCGGCGGACAAGATCCTACCCCTCGGGCGGTACTGTACTTAGAGCCACTTCAGTGAAGGTTGATACGGCCACTCGGCCCCGGACCTCGAGCTGTTCGTTCCTTGAGCCGCCGTCACGCCGCGCGGCGGCAGGCGCCAAGTGCCGGGCGTCTGGCGATCGGCACCGCGCCTGGCACAATATCTTGCCCTCTCAACCGTCTATAGGAGTGTGGACGAGGCGCTGAGCAGGTCCTGGATGACCGAACAGGATCGACAGATCTCCGACGCGGTCGCTCGCGAGCAGCACCGGCTGCGCGGCTTCATCCGCAAGTGGGTGGCCGACGAGGGCGAGGTCGAGGACATCCTGCAAGACGTCTTCTACGAGCTGGTGGAGGCTTTCCGGCTGGCGCAGCCGATCGAGCAGATCGGCGCCTGGATGCGGCGGGTGGCCCGCAACCGCATCACCGACCTCTTCCGCAAGCGCCGGCCCGCGCCCTTGCAGGCCGGCGCCGTGGAGACGCAGGACGGAGACGGAGAGGCGCTGGGGCTCGAGGATCGGCTCCCTTCGCCCGCGGCCGGCCCGGAGGCGGCCTACGCCCGCGGCCTGCTGCTCGACGAGCTGACGGCCGCCCTCGACGAGCTGCCCGAGGAGCAGCGGGAGGTCTTCCTCGCGCACGAGATCGAGGGGCGCAGCTTCAAGGAGATCGCCGCCGAGACCGGCGTCGGCATCAACACCCTGCTCTCGCGAAAGCACTATGCGGTGCTGCACCTGCGCCGGCGGCTGCGGGCCATTTACGACGATTTTCTGACCTCATGAGGATACGACGATGAGACAACGCAAGATGCGAAGAGCAGTCAAGTTCGCGCTGTTCGCGCCCCTGGCCCTGATCGTGTTCGGCCTGGTCTGCCTGGTGGTGATGAGCCTGTGGAACTGGCTCGTGCCGGCGGTCTTCGGCTGGAAAGCGATCACCTTCTGGCAAGCCGCGGGGCTGCTCCTCCTGGCCAGGATCCTCTTCGGCGGCCGCCATGGCGGGGCCCGCTGGTCCTCGCACTGGCGCCACCGCATGATGGAGCGCTGGGAGCGCATGACCCCCGAGGAGCGCGAGAAGTTCCGCGAGACGATGCGCGCCCGCTGCGGCCACGCCTTCGACCCGCCGGCGGGGACGCCGGCCGAGACGCCGACCGCCTGAGCCGCTCGACCGCGCGCCGACGATCTCTCGGCCCTCCGGGAGATCGCCGGCAAGGGTCCTCCATGAGCGCCGGGCCGTCGCAAGCACAGGGGGCGGGGCCATCGGCCGGAGACGAAGGCCGCGACCCGGACACCCCTACCCCTACCCCTACCTCGCGGCGAGGCCGCAATCGAGCACGTCGCCGGTGGCGGCTGCCGGCAGGCGACAGTGGCGGATGCTCGAGGAGGCCGGCGTCGCGGCGTTCTGCGCGTTCTGCGCCGCGGGGGCGGCATAGACGACCACCGGATGCCGGTTGGCGGCGGCGACGGCCATGCCGATTACCCCGCCCGCGATGATGGTCAGGAAGAAGCCCACGTAGGCACCTTCACTCGCGAAGGGGGCAAAGCTACAGTCGCGATGGCACTGGCTCTGGGCCACCAAGTATCCCGGGAGAACGCCCGCGGCCGCGCCGTAGCCGAATCCCCGCCCGATCAGGCGCCGCTGCTCGCGCAGCACCCGTCGGACCTCCGCGGTGGGGACGGTCCGCTCGCGCCCCGAGGCGTCGCGCCAGGAGGTGACCTCCGTGCCGAGCCTCACCGACAGGGCTTTCTGCACGACTTCGCCGCTGGCGAGCTCGATCGTCGCGGGCTCGCCCACGAGGTCTTCGGTGATCTCTTGCAGCTTGCCCGGATCGGGCGCCCGTGACGCTCCCGTCACCGCGGCGCTCGCGGGCGCCGAAGCAGCTTCAGGGGTGGCGGCGGTCGCGCAGGCCTGGGCCAGCACGGCAGGCAGCAGGATGAGGACGATCAGACTTCGCATGGAGTCTCCTTGGACCGGCCCCACGATGGCGGCTCGGTCTCGCGCCGAAGCGCGGAAGCCCTCCGCGTCGTCTCCCGTCAGGCAGCTCCATGAGCAGCGATCTGCAGAGTGACAGAGGTCTACGATACAACGTGAGTCACGCCGGCGCCAATCGAGGTTCAATCGTGATCGGAGCCGGCCTGGCCGACGCGCGATTACGGACCCTGAACCTCTCCGGCAGCACCATTGTACCGTGGTAACCCGCATTTCTCGCGCCTGTTCGTCGCAAGGCGCCGCAAACAGACGTGGATCCGAGGCACCCAAAGGCGCCAAGGCGGGACCCGGCACTTCCTGAGAGATCCGGGCGCCGAGGTACGCCCCTCTCCCCTCCAGCCCCCGCTCGCGATGTCGCACTGGTCATCTTTTCCTCGGACCCTTGGGCCGGGACCGGCTATTTAGGGGGGTAGCTGCCGGCGTCACCCTTGGCTTTGATCGCGTCGGCCCGGGCTTTGTAGGAGGACGCTCCATCCGAATAGGCGCGCACTTCGGAGGCAGGTGAGGCCATGAACTTCTTCTCGACCTTGTCGATCTGCTCGCACCAGGCAATGTCCAGGAGAGCGGAGACATCACTCCGTTTCGCCGCTTGTTGGCCGGCCAGCCACTTCTCGGCACCGGCGGCGCCCTCCTTCGCGATGTCCACATGGTCCTTGACGTGGTACTTCTCGTGCCGCTCCGTAAGATCTTTGGACCAGAAGTTCTTCCTGGGGGGCACGCCCCCCAACTTGCTCATGTCAGGCGTTAGATCCTTGGCCGCCTGCGAATAGTTGGTGCTGGTCAGCGTCGCATCCGACGCGCTCGTGATGTTGGCCTGATTACTGGGTCCCACGTCGGCCCACGTCTCCCAGGCCACGGTATGTCTGAGGTCCGCGGTCACCGTGAACTTGCCCGTGTCCCGGGTGGTCGCCACATTGCTGAAGCCAAACAGCGAAGGTCGGGTAAGGCCGAAATCACGGGCGCTCGGCTTCACCCTGCCCCGAACGGTCGTGGGCAGGTACTTGAACTTGGCGCTCACGGTGTCGGCGATCCCACCTGTTTTCTTTATCGCCGGCGGGTAGGCCAGCTGCTCGCAAGACGCTGCGGGCTGTCCTTTCTGACCGCCGGGCGGCTGCTCCGGCTCATATGGGCCAGGGCCTCCGGCCGCCTCGTCGTGGGCGGTCTTGCCCAGACTTGCGGCGTCTACGCCGTGACTCCCTGCCGAGGCTCGGATCACCGCTGCAAAGGGAATGGTCCGTCTAGGCGATGCCCCCCCAGAAGGGCCGTGCACCCTGACCCGGGAGAAGTCGTGGCCCATGTGGGTAGTCGCGGATCCGAGAGGTGGAAGACGCGTCTCGGCGCCCTGATCCGCGGACCGCCACCCGCGGACGCTAGCAGACCATCGGGCGCCCGAAGCCGGCGAGACAGACCGCCTCTGGGGTGCCGCAAAAATGAACCCAGCCATCATCACCTCATTTTGGACCGCACGCGCCATCTATTGTTCACAATTCGCGGCAGCCTGTCAAATTGTTATCATTAGAAAGACTAAGGCGACACCAAGTCTTACGACTGGTGAGCCCTGGGCGATCCTTCCGCGAGGGAGGGTCGTGCATGGCGCCAAGCTGAGTCTGGAGGCATGCATGACGATCATCGCGTTGATCCCAGTCTCCGGGAGTGGGACAGCCTCGAGGAGCTCCAGGAGTGGTCAGACCGTCAAGTGATGCGTCGCGCCGAGCGTCGCCTGTGCCCGGCGACCGGCGGCCCGGTGGTCGAGGCGTGGGAGCAAGAGCGGCCGCTACTCGGCGAGCTGTTGACGCTGCCGCGTCCCTTCGACGTCGTGGTCAGCCGCCAGGTGGCGCACGACTGCACGGTGCGCTTCGAGGGCCGGACCTACTCGGTGCCCTTCGCGCTCGTCGGCCGCGAGGTGGAGATCTACGGCTGCGCCGGCGAGGTGGAGATCCGCCACCAGGCCGCCCTGGTCGCCACGCATCCGCGTGCCACTGCCGAGCGCCTCGTCTTCGACCCGACTCACTACAAGGGCGAAGCCACCCAGGCGTTCAGGCCTGGCCATGCCGCTCATCGCGATGCACCAGCGGCCTTGCCGTCGGAGAGCCTGACGCTCGAAAACGGCGAGATCGTTCGCGTTGCCGGATCGGCGAAGAGCCAGCGCATCACCTTCCAGACGAGCCCCGGGTTCCCTCCCGCCCGCGCGCTCGCCGCACGCAACTGCTGCAGACGCGCCACCGGCTCGGCGATCGGCACCGCGTTGCCGCTCTCGTCGACCTCGAAGCCGCCGACCGCCTCGGCGGCCTCCGCCAGCGGCCCGCTGTCCGCGGCAGAGGTCTCCGGCATCTCCCAGACGCGCGCGAACCCCTTGTCGTCGACGGTCAAGATGCGCGCTCCGTCGTCGCTGAAGCCAGCATCCCTCACCCAGCTCCCCGGCTGCCAGAGCGGCTCGCTCAACTGTTGGCACGCCTCGAGATCCCAGACCTCGGCCCAGCCTTCCGGTGAGCGGGACAGGATCCGTCTCCCGTCGGCGCTGATCGCGGCCGCGACACCGGCCTCCGCGTCGAGTGGATCGGCCAGGGTCGGGATGTGGAGGCGGCAGAGCACCTTGCCGTCCTCGACCCGCCATGCCTTGACCTCGCCGCCCCACGAGGTGGCAACCAACCGCTTCGCGTCGCGGCTGAAGGCGATGCCGCGCGGCCTGCCTTCCTGGTGCAGGGGAACGCCCACGGGCCTGCGGGTCGCCGCGTCGAACAGCTGCAGCCGATGCGCGGCGCCCTGCAGCAGGATGAACCGCCCGTGGGCGCCGAAGGCGGCCGCGTAGGTCATCTCCTGGTGGATCTCACCCACCTTCCGGCCGGTCCGGGTTTCCCAGACGTCGACTCCCGCCGGCCCGGAACCGAGGACCAGGCGGCCATCCTCGCTGATGCTCAACCCTCCTGCCGTGTCGGCCAGGCTGGCGACTCGCTCGCCGCTGCGCGCATCCCAGATGTGAACCCCCTCCGGCACCCGCAGCAGCACACGCTCGCCGTCCGCGCTCACCACGGCGCCGAAAGCCTGCCGCGTGGGACCTTCCTCGATCGCCGCGCTCACTGGCTTCCCGGTCTTGCCGTCCCACACCCGGAGGGTGCGGCCGTCGGCGTCGAGGGCAAGCGCGGCCAGGCGCCCATCCGCCAGCGGCGCGACGGCGAGCACCTGGCGGTTGCCCGGCGCGAGCGCCGCGCTCGTGCCGGCGAGGAGGTCCCAGAGCCGCGCCGTCCCATCCTGCAGCAGTGCAACCACCTCGAGGCCCTGGCCGGCGAAGAAGGCAAAGCGGACGGGCTCCGGCAGCTGCTGCGGGCGCGCGTAGTCGACCCGCAGGTCCCAGACCCTGGAGGTGCCATCGGCCGCCGCGGTCACCGCCCACCGGCCGTCGTGGCTGAAGTCGACCCTCTCGAGCGACGCCGCGTGGAGCAGGGGTTGCGCCGCGAGCTCGCCCGAGCGCGCGTCCCAGAGCCGCGTGGCGCCGTCTCGCGACCCGGTCAACACCCAGCGGCCGTCGGGGCTGAAGTGCGCGGTCACGACCTCCCGGTCGTGCGGCAGGATCCTGGCCGGCGTGGCGGCGACGCCGAGGTTCCACAGCCGCACCGCATGATCGGCGCACACGGTGAGGAGCTCTCGATCGTCAGGGCTGAACTCGGCCCACCCGACCGGCAACTTGTGCTGGTAGGTCGACACGATCCGGCGCGACGCGCGCTCCCAGATGCGGACCGTTCCCGCGGCATCGACGGTGAGCAGCCGATCGCCGCGGTGGTCGAAGGCCGTTCTCAGGATCGGCCCGCCGGCAGCCGGCAGCACCCCGGCCCGAGCGCCGGAGCGAAGATCGACGAGGGCGCTCGTGCCGTCGGCCAGCGGGATCAGGAGCTGCTTGCCGTCCGGACTGAAGGCGGGGAACGCGGTGGAGTGCACCAGGTCCGCCGGCGGCGCCGGGGCCCGCTCCTGGGTTCGGGCATCCCAGAGCGTGACCTCGCGGTACGACTTGGACAAGATCCGGTCGCCGCCCGGGCTCCACGATGCCTCCAGCAGCGGGGAGCCGTGCGGCATGGCGCGGCCGATGGGCGCCGCGGTCCTACCGTCCCAGATCCGCGCCGTGCCGTCCCTGGAGACGGTGAGCACCCGGCTCCCGTCGGGACTGAAGTCGGCCCAGGACACCTCGTCTCGATGCGGCATGACGCCGAGGCTGGCGCCGTCGCGCACCCGCCACAGCCGCGCCGTGCCGTCGGTCGAGGCGGTGAGCAGCCGCTCGCCGTCCGGGCTGATCTCGGCCGCGGTGACGGACCGGTCGTGCCGGACCTCTCGCACCGGCAGCACCCAGCTCTGGTGCAGCAGGGCGTCGAGGGCGCGGCTGCGTGCCGGCCAGCTGTCGCTCGGGTTCGACCTCATGATCGCGGCGAGATAAGCCAGCGCCTGTGCCGTGCGGCCTTTCTCGATCAGGTTTCCCGCCGAATCGAACAGCGCCCGCTCGGCCCGCCGCTGGGCGGTCTCCGCCGTGCTCTCGGCCGTCTGGCTCCGCCGCCACAGGAGCGCGACGACCCCACCCAGGACGATCGCCAGCAGCAGCACCGCCCCCAGCACCACCGCCAGCTTGCGGCTGCGAGCGAGCAGCCGGCGCGTCACCCGCTCGCGCTCCTGCGCCTCGCGCGCGGACGCTCTCGCCTGGCGCTCGCGCTCGTCCGCCTCGCGCAGCGCGGTCTCGGCTTCCAGGCGCGCCTCGCGCTGGCGCCGCAGCTCACGGCTCTCGCCGATCACCTCGGTCAAGACGTCGTGGGTGAGCTCGATCCAGTCGGCGCCGTGGCGCTCCTCGATGCGCAGCAGCCGCCGGTCGCGCAGCTCCAGCAGGTCCGCCGCGCTCACCCCGGGAGTGCTCACCGCGTTGTCCCAGGCGACGCTGTCGCGGTAGCCCGAGCGGGTCAGCAAGCGGTCCTCGACGAAGGTGCGCACCGCCGGCCCGAGCCCGGCCAGGCTCTTCTCGTAGAACTGCGTCAGGATCTCCTTCCAAGAGCCGGAGAGCAGATCGAAGGTGATCTTGGCCTGCCCCCGCTCTCGCCGCCGGTTGTTGAGCTCCCGGCAGACCAGGCTGAGCAGCGTGGGATCGACCTCCAGCTCCTTGATCGCCACCTGCCGGCCGGCGGCTGCGGCGTCGTTCCCCGACGGTCTCGTGCCCGCCGCCACCGATCCCGCCCCCGCCGCGCTCGTCCGCCCCGCCCCTGACACGAAGCGCACCACCTTCTCCGCCACGTCGTCGTCGATAAGGTGCCCGCCGGCCCGGGTCACCACCCGCAGCGCCGCCTCGCCGTTCATGTGCAACAGGGCGAGCCGGCTCGACCCCAGCGAGCGCATGCGGTCACGCAGACCGTCGAGGTCGGCGAGGAAGTCCTGCCGCATGCTGAGCAGCACCTTGTAGTCGTGCCGCTCGGGCGAGAAACCGGCGGCGAGGGACGGCTCGGCGTCGAGCCGCGCCTTGACCGCCGCCGGCGGCCGCCCCTCGACCAGGTCGGCCAGCTCGGTGAAGAAAGCCTCCCGGCCGGCCGGATCCTTCTTGCCGAGCGTGAAGATCTCCTCGAACTGGTCGAAGACCAGCAGCGGGAGGACGATGCGATTGCTCGCGCTCCAGAAGTTGGCGCCGGCGCGGTGGAACGATTCCCAGAGCGTCTCGCCGGCCGGCAGGGCGGGGGCCTCGACGTCGGCCTCCGTCGCCGCGGCCAGGATCGCCTCCCGCACCTGTGCGGCCAGGCTGCGCTCGCCCCCGTAGGCCAGGCGGATGGCGACCGGCAGCACCTCCTGCCGCCGCAGCCGCGGGAAGAGCCCGGCCTGCAGCAGCGAGGTCTTCCCCAGGCCCGACCTGCCGAACAGCACCGTCGCCCGCGTCGAGTCCCGCATCACGATCCGGCGCAGAGCCTCGCTCTCGGCCTCGCGGCCGAAGAAGAACTCCTGGTCCCGCTCGCGGAACGAGGGCAGCCCCGGCCAGGGGTTGTCGCGGTCCACCTGCCCGCCGTCGGGAGGAAGCGGCGCCGCGTCCGCCGCCGTCACGCCGGCTGCCCCCTTCTCTCCTGCTGCTGGTACTTGCGGTAGAGGTCCCGCAGCCGCTCGACGAACGGCTCGTCGGTGCGGCCCTCCGGCAGCCGGGTCCAGTGGAGGTTGCGGAAGAGCTCGGGCAACGCTTCCTCGCTCGCCGAGACGTCGTCGATCGCCACCGGCAGGATGAACGGGCGGTTGGGCGGAAAGAGCGGTGCCAGGTCGAGCGCCTCGGTCCACTCGCGCCGGAAGAAGCGCGGCGTCTCGGTCAGCGTGTGGCGCGAGATGACCGGCACGAACAGGCACGAGCCCTGGATGGCGCGCCGGATCTTCAGCCGGAAGTCGTCGCCCCCTTCCAGCGCCTGCTTGTCGAACCAGACCGCCATCTTGCGCGCCGCGAGCGCGTCACGGATCGCGCGCGCCGCGGCAAGGTCCTCGCTCGCGTAGGAGAGGAAGATCGCGCCGGGCTGCGCCTCGGCGCGACCCGCGCGCCCCGCCTCCGGCCCCATCCCGCCCTCCGGGAGGTCCTCGGCGGAGTCCGCGGGAGCCTTGGGATGGGCCGCTTCCCAGCGCCGCGACAGCTCCGCCACGAACTCGATCGCATCCCCCTCGAAGACCTGGATATCGGGGCTGAAATAACGCAGGAAGAGCACCAGCCCGTCCCCGCCGTTCACCAGCCGATCGGCGAACACGTCGGTCTTGCCGCGCCGCGCCGACAGCCGCGAGCCGGCGCCGATGCGCAGGAAGAAGCGTGACAGCCAGTCGGGGAAGCCATTGCCGAGCAGCAGCAGCGGCCGTTCGGCCAGCTCGTCCAGCACCTGCGGGCGGGACCCCTCGGATTGGAGCGAGTGCACGAATTCCAGCCTGTCCTCCTCCGTGAGCGCGTACTCGCTGGAGAGTGCCGAGAGCTTGCCGAAGAGATGAAGGACCGCCGCCTCGCGATCGCCGATGTCTCCGGGGTCGGCCGCGCCGGGCGAGTAGGAGAAGACCTCGGTGCGCGGCTCGCCGTCGAAGCGCGCCTGGTCGAGCGCGCGCGCCAGCAGCGAGTCGAAGGTGGTGCTGATGAACAGGCGGAACTTCTCGATGCGTGCGAGCTGCAGCAGGGGGAGGGGAATCGGCAGCTCGCCGGGCGGCGGCATCACCGACTTGAGCGACGAGTACAGGTACTGCACGTTGCCGGCGCGCGCGAGGTAGCGGTAGGCGACCGCGTCGAGCTCGCCGCCGCGGGGGTAGCTCTCGACCTCGACCTTGAGGCGGGCCGCCAGGCGCTCGGCCAGCAACCGGTGAAGGGGCACCTCGCGCTCGCCCATCGGCAGCATGAGCAGCGCCTGCCCGACCACGGGCACCACGCGCCCCTCCTCGATGTATTCGAGGAGCTGCTCCCAGAAGAGCTCCAGGTCCGCCGGCGGCATGCTCATAGGGATTCCGCGTCGCTTATAACCCGCGCCCAGCCCTGCGTCAATGTCGGATCTACGTTGTTCCAGCTTCACGTCTTCTCGACGGGGAGGGAGTACGCGGCACGCCACCTTCATTCCCTGGCACGGCTGCGCCGCCCACCCCGACGCGCGCCGTGTGCGTACGATTCTGGCAAGGTTGCCCAGAAGCAGTGCTACAGTACAGTCATGTCACGGCCTGACGCTCTCTTGCAGCAGGTCCTCAAGCTTCCACCCAAGGAGCGTGCGGATGTGGCCGCCGAGCTCTTCGCCAGCCTCGACGACGAGCCCGCCGCCGAGCGCGACCAGATCGAGAAGGCCTGGGGCGCCGAGATCGAGCGCCGAGCCCGCCGGGCGCTCGCAGGGGAGTCGCAGGGAGCACCCTGGGAGGAGGTCCAGCAGGAGATCAGGCACCGCCTGGCCAAGCGGTGACCAGGCCGCTCCTCCTCGAGCCGGCTGTATACTTCCCTCCTGGAAAGGAGCCGGCATGAGCCAGATCCTGCTCGACATCCCGGAGGATTCGCTCCTCGCGCTTCGTCTTTCGGTCGAAGAGATGGGCGAAGAGCTCAGGATGGCCGCCGCAGTGAAGCTCTTCGAAGTGGGGCGGCTCTCGTCGGGAGCGGCCGCCGAGCTGGCCGGGATCCCGAAGCCGCTGTTCCTCGTCCGCCTCGGGGATTATGGCGTCGCCTCGTTCCGCCAGTCCGAGGACGAGCTGCGGCGGGACCTGGCGAATGCCTGACGTCATCGCCAACACGTCGCCACTCCAATATCTCTTTCAACTCGGTCTCTTGGAGCTCCTGCCCGAGCTCTACGGCGAGGTGCTGCTGCCCGGGGCTGTTGCTCTGGAATTGCGCTCCGGAGCCGCTCGCGGCGTAGCCCTCCCCAACCTGGCCAGCTTGAGCTGGCTGCGCGCTTGCGAGGTGCAGAGCGCTGCGGTGCTGACCCTGGCAGCCGGTCTCGGAGCGGGAGAGCGGGAAGTTTTGGCGCTCGCCATGGAACAGGCGAACCCTCTGGTCATCCTGGACGACTCTCTGGCCCGACGATTCGCCGTGCGGTTGAGGCTTCCACTGACCGGGACCCTGGGGCTTCTCCTCAAAGCCAAGCAGGCTGGACGGATCGAAGCAGTCCGACCTTATATCGATCGCCTCGACGCTCTCCGCTTCAGGCTCGATGAAGCGACCCGCAACGGCGTCCTGGCTCTTGCAGAAGAGAATCCTCGATAAGCGCTGAGCTGTACGCTCCTGCTGTCGGACCGGCGTGGCGGCTCGCCGAGACGCTTGAGGGCATGCTCGAGACGCTGCACGATCCAGGGCTCGACTCGATCTGCAGCGCGGCCCGCGCCACATGGGTAGCCTGATGCCTTATCAGGTTGAGCATCCCACTAACTCACGTATCCTCCAGTACTTACCTGTAGCATCCTACTGGTTGCAAGAGCGGCTGCAAGAAAACAGACGGAACCGGCCCGGGCGGTCTGCCTCCGCAACGCCGCAATGCCCCCTTGATGAGGGCACCTCGTGAGCCGGGGGGCTTACTGTGGCAATCTATCGCAAGCCCTGCGACAAACGGCAGCAGTAGCGAAGAGTCGCAGGCGTCGCAGTCGCAACCGGATGAGTTTCCGCTGGAGGTTCCGGTACCCCAGGTTCCGCACGACTTGGCGGTTCGCCGCGCGCCCGTCAAACGCTTTCCGTATCACCTCGTCTACCTCGACACCCAAGAGGCCATCCGCATCCTGGCAGTGCCCTTGACCGCAGGGGGCCGGTGTACTGGCTCGACGTCACGCGCAGAGCTGAATGACATTCAACGAGCCGCAGGGCGACCGGCGGCCGTCGCCCTGAACAACCGCGCGCCGGGCATCGCGTAACCGGCAGTCGAGCAGGAGGCCCAGACAGAAATTCCGTCATATCCTAGGCCCGGCTGTCCACAGGCCAGGCCATCAACGCACAGTATTATTTACGGAAATGACCTCAATCGCACAGAAAGGAAATGGTATGAAGCGGAACAGTGTCGGACTCGCGACGGTCTTGGTAGTGGTCTTTGCCGGCCTGTGGGGCGACTCTCCTGCGAGCGCACTAGGGCAAGGCAGCGCCATCTGGACCGGCAATGTCGCCAATGTCGCGTGCGGTCACCTATGGATCGATGGTGGCGTCCAGTCCAACTGCAGAGACCACGGGGTCTGCATCGGCTCGACGCCCTCGGTACGCACGTTCGGCGTGGCCAAGGGCGACCAGACGATTACCTTCACCTCGACGGCTCCGACAGGGGCGACGGTGGGGGGACCGACCTACAACGTTACGGCGACCGCGTCGTCGGGCCTCACGGTGACGTTCACCATCGACGCCTCCACATTCTCGGTGTGCTCGATCTCGGGTTCGACGGTGTCGTTCATCGGCGTCGGAACCTGCGTGATCGACGCCAACCAGCCCGGTAACGCCAATTACAACCCGGCGCCGCAGGCGCAGCAGTCGTTCCCGGTGGGCACCGGCAACTAGACGATCATCTTCACCTCGACGGCCCCGTCGGGGGCGACAGCGTTCCGCGCCGTGATGGGCATCGGGCAAGGGCTCTACGAGGCGTGGATGGAAGGGATCAGGCGAGTTCGGCAGGCGCCTGATCTTGCATCCGTCCACGCTTCCGAACCCTCCCAGAGGCGGAACGGCTGACTCGTGAGCCGCTCTGATGATGCTGCGTCGATGCCAACAGGTTGGGGCTGAGGATCAAGATCCGAAGCTGCCGAGCTGGGAGCATGTCCGCAAGAAGTCGGCCAAGAGATCCACCCGCACGCTCGAGTTCCACGACTGTCTCTGGAGCTTGCACCTGTGGTGAAGTTCGCCGAGTACTCCGCCGGTCCCATCTTCCGAAGTGACGGCCTGCATCCACCGCCTCTCGGAGAGCTGGCCGCGGCCGCGCTCGAAGCCCGCAGAGAGCAGGCGCCCCTCGGCCGGACGCACCAATTCATCCTGAAGGATCTGTCGCGGGCCGGCACCATCGGCGAGTCCGTGGCCCGGTACGTTCAGGCCATTGCCAAGGGCGAGGAGCCCCCCACCATCGCCGACCACCTGCCTCGCGGCATGATGCGGTTTCTGCGCGAGCTGTCATTGGCCGCGGATGGCGACGCCAAGCTCTTCAAGCTGGTGCCGTGCGCCGTGGAAGCCGTTCGCATGAGACTCCTTGGAACTCCGTTCAGTCTGGAAGCCAACGCTGTCCTGGCCGACCTTGAGCAGTTCGACAACAGCCGGCCTGTGGCGGGCTTCCTGCGCGACCTGGCCGCCGGCGGCGAGCCGGGAGTGCCACCGAGGTTACCGAAGGAGGCAGCCCGATTCCTGAAGCAGGCCTGGGCGTGGGTGAAGGAGGGCAAGCTCCCGCCAGGGCTTCTGGGACACGTCGCCGAGGGCTGCCTGAACGCTGGACTGGGGTATGGCGACCTGGAACCGGACGTCATGTCGGCGCTGGCTGCGATCGAGGCGTCCGGCGGTAGCTGGCCCAGCGTGGCCGCGTTTCTCCGCGCCATCGCTGCCGGCGAGCACCCGGCTGTTCCCGCCGCTGTTGCCAAACCGACCGAATCCCTGCTCGTGCGCGTCAGCCTCAGTGCACGCCTGGCGGGCGTTCAGCAGCCGCGGGCATTCGACATCATTGCAGTGGGCCTCGGCGATCCGGCAGCTGGCGTCGACCTCTTTGCGCTGGCACATGACCTAGTCGCGCTGGCGGAGCAGTCCTCGAAAGTTCCGCAGAAAGCGCAACGTGCGATCCAGCGGTTCGAGGCGGCAGCCCCGGAACGGGCTGTCGTCGCGCACCGCTTGCGTTCGCTGGTGACGCAAGAACCGATCGTCTCTCCCCCGGGTAGACTTCCCGTGGCGTTGCGCCTGCTGCTGGCCCAGCTCGATGCCCTCGCCAAAGACAAGCCGATACCGCTCGATCCCTCGATGGTCGGGCTGGCCGCCATCAGGTCCCGGCACGGCGGCGGGGCCATGGGTGACTGCATCATGTTCTCGCTTCGCGCCCTGGCGAGGGCCTGTCCCGAATATGCGGCACTTGCGAAATACCTCTGGGGAGTCGCCAACGGCGGACCGGCCGGTCCTGCGCCATTCATGACCAATCCCCGCGCAGCCGAGACGGCCGAAGAGGTACGGTGCCTCGCCGACCCGGAGGTCGGCGGCATGCGCCTGATGATGGCACCGGCCGGGCAGGCCGCGGAATCTCCAACGCCTTCTGCGTCCTCGCCCTAGCGAGTCGCGGGCGTCCGCTCGCGGCCCGCCCGCTCCTCGGCGAACCTCACCGCCTCGGGGAGCGCCTCGGCCTTGGTCAATCCCCGGTCCGAGATCTTCCTCTCATGCGAGTGCGCCCGGAGGGCCGGGCCGGCCCTCCTCGTCCTGGATCTCGCGCGCCAGGCGAAGCGCTTCGCTCCTGAGGTACTCGAGCTCCTCGATGGACATCTCGGCCGACAGCGCGTGTCCTGGCTCAACTTCAAGGCCGGCGTGACGCGGGCGAACGCGGGGGTGCTGCCGCTCTCGACCGACGGCACGGCGCGGCTGGCCGCCGCGGCGAGCCTGGCGCGGCCGGGGGCCGTGGATCTCCTGGTCGACGTCTCCGGGTACTTCGCGAGCCCGGCGGGCGGTCCGCCGGCCGCGCTCGAGCTCCAGGCGCGGCTCTGTCCGGCCTTCTCGACATGGTCATGGAGGTCGGACATGAGGTCGGCAAAATCCTGAGCGTCGCCCTTTCTCGCGTGCGCCGTCGTCGGCCGGTCCGTGACGCTCTCCGGCATCGGGTTGGGCTTCGACCAGATGACGTCCCGGCGCAGCCACCAGCCGTCCTCGCGGCCGGGAAACCCTGGATGGCGAGCACCCGGATCGACATCCTGCCGATGCGCGGCCGCCAGCCGCCCACCGCCTCCTGGTCCGCCAGGAAGCTGTCCAGCTCCGTCCCCTCGACCGGCGCCCTGACCGCGTGGTCGAGCCCCGTCAGGCAGCCGTGGAGCAGCGTCAGCAGCTCGTCGGACGCGAGCCGCCGGATCCGCAGCACCGCCGACAGCCGCCGCTCGAGCTCGCCGGCGCTCTGCAGGAAGGCCCGCAGCACCTCGTCCCAGCTCCGCAGGCCGGTCCTCTCCCCCTGCACGAAGCACCGCGCCAGCCGCGAGTAGATGTCCGGCGGCGGCAGGTACGACACCGTGACTAACGTATCGGTCTCGAAGTGCGCCCCCGACGCCTCGTAGGTGCGCCGCCGCTCGAGGTCGAGAAGCGCCGTCACCGGGTCCGGGAACGCCCCCGCCGGCGCGTACCCCGGCGCCGCGTGGCGCACCGCGTTCCAGTGCAGCATCCAGCCGTTGCCGAGCGGCAGCATCGCCTGGCTGACGTGGCTCGACAGCGCGTCGAGATCCTCCACTGTCGCTGCGCTCGTGTCCGGGCCGCGGTAGCTCCAGCCGGTCAGCAGGCTCCCGTCCTTGCCGAGCACCACGCCCTCGCCCACCAGGTACGCCCAGAGCAGCCAGTCGCACAGCCCCGCCGGCTCCGTCCGGTGCTCCCGCAGCCGTCCGAGGAGAGCCCACGACAGCGCTCCGCCCATCCAGCCCAGCCCCAGCGACAGTGCCGCCGCCATCGCCTAGCCCCGCCGCGGCGGGATCGCCGGCCGCACCGGCGCCGGCCGCGCCCGCCAGCTCCCGACCGGCGGATAGAAGTCCTGCGCCCCGAGGCTCCGCACGTAGACCTCGGCGATCGCGGCGTCGCCCCGCGTCGCCCACGCCATCGCCGGGTGCAGCACCACGACCAGCACCGCCGCGACCGACAGCGTCCGCCAGTCCAGCCCCCCCATCACCACCAGCGCCGTCACCAGCGTCGCCTCGACGATCACCAGCCCCCGGTCCACCCCCGCCATCAGCACCGGCCGGTGCAGCGCCGAATGGATCACGTGCGCCTCCGGGGTCGTCAAAAGACACATCCCTGGAAGCCGAGCGTCGTCACCAGGTTGGTGGCGCCCAGGATCAGCCCGATCGCGATGATCGCCTGCGCCACCCGCTTGAACCCCTCCTCGTGCCGCGTGAACCCCCACACCACCCCCCCGAGCGCGATCAGCAGCCCGGCGATGATCTTCCCGGTCGGTCCGGTGATGTTGTCGAGGATCGCCTGCATCGGACCGTTCCACGGCATGTCCGTGCCCCCCGTCCCGGCGAACGCCGCCGCGCCGTCGAGCACCATCGCCCCGACCGCCGCGGCCGCGATCCGCATCCCCCGCCTCGCCCGTCCTCTCATCGGCTCTCCTCCTCTCCCGCGATGGCCTCGAGCGCGTACCCCCCGGACCGGTCGAGCCCCCGGACCCGCACCATCTCGCGCACCCGCCGCGGCTGGCTGCCGCCGACGAGCACGATCACCACGTCCACCGCCGCCGCCACCAGGTGCGCCTGCGACGGCACCCCGTTTCTCTGCGCCAGCCGGTCCAGCCGCTCGAGCGCGCCCACCGCGTCCGTGGCGTGCACCGTCGCCACCCCGCCCGGATGCCCGGTCGACCAAGCGTCGAGCAGCTGCATCGCCGCCCTGTCCCGCACCTCCCCGATCACGATCCGGTCCGGGCTCGACCGCAGCGTCAGCCGCACCAGCCCCGCCAGGTCCACCTCCTCCGTCGTCCGCAGCGACAGCCGGTCCGGCGCCGCGCACTGCAGCTCGCGCGTGTCCTCGAGCACCACCACCCGGTCCCGCGGGCACAGCTCGGTGATCTCGAGCAGCACCGCGTTCGCGAACGTCGTCTTGCCGCTCCGCGTCCCGCCGGCGATGAGCACGTTCTCCCGCCCCTCGACCGCGACCGCCAGCGCCGCCCGGTGCGCCGCCGACAGGATCCCCTGCCGCACGTACTCGTCGAGGCTCCACACCCGCGTCGCCGGCTTCCGCAGCACGAACGCCGGCGCCTCCGAGACCGGCGGGATGAGCCCCTGCAGCCGCGCCTGCCGGAACACCGGATCATCGGGCAGCTCCGCCTGCAGCTGCGGCCTGGCCCGCGTCAGCTCCACCCGCTGCGCATTGGCCACCGCGTTGAGGAACGACCGCACCTGCGACTCCGTCATCCCGATCGTCGACCGCACCCGCCCCGCGCTCCGCCGGTCGAGCCACACCGCCCCGTCGCCCGCGTTGACGTAGATCTCCGTCACGTCGTCGTCCGCCAGCGCCGCCACGATCCCGGCGCCCAGGTAGCGCCGCATCGCCTCGGAGTGCTCCCTGCTGCCTTCGAGCATGCTGGTCACGAGCCCCTCTTCTCCCGCTCCTCCGACAAGTGCGAGGGCAGTCTAATCCCATGACCATTTCATGTCAACTGTAGGACCAGATATAGATATGGTAATGCCATAAACATCATTCTTTGTGTCCATGCCATGAACATCAGCAAGACCGGAAACCGCAGCGTTAATGGTGTTAGGCGTCGGCGGCGCGCCCTTACTGACGTATCGGCGTGTGATGCCGCCGCCGCCCACGCGCCGGCGAGAGACGGCACCGGCGCCCGCCAGGCCGATCCGTGGCGGGCTGGGGAGCTCCGACGCTCCCGCTTCTCAGATCACCGCCCGCGAGACGGTGCAGGTGAGTGTCATCTCGCTCGAAAATCCGCATCTCGCGTCCGTCTCTACGACCAGCTGACGCTGCGACCCCGGCGCGTCGGCGAATGCCCTAAGCCCGCCGCGCATCTCGGTAAATTAGTCGAAAGACACATTTCTATATTTCGATTAGCCTATGCACCTTCCGCCTGCTAACCTCTTGCCACCGTGTCTAAGGCTAGCGCACCTACTAGCAGGCTGCCGGAAAAACTCGCGCACCGCGGTGCGACCGCCCCGGGGCCGCATGCCAAGCACGGTGACACACGCTGCGGCATATCCCATCGGCCGCTATTTTCGAGGCCCTACCGACGAATTGTCAGCTCTCGGTGCCTGGCTCTCTCATCCCGGAGGGCTTCTTCGGCGTGGCTATCAAGGTTACTGCCCCTAGGGCGCGCGCGCGCGAACTTCCGAACGACGTCGACCCCTTTGGCCAACTAGCGTCCGATGCACACACTGACACATGCCTAAACTGCCCCATTCTGCACGCCTAGAGCTCGCGGCGGGGGCAAGCCTAGGTTGCGGCGTTGCACTCGCAACGGTGGGACCACTAATCTTCTACTTTCCCCCCTTCGTTGAGGCGGTTTACTCTGGCCGCCAAGCCGTCCGCCACGCCGTGCCAATCGCCCCAGAGATAGGCTTGATCGGAATCATCATCTTAGCGTTACTCTCAATTATCCTAGGATTGCGCAGCGCTTCATTATCCCGGCCCTTTTCCATTTTCTCTTTTCTAGTTAGACCAACTGTCATAGCCGCCATGGTTGTTACTTTTGCAGGAACAGGGATTTTGCTATTGACCTTCCAGACTTTGCCAAATATCTTTTTTGTCGCGATTGCGATCGCAGTTGGGTCGGCCACGCCCCATATGTTCCTTTATCTAAACGAGCCTGCGCCATCGGCAGCGCCAGGAGCGGGCGATGTGATCGCTCCGCCAAGCTCAGCCGCTCTACCTGACAAAAGCGCCCTGCCTGCCTTGAACGGCGAAGCTAAGATCGCTTCTGTCGCGTCGACGCCCCCAGGCGCAGACGTACCTCTGGGCGCCTTGAGGAACCTCCAAGACTTGACCCGAAGTCGAGTCTTGACAGAAATACACGCGCTTGGAAAAAGAGGGAACCTGAACCTTATTATTGGGATCATTACAACATTCATAGCGGTGAGCCTTCTCGGCTACGCAGCACTGACAGCGCAAGCAGAATATAAGCCCATGAGTAAACTACTTTCATATTATCTTCCAAAGCTTTCTCTGGTGCTCTTCGTGGAAGTGTTCTCGTTTTTCTTCTTGCGTCTCTACAAAGAAAGCCTTGACGAGATAAAATATTTCCAAAATGAGCTGACCAACGCGGAGCTGCGATTCTTGGCCATGGAAGCGGCATTACTTGAGGGTGGCGCCTCCGCCGTCCTAGCCTCGGTGATCAGGGGATTGGCCGCCACAGAGCGCAACTTCATTCTCAAGAAGGGCGAATCTACCGTCGACCTCAGAAAAGGCGAGCTGGACCTTGAGAGCCATAAGCAGGTCTTGGATGCGTTCACCTCGCTGCTGGGGAAGAACATCAAAAATAAGAAGAAGTAGCGCTGCCGCAACGCCGCTCCTGGCATCCGGCCCAAGCTGGAGGACGGCGGCCGGCCTGACGCGGCACCCTGGAGCGTTGGCGACATTCTCAATGACCGCGAATCACAAGATGGGGACGATTGGTGCTCGAAGGTCAGCGCATGCCGGTCCTTCCGGTCCACCAGCAGCCGCTTGCCCAGCCGGCCGACGACGATGCCCCCCTCGCCCTCCCCGCCGCGGACGAGCAGCCCCGCCGCCGCCACCTCCCGCACCGTCGCCCAGTGACTCGACCCATGCAGGTCGCCGACCCGCTGCAGGCGCCGGAGGCTCAGCATCCCGTAAACCGTCGTCGACGCGAAGCAGCTGTCAAGAATCACCCTAAATTCCCCCACCGCGATCAGTTAATTTTCCCCCCCTCCTAGGTTGGTAGTACCCCGTCGTCGTCGGGCCTGTGGGGCCTGTGGGCGGCGCGCTGTTTGCGCCGTCCAAG
>Ga0207699_10000076_pt1 | contig 78930 bp, 60 predicted proteins | sample LARL51metaG_FD_184344 | JGI IMG/M metagenome (GOLD analysis project Ga0207699, IMG submission 184344) | Corn, switchgrass and miscanthus rhizosphere microbial communities from Kellogg Biological Station, Michigan, USA - LAR L5-1 metaG... | ecosystem: Host-associated > Plants > Roots >...
TTCGCCCGACGTGGGCCGCCGAGGAGGGCCTCTCCTGTTCCGCACTGGACTGTCCCTGCGTGCCGTCCTCCGTACCCCGAGAGGGTCCTGCGCACCACCGGTCTCCCATGCGCAGTCTGTTGCCTTCACCCCGAAATGACGGGCTCGGCCCCTCTGCCTTTCGGCTCCTATCTCACGAGGCTGCAAGGTTCACGCTTGCGCATTCGGCCCGCAGGGTTGCTCCCCTCCCGAGAACCCTATGGCTCCCGGAGGGCTCTTGACGCTCCGCTCAGACACCGGGGATCTCTCCCCGTGTCCGGAGCCTGCTACGCGGCGCACCGGCCTGCTTACCGCGACGGGACTTCCACCCGCGAGCCCAGTGCAGCTTCCAGGACGCGACATTGATCGCATTCTAGTGGCATGTCCACCCTCGGGCCCTCTTTTCGCCCCTCGGCCTTCCCCTCCGGCCGCCACCGACAAGTAACCGTCGCGTCACCGGCCGGCGCCGCTGCCGTCACCCGGCCGGCTTAGGGTGGCGCGGTACGGGCACTGGCGCCCGACCGAGACACTCAGGCTCCGGGATCTTCCCGAGAAAGGCAGGGGATCATGACGCTGAGGAAAGCGGCAGCGATGGCTGGACTGTGGGCTGCGACGTTCGCGAGCACCGTCTTTGCCGCCGAGGGGCCCTCCCCGAGGCACGTACCCCATCTCGACCACGTCTTCTTCATCGCCATGGAGAACCACGGCTACTCGCAGATCGTCGACAATCCCGCCGCGGTGTTCACCAACAACCTGGCCAAGGCCGCCAACGTCGCCACGAACTACTTCGCGATCGGCCACCCCAGCCTGACCAACTACCTCGAAGTCGTGGGCGGGTCGAACTTCGGCGTGCGCTCGGACAACGCACCCGATTGGCACAACGCCAGCTGCACCACGAACCTCGCCTCGGGGGCCGTCGTCACGGACAACCCGGCGAGCCCGAACGTCTGCCCGATCGCGGGCGTCGGCACCGACGCGGAGACGCCGGCTGTCGACACGACCAACGAGACCCAGGGCACTCCCGGCGAGAACGACATCGACGGCGTGACCTCCATCCCGGCCGCCGTCAACGTCTCGGGCAAGACGATCGCGGACCAGCTAGTCGCCGCCCATCTCAGCTGGAAGACCTACCAGGAGAGCCTGCCGCTCGCCGGCGCCGACAACGTGACCTACAGCGACGGCTTCTTCATCGACACCACCTTCTTCCCGGGCTTCAACCTGACGTCGAACGACTTCGTCAAGCTCTATGCCGCCAAGCACAACCCGTTCGTCTACTTCAAGAGCGTGCAGGAGGGCAAGAATCCCCACCACAGCCTGGCCAACGTCGTCGGCTTCGACGGCCCCGCCGGCCTGTACGCCGACCTGCGCAGCGGGCGCGTGCCGAGCTTCTCGTTCATCGTGCCGAACCAGTGCAACGACCAGCACGGACGCGGCAACGCCGGCAACACCTGCGCCTTCGATCCGCAGACCGACGGCTCGCAGAGCGGACTCAACCCGGCCCTCATCTATCGCGGCGACGTCACTTTGCAACAGATCGTGCAGGCGATCTGGGACTCCCCGGCGTGGAAGGTCGGCGACAACGCCATCGTCGTGTGGTGGGACGAGAACGACTACAGCCTGGCGCCGAACGTCAACCAGGTGCTGGTGATCGTCCATACCAACTACGGCACCCACGGCGTGCAGAGCTCGACCTTCTACAATCACTTTTCCCTGCTGAAGACGCTGGAAGGGGGCTTCGGCCTGCCCTGCCTGAATCACGCCTGCGACGGCAACGTCGAGACGATGTCCGACCTCTTCGCCCGCTGAGGCGGTTCAGAGCGGCAGCAGCCGGTAGGCCGGATGGCGCAGGTCGGCGCCGCGCCGGGCGACGATCAGGGTGTTGCCCCAGGCGCGGCGCCAGAGCGGCACCGTGCGCAGGAGGCGCCGCACCAGGGCGCGCGGTCCCGTCGGGTCGGGGCGGTGCGGCAGGGTGCGATGCTCCAGGATCTCGAGGCCGGCGGCGCGCAGGAAGCGGGCCAGCAGGTGCGATTGCGCGACGTGCACCGCGTCGGCGTCGGGGACGTAGCCCTCGGTGAGCACCCGCGGGTTGCGGACCCGGTCGAAACGGTGGCGGCCGTCGAGGGACGACAGCAGCTGGCGGCCGAGGCGCCGCAGCGCGACCTCGAGCCGCCGGCTCGGCTGCAGGCTGGGGGGCATCTCGTAAGGCAGGTCCCAGGCCGAGCCGACCAGCAGCAGCAGCCCGCCCGGGCGCAGCACCCGCGCCGCCTCGAGCAGCGTCCGGCCGGGGTCGTGGAAATGCTCCAGGGCGTAGGTCGAGAGCACGGCGTCGAAGCTCTCGGAGGCGAACGGCAGGCTCTCGCCGTCCCCCCGCACGCGCCAGCCCGGACGGCCCCACTCCGCCGCCAGCGCCAGCGCGGCGGTCGAGACGTCGAAACCGACGTAGCGGCAACCGGCCGGCAGCCAGAGCGCGTTCTCGCACGACCCGCACCCGAGGTCGAGCACCCGCTCGCCGCCGCGAAGCCGGCCGAGCAGCAGCCGGCGCTCGGGGGACGGCTCACGATTGGCGGCAGCCGCCTGGGCGTAGTACTCGCGGCTGCCGTCCCAGAACGAATCGAGCCGCCGCTTGTCGTCCTCGCCCACCCTGCCAGTCTAACGCCGCGGCCGCTTCCCGCCGCCCCCGGGCCGGCGGCGGCGGCCGGCGCCGGCCTTGCCGCCGGCCGTGCGCGATGCCTTGCCGGCGGCCGCCGTCACCGCCTTGCGGGCGGTCGATCGCCGGATGCGCGCGGCGATGCCGCGGCTCTTCGCCGGCGCCGCAGCCGACCGCGACCGGGCGGGTTTCCGGGTGCCGGCACCGGAACGCGAGCGCGCCGGGGCGGCGACGGCCCTGGCTCCGGCGCGCCCGGCCGGCCTCGCCGCCTTCGGGGGCTTGCGCGGCGCCGTGACCGCGGCAGGCCGGCGGGCGGCGCCGCCGCGGCCGGGGGCGACGGCAGGGGACTTGCGGCCGGCACCGGCGGACGGCTTGGGAGAAGCGGCGCGGGCGGGGCGCCTGGTCGAGGCTGGCGTTCGGCCTTTTCCGCTTCGGCTCTTTCCGGCCTGCCGAGGAGCGGAGCGTCCTGCCGCAGCCGCCGCCGCCCGCCGAGGACGGACCTTCGTCGGGGTGGTCCGCCGGGGCGCCGCCGCGGCCATCTCCACCCTCGCCGCCGCCGGCGGCTCCCGCGCCAGGGTGGCCTGCGCCGCCGCGAGCCGGGCGACCGGCACCCGGTACGGCGAGCAGGAGACGTAGTCGAGGCCGACGCCGTCGAAGAAATGGATCGAATCGGGATCGCCGCCGTGCTCGCCGCAGACGCCGACGTGAAGATCGGCGCGCGCCTGGCGGCCGCTCTCGCAGGCCAGCTTCACCAGCTGCCCGACCCCCTCGTCGTCGAGGCGCGCGAACGGGTCGTAGGGCAGCACCTTCGACTCGAGGTACTGCGGCAGGAAGCGGCCGATGTCGTCGCGCGAGTAGCCGTACGTCATCTGCGTCAGGTCGTTGGTGCCGAAGGAGAAGAAATCGGCATGGACGGCGATCTTGGCCGCGATCAGCGCCGCCCGCGGCACCTCGATCATGGTGCCGATGGCGATCGGCAGGCGCAGCTTCTCCTCCCCGAGCACCCGCTCGACGGTGGCCGCGATGCGCTCCCGCAGCCGGATCATCTCCTGCTCGGCGCCCACCAGCGGCACCATGATCTCGGCCTCGACGTGATCGCCGGCGCGCGTCCGCACGCAGGCGGCGCGGGCGATCGCCTCGACCTGCATGTCGTAGATCTCGGGCGCCGTCATGCCGAGGCGGCAGCCGCGATGGCCGAGCATCGGGTTGGCCTCGGCCAGCGCCGCCGCCCGGGCCGCCACCTTGGCGGCCGGCACCCCCATCTGCTTGGCGAGGGCGGCCAGCGCCTTGTCGCCGTGGGGCAGGAACTCGTGCAGCGGCGGATCGAGCAGGCGCACCGTCACCGGCAGGCCGGAGAGAGCGGCGAAGATGCCCTCGAAGTCCTTCTGCTGCATCGGCAGCAGCCGCGCCAGCGACTCGGCGCGCTCCTCGGCGTCGTCGGCGAGGATCATCCGCCGCACCCAGGAGATGCGGTCCGCCTCGAAGAACATGTGCTCCGTGCGGCACAGGCCGATGCCCTCGGCGCCCAGGGCGCGGGCCACCCGGGCGTCGGTCGGCGTGTCGGCATTGGCCCGCACCCGCATCCGCCGCAGCTCGTCGGCCCAGGTCAGGACCTTCCGGAAGGTCACGACCGCCGCCGAGGGCGCCGCCGCGGCAGCGGCCGCCGCGGTCTTCGCGCCTGCCGCGGCCTTCCCGGCGGCGTCCCCGGCGCTCTCCCCGGCCTGGCCCACCAGCGTCCGCAGCACCTCCGAGGGACGGGTGGCGAGGCCGCCGGCGATCACCTCGCCGGTCGTGCCGTCGATCGAGATCTCCTCCTCCTCGTGCAGCACGCGGTCGCCCGCCCGCACCACGCCGGCCCGCTCGTCCACGTCGAGGCCGCCGGCGCCGACCAGGCAGGGCTTGCCCATGCCGCGCGCCACCACCGCCGCGTGCGAGGTCATGCCGCCGCGCGAGGTGAGGATGCCGGCGGCCGCGTGCATGCCGACGATGTCCTCGGGCGAGGTCTCGGCGCGCACCAGGATGACCGGTCCCTGCGCGGCCAGCTCGGCGGCACGATCGGCCGACAGCACCATGCGGCCGGAGGCGGCGCCGGGGCCGGCCGGCAGGCCGCGCGCCAGCAGCCTGCCGGCGGCCACCGCCTTGGCCTTCTCCTGCACGTCGAACTCGGGCGCCAGCATCTGCACCAGGTCGTCCGGCTTGACCCGCGACACCGCTTCGCGCGGCGTGACGATCCCCTCGTCCACCAGCTCGGCGGCGATGCGCACCGCGGCCGGACCGGTGCGCGCGCCACGGCGCGTCTGCAGCATGTACAGCCGGTCGTGCTGGATGGTGAACTCGACGTCCTGCATGTCGCGGTAGTGGCGCTCGAGGCGGGCGCAGACCTCGCGCAGCTCGCGGTCGGCCTGCGGGAAGTCCTCGGCCAGCCCGCGGCCGCCGTCCAGCCCGACGATCGGCCGCGGCGTGCGGATCCCCGCCACCACGTCTTCGCCCTGGGCGTTGACCAGGTACTCGCCGTAGACCCGCGCCTCGCCGGTGGCCGGGCTGCGGGTGAAGGCGACGCCGGTCGCGCAGTCGTTGCCGCGGTTGCCGAACACCATGGCCTGGACGTTGACCGCGGTGCCCAGGCGGTCGGAGATGCCGTTGATGCGCCGGTACTCGCGCGCCCGCCGGTTGTCCCAGCTCGCGAACACCGCCCCGATGGCGCCCCACAGCTGGTCGCGCGGCTCCTCCGGGAAGGGGTGCCCGTGCTCGGCGATGAGGCGCTTGAACTGCTCGGCGACGGCGGCCAGCGCGGCGGGCGGCAGCTCGTTGTCGCTGGCCGCGCCGTGCTCCGCGCGCGCCGCGGCGAGGATCTCCTCGAAGGCGGCGTGCTCGACCCCGAGCACCACGTCGCCGTACATGGTCAGCAGCCGCCGCCAGGCGTCGAGCACGAAGCGCGCATCGGCGCCGCGCGCGATCCACGCCTCGACCAGCGCCTGCGACAGCCCGAGGTTGAGGACCGTGTCCATCATCCCCGGCATCGACATCGGCGCGCCGGAGCGCACCGACACCAGCAGCGGATTGGCCGCGTCGCCGAAGCGCTGGCCGGTCAAGGCCTCGAGCCGCCGCAGCTGGCGGTCGAGCTCACTCTCGAGCCCCGGCGGATAGCTCCCGTGGCGCTCCTGGTAGTAGGTGCAGACCGCGGTGGTGAGCGTGAAGCCCGGAGGCACCGGGATGCCCAGCCGGCTCATCTCCGCCAGCCCGGCCCCCTTGCCCCCCAGCAGCTCCTTCTGATCGCCCCGACCGTCCGCCGTGCCGCCCCCGAACGCATAGATGTACTTGGCTGCCATGCACCCTCCAATCCCGTAGGCCGCGAGTCTAACCGATCGGCGTGACGGCGCGGGGCGCGCATCTCAGCTCGCCGCGAGATCGCGACGATCCGGCGGACGGAGAGCCCACGAGGCCATCGCGAGGCCGGCGAAGATGGCCGGGGGCGCCCCAGGGCACTGGTGCCATCTCCCGAAGTGGTAGGGTAGGGTCGGCAGGGGCGGCTTACTCCTTTGTCATGAACGGCCTCCATAGAATCTGCGTTGCCCTCGACAGGAGCCGCGAGTCGTGTCTTCACCTGCCGTAGTCGCCCTTGCCGGACCCAACGGAGCCGGAAAATCAACGACCGGGCTGCCGCTTCTCAAAGAGACGGTCGGGGTCACCCAGTTCGTGAATGCCGACCTCATCGCCGAGGGCCTGGCCGCCTTCGATCCCGCGGGCGCCGCCCTGACGGCAGGCAAAGTCATGCTGAGCAGGATCAAGGATCTTGCTAGCAGCCGGACCACCTTTGCCTTCGAGACCACCTTTGCCGGCAAGTCTTACGCGCGGTGGCTCGAGGAGCTGATCCAGCAGGGCTATCTCTTCCACATCGTCTTTCTCTGGCTTCCCAGCCCCGAGTTTGCCCTGGAGCGGGTCAGAGATCGCGTCCTCCGCGGTGGTCACGCGGTGCCCGAGCGGACAGTCCGCCGCCGCTTCCACGCGGGCTTGAAGAACTTCTTCTCGCTCTATCAACCCATGGCAAATACCTGGCGCATCTTTGACAACTCGGGCCCACCTCCACCGCGTCTAGTCGCGGCGGGAACACGAGAAGGTGTGACGCTTGTCGAAGATGCGACAACTTGGGCGCAGCTCACGACACTCTATGGAGAGCAATCGAATGCCGGATGAGCCGCCGAAGGACGTCAATGCAATTTTTCGCGAAGGAACACAGATCGATGCAGCGATCCGCAAGGCGGCCCGCTTGGCATGGCTAGCCCATAAACGCGAAGGTCTCCCGATCCCGATCTGGAAAGACGGCAAGACGGTCTGGATTCCGCCCGAGGAGATCGAGGTCCCCGACGAGGAGCCCGAGTGACTTGGCTAGTGACGTGTACCAGTTGAATCGCTAGCGACGGGTTCCCCTGATAGCATCGGCCCGAAAGGGAACGCAAAGCACTCGCGCTGGAGGAATCCTCATGTCGAGCGACGACGTGATCATCGGGGTATCGGATCACGGCGGTTGGGCGGTGCTGGTGACGGCCACGGGCGGCGGGACGCTCCTCGACCGTCGCCGCGTCGAACTGGTGGACGAGGACCTGCCGAAGATTCCACACCACAGCGAAGGGCAGGCGCTGCCGCTCCATGAGGCAGTGGCGCTGGTGGAGCGCGTGCAGGTGTCGGCGGAACGGCACGCGAAGCTGGGCCTGGACGCCGTCGCGATGACGGTGCGCAGGCGCATCCTCGGCGTCGCGCTTCGCCGGTGCCCCGGGCTGCCACCGACCATTGCCGAGCGGATCCAAGACTACCGCGCGCAGAACCTCGCCGACTGGGTGATGTACCGCAAGGCGCTGGCCGCCGCGGCCGAGGCCCGCGGTTGGGCCGTCCACTGGTACGACGCGAAGAAGGTGTTCGATGCAGCAAGCGAGGCGCTGCGAATCGAGGACCTGGATGCCCACTTCCTCCAGCTGAGGAGGTCCATCGGGCCGCCCTGGAGCAAGGATCACAAGGTTGCGATGGCAGCGGCGATCGTCGCGGCCAGAGACTCGTAACAGGAGGTACGACCGATGGCAGATCGCGCCAAGCTCTTCAAGAGTGGCGGCAGCCAGGCCGTGCAGCTGCCCAAGGAATACCGCTTTCAAAACTCGGAGGAGTCGCCGGGCCTCACTCTGCTGTGTGGTACACGTCCTCCTAAGGCCACAGATCCCAATGCCGCAGATGTGCGGCGGTGATCAAGGTGATCTCCGACGGGCAGGCTCAGGCAAGCTCAGGTAGTTAGGACCTCGTCTGGAATTCCCATAAGGTGTGGGTTGGCGCTCAATGGCAATCCGAGTAACCGAGATATCTGCCACAATGCAGGCATTGGAAGACGTATGCGGTCGGACTTCCATCCCTGTCGAGCATGCCAAAGTAATATTGCCAGTCCTCGCCCTTCATGCCGGACTCCTGCTGGATTGACGCGATGGCATCCGGCCACTGCCGCTCAAGCTCTGCTCGGCCTGCTAGGCCGACAAATGCCGCTGCATCACCACAACAAGACAGCCACTGCTCCTGCTGCCAGCCGAAAAATCCAGGTGTCCGAGACGCGACCTCGTGAACAACCTCAGGCGGAACGGATGAAGTTCTGGCATACCCCCCGACGCCCTCCGCGGCCGTGAACTCTACGCCATATTTGCCGTGCGCCGACCCATCTGCGATACACCACGGGCAGAGACAGCCCGTCAAGTCATCATCGTCAACCGAAAAGGCCGGGCCGATATAAATGAAGCCACGATGCTGGCCGCAGCACTTGCACTCTGCGGCCGAGGGTTCGATGCTACCGGTAGCAATGGGATCAGGGTGATACTTGAACTTGGGAAGAGTCAAGCTCATCTCTCCTCATTGAGAGCCCATCTCACCTTCTCCCGTTGCCCTCCGTACCCTCGCAGCCCAGGGGTGTGAGAAACAGCGCTAAGCGCCACCGCCGGCGCGCGCCCGGTGCTCGGCCCGATCGACGACCACCTCGGTCAGCCGGGCGGTGCGGCTGACGGTGCGTAGGATGGCTTGCAGGAGGGCGATGCGGTTGGCGCGCACGCGCTCGTCGGGGTCCATGACCAGGACCTCGACGAAGAAGCGGTCGAGCACCGGCGCCAGCTCGGCGATGCGGCGGAGGGCGCGCTCGTAGTCGCCGGCCGCGGTGGCCGCCTCGACCTCGGCGCGCAGGCCGGCGAAGGCTTCGGCGAGATCGCGCTCGGCGGGCTCGGCCAGCTCCTTCAGGCGCTCGGCATCGAGCGGTTGGTCGGGCAGGTCCTTGACGATGTTGGCGATGCGCTTGGCGGCCAGGACCACCGAGAGGAAGGACGCCTCGCCGCGCACACGGTGGATGGCGTCGACGCGGGCGCGCAGGTCCGGGAGGTCGGCGGCGCCGGCGGCGAGGGCGGCCTCGACCTCGTCGTAGGCGTAGCCGTAAATCCCGAGCACGTAGCGGATGCGGTCGTCCAGGAACGGCCGCAGCGTCTTCTCCAGCTCCGCGGCCCCGCGGGTCAGGCGCCCGCCGTACAGCTCCACCGCCGCCCCGACCAACCTCCCGAGGTTGATCGCCAGCCGCCCCTCGAAGGCGATGCGCACGGCGCCCTGCGCGGCGCGGCGCAGGCCGAAGGGGTCCTTGCTGCCGGTGGGCACCAGCCCGAGGCCGAACATGCCGACCACCGTGTCGATGCGGTCGGCCAGGCCGGCCACCTGGCCGGCGCGGCCGCGGGGGATGGCGTCCTCGGCGGAGGTGGGCAGGTACTGATCGTAGATCGCCTGCCACACCGCTTCCGGCTGCCCCTCGTCGCGCGCGTAGATGCCGCCCATGACCCCCTGGAGCGAGGTGAACTCCTTCACCATCTCGGTCGCCAGGTCCACCTTCAGCAGGCGCGCCGCCGCCACCGCGTCCGGCGTCACGTCCCGCCAACCCAGCTCCTCGCAGAGGAAGCCGGCGAGAGCCTGCAGGCGCGCGGTCTTCTCGGCGTAGCTCCCCAAGCGCTCGTGGAAGGCCAGGCGGGCGAGCTGCTCGGCGCGATGACCGAGCCCTGCCTCGAGATCCTCGGCGTAGAAGAAGCGCGCGTCGGCGAGGCGCGCCGCCACCACCCATTCGTTGCCCGCGCGGATGCGCCCGGCCGGGTCGTCGTGGCGGTCCATCACCGTCAGGAAGCACGGCAGCAGGCGGGCGTTCGGCGGGTCGTCCCGGGAGACGACGGTCAGGGCGCTCTGGTGGTCGCGCAGGCTGGTCGCGAGCACCTCGTCCGGCAGCTCCAGGAAAGCGGGATCGAAGCCGCCCTCGAGGACCCCCGGGATCTCGCACAGGGCGGCCAGCTTGTCGAGCAGCGGCTCGTCCTCGACCAGCCGGCCGCCGAGCGCCTCGGCGCGCTCACGCATGGCGGCGGCAAGGGCGGCGCGGCGGCGCTTGGGGTCGACCTCGATGTGGCGGGACGCCAGCTTGCGCCGGTAGTCGGCGGCGCTGCGCACCTTGAGCGGCCGCGGCGAGAGGATCGGGTGGCCGGCCGTGGTGTCGCCGGCCGCGACGCCGAACAGCTCGAACGGCACCACCTCGCCCTCGAACAGCGACACCAGGCCGTGCACCGGCCGCACCCAGGGTCCCTCGCCGGCGCCCCAGCGCATGGTCTTCGGCCAGGAGATGGCGGCGAGGATGCGCGGCACCAGCTCGGCGAGCACCGTGGCGGCGGGCCGGCCGGCGGTGCGCCTCGCGGCGGCGAGGTACTCGCCTTTCTCGGTCGCCACCCGCAGCAGCTGCTCCGGCTCGACGCCGCAGCGCCGGGCGAAGCCGAGCAGCGCCGGGGTCGGGGCGCCGTCGCCGGCATAGGCCGCCCGCACCGGCGGCCCCATCACCTGCTCCTCGCGGTCGGGCTCGCGCTGCGGCACGCCGCTCATGCGCACCAGCAAGCGGCGGGGCGTGAATCCGGTCTCGATCTCGCGCGGGCCGAGGTCGCGCGCCATCAGCTCCTCGAAGACGCGGGAGGCGATCTCGCGCACGCCGGCCGCCAGCATGCGCGCCGGGATCTCCTCGCTGCGCACCTCGAGCAGGTACTCACCGCGCGCCATGCGGCACCTCCGGGACGGCCGCCGAGGCCTGCGGCGGCGCGCCTTCTCCCGGCGGCTCCGGCGGCTCCGGCGGCTCCGGCACCGCCGGGCCCGGGGCGGCGTCCGGAGCCGCGAGCAGCGGGTAGCCGAGGCGCTCGCGGCTCTCGACGTAGGCCCTGGCGCAGGCGACGGCGAGGTCGCGCACCCGCTTCATCAGGCCGACGCGCTCGGTGACCGAGACGGCGCCGCGGGCGTCGAGGACGTTGAACAGGTGCGAGCACTTGAGGGCGCACTCGTAGGCGGGCAGCACCAGCCCGGCTTCGAGGCAGCGCTGGGACTCGCGCTCCATGCCGTCGAACTGCTGCTGGGCGAAGGCGACATCGGCGACCTCGAAGTAGTAGCGGGAGAGCTCGACCTCTTCCTGGTGCCGGACCTGGCCGTAGCTGAGGCCCTCGACCCACGCCACGTCGTAGATGCTGCGCGACAGGCCGAGGAACATGGTCAGGCGCTCCAGGCCGTAGGTGATCTCGGCGCTGACCGGCCGGAGCTCGAGGCCGCCCGCCTGCTGGAAGTAGGTGAACTGGGTGATCTCCATGCCGTCGAGCATCACCTGCCAGCCGACGCCCCAGGCGCCAAGAGTCGGCGCCTCCCAGTTGTCCTCCTCGAAGCGCAGGTCGTGCACCGAGAGGTCGAGGCCGATCGCCGCCAGGCTCTGGACGTAGAGGCGCTGCACGTCGGCCGGGGAAGGCTTCAGGATGACCTGGAACTGCAGGTGCTTGCCGAGGCGGAAGGGGTTGTCGCCGTAGCGGCCGTCGGCGGGCCGGCGCGACGGCTGGACGTAGGCCACCCGCCAGGGCTCGGGGCCGAGCACGCGCAGGAAGGTGTCCGGGTGCATGGTGCCGGCGCCCACCTCGAGGTCGAGCGGCTGCTGCAGCACGCACCCGCGGCGCGCCCAGAACTCCGAAAGTCGCAGGATCAGCTCCTGAAGTGTCTGCATGCTCAGAGCGCCGCGCGCGTGCGCTGGATGACCTCGTAGCTGCGCAGCTCGCGCTGCAGGAAGTGCCGGCGGACGCGCGCGCACAGCTCCTCGACCTGGCGCAGGGTCCGCCCCGCCGGCGCCGGCCGGCCGGCCTGCGGCAGCGTGCAGTGGCCGATCCGCCGCAGGAACTCGAGCGTCTCGGCGCCGACGATCATGCCGCGCGTGCGGCCGTCCCGGGGGTCCCGGCCGGCGCGGCCGCCGGGCTGAGCGCGCTCCTTACGCTCGTCGCGGTCGCCGCGTCGCACGTCCTCGGGGCCCGCCGCCGCCCCGGCGCCCCGGGCGCAGGCCGGGCACAGGAGGGTCTCGCCGTGCGGCGGCAGGACCGCTCTCGCGGCGAGCGGCCTGGCGCAGCGCGGGCAGGCGTCCGGCGCCGGGAAGATGCCGCCCAGGCGCAGGACCCAGCACTCGAAGTAGCGCGCCGCCACGTCCTGGTCGACCCCGGCGAGCAGCGCCTCGAGGGTCGAGTCGAGGAGGCGGAACATCAGCTCGGAGCTCTCGTCCTCCTGGGCGAACTCGAGCATGTGATCGGCGAGGTAGCTGCCGAGCAGGATGCCCTCGAGGTCCGCCTGCAGGCGATGGACCGGCCGCACCAGCTCGACCGCGGAGATGCGCACCAGGTCGCGTCCCGGCTTCTCGAACCAGGTGATCTGCGCCTTGGCGAGCGGTTGCAGCTGGCCGGCGAAGCGGCTGTGGCGGGCGCGGGCGCCCTGGGCAACGCCGCTCTTCTTGCCGCGCTCGCGGGTCAGGAAGGTGACGATGCGATCGCGCTCGGCGAGGTCGCGGACATCCAGCAAGAGGGCTTCCGAGGTATGCAGGAGCACGATCGACGGATCCAGGTCGTCACCGGTGACGGGGGCAGGCGCGCGCGGCGAGCGCAGGCGGTCGGACCACGCCGCGCAGTGATGCTAGCACGCCCGCGGGGCCGCCCAGCGTTCGTCGCCGAAGAGGGGCATGGCGGCGAAATCGGGGCGCTCGAGATCGGCGGCCAGGACGGCGATGCCCAGCTGGCCGCGGTAGAGGCTGTGGGGCTGGGAGGCGTCCGGATCTTCGGCTGCGGCGGCGGAGATGGCGGCGGCGCGGTCGGCCAGGATGCGGGCTCTGTCGAGCCACTCGGGGCCGCCGCCGGACTGGTAGAGGTCCAGCAGGGCGTAGGCGCGGCCGGCGAGGCCACAGCAGAGGGTCTCGACCTGGTCGTCCGCCTCCCAGGCGTGCCAGGCGGCGAGGTGGGCGAGCTGCATCCAGGGGTCGGGACCGGTGGCGGGGTCTCGGGGCGCGGTGCCGGGATCGGCTGGCGACGAGAGGCCGGGCGTCCTGGACGCCAGGGTCCAGAGATGGACCATCCCGGCGCTGCCGTTGCACCAGCCTGCCATCCAGCGGGGCGCGGCGGGGGCGGCGAGGCGATGGCCTTCCGCCAGCGGCTGCCCGTGCCAGCGCCAGCGCGCGCCGCGGCCCCAGCTCTCGGCGCTGTCGGCGAGCTCGCGGAGGCGGGCGGCGAGGCCGGCGGGGAGGGGCCGGGCGGCGGCCTGGCACCAGCGCAGGGTGGCATAGAGATAGCCCGCCCAACCATGCGCCATGCCGAGGTTCGGCGCCTCCGGGCATGCGGCGAGCGGCGGCAGCGGGTCGATCTGCCGCCAGATCCCGGCAAGCAGCTGGTCGCCGAGCGCCAGGAGGTCCGGCAGCGGCTCCTGAAGATGCGGCGTGCCAGGCGGCGCCTGGGGCGAGGGCGCTCCCCCGGGAGGCCGTGCCATGGCCGGCGGCGCGGCCGGCGGCGACTTCGTTACACCGGCACCAGCATCGGCTTCGGCGTCGGCGCCGGCGGCCCCGCCCAGGGCGTCGACCAGCAAAGCGCCGCCGAGCAGGAGGCCCGAGCGGCCGAGCGCGAGGTCGGGGCTCGTGCAGGGCCGGCGCGCCGCGGCGACGAAGGCGGCGGTGGCGCTTGCCGCGCCGGCGCGATCGTCGAGGGCGTTGGCGATCAGCGCCGCCGTGCAGCGCACGCCGGGCGCGGTGTGCAGGAGCGACGCCCGGCCGACGGTCTCTGGCGTGACGTCGAGGCGCGGATTGTAGAAGGCTGGATCGGCCGCGGCTCCGCCGCCATGCTCGGCGCTTGCCGCCCTGGCCGACCAGAGCTCGGCCAGCGACAGGAGCTCGGCGTCCTCGCGCGCCAGCGCCATGCGGTAGAGGCCCAGGGCGACGCCCGCGGCGCCGAACTGCACCGAGGCGAAGGGCGCCTCCGGCAAGCCGCTCTCCCACAGCCGGCCGCCCGGCCGCACCCGCGCCAGCACCTCGGCGAGCAGCTCCGCGGCCGGGGCGCCCGGCCGCAGGGCGGTGGCGAGCGATGCCGCTGTGGTTTCCGTCGCGGTGCCTTCGCGCGCCGCCGATCCAGGGTCCGCCACGGGCATCGCCGCCGCCCGCGCTGCGGCCGCGGCCGTGACGGGAACGGCCAGCAGCGCGGCGGCCAGCGCGTCGAGCGACGGGAAGCGGTCGGCCGGCGCCTTGGCAAGGGCCCGGCCGAGCACGGCCTCGAGCTCCGGCCAGGCGCCGGCGCCGCGCTCGGCGAAGGTGCGCGGCGGGAGCTCGGCGATCTGGCGCAGCATCGTCTCGCGCTCGAGGGAGAAGTCGAGGTAGTGCGCCCCGGCGGCCAGGAGATAGAGCAACGCGGCCACGGCGTACTGCTCCCCGGCTGTGGACACGGCGGGCGGCCGCTTGCCCGCCAGCGCCGCCACCGCGTACTCGGGCTCGAAGTAGAAGGCGACGCCTCCCCGCTCCGCCTGCGGCAGCCCGGCGGGGCCGCCGCGCTGCCGGCAGGCGAGCCCGAAGTCGATCAGCCGCACGCCGCCGCCGGCCGCCACCAGGACGTTGCGGGGATGGACGTCGCAATGCAGGACTCCCAGCCGGTGGAGGGTGGCGTAGGCGCCGGCCACGGCCCCGCAGAGCGCCAGGATCGCGGCCCGGCCCGCTTCGCCCCCGCGCTCGCGGGCCTCGGCGGCGGCGGTCTGGGCGTCGACGCCCGCGCACCACTCGAGCACCAGGAACCGCCGCTCCTGCCATCCTCCAGCCGCGAGCAGCCGCGGCACGACCGGGTCCGCCGCGCCGGCGGGAGCGGCCGCGCCCGGGCCGGCGCGGGCGAGACGACCGAGATGGGCGAGGATCGCCGCCTCGCGATCCAGCCGCGCCGCGACGCCGCGCCGAGCCGGCGCGGAGGCCTGGGCAGCTCCGCCGGCCGGGCGCTCGATCTTGAGCGCCGCCTCCCGCCGCGCCGGGCCGGCGCGCACCTGGTAGACCTCGGTGTCCTCGAGCACCTGCAGGCAGCACTGCACCGTACAGCCGGCGATGCGCTCGCCCGCCTCCCAGGACGCCTCGATGCTGCGGGCCTTGGTGTCGGAGGCCGACACCAGGAAGCCTTCGCGCACCAGCCGCGCCAGCAGCGGGTAGGCTCCTTCCAGGGTGGCCTCGGGGTCGTCGCCGCGGGCCCGGCTGCTGCGGATCACCGCCTCCACCACGGTCGACGGGGAGACGAACTCGCGCAGCAGCTCGGCGGCCCCGGCGCTGACCAGGCGGGAAGGAGTGCGCAGCCGCGGCCGGGTGATGGCCACGTCGCCGTCCTGGCAATTCAGCTGCAGCCGCGCCGCCTGGGACAGGTCCGCCACCGGCACCAGCACCACGTCCGAAGGCAGGACCAGCGGTTCCGCCAGCGCGGTCTGCGTCAAGCCCCCTCCTCCTGCCGTCGCCAGAGGCTGGCGCCGGGCGTCCAGGAGTCGGTGTCGATGCCCTCGAGGCGCAGCCGCTCGACCGCGAAGCGCCAGGGCTCCATGGTCCCCTCCGCCGCCGCGTTCCTCGCGCCCGCCACCCCCGCGGCACCGGCGTCACCCGCGCCGCCGGCGGCGGCCACCCCGGCGATCAACGCCCGCGCCAGCCGATTCGTCAGCCAGAGACGCCAGCTCATGCGGCCGTCGCTGCCGAGCAGCCCGAGCCCCGCGGCCGGCGGCGGATCGACGCCCCAGGAGAGCAGGCCGCCGGCGGCGATCTCCGAGGTGAAGGGCACGCCATGGGCGGCGACCCCGGCAAGGCGCTCGGTCAGCGCGCCGGCCGCCGCGGCCAGGCGCTCGAACGTCTCGAAGTAGGCGACGATCTTGTCGGGGCGCAGCAAGCCCCCGGCGCCGGCGCCCACCTTGAAGCCGGGCGGACCGATCGCCGCCAGGCCGTCGAGCACCGCCCCGAAAGCCTCCGGCAGGGCTTCGGGAGCCGGGCTGATATACAGCTTGTAGGTCGGCGCGCCCGCGGCACCCGTGCCACGTGCGCCACCGGCCGCACTGCCCGCACCGGCCGCCGGGGCCGCCCCCGACGTCGCGCCCGCCGCCGCCGGCCGCCAGCGCAGCCAGTGCTCGTCGCCGGCCACCGGCGGCTCGCGCCAGTGCCGCTCGAGCAGCGGCTGCCAGCGCCCGCCCGCGGCGACGCCGAGATAGCGGCGGACCGCCGCGGCTTCGGGCAGCGTCCGCCGCCAGCGCGGCGTCACCGGCAGCCGGTTGTAACCGTAGAGGCGCAGCGAGAGGTGGAGCGCATCCGGCTCGCGCAGCGTCCACGCCAGCTCCTGGCCATGGCGCAGCGCCGCCCGCGACAGCTCGGCCAGCCGGCCGCCGGCCGTCGCCGGCGCGGCGAAGAGCGGCATCGCCGCGGCGCCGGAGACGAAGCCCTCCGGCCCACGCTCGATCTCGAGCACGCCGTCCGCCACCAAGCGCGCCAGCACCAGCGCCGCGCCCGCGTCGCCCAGGCGCGACCGCACGTAGCCCGGCAGCGGCGCGGGGCGGGCGAGGGTCAGGAAGAGCAGGGCCGTCTCGCGGTCGACCGCCTTGAGGCCCAGCCCGCTCCCGCGGCGCGGGCGCAGCACGCCGTAGTGCTCGGGGTCGCGCGCCAGCTCCGCCAGCTGCCGGCGCTGCCCCGCCGGCAGGCGGTCGAAGAGCACCAGCCGGAACGCCGGGTTGGCACGCACCGGCAGCTCGAGCAGCTCCCGCGGCGCCCGCGTCTCCGGCGCCGCTGGCGGCGCCGGAGGCACCGGCGGCACCGGAGCCGTCGCGGTCGTCAGGGGCGCCGCGGGACGACCGGACCCACGGCCGGACCTCGGCCCGCGGGGGCTCATCCCTTGCACCGCTCGCACCGCTCGCACCGCTCGTCGCGTGGCATTACCCCTCATTTCATCGCATCGCGGCCGCCCGCGCCAGCCGGACAGCGCGTCGGCCGCGCGTGCGAATCTCGATTTCTCGATAAACTGCGGCGCCATGGCGACGTTCGATCGCACCAGGCGGGTCTCCGACGCCGACGACATCAACCGCGACCTCGGCTTCGGCTCGGTGGTGTCGCGCGAGAGCCGCCAGCGGCTGCTCAACCGCGACGGCACCTTCAACGTGCGGCGCGACGGCATGAAGCCCTTCGCTTCGCTGAGCCTCTATCACCACCTGCTGACCATCCCCTGGTCCACGTTCCTGGCGCTGGTGATCGTCGCCTTCCTGGCGGTCAACGTGGTCTTCGGGCTCGCCTTCCTGGCCTGCGGTCCCGAGGCGCTGCACGGCGCCCCCGCCGCGGACATGGGCGGCAACGAGTTCCTGCGCGCCTTCTTCTTCAGCGTCCAGACCTTCGCCACCATCGGCTACGGGCACATCAGCCCGGCGGGCCTCGCCGCCAACCTGCTGGTGACGGCCGAGGCGCTGACCGGCCTGCTCGTCTTCGCCCTCGCCACCGGCCTGCTGTTCGCACGCTTCTCCCGCCCCACGGCGAGGATCGTGTTCAGCGAGCGCGCCCTGATCGCTCCCTACCAGGGCGCGACCGCCTTCGAGTTCCGCATCGTCAACTCGCGCACCAGCCAGCTCATCGAGGTGGAATGCCAGCTGCTGTTCACCCAGTTCCCCCAGGACCGCATGATGCGGCGGTTCGTGCCGCTGGCGCTCGAGCGGCAGAAGGTGACCTTCTTCCCGCTCTCCTGGACCATCGTCCACGTGATCGACGCCAACAGCCCGCTGTTCGGGCTCACCCACGACGACCTGGTCGCCAACCACGCCGAGTTCCTGGTGCTGCTCACCGGCTTCGACGAGACGTTCTCGCAGACCGTGCACACGCGCTCTTCCTACAAGCCCGAGGAGATCGTCTGGGGGGCCGCCTTCAAGAACATCTACAAGCCGCTCGACGAGGCGGGCACCCTGCGCATCGACGTGGGCCTGCTCCACGACTACGAGCGGGTGGCGCTGCCGGCCGCGGCGCCGCCGCCAGCGCTCGGACCGTCCCAGTCAAGCTAGCCGTCGCCACTGCCACGACCCGCCGGCGGCCTGGCGCGAGAGATCGTCGTCTCGTCTCAGCCCGCCTGCCGCTCGCCGTGGACGAAAGCGGCCACGGCGTCCATCGCCTCGGCCAGGTTCTGCGCCTCGGTGCGGCCGGAGGATTTCCTGGGCTTCAAGGAGTGATCGCCGTCCTCGATCCAGTGCACGCGGATGCGCGGCGAGAGCGCGTAGCCGGCGACCTCGTCGGGGCCCCCGAACGAGTCGCGGGTGCCCTGGACGACGAGCGTCGGGGTGCGCAGGTCGCGCAGGTGGGCCGTGCGCCTCGCCGCCACGGAGGGGTCGGCGCCGGGCGGGCGGAAGGGATAGCCGAGGCAGACCAGGCCGCGCACCTCGGCCTGGTCGGCGATCATGCTGGCGATCCGTCCCCCCATCGACTTGCCGCCGATCCACAGGCGGCTGGCGCCGGCTGCAGGGTCGCTCGCGGCGATCGCGGCGACCGCGGCAATCGCCGCCAGCCAGGCGCGGCGCAGCTCGGGCTCGCGGTCCGGAGCCTTGCGCCCGCCGCCCTCCCGCCGCGCCCGCATGTAGGAGAACTCGAAACGCGCGACCCGCAGCCCGCGCTCGGCCAGGCCCGCGGCCATGGCGGCGAGGAACGGCGAATCCATCGGCGCGCCGGCGCCGTGCGCGAGGACCAGGGTCGGCCCGTCCGCCGGGCCGTCGAACAGGATCTCCGGTTGCATGCGCGAACTCTATCCCACCGCTTCCGGGCGGGCGGCGCCGCAGCTGCTAACATCGCGGAGAGTACCTGTCCCCGGAACGACCGCCATGCCCAAGACGACTCTTCCCCCCGAAGCGGCGCTCGAGCGCAGCCTGGTGCGGATGGTGCAGCGGCTGCGCGAGGCCGCCGAGGAGAACCTCCTCGGGGTCGCGGCCTACGGCACGCCGCCCAAGAGCCGCCACCCCTCGGCCGCCGGCGCCGCGGAGGTCAACATCCTCGTGGTGGTGGCCAACGCCACCCTGCAGGCGCTGCTGCCGCTGGCGCCGGTGCTGACCTCGGCCCAGCGCCAATCGCAGGTGTCGTCGTTCGTCACCACGCCCGCCGAGCTGCGGATCGACGCCGAGCTCTTCCCCGCCCGTCTGCTCGAGATCCGCCTCACCCACCGCGTGCTCTACGGCGACGTCCACCTCGATCGCCTGGAGATCGCGCCGCGCGGGCTGCGCTTCGCGGCCCTGCAGGAGCTCCAGAACCTCGAGATCCGGCTGCGCCACCGCATCCTCGACCGCGGCACCGATCCCGACCTGCTGTGGGCGGGGATCGTCCAGAGCCTGCCGCGGCTGGTCGCGATCCTCGAGACGGTGCTGCATGCGCGCGGCGGCGAGCGGCCCGCCACGCGCTTCGACATGGTGCGGCTGGCGGCCGAGACGCTGGGGATCGAGCCTTCCCGCCTGGAGACGATCAACGCCCTGCGCCAGCTCGCCAGCCGGCCGACCGACGAGGTGGTGCGCGAGGAGCTCGCCGGCTACCTGGCGCTGATCGCCGACCTGGTGCGGCACCTCGGCCGCCTGGTGGCGGTGGACGGCATGCCGCCCCAGGGGTCGGGGTCGGTCTGGGAGTGATCTCGCCCTGGGCGCCTACTCGCGGCGCAGCGCCAGGACCGGCGAGATGCGGGTGGCGCGGCGGGCCGGGACGACGCTGGCCAGCATCGCCACGGCGGCGAGCAGCAGCGCCCCGCCGGCGTAGGTCGCGGCGCGGGTGGGGGGGACCTCGTAGAGGAGGCCGGCCAGCAGCTGGCTGAACAGCAGGGCGCCCGCGACCCCGAGAGCCAGCCCGAGCAGGGTGAGCGTCGCGCCGCGGCCCAGGACCAGCCGCCACACGTCGCGGCGGGCCGCGCCGAGGGCCTGGCGCAGCGCGATCTCCGGCGTGCCCTGGGCCACCGCGGCGGCGGCGGTGGCATAGACGCCGCTGACCGCCAGCCCAAGCGCGGCGGCGGCGAAGAGCGCCACCAGCCAGGTCCCCAGCCGCGGTCCGGCCACCTCCTGGCGGCGGGCCACCTCCAACCAGCGCACCCGCGAGACCGGCAGGCCGGGCGCCAGCGCCGCGATCTGCCGCCGCACCGCGCCGGCGAGCTCGGCGGATCGCACCGCGCCGGGGGCCGGCCGCAGCACCAGGGCCATCGCCCGCCAGGGCACCTGCTCGTACGGCAGGAACATCACCGGGCGCGGGCCGGCCTCGAGGTCGACGTCGCGCACCCCGCCGACCACCCCGACCACCGTCAGGTCGCGCTTGCCGGTCGGCCAGCGCAACCGCCTCCCGAGCGGATCGCCGTCCGCCCAGGCGCGCCGGGCGAACGTCGCGTCGATCACCGCCACCGGCTGCCGGGGATCGCGGTCGGCCGGACCCAGCAGGCGGCCGGCGACGCGGCGCACTCCCAGGACGCGGAAGAACCCCGGCGTCACCACCCGCCATTCGGCGGCCAGGAACTCGCGTCGCGCCGCCGGCAGGGGCTCGAGCGTGAACGGCTCGGTGGGCCGCTCGGCGGCGAGCGGCGCGGTGCTGACGAACCCTGCCGCCGCCACCCCGGGCAGTGCCGCGAGGCGCTCCTCGAGCCGGCGCAGCAGCGCGCGCCGCGCTTCCGGCGCATAGCGCTCGCCGCCGAGCGCCAGGCGCAGGCTGAGCACGTGGTCCGGCTCGAACCCGGGGTCGCCGCGATCGAGGCGGAGATAGCTCTCGAGCAGCAGCCCGGCCGCCACCAGCAGGGTGGTCGCCAACGCCAGCTCCCCCACCACCAGCGCATCGCGGATCCGCCGCTCGGGCCGCGTGGTCAAGCGCGCGCTCCGCCGGACCGCGTCATGGCCCGGACGCGCGGCTTGCAGCGCCGGACCCACTCCGCACACCAGGCTGCTGAGCAGCGCCAGGGCGAGCACCAGGCCGGCGCTGCCGAGGTCGAGGCGGGGCATGGCCGCCAGGGCCGCCGGCTCCCCCGGCGCCTCGCCGCCGGCGGTGCCGGCCGTGGCGGTCGCGCCGGCCGCGTCGGCCGCGTCGATCGCCGGGGTGGCGAGCGGCGCCGGTCCCGCGAGCGCGGCGAGCTGCGGCACTCCCGCCGCCGCCTGGCGCAGGGCGGTGGTGGCGGCGCCGGCCAGCAGCAGGCCGCCGGCCGCGCCGAGCAGCGCCAGCAGCAGGCCCTCGGCGAACAGCTGGCGGACGATGCGGCCGCGACCGCCGCCCAGCGCGGCGCGCAGGTCGATCTCGCGCTGCCGCGCGGTCGCGCGCGCCCACAGCAGGTTGGCGGCGCTGGCGCTGGCGAGCAGCCAGAGCAGCGCCGCCGCCGCCAGCAGCAGCCGCGCGCGCCCCGTCCAGCGCGGCCCGGCCCATGCCGCCGGCAGCGCTTCGACGCGGGCGCTCCAGCCGTCGTTGGTTCCGGGGTGGAAGCGCGCCGCCGTGGCGGCCACCGCGGCGACATCGGCCGCCGCCTGCCGCGGCGAGACGCCGGGCCGCAGCCGCGCCAGGACCTCCAGCCGGTGGGGAGCCGGCGCCAGGGTGTGCAGCGGCAGCGGCAGCCACAGCCCGGCTCCCGCCGGCACCGCGAACCCGGCCGGCATCACGCCGATGATCCGCAGCGTCGTGCCGTCGAGCGACAGCGTACGGCCGACGACCCGCGGATCGGCGCCGAAGCGCCGCCACCAGAGGGCGTGCGACAGCACCGCGACGCGGCGGTCGCCGCGCAGCGCCGCCTCGCGGGCGGTGAAGACGCGGCCCAGCAGCGGCCGCTCCCCGAGCAGCGGCAGCAGCGTGGCGGTGGCGCGGACGGCCAGCACCCGCTCGGGCGGCTCCGCCGCGGTATCGCCGGTCGTGCCGGCCGTGTTCGTCGTGCTGGCCGCGCCGGCCGCGCCGGCCGCGCCGGCCGCGGCGGTCGCGCCAACCGCGCCCCCGAGGTTGGCCTCCGCCGTCTCGAAGGCGGCGATGCCGGTGAAGCTCCGGCAGTAACGCCGCCAGTCGTCGTAGTCCGACGCCGTCGCCGCGAACTCGACGCCCCTGGGAGTGGTCTGGCGCAGGCGCACCAGGCTTGCCGGCTCGGCGAAGGGCAGCGGCCGCAGGACGGCTCGCGCCACCCGCCAGGCGGTGGCGGCGCCGGCCAGGCCGACCGCGAGCGCCAGCACCGCCAGCAGGCTCGGACCGGGCCGCTCGCCGAGTCGCCGGCCGGCAAGCCGCAGGTCGCGGCCGAGCTCGGCCAGCCAGCGCGCCCGCCGCTGCGCCCGGTCGCGGCCGCGGCCGATGGCATGGCAGGCAGCCTTGACCTGGGCGAGATCGCCGAAGCGCCGGCGGGCGGCCACCATGGCCGCCGCGGGCGCCAGGCCTCGGGCGGCGTACTCGCGGGCCCGCATCTCGAGGTGGAAGGCGAGCTCGTCGGCGATCTCCTCGTCGAGCCGCGGCTTCCAGAGCAGCGAGCGGAGACGGCGGACCGATCCGGCGGCGTGGGCCATCGCGGCAGCTACGTCGCGGGCAGCAGGACCTTGGCGACGGCGGCGGTGAAGCTCTCCCATTGCGCCGTCTCGGCCTCGAGCTGGGCGTGGCCGGCCGGCGTCAAGCGGTAGAACTTCGCCTTGCGGTTGAGCTCCGAAATGCCCCACTCGGCCTCGATCCAGCCGCGGCGCTCCATGCGGTAGAGGGCCGGGTAGAGCGAGCCCTCCTCGATCTGCAGCGCGTCCTCCGTCGCCTCCTCGAGCCAGCGGGCGATGGCGTAACCATGGCGCCGGCCGCGGCTGAGCGTCTTGAGGATCAAGGCGTCGAGGGTCCCCTGAAGGAGTGGCAAAGGCTGCTTGGACATGTGGTTGGCGTCGCCTCCCTGTTTACAGTTGACATCCGAAGCATAGTTCAACTGTGCCTAGAAAGTCAAGGTGAATCTTGCGGCTCCCGGCGGGCCGGCGAGCACCGGGCATCAGGCGCGCCGCACCCGGACGCGCTCCAACCAGCGGGCCTGGAAGGCGGCGCCGACCGCCGCCAGCACGACCAGGAGCAGCAGCCGGACGTTGCCGCCGACCCGCAGATGGACGTTGTCGAGGATCAGCCCGGCGCCGGCGATCGCCGAGAAGAGGATCAGGGCGAGGTCGAACAGTGCCAGCGCGAGGAAGGCCGCCACCACGCCGGCCAGCAGCAGGACCAGCTGCTCGGTCGGCCGCAGCGGGGGCAGCGGCCAGCCGAGAAGATTGGCCACCAGGTAGGCGCCGACGAAGAAGCCGGCGAGCGCCACCGCGACCTTCTGCACCACCAGGGCGAGCACCAGGCCGACCAGGCCGGCGAGCACGGCGATCAGCAGGCCGCCGGCGGTCGGCCCATGGCGCCCGAGCACGAAATACCACCCGGCCATGAAGCCGATCACGCCCACGAAGAGCCAGAACAGGCGCCGCCCGAAGAGCAGCAACACGATGCCGACCAGCAGCGCCGCGATCGGGGTCGCGGTGGCCGTCCAGGGATCGAACGGGTGCGCCAGGTGCGGCATCGCATTCCTCCTCCCCTCGCCAGGTGCAACGGCGCCCGCCGCGACCCGTGTGCGGAGTGTACGCCGACTCGCTGCCGGGCGCACAGCAGCGGGTCAGTGTCCTCTTCATCCCTTTGGGCGAAGCGCCAAGGCTCTCCGTTACCGCCCCCCACGATCGTCGCCCGTGCGGCGTGACCGCTTGCCCAACCGAGGCGTAAGATGGTCCTCGGCATGGCCGTCTCCGTCTCCGTGTTCTCCCCCGGCTCCGGCACCAGGTCTCTCGTGCGCCGCGCGCGCTGGTTTTGCGGCGCGCTGCTCGTCGCGGCGCTTGCCTGGCCGGCTGCCGCGCGTGCCTCGGCGAGCGCCGCGCCGCGGGCGGGCGCCGACGCGGGGCCGCAGGAGCGGGTGCTCGACGTCACCCTGGTCTCGCCCCGCGCCGCCACCCAGCCCGCGGCGGCCGCGGGGCAGCCGCGGCAGCCCCCGGCGCTCGCTCCGGGCGCGGCGGCCCGGCACGGCGGCCAGGGGTCCGGCCCCCTGGGCTGGCGCGGCTGGCTCGCGGCAGCGACGGCGGCGCTGGCCGCGGCCGGCGTGGCGGCCTGGCGGCGGCGGCGGCGGCGGTGCGCGAGCTGCCGCACGGCGATGCGGCGCCTCGGCCGCGAGGAGGCTTTCGCCACGCTCGACATGGCGGAGCGCACCGAGCAGCTGGTCGGGGACGTGCGCTACGAGGTCTGGAGCTGCGCCGCCTGCGGCGCGGTCGAGAAGCACGGCAAGGCGCGCGACCTGAGCGGCGCGCAGGCCCGCGCCGTCGCCGCGCCGGTCGGCTCGGCCGCCTTCCTCAGGCGGCGCGCCCGGGCCGGCCTGTCGATCTGGTCGCCCCCTTCCCCGCCGGCGCCATGCGTCTGGCCGGGCATCTCGCCGCGGGCAGACGAGTCGCGATCCGACGACCGGGTCAGCCCCAGCTCACCGTGACGCCTTCGACCTCCTCGACCAGGCGATCGATCAGGTCGGGGCCGTAGGCCGTGGCCGGGGTCTGGCAGCCGACGCGCAGGCGGCCGGCGAGGACGCGCTGGACGGCCCAGAGGGCGGTGCGGGCGGCGAAGAGGTGCCTCTCCGGGCCGCGCAGGCGGGCGGTGACGCGCTGGCCGGCGCCGTCCTCGGCCTGGGCCCAGATCCGTGTCAGGCCGGCGGCGAGCTCCGGCTCGCCGGGCCCGGCCGGCCGGAGCGCGATGGCCCGGCGCACCAGCGCCTGGCCGGCGCGGGTGGCGAGGAGGGCGCGCGCCGGCGACGCCAGCGGCGAGCGCAGCAGCCAGCGCCGCACGAGGGGATGGACGGCGTAGACGTCGATCTCGGGATAGACCGAGCTCCACCAGGCGCTTGCCAGGTCGCCGCGCCACGGATCGGTGACCGCGACGCGCCGGCCGCCGCCGAGGTCGAGGACCAGGCGCTCCTCCCCGGCGCGGGCGGGCACCAGCTCGCCGCCGCGGCGCTTCACCCCGATGCCGCGGCGCAGGTCGCGAAACAGCGTTCGCGAGGTGCCGCGCGACATGCCGCCGACCGCTTCGAGAGCCAGGCGCAGCCGGACCGCCGAGGGCAGCCGGCGCTTGAGGCGCGCCGCCAGCGCGTCGGTCGGCAGGACGCCGAAGCCGACGCCCGGCAGCAGCATGATCCCGGCTTCCCGCGCGCGGGCGTCGAGGCGGCAGATGGCCTCGAGCTCCGGCACCCCGTCCGCCAGGTCGAGATAATGCGCGCCGGCGCGCAGGCAGGCTTCGGCGAGCGGCGGAGCGGTCTCGGCGAAGGGCCCGGCGGCGTTGAGCACCACCGCGACGTCGCCGAGGGCGCGGCCGACCTTCGCCGGATCGGAGAGCGAGAAGGTGCGGGCGGGCAGCAACAGCGGATCGGCATGCGCGATCACCTGCTCGAGATCGCGCCCGGCGGCCAGGTGCGGCAGGCCGGCGGCGGCCGCCGCCCGCGAGACCAGGCCGCCGACGTAACCGGTGACGCCGTAGATGAGCAGATTCGATCGCATGGAGGTGATACGCAGCCGGCCGGCCGCCGTTCTGGCTCGCGAGCGGCGGCGGTCCGGAACGCGGCCGCCAACCGCCGTCCGGCCATGCCATCGGTTACACTTCCGGCGCCGGCACCGGACCGCTCTCACCCCGCAACGCACGTCCCGCGCACGTCCCGCCGATCCTAGGAGATCATCGATGCATCGCCTGCCCCTGCTGGCGCCCTGCGCCCTGCTGCTGCTCGTCGCCGGGGCGGCCCGCCGATCTCCTGCCGCGCCAGCCGTGCCACCCGCTCGAGCAACTCCGGCCGCACCCGCTGCGCAAGCCGCGCCGAGCCCGCCGCCGGCGCCACGGCCCCAGGCGCCGCGGCCGCTCTCGGCGCGCGGCCTGACCAACCTCGTCGCCTTCGCGCGGCTGCTCGGCTACGTCCGCTACTTCCATCCCAGCGACCAGGCCGCCGCTGCCGACTGGGGGAGCTTCGCCGCCGCCGCGGTCGCCGAGCTCGACCCGGATCCGGCGGCTCCGGCGACGAACAAGGCGCCCGGGGCGACGGCGATCAAGGCGGCCGGAACGGCAACGCCCTCGCCGACGGGAGCGGCAGCGACCGCACCGGCCGATTCGGCGGCGGCCGCGCCCACCGACGGCGCGAGCCTCGCCGCGGCGCTGCAGCGCCTGTTCGCGCCGCTCGCCCCGACGCTGCGCGTCTTCGCGGCCGGCCGGCGGCCGCCGTCGCTCGACCTCGGCCCGCCGGCCGGGGTGCCGCCGGCCGAGCTGCGCGTCGTGGGCTGGCGGCACATCGGGCTGGGCGTCTCGGGCGGACCGTCGTCCTTCTCCTCCGTGCGCGTCACCGGCGAGCCCGCGGGATCCGGCAAGCCCGCACTCGGCGGCCTCGATCCGCGGGTGCCCTTCGCCGCGGACCTGGGAGGCGGCGCCTCCTGCCTGCTGCCGCTGGCGGTCTGGGCCGACGCCGCCGGCACCTTGCCGCATCTTCACGGAACCCCGGCTGGCGGCGCGGGCGCGGCCGCGACCGCGCCCGTGGCGGCGCAGGTGTCGATGGACGACCGCAACTCCCGCCTGGCCGTCGTCGTGCTGGCCTGGAACGTCCTGCAGCACTTCGACCCCAGCCTCGCCGCCGGCGGCGTCGCCCGCGCGGTCGCCTGGCGGAACGCCCTGGGGACGGCGCTCGAGGAAGCTGCCGAGAGCACCGGCACGGAGTCCCTGGTCGATCTCCTGCGCCGCATGGTGGCGGTGACGGACGACGGCCAGGCGACGGTCGTCGCCGCCGGCGACCGCCGGACTTTCGGCCTGCCGCTCCGCTGGGACTGGATCGAGGGGCGCCTGGTGGTCACCGAGGTCGGCGCCGGCGTCCCCGGCCTGCACGCCGGGGACGCGGTGACCCGCATCGAGGGGCGCGAGTTGAGCTCCGAGCTGTACGCGGCGGAGGCCGAGGCCGCGGCGGCGACGCCGCAGTGGCGGCGCCGGCGTGCGCTGGCGAGCCTCGCGCTGGGAGAGCGCGGCGAGCCGGTGCGCCTCGACGTCGAACCCTTCGGGCCCGCGGCCGTCAGGAGCGGGCCCCGGGGATCGGCGACGCGGGCGCTGACCGTCCTGCACAGCGTCCCGCCAGGCCGACCGACGCTCACCGAGCCGCACCCGGAGGCGGTGCGCGAGGTCCGGCCGGCCGTGCTGCTCGTCGACCTCGCACAGCTCTCCGAGAGCGACCTGAACGCGGCCCTGCCGCGCCTGGCCGCCGCCGCCGGGATCGTCTTCGACCTGCGCGGCGACGTGCGCTCGACCGACCTGCTCCTCGCCCACCTGCTGGCGGCGCCGGTCGACCCTCGCCGCGAGATGGTCCCGACCTGGCCCCGGCCCGACCGCGAGGCGGTGCGCTACCAGGCGGCCGAGACGCGGATCGCGCCGGCCGCGCCGCATCTGCAAGGACGGCTGGCGTTCCTCGGCAGCGCCCGCGACATCGGCGCCGCCGAGAGCTTCCTGGCCACCGTCGCGGAGCTGCATCTCGGCGCGATCGTCGGCTCCCCCACCGGCGGCGCCAGGGGCAGCGTCGACAGCGCGCCGCTGCCGGCGGGCATCACCCTCGTCTGGACCGCCACCCGTCCCGCCGCCGGCGCGCCGCCGCCCGGGACCCCGGTCCAACCCACCGTGCCCGTCTCCCCCACCCGCCGCGCCATCGCCGCCGGCCGCGACGAGGCGCTCGAGCGCGCGCTCGCGCTGGTGGCGCCGCCCGCCGCGGGCGGACCCTAGTCATCTGGTATTGCCTGCCCTTCAGTCCCGATCATTCACACTCATCGGTCAACGGGCCGACACCGGGCGGCAGTACGACCGTTCATGAGAGGAGTGACCTCAACACCGATCGCCGAGAGAAACGGCGGCGCGGGTCCGTCTGGAGAGAGAACCAGAGGAGGAAGGACATGCAATCAGACTGGACCGCGTTCTATGTCGCATGGGCGATCGCCGCCGCGATCCTGGTGGCGTGTGCAGCAGGGATCGGCAAGCAGGCAAGCAAAACAGTGCTTGGCATCTTGATCGACGAGCGCAAGCGGTTCAGCCTGAACCGGCTGCAGCTGGTCATGTGGACGCTTCTCGTCCTGTCCACGCTCGTCGGCCTCTTCGTCAGCTACTTGAACGGCCAGACGACGCTCGGCAGCGTCTTCAAGATCGACCAGAACCTCCTGGTCCTGATGGGCATCAGCGTGGGTTCCGCCACCACTGCCGGGGCGGTCAAGAGTGCGAAAGACCTCAACCCCAATGTCCGGGTGCAGAGGGCAGGAATCCTGGCGCCGACTACGGCGGCGGTGGCGATCGCGAACGCCGCCCGGGTGCCGTTACCGGCCTCGACGGAACCTCCAGCACACTTCTCGCAGATCTTCCTGGAAGAGGAAGGCTCGAGGATCGACGAAGTCGTGGACGTGACCAAGTTCCAGAACTTCTTCTTCACCCTTGCCATTGGGCTCACCTACGTGGTCTTGGTGGCAAAGCAGCATGGCTACCCGACCTTCGACAACAACGTGCTCTGGCTGCTCGGCATCAGCCACGCGGGTTACGTCGCCGGCAAGCTGCCCACCAAGGCGTGAGGCGATCGCTCGGCGTTACGCCGGCATGGACATCAGTAGGGGAGGACTCGCGGCCCGACCCCGGTCCTGCGTACGAGAACAAGACGCGCCGGTTACTTTCCGCGCTCGTAGGGGGCGATGTTCTCCCACTCGCTGGCGTCGGAGCGGGCGACCACGGCGACGACGGGCTCGGTGTCGCTGAGGTTGAAGACCTCGTGGGGGACGCCGGGCTCGATGAAGATGAAGTCGCCGGCCTGGTTCTCGATCGACTTCGCCAGGCCGGGGCCGTACTCGTGGCGGACGCGGCCGGCCAGGATGTAGAGCATCACCTCGAAATCGACGTGGATATGGGCGTAGGCGACGCCGCCTGGCGGGATGGTCGCGACGTTCATCGACAGCCGGCGGGCGTTGACGTTCTTCGCCGACAGGCCGGTCTTGTAACGGATGCCGTTCCAGTCGCGGTGGGTGGCGCTGCCGCGCACCACCAGGATGCCGTCGCCGCCCTCGACGCGCCGCGCCAGGTCCTCGTCGGTCTCGGTCCCGGACATTGCCTTACACGTAGGGCTCGAGCTCGGTCCAGGTGTCGGTCTCGAGCGTCTTCTTGAGGTCGACCATGAAGCGGTCGGCGTCGGCGCCGTCCACCAGCCGGTGGTCGTAGGTGATGCCGAAGTAGCACCGGGTCCTGATCGACAGCGAATCGTTGCCGTCCGCGTCCTCGACCACCACCGGGCGCTTCTCGATCGCGCCGACGCCGAGGATCGCCACCTGCGGCTGGTTGATGATCGGGGTGCCGAAGAGGCTGCCGAAGACGCCGGGGTTGGTGATGGTGAAGGTGCCGCCCTGCACCTCCTCGGGCTTGAGCTTCTTGCCGCGCGCGCGCTCGGCGAGGTCGTTCGCCGCCTTGGCGAGGCCGATCAGGTTCAAGTGGTCGGCGTGCTTGATCACCGGCACGATGAGGCCGTGGCCGAGGTCCACCGCCATGCCGAGATTGATGTCCTTCTTGTAGACGATGTTGGTGCCGTCGATCGCGGCGTTGACTTTGCGGTGCGCCTTCAGCCCGTTGACCACCGCCTTGAAGATGAAGGGCATGAAGGTGAGCTTGGTGCCCTCCTTGCGGGCGAAGCCGTCCTTGGCGCGGGCGCGGATGCGGGCGACGCGCGACATGTCGAAATCGAAGATGGTCGTGACGTGCGCCGAGGTGGCCTTTGAGTAGACCATGTGGGCCGCGGTGATCTGCCGGATCTTCGACATCGGCTCGATCTCGACATCCTCGCCTGCGACGTACGCCGGGACGTAGAAGCCGCCAGTCGGACGCAGCGGCTGGGGCGCACCGGCAGCCGGCGGAGCGGCGGCCGGCGGGGCAGGCACGGGGGTGGGCCGGGCCGGCGCCGTCCGCCGCTGCTCGAGGAAGCTCAGAATGTCGCCCTTGGTCACCCGCCCCTGGGCGCCGGTGCCGGCAACCTCTTGCAGGTCGACCCCTTCCTTGGCGGCGATGCTGCGCACCAGCGGGCTCGAGAATTTGCGCAACCGCTCGCCCTCCGAGAGCTCCTCGCGGTCCGACTCGCGTGCGAGGTCCGATTCGCCCTCGTCGCGGCGCACGTCCTGGCCCTCTTGCTCAGTCGCAGCGTCCGCGGTCGCCGGGCCGGCCGGAGAGGGCACGCGGCGGGGGCCGCTCGCGCCGGCGGCGACAGCGGCGCCTTCGCGGGCCGTCTCCTCGCCCGCGGCGGTCCCGGCGGCCGGGGCGGCCTGCTTCTCGGAGGCGACGGCGACGGGCTGCGGCGACGGGGGCGGAGTGGGCGCAGGTGCGGGTGCAGACGGCGAAGCGGGCTTGCCCACGGCACCCGCGGACGGGGCTGGTCCCTGAGCCGGAGCCGGGGACGGGGCGGGCTGAGAAGCTGGCTCGCTGGTGGCGGCGGCGGGTGCTGCGGCTGGAGCCTGGGTGGCCGGAGTCGCACCGCCACTCGCCTGGGTCGCCGTGTCCGGAGCAGAGCCCCCGGGTGAGGCGCCGGAGGCGCCCACCTCGCCGATCGTGGCGACGACCTGGTTCACCGGGACGGTCTCGCCCTCCTTGTTGCGGATCTCGATCAGCACGCCGGCGGCCGGGCTGGGGATCTCGGCATCGACCTTGTCGGTCGAGATCTCGAACAGGGGCTGGTCGCGCTCGACCTTGTCGCCGATCTTGACCAGCCACTTGGTGATGGTTCCCTCGGCGATCGACTCCCCCATCTGGGGCATCACGACTTCCGTAGCCATGGCAATCCGTCTCCGCTTGCGTTTCTACCGATCAGTAGCTGGCCAGCTCGCGCACCCGGGCGACGAGCGTGTCCACGTTGGGCAGATAGGCTTCTTCAAGGGTCGGGCTGTAGGGCACCGGCGTGTCGGGACAGCAGAGCCGGTGGACCGGCCCGTCGAGCCAGGCGAAGCCGCGCTCGGCGATCCGCGCCGCGACCTCGCCCGCCACCGAACCGCTCAGCTGCTCTTCCGTCAACACCAGCACCCGGTTGGTCTTGCGCACCGTCGCGAGGATCGCTTCCTCGTCGAGTGGCTTGACGGTCCGCAAGTCGAGGACTTCGAGGTCGATGCCTTCAGCCGCGAGGCGCTCGGCCGCCTCCAGAGCCACGTGAAGCATAGCACCGTAGCTGATGACCGACAGGTCGCGGCCGCGCCGCGCCAGGCGCGCCTTGCCGAGCGGCACCAGGCCGTCGCCCCCGGTGGCCGCCGCGCCCGCTGCGCCCGCCATGACGCCCTCGCCCACCGCGCCCTCGGCACCCCCCGGGCCGGGCAGGCCCGCCGCCGACCCCTCCGCCGCCGGTCCCGGTTTCGCCGCCGCCGGCAGCTCCTCCTTGATCCGGCGATAGAGGTACTTGTGCTCGAAGTACAGCACCGGGTTGGGGTCCCGGATCGCCGCCTTGAGCAGGCCGTAGGCGTCGGCCACGGTCGCCGGCGCGACGATCTTGAGCCCCGGCGTGTGCTGGAAGTACGACTCCGGGTTCTGGCTGTGGAACGCCGAGCCGTGGACGTTGCCGCCCGCCGGCCCGCGGATGACCAGCGGCACCTGCTGCGCCCAGCGGTAGTGGTTGGGGCCGGCGAAGTTGACGATCTGGTTGAAGGCGCAGGAGATGAAGTCGATGAACTGCATCTCCACCACCGGCCGCATGCCGAGCATGGCAGCGCCGATCGCCGCCCCCACCATCGCCGACTCGCTGATCGGCGTGTCGATCACCCGCTCCGGCCCGAAGCGGTCGAGCATCCCCGCGGTCACCCGGAAGGGGCCGCCGTAGGTGCCGACGTCCTGGCCGAGCAGAAAGACGCGGGGATCGCTCTCCATCTCCTCCCACAGCGCCTGCCGGATCGCCTCGAGGTAGGTGACCACGCTCACGTCGCGTACACCCCCGCGAGAGCGCGCTCCGGCGGCGGCATCGGCGAGGCCAGCGCGTAGTCCATCTCCGCCACCAGCTCGGCGTCGATCGCCACCGCGACGCGCGCCAGCTCCTCCGCGGTGGCGAGGCCGCCGGCCGCCAGGTGGCGCTCGAAGCGCTCGATCGGGTCGCGCCGCCGCCACCGCTCGAACAGCTCGGGCGGCACGTAGCCGGCGTCGTCGTGCTCGGCATGCCCCTTCATGCGGAAGGTCTTCGACTCGATCAGCGTCGGGCCGCCGCCGGCGCGGGCGCGCTCGACCGCCCGCTTGGTGACCGCGTGGACCGCCAGCACGTCGTTGCCGTCGACGATCTCGCCCGGGATTCCGTAGGCCGCGGCGCGCGCCGCAATGTCCTTGATCCGCATCTGGCGCGAGGTCGGCGTCGAGTAGGCGTAGCCGTTGTGCTCGGCGATCACCACCAGCGGCACGCCGAGCACCGCCGCGAGGTTGAGCCCCTCGTGGAAGTCGCCGGTCGAGGTGCCGCCGTCGCCGATGTAGGTCAGGGCCACCAGGTCGCGCCCCTGCATCCGCCCCGCCAGCGCCACCCCCGCCATCACCGGGATCAGCGCGCCAAGCATCGAGATCGGCGCCACCAGGCCGCGCGAGAGGTCGCCGAAGTGAGTGTTGCCGTCCTTGCCGCCGGTCGGGCTGCCGCCCTTGGCCATGTACTGCATCATGACCTCGCGCGGCTTGACCCCGCGCACCAGCATCGATCCCAGGTTGCGGATCAGCGGCCCCATGAAGTCCTGGGGCGCGAGGGCGTAGGCGCTCCCCACCGAGGTCGCCTCCTGGCCGCGGCTCGAGTAGAGGCCGCCCACCACTTTGCCCTGCCGGTAGAGGTTGCCCAGGCGCTCCTCGAGCATCCGGTTCAGCTTCATGAAGCGGTAGAGCTCGAGCTGCTGCGCGGCGCTCAGCTCGGTGGGCGCCAGGCGGTCGGGGGGCGCCTCGGCCGCCTCTGCCACGGCGGCCGCCGGCGTGGCCGCCGCGGCGCGCCGAGCGCTCCCTTTACCGGTGTTGCTCTTGGCCATGCAGATCCTCGCGACGATGGGCTCCGTGTCCAGGCGAACCTCAGAAGTGGATGGCGTGGCCGTGGGCGGCGTGCGCCGCCTCCCCCACCGCCTCCGAGAGCGTCGGGTGGGCGTGAATGGTGCGCAGCAGCTCCTCGTCGGTCGCCTCCAGCCGCAGCGCGGCGCAAGCCTCGGCGATGAGGTCGGTGGCGCTGGCGCCGATGATGTGGACGCCCAGCAGCTCGTCGTACTTCGTCTCGCGCACCACCTTGACGAAGCCGCCGGTGTGGCCGAGGATGGTCGCCTTGCCGAGGGCGGTGAAGGGGAACTTCCCCACCGCCACGTCGTAGCCGCGCTCGCGCGCCCGGGCCTCGCTCAGGCCGACGCTGCCCACCTCCGGGTCGCAGTAGGTGCAGGACGGGACGTGGTCGTAGTTGAGCGGCCGCACCGGCTGGCCGGCCATGTGCTCGACCGCCAGGATGCCCTCCGCCGAGGCGACGTGGGCCAGCCACGGGGTGTTGACCACGTCGCCGATGGCGTAGACGTGCGGCAGGTTCGTCTGCATCAGCGGGTTGACCTTGACGTAGCCGCGCTCGAGCTCGATCCCCAGCTGCTCGAGGCCGACGCCCGCGGTCACCGGGCTGCGCCCGACGGCGGAGAGCAGCAGCTCGGCATCGATGGTCTCCGGGGTCTCCTTGCCCTGCCGCTCGACGGTGAGGCGGACGCCCGCGTCGGTGCGCTCGGCGCCGGTCAGGCGGGCGCCGGTCAGCACCTTGATCTTCCGCTTGCGCAGCGCGCGCTCGAGCTCCGCCGAGACCTCCTCGTCCTCGATCGGCAGGACGCGCGGCAGCATCTCGATCAGCGTCACCTCGCTGCCGAACGAGGCATAGAGCGAGGCGAACTCGGTGCCGACCGCGCCGGCCCCCAGCACCGCGATCGACTTCGGCACCCGCTCGAGCAGCAGGACGTGGTCGGAGTTGAGCACCCGCTCGCCGTCGGCGGGGGCGATCGGCACGTCGCGCGGCACCGAGCCGGTCGCGATCATCACGAAGCGGGTGGTGAGGACGCGCTTGCCGTCCTTGCCGTCGACCTCGACCTGGTGCGGGGCCACCAGGCGGCCCGTCCCCTGCAGCATGCCGGTGACCTTGTACTTCTTGAACAGCGACTCGATGCCGCGGGCGTTCTTGTCCACCACCTTGCGCTTGCGCTCGTGGGCGCGGGCGATGTCCAGGGTGGGCGCCGCCACCTGGATGCCGTGCTCCGCGACGCCGCGGATCTCGTCGAGGAGCGAGGCGGTGTGCAGCAGCGCCTTGGTGGGGATGCAGCCACGGTGCAGGCAGGTGCCGCCGAGCTTGGGGTCCTTCTCGACCACCGCCACCTTCAGGCCGAGCTGCCCGGCGCGGATGCCGGCGACGTAGCCGCCGGGGCCGCTGCCGATGATGATCAGGTCGAAGTCTTCTTGCGCCATCGGGTCTCCCAGGAACACAGGACTGCAACGTCCATCGGACTCGGCTGCCGGCGCTCCGGGCAGCCATTTCTACAACATCCGCTTCTACAACATCCGGCCTCGGTCCGCCGATTCCTCCCAGCCGGGGTGCCGCGACTGGCGACAGGCGGAGCCGCGGCCTCCCAGCCGGGGTGCCGCGACCGGCGACAGGCGGAGCCGCGGCCTCCCAGCCGGGGTGCCGCGACCGGCGACAGGCGGAGCCGCGGCCTCCCAGCCGGGGTGCCGCGACTGGCGACAGGCGGAACCGCGGCCGCGGCGCCTTCCCTCGACGCGCGTTGCAGGTGGACGGCGTTGCAGCGCGTTGCAGACGGAGGGCGCGCTCAGCGCGCCGGGGCGACTGCCGCGGCTGCACCCGCCACGGCCGCCGTTGCCGCCAGGGGCACGGCCCGGAACCGTCCCGGCTTCTCCTCCACCACCCTCCCCAGGGGAGCCACGAGCTCGTGCTGGAAGATCGCCAGCCACCCCTCGGCGGCCGCCCGCGGCAGCCAGATCTTCTTGTTCTCGAGCGTCGTCATCGGGAACAGGTCGTAGCTCATGATCCAGGGATAGGCGACGTGGGCCACCGTCGGCACCAGGTCGGCGAAGAACACCGCCTTGCCCCCGAAGTCCTCGCGCTCTCCCGATTCCAGCCGATCGTCCTCGGCGCCCTCCGGCCCGTGCGGCCCGCCCCCGCCGGCCCCGCCGCCCACGGTCCCGTCGACCAGCACGATGCACATGTTGGCGTTGTGCCCGGGCGCGCCGACGGCGCGCACGCCGGGAATGGGCTCGCAGCCGCGATCGCCGTCGTAGAGCCGCACCACGCCGGCCGTGAAGAGCGGCTCCCAGTTGCGCGGGTCGTAGCTCGCCCGGTCGCGCTCGTTGGGGCGCCGGGCATGCTCGACCTCGCCCCGTTCCAGCCAGTAGACCGCGTTCGGGAACGTCGGGACCAGCTCCTCGACCGCCGCCGCCCGCCGCGTGTTCCAGCCGCAGTGGTCGAAGTGCAGGTGGGTCAGCAGGACGTGCGTCACCTGCTCGATCTCGTAGCCGGCACGGCGGATCGCGTCGGGCAGCCGCACCGCGTGCGGGTCCATCCCGAAGAGATCGCGGAACTGCGCGTCGTGCTTGTCGCCGATGCCGGTGTCGACCAGCACCAGTTCGTCGCCGCGGGCGACCAGCAGGCAGTTGGTCGCCATCCGGATGCGGTTGCGCTCGTCGGGCGGCTTGACCCTCTCCCACATCGTCCGTGGCACCACCCCGAACATCGCCCCCCCGTCGAGTCGGAACTCGCCGTCCGAGACCAGCGTCACCTCGAGATTCCCCAGCCGCATCGCCGCCAGAGTGTATCCCTCCTCCCCGACCCGCTCCAAGGGCGCAGTGGTGACGTCACCACCCGGCACGACGGGTGGCGAGGGGGGCTCCGCCCCGGCGTTCAGGCCGTCCGAGCCGCTCCGCGCGCTCTCCGGGGAGTCCGCCGGCGCATCGCAGCCTTCAGCCAGAGCAGGCCGACACCGACGAACGGGAACCCGAAGACGACGAAGCCGATCGGACCGATGCTCCCTGCCGGCGTGGGCTCGACCTCGGCGGTCAAGACGCCACCCCCTGCGGACCCGTCGACGAGCACGCGCACCTGCCACGCCCCGCCACGATCGAAGGCGACCGTCGTGTCGTAGCGAGCGCCCTCGCGCACCGCCTGCGGCTGCCCCTCGTAGAGAGCCTCGGCCAGGCGCCGCGACGTCGGCCGCACGCCGACCCGCACCCGGGTCCGCGCCGGCAGCCGCTGCCCAGGAGGGGCCTCCAGCAGCACGATGAAGATGCCGGTACCGATATTGGGATCGGTCCATACCGACGCGACGTAAGGGCCGACCCGCTGGTCCACCAGGATCGGGAAGGGCGGCCCGAGATGGGCCAGCGCCGCTCTCGACGGGACCAGGCAGCCGAAGAACAGGGCGAGCAGGCAAACCAGGGCGAGCCGGCGATGCAGGCGCATGGTCGAAGCTCAGCTGCCGAGGGTGCCGCGCATTTCCATGGGCTGGCCCAGGAGCCAGACGGCGGTCGACCAGAGGAGAAGGCAAAGAACAGCCCAGGGCAGGAAGGCCCGCGCGCCGCGCCCTGGTGCCTCGCGCTCGGCGATGCGCCAGGCGGCGATGAGCGACCCGCCGAGCCCGAGAGCGAGGAAGCCGAGCTCGAGTGGGTGCACGAAGCGCGGCGCGAGGCCGCCGAGACTCCACAAGGGCCGCCCGAGCAGCGGCAGGCCCGCGTCGGCCAACGCGCTCTGCGCGACCGGCACGATCGTCCACAGGCCGGTCAACAGGTGGAAGCAGTAATGCGCGAGCCAGATACCGAAGCCCAGGGGCACCAGGGAATAGGCGAAGCGCGCGACGACGCCGAGCAGCGGCTGCCGCAGAGCGGCGAGCCGGCGGGCCGCCCATGCGGCCCCACCCAAGAGCAGCAGGGGCTCGACGACGAGCACCAGGAGGAAGAGAGCGCCCACCGTTACCGCCGGATTCGGGGAGCCGAGCCGCGACGCGAGCCATGCTCGGACCGCGTAGACCGGGCTCACCATGCCGAAAGCGTTGACCAGCGCGCCGAAGGTGAAGACCAGCGATAGCGCCGCGAGGTCCCGGCGCCGCGAGAGCCAGCCGATGCCGGAGCGGCGGGGGTCCGTCCACAGCTCGGAGCCCGGCAGGCGGGTGGTCAGCGCGACGTTGTCGTGCGGGCAGGCGGCGACGCAGTCAAGGCAGAAGGTGCAGTCCAGGTTCCCGACCTTCTGCGGCAGGTAGAGGTCGAGCTCGCAGCCCCGCAGCAGGACGAGCTCGCGCCTTTCCGGGTCGCGCCGGCCCGCGATGCAGTCCTTGGTCGTGCAGCGGGTGCAGAGGTCCGGCTCCTCGACCCGCACCTCGAGCGGCGACAGAGTCGAGGCGACGAAGTTGAACTGCCCGAGCGGGCAGACCCATTTACAGAAGGACGCCTTGGCGAACAGCGCGTCGACGGCGAAGGCCGCCACGAAGTAGGCGACGATGAGCCAGGCGGTCCACCAGGGGGAGCCCCACAGACCGAACACCTCGTAGGCGAAGAGAACGAGGACGAAGAGGCCGAGCCCGAGCCACTTCGAGCGCAGCCGGCGGGGCCAGCGCCGCGCCGGCGCAAAGAAACGCCGTGCGAGGTCGCGGACGAACATGAACGGGCAGGCCATGCAGAAGAGATTCCCCGCGCCGAGCATCCCGAGCACCAGGAAGCCGCGCAGATGCACCCAGGTGAGGACCGTCGCCAGGTTCTTGGGGGCAAGCTGCGGCCCCCAGAGCCCGTGCACGATCATCGCCACGGCCAGGGCGAGCGGCGGGAGCTGCAGGAGCTTCCGCGCATGGCGCCAGCGCAAGAAACGCCCGAGGACAGGGAGCCGCAGCCAGTTGACGCCGGCGCCCGGCGGTGCCCGCTCGACGACGCTCTCGACCACGCCAGGCAGCTCCGTTATGCCGGCCGGACCCCGCGCACCCGGATCTCCCGGTTCAGGCGAACGCCTCGCGCGGGTGCAGGGCGCATGTGCACCGCATCCTCGCCTCTTCCGCGGCGGGAGGGAACATGTGGTAGTACATGGCGACCAGCATGGGGATGAAGACGATCGTGTTGTAGAACAGGTGCAGCTCGACGCGCGGCACCCACAGCTGGGCGATGCTGGTCGGCACCGGCCGGTGCAAGAGGTTCTCCCCCAAGACGACCTGACCCAGGAGCAAGGCGTGCTCGATGTGGTGCCAGAACTGGATCACCAAGGCGATCGTCCACCAGGTGCGCGCCTTGCCCACGAACCCGGGCCGCAGCAGCCAGATGCCGATCAGCATCACGACCGCGTAGCCGTAGTGCAGGGTCTCGGACTTGATGAGCCAGGGATACCAGAGGCCCAGGACGCCGCGCGCTTCCGGCGCGGGCCAATGCAGCGCGTAGATCTGGACCGCCTGCGCGAGGTGCTCCGCCCAGTGGGCCAGCACGATCGCCATGAAGCCCCACAGCGCGCGCTCGTGCCATTCCGCGTTCAGGCGGTCGCGCAAGCTCCGAGGATGGGTTCGATCGATGGGCGCGGGACACGTCATCTCCATGGGCGATCCTCCTTTCCGTCGGCGTGAGTCACTCGCCCGCCACTCGCAGCACGCTGCCGCCCGCTTCCCCGGACCGTGCGGCGGACCCATGGGACGGTAGCGGCGAGGACCCGGGCGCCACCGCGGCCGCGGGCGCCGCGACGGCCAGAACGAACGCGCCTCCCAGCTCGCGCAGCGACGCCGAGTAGGTGGCGACGCGCAGCTCGCCGGCGCGCAGCACCAGCCAGCCGTCGTCCAGGACGGCATCGAGAAGCAGCGGGGTGTCGGCGGGTGCTCCGGCCTTGCGGAGCGCTTCGGCGGCGCCCCAGACCCGGGTGGCGGCACCAGCCCCGGACTCGCCGCGCTGGCGCGCGATGAGCCCGGCCAGGGCGAACCGCTCGTCGCCCAGCAGGCCGCGCCAGTCCTCGGCGGACCGCTCTCCGATCGGCTCGAGGTCGCAGCCCACGCGGCGGTCGCGTCCCGGGCCCGCCACGGCCAGGACGAGGTCCCGGCCGGCGTGGGCGATCGAGACCTGCGGCAAGCCGACGACCTCGGGGCGACCGTCGAGGCGGTGGGCGAGGATGGCGGCACCGCCGGTCGGGTTCGGGGCCAGCAGCCGGGCGAGGACCCGCTCGCTCCCCGGGCGCCCGCCGGCGTCCGCCGCGCTCTCGCCAGCGGCCTGGTCGCCGCCGGGCCGACCCGCCGCGACCGCCACGCGAAGTCCGGCATGCGGCAGCAGCTCCTCGAGTCGGCGCTCGACGTAGGGCGCGAGCAGAGGCGCGCTCCACGAGGCCGGCAGCCGGGTGCGCGCGACGGCGCGCAGGCGCAAGCCCTGCCAGCGTTCGCGCAGCGCTCCGTCGGCGGCAAGGATGTCGAGGTCGTAGACGAACGTCTCGCCGTCGCGCTGGCGCTCGCGGGCGGCGACCAGCAAGGACTCGTCGCTCCCGAGGTGGCGGGTCGAGATCCGCTCGACGCCGGTCGGCAGCAGCTGCGCGTGGGGGATGCAGGCCTGGATGCCGTGAATCGCGGCGTCGCGCACCGCCGGGTCGCCGAGCAGCAGCGTCGGCGGCAGGTAGCGGCCGAACCAGCCAGCCGAGCCGTCGGGGACGATCTCGGCCACGCAGGCCGTGGCGCACAGCTCGCGGTACCCCGCGACGCGGCGGAAGCGGCCAGCCTGGAAGAGAATGCCGCCGTAGAGATCGACCGCCGGGTCGAGAGCCAGCCGCGGCAGGGCGGCGCACGGACGCGGCTCGACGCTCGCTTCTCCGCCACCGGCCGCTTGCGCCGTGCCGCCTGCGGCAAACCGGCAGAAGGCGCGGAAGTGATCGGTCGCGAACGCGGTCGAGCTGTCCCGCACCGCCACCTCGACCAGGCCGGGCTCGCGCGCCAGCGCCGCGAGTCGCAGCGTCGTCGAGCGCTCGGGCGCGACGGCGATCGGGTGCAGCAGCTCGAGCTGCTCGAAGACCGGCAGCTCCCGCGAGCCGGTCACGGCGACGGCAGCCTGCGCCATCGCCTCGAGCCCGACGACCGCGGCGAACAGCGGCTCGCCGCTGAAGACGTGGTCGGCCAGGTAGGGGTCGGTCGCCGCCGAGATCTCGGTGTCGGCGACGAGCTCGACGCCGGGGTAAAAGACCCGCGGCCGCTCGAGGAAGCGCAGCAGCGGCAGCTCGTGGCGCTCCACCTCCAACGTGGGTGGGCTGCCGAAGCGGCCGGTCACCACCAGGCCCCCGTGGGCGCTGGGATCGGCGAGCAGGCCGAGCAGCGCCTCGACGCCGGTGTCGAGCGGGATGGGGACGATCCCCTGGCCGCGCAGCGCCTCCATGGTCCCCAGGCGCTCGCCCATGCCGACGCCGGACCACACCGACCAGTCCAGCACCAGGCAGCGGCAGCCCGGGCGTGACGCCGCGAAGCGCTCGAGCCCGCGCGCCAGCCACTCGTTGGCCAGGGCATAGGCGGCCTCCCCGGGCAGGCCGGTGCGGGCGATGATCGAGCCGAAGGCGACGACGAGGCGCAGCCGTCCGCGCCGCGGGTCCGCGAGGAGGTCGAGGAGGTGCCCGGCGCCGGCAACCTTGGCGGCCAGGGCGCGCCGCAAGCCGTCGAGGTCGAGCTCCGCGAGCCGCCGTGGCTCGTTGACGCCGGCCGCGTGCAGGAGCGCCGTCACCGGGCCGAGCTCGGCGGCGATGCGGTCGAGCGCGACCCCGAGCTGCCCGGGCTCGCCGAGGTCGGCACGCACGTACAGGAGCTGGACGCCGGCGGTCGCCAGGCGCGCCAGGTTCGCCGCCAGCTCGCTGTCGGCCGCCGGATCGGAGCGGCCGACGATCGCCAACCGGGCGCCGCTCGCCCGGGAGATTCCCAGCGCGCACTCCGCGCCGATGCCCTTGCCGCCGCCGGTGGCGAGCAGCACGTCCCCCGGGCCCAGCCCGCCGAGGGCCGCCACCGCGCTGCCGGTGCCCGCCGCCGGCCCGGCCGCCGCGGGGCGGGCCGCCGGCCGCAGCCGCAGCACCGGCACCCGGCGCACGCCCGCGCGATCGTAGTGGGCCTCGACCCAGGCGCCGCGCTCCTCCCCGATCGCCGTGCCCGCCGACGGGGCCGGCGCGGCGCCGGGCCAGCCGGCCGCGACCTCGGCCGCCACCCAGGACGCGGCATGCGCCGGCTCCACGTCCTCGGGCAGATCCAGCAGCCAGGCATGGATCGCTGGCAGCTCGAGACGCAGGCTGCGGGCAAAGCCGCCCCCACCGCCCTGATGCTGGACGACGACCAGGTATCCGGCGGCCGGCGGGAGCGCCACGGCGCGGGCGGCGGCCACGAACAGCTCGAGGACGGCCGCCGCCTCGGCAGTCCCGTCCGCGAGGCCGCCCGCATCGGCCAGCTCGGCGGGCAGGCAGAGGAGGATCGCCGGCGCCGTGGGGGCGGGCAGCGCGGACCCCAGCGCCGCGGCGACGGGGCCGGCGAGGGGGTGTGCCGCGGGCGCGATGACCTGCCAGCCGCTCCCGGCGCCGGTCCGCTCCCCCGGCCCGGGGACGGCGCCGAATGCCGCGCCGCGCCCTGCGCCGCGTCCCGCCGCGAGCGGCCGCTCGACGAGCTCGACGGTGAAGGCGCGCACCCAGGCGTCGACTCCGGCCGGCCAGGCGGTCTCCGCGCCAACGTCTTGGCCACGGCTCGTGCGCTCCGCCAGCGCCGCGGCGACCTGGGCAACGGTTGCCTGGGCGTAGTCGGTCGGCGAGGCGGGAGGGGTGAGGCCGAGTCGCCGGCTGGCCTCGACGACCAGCTGGCCGACGCTGATCGAGTTGAGGTGCAAGTCGGCGAGCAGGCGGCTCTCGTCTCCGACCGCCGACTCGGGCAGCTCGGCCCGCGCCGCCACCAGGGCGCGCACCACCGCGAGCGGCCTCTCGCCGGTCGCCGCCTCCCCCATCGCCGCCGCTGCAGGCTCCGCCTGCGGCGCCGGCGACGGCCCCGCCTGCGCGGCGGCCGCGGGCGCCTCGACCGCCCGGCCGCCGGCGATCTCGGGAGCGCTCTCGCACGGATTCGCGAGGAATCGCAGGGGCTGCTCGAGGTCGAACGGGCGGTGGAAGCGTCCCACGAACAGGACCTCGCGATCGATCGGGACGCCCGCGGCAAAGAGCGCCGCGGCAACGCCGAGCGGGCCGCCGAGCGAGGACGCGCCGACATCCATGGCCAGGACCGGCTCGCCCAGGACTTCGGCCGCTAGCTCGGCGAGGGCGTGCCCGGGGCCGACCTCGATCCATAGGTCGGCCAGCGGCCGAGCGGCGGCCAACGCGTCGGAGAAGCGCACCGGCGCGGTGACCTGTGCGAGCAGCAGCGCCGCCAGGTCCGCGTCCGGCGCGAGCAGCGCGCCGGTGACGGTCGAGGCGACCGGGCGCCGGAGGGCACTCCAGGCGATCGGCGCCAGCGCGCGTCCGAGCTCGGCCGCGGCCGCCGCGACGCGCGGCGAGTGGAAGGCCCGCGCCACCTTGAGGGGGTGCGCCGCGATGCCGCGGGCCGCGGCGCGCGCCAGGACCGTCGCCACCTCCTCTTCGGCGCCCGAGACCACGGTGTGCGCCGGCCCGTTGAAGGCGGCGACCGTCGCGCCGGTGCCCTCCAGCAGTTCGCCTGCGACGGCCGCCGGGGCGTCCAGACTCGCCATGGCCCCGGACTCGCCGTGGTCCGCCATGGCACGGCCGCGCGCCGAGGCGAGGCGCAGGGCGGCCTCGGCACCGCAGCCGCCGGCCCAGCACAGGGCCGCGATCTCGCCCAGGCTGTGCCCGAGGGCCACGCTCCCCGAGACCCCCAGGCGCTCGAGCAGCCAGAGACCCGCCAGGCTGTGGGCCAGGATCGCCGGCTGCGCCACCGCGGTGTCGGCGCTCGTCGCCCCCGCGGCTGCCGGTCCGGCCGCCGCGAGGTCGAGCCCCGCCAGCTGGTAGATCCGCTCGAGCTCCTCGAACCGCCGGCGCAGCGCGGCGGCCGCCAGGGCCGTGCCCGTGTACGTGGGCGAGCCCTGGCCGGTGAAGAGGAGCCCGATGCGCGGCGGGCGCGGGATGCCGGCCGGCCCGGCGTCGGCGGCGGTGCCGAGGAAGACCCCGAGCCGCGCCTCGAGGCGCCGGGTCGTGCCGCCCTCGAGCCAGTCGAGCAGCCGTCCGAGCCTCGTGGCGAGCTCGCCGGGCGTCGCCGCCACGATCGCCGCCCGCGCCGGCGGCGGCGCCATCCCCGCCCCTGCCGAGGCCCTGAGCCGGGCATGGAGCGCCGCGGCAAGGTCGCCGAGCTCCGCCCGTGCGAGACGCGGCGCAACCTCCGCGAGGTGCCGCGCCTGCCGCACCAGCTCCTCCCGGTCCTCGGCGGCGAGAAGCACGAGCTCGGCGTCCTGGGGCAGCGCCCACAAGAGGCGCTCCGCGGCGCTCGGGACCCCGCGGCGCACCGTCGCCGTGCCTTCGACGACCAGGTGCGCGTTGACGCCGCCGAAGCCCATCGCACTGACCGCGGCGCGGAGCGGCCGATCCCCGGGCCACCGCTCCGGCGCCGGGAGGGCCCGCAGCACGGGCGACTCGCCGGCCAGCTCGGCGTGCGGCTCTGAGCAGCCCGTCGTGGGCGGCAACGTCTGGCTCGCAAGGGCGAGCGTCGCCTTGAGCAGGCCGGCCACGCCGGCGGCGGCCTTGGTGTGGCCGATGTTGGCTTTGATCGTGCCGATGGCGGCCGGTCCCGCCGCGGACACTCCGTCCCGCCGGGCCTCGCGCAGCGCCGCCGAGAGCGCGGCGAGCTCGGTTGCGTCTCCTACCGCCGTGCCGGTGCCGTGGCCCTCGAAGTAGCCGATCGTCTCGATGCCGAACCCGGCGCGGCGGTAGGCACGTGCGAGTGCCAGCCGCTGGCCGGCGGCCTCCGGCCGGCTGATCCCGCCGTGGCCGTCGGCAGAGATCCCCCAGCCGCGGATGACGGCGTGGACGCGCTTGCCCTGGGCGACGGCCTCGCGCTCGCGCATCAGCACGACGAACCCGCACCCCTCTCCCGGCTTGAAGCCCGTGGAGTGCGCGTCGTAGACGCGCATCTCGCCCGCCGCGAGAGCGCCGGTCCGGGCGAAGCCGACGAGCTCGAACGGGTCGAGGCTCAGGTCGACGCCGCCGGCCAGCGCCACGTCGAGGTCGCCCGCCCCGAGCGCCGTGCACGCCTGCGCCACGGCGAGCAGCGACGACGCGCAGGCGCCGTCGACGGTGAACCCACCGCCCTGCAGGTCGAAGTGGTTGCAGATGCGTCCGGCAATGGTGTTCGACAGGCCGCCGGCGAGGCTCTCCTCGGACGGCTCGGGGAACGGCGCCTTGAAGCTCGCCTCCAGGCGGTCCACGAGCTCGACGGCGCGGTCGTCGGCCCAACCCTCGGCCCCGAGGCCGGCGACGAGCACGCGCCGCACGTAAGGCCACCGCAAGCGCAGCAGCTGCGCGCGCGAGAACTCCCCGGTCAGGGTGTTGCCGACGAGGACGCCCGTCGTTTCCCGCGGCAGGCCGCCGCCATCCTCGAAACCGCCGTCGGCGAGCGCCTCGGCCGCCACCTCGAGGGCCAGCCAGTGAGTCAGGTCGGCGACGCGGAACGTCGCGCCCGCCACGCGGAAGCGCACCCTGTCGAACTCCCAGCCGGCGAGGACCGCCGCCTCCTCGAGGTACATGCTGTCGGGCTTGCCGGGCGCGGTCTCGCGGTAGTCGTCGAGCCGCAAGCGCTCCGCGGGAATGCGGCGGAAGGCGCGCCGCTGCGCCAGCGCGGTCTCCCACAGCTCGGCCGGCGACCGCGCGTCCGGGTAACGGCAAGCCATGCCGACGATGGCGATGCCGTCGCTCACGCGCCAGCCCTCCGCGGCAAGCCCCGCCCGGCCCGCGCCGTTCGCCGGGCGGATCGCGGCTGGCCCTGCCGGCCCCGTGGTCGCGCGCATCGCATGCCGTCAGCCTCCCGAGGGCTCCACCGCTGCCAGACCGGCAGCCTCCGGGCGCTGCGCCGCACGCGCCATCGCGGGGGCCGCCGCCGGCACGGGCAGCGGGGCCGCCACCGGCGCCGCCGCGGCCGCCCGTGCCGGCGCCGCGACCCGCCGCCGCGCGGCGAGCGCGAGCAGCAGGCCCCGCCCGAGCGACACCGCCGTCAAGGCGAAAAACGGCGTGAACACGACGTGCAGGGCGAGCAGCGCGCCGTAGACCGCCGCCACGGCCGCGCCGAAGGCGGCCTGCCGGGCCGCCGGCATCGGGGTGGTCGCCGGATCGGTCACCATGTAGAAGGTGAAGAGCAGCAGCGCCGGGCCGGTCAGCGGCATGAGCGAGGCCAGGGGGAGATTCCCGAACAGGCCCCAGCGCAGAAGCGCCTGCAGCAGGAACCCCCCCGCCCAGCCGGCGATCAGCGGCAGCTTGTGCGTGAAGCGGCCGTTGAGGAAGGTGCCGGCGCAGACCAGGAGGACCGGCAGCACCCAGGCGCCCGTCGGGTCGAGTTTCTCCGTGAACATGTACGGCTGCGCGATGCCCACCGAGGCGAAGGCGAGCAGCGTGACGGTGATGCCGAAGTTCGAGGGGTTCAGGAAGTGGCGGCTGGCGCCGCCCGGCGCGCCGACCCGGAAGATGTACTTCGAGCCGATGGCCACGGCGGCGGCGAACGCGATCGGCCACAGCCGCTCGCCGGGATAGAGCAGCATCGAGACCGCGAGCCCCGTGATGTGCGCCGAGAGCAGGAAGTCGACCGCCCCGACGGCGCCGCCGCCCAGGTAGCGCGGGCGCCGCCGCTGCTGCCAGGCGAGCAGCGACTCGAGGAGGACCTCGGCGAGGTAGGCACTCCCGACGCCGACCAGGGGGGCAGCCCATGCCTGCTCGAAGCCGAGGACCGTGTGGCCGAGGACGGTGAGCAGCGTGATCGCGAAGGCGAAGCGGCGGAGCGCCGCCAGCCGCAGGTCGTTCCCGCTCATGGCACGTTGCCTCCCCGCGAGGCGAGATGCGCCGCGGCGAGCCGCCCGCTCGCCGGCTCCGGCTCGCCAGCATCCAGCATCACCCGGTGCCAGCCGGGCGCCAGGTGGAGCGTGCGGCTGCGCAGCGCGCCCGCCGCGTCGCGCCAGCGCACGTCGACCGCGAGCGGCGCGACCGCAGCGCCAAGCCGGCCGAGACCGAAATGCAGCATCGGAGCGCGCTTGCCGGAATGGCCGCTGCCGCCGTCCACCTGGCCGACGAGCCGGCGGCCGTCCGGCAAGTGGACGACGGCCGCCGCGCCCACCGCCGGGCGGCCGAGGCGGGCACCGGGTCCGTCGCGGCCCGTGGTGACCGGCAGGCGGAGGTCGAGGCCGAGGAACGAGCCGACCGCGGGACTCCGGTTGTGGAACAGATACGAGTCTCCCCACTGGTTCGCGACCGCGAAGTCGAGCCGGCCGTCGCCGTCCACGTCGCCGATCGCGATGCCGCGGCTGATCTGGGCATCGCCCATGCCGAGCTCCCGCGCGATGTCGAAGTAGCGGCCGGAGGCGGCGCGCACGAAGAACGGGTTGTGCACCTCGCCCGACAGCGCGTCACCGGGGCGGAAGTGCGGCCAGAAACCCGGGCGGTGCAGCAGGTTGTCGTTGCCCATCGCCAGCTCCTGGAGCTCCGGCCAGCGATCCACCCCGCCGCGCATGAACCCACTTGCCTGGATCGCCTCGCAAACGCCGTCGTTGTCGAAGTCCGCCAAGCGCGCGTCCCAGGACCAGAAGCTGCGCGCGAGGCCCAGCGGCTCGCTGCGGTCGACGTACGGGGCAACGCCGTCGCGCATGCGCTCGGGATGGCCGGTGCTCACCCACACGAAATGGTTCTCCTCGAGCGCGTAGTCTTGGGCAATGTTGCTCACATAGATATCGAGCAGGCCGTCGCCGTTCAAATCGGCGAAGTCGACGCCCATGCCCTTGAACGAGTCGTGCCCCAGGACCTTGGATTGCGGCGTCGTCAGCGTCCGCTTGCCGGAGAGTGGCACGAGCAGCGGGTGGCCGGGCGTCGAGCGGTTGTGGAGCAGGCGGTCGTTGCCGAAGTCGTTGGCGAAGTAGATTTCGGGCAGGCCGTCGCCGTCGAGATCGGCGGCCCCGAGCGCCAGCGTCCACGAGTGATTCGTCTGCGGATCGAAGGCGCCAGGCACGTCGGCGAAGCGCGCGGTCGGGTGCGGACCCGCGCTCGCCCCCTCCCAGAGCAGCAGGTGATGGATGCCGCCGTTGGGCGCGTGCGACATCGTCGTCTGCATCTCGACGGTCGTGCTCGAGCGCTCGTCGAGCAGGTGCGAGCCTTCCTGGAAGTAGTTGCCGACGATGAGATCGAGATGCCCGTCGCCGTCGACGTCGGCGGCGGCAAGGGCGTTGCTGTACCAGGGCTCGGGTCCGCCGGCAAGCAGCTCGCGAGGCTCGAACGCGGCGGCGGACAGCCGCCCGACATCGGCACGCTGCAGGAAGAGGACCGGCGAGCGGCCCCAGTAATAGACCAGCAGGTCGGTCAGGCCATCCTCGTTGAAGTCGCCGGGCAGGCAGCCCATCGGCGCCATGGTGGCGGTCGAGTACGGGAGCGGTCCCGGGTCGAGGGTGAAGAGCGGGTAGCGGTTGCCCGTGCCGGGCGCCGGCGCGACCATCACCCGGTCCACCCGCGGGTCCACCCAGCACAGGTCGTTGGCGAGCCCGTCGCCGTCGAGGTCGGCCAGGGCGACGCCGGCGCCGACGCTCGAGATCCAGGCCTGGATCGTGGCGATGCTCGGGTTCACCGGCCGGAAGGAGCGTTCGCCGGGAAGGCCCGGCAGGGCAAGTGTCGCGGGCAGCCGCGGCAGGGCCGCGCGCTCGAAGGCGAAGCGCGCCGCAAGCGCCGCTTTCTCGCCGGGACCGAGCGTCGGCAGGCGGGCGAAGCCGTAGAGGACGAGAATCAGCGCCAAGGCCGCCACGCGTGCCGCGTGCTGCCGCCAGAATCGGGTGAGTCGTTTCATGCGCTGGCCACCTCCGAAAGGAAGCTCCGCTGAATCCTCTGGCGCCAGAGCTCGAACGCCGGTACCTCGGGAGCGAGGGGCGGTGCGTGCGCCGCCATGACCGGCGATCCCGGCCACCCTTCTCCGCCTCGAGGCAGCGCTCGATCGGTCACCGCCGCCGCCTGCTCGACGCTCATGTCGCACACCTCCGTGCACGCCAGGGCCGTGTCGGGAGTGGGATTGCCGGCCACCAGGCGCGCCTTCGCCGCGAACGCGACGCCTTGGGCCAGCTCCGGACGGCAGCGGCCGGCCAGCAGGCGCAGCTCCGCGATCGCGGCCCGCCCGATCCCTCCGGCGTAGCCGCACGCCAGGCCGACGCCGGACCAGAGGTCGGCGCGGCGCGCCTCCGGGAACGCGCTGATCTCGGCCGCGATGCGGCCCGGTTCGGCAGCGTCGACGAACCAGAGGCTGCGCCCGAGGCCCTGATCGAAGACCCGCCGAGCGTAGCCGTGCAGCCTTCGCGGCACCTCCTGCCGCGCGACCGCCCGCCGCCAGTGGAAGAAGCCCTGATGGAAGCCATAGCCGTCGAGCGCGAGCCAGCCCAGCAACGGGTCCAGGCGCGCGAGGAAGCGCCCGACCGGGACCGGCAGCCGCGCCAGCGCCCATCCGGCGCCGACGTGGACGATGTAGACATGGGCGCCACCGGGGCCGTCGAGCAGGCGCTGCAGCCGCCCGCGCCGCCAGGGGACCAGGGTGTCGAGGAGCGTCAGCGCCATCGCGGCTCCCTCGAACCCGAAACCGATGCAGTCAGGCTCGACCTCGGCCACGATCTGCGCCGCGAGCGCCTTGCAATCGTCGATCTCGAGCGCGAGGTGGTAGCCGCGCACGAAACTGGTCCCGACCTCCTCGAGGCGCACCCGGACCGCCGGCGAGTCGCAGCGGAACCCGCGACGAGCGAAGGTGGTCTCCCGTGGCTCGATGCCCAGCACCCGCTTGCTCAGCGTTCCCATCGTCGTCGCGTCTCCCCGGGCCGCACCCGCTGTCCTCGCTCCGGATGGACGGCCAGCCTGACGGCACAGCCGGATCAGGCTGGCCATCCGGGCAAAGGGACTACGTCGGATCCTCGCAGGCGAGGGCCGTGATGGTGACCTTGGCCTTCTTCACCTCGCCGGCCGCCGAGATCGACGACAGCTGCGCCGGCATGAGATCCGCCAGCACGTTGGCGATGTCCCCCTTCTGCATCAGGAACGTGTCGCCGTGAGGCGGGAAGGACTTGATCGTGCCGCGGGTCACGCCGTTGAGGTTGCTGACCGTGCCGAAGGGGGTCTCGACCTCGTAGGAGACCGAGAACTGGGCCTTGGCGGGGAACTCGTTGCTGCCGGTCTTGACCACGCCGTACGTCTCGACGTAGCTCTGGTCCGCGCTCTTGACGCCCGGCTCCATGCGGAAGTGCAGTGGGCCGCCGAGCAGCTTCGAGTCGCCGTCGGCCTTCCAGTTGAGGATGGTGAGGTCGACGCGCCGGGTGCCTTGCGGCGTCGTGTAGGGGTCGCCCGCGCGCAGCACCAGCGTGGCGTTGCACTCGACGACTTCCTTCGCGTCCCCGACGGTGACCAGGAACGAGGGATGAGAGTGGATGGTGTATTCGCCGGCCTTGGGGAAGTTCGCCATCACGCCGCCGGCGAACGCCGGCACCGCGACGAGGACGATGGCCAGGGCCAGGAACAACGGCTTGCGACTGCGCATAGCTCGCGTTCTCCTATGAAAGGGAAGCTGGTCGCGGGCGGGTGCGAGCGCGCCGACGACGGCGGCGCACGGTCCGCCCTGCGTCTGGCACCGGGGCCTGCGCTCGCTACTTCATGGGACTCACCTCCTCCCCGGCTGCCGCTCCCGTCTCAGAAGGAGCGCAGCGTGGTGATGGGGCTCAGGCGGCTGGCGCGCCACGCGGGCACGAGGCCCGCGGACAGCGCCACCGCGGTGAGCAAGACGGTGACGCCGAGAAACGTCGGGACGTCGGTCGTCGTAACGCCGAAGACGAGGCTCCTCAGCAGGCGGGTCAGCGCGAGCGAGGCGACCAGGCCGACGGCGATGCCGCCGGCAACGAGCGTTGCCGACCAGCCGAGCACGTGTCGCAGCACGTCGCGCGGCAGCGCCCCCAGCGCCATGCGCAGCCCCAGCTCGCGGGAACGCTGCGCGACCGCGTACGAGAGCACGCCGTAGATCCCGATGATGGCGAGGAAGATCGCCAGCACGGCGAAGGCCGACAGCGCGACCGTCGCGAAGCGCGGTTGCGCGATCGAGGCCGAGACGATGTCGTCCATGGTGCGGACGTTGTAGAGCGGCAGGTTCGGATCGACCGCCCAGACCTGCCGCGACACCGGCCTCACCATGGCGGCCGGATCGCCCGCGGTGCGCACCACGAAGCCCAGGGAGCGCCACGGATTCTGTGCCACCGGTAGGTACACCTCCGCGTGCGAGTCGGCGTCGAGCCGGCGGTCCTTGACGTCGCCCACGACCGCTACCACCTCGCGCGGCGCGTCGGTGTAGGTGCCGATCGGCCCCAGGTCTGCCACCGCGAGCGCGATGCGCCGGCCGATCGGGCTCTTCGCGCCGAAGAAGCGCCGGGCCAGCGACTCGTTGACCGCCACGGCCAGGGGAGCCCGCCCGTCGTCCTGGGCCGCGAGCGGTCGCCCGGCGCGCAGCGGGATCCCGACGGTGCGGAAGTACTCCGGGCTCACCGCGCGCATCAGGATGGACTCGCGCTTGCCGGTGGACGGAGACGGCTCGCCGACGACCGTCAGGCTGGTGTCGACGTTCATGCCGTTCGACAGCGGCAGGGTCGACATCTCCGCCGCCGCCTCGACCCCCGGCAGGGCGCGGCAGCGCTCGAGCACCTGGGCGACGAAGCCGCTGGTCTGGGCGAGGCTCGGGTAGCGGCCCTCGGGGAGGGTCAGCTGCAGGGTGAGCAGGTGGTCGGGCTTGAAGCCGGGGTCGATGCTGCGCAGGCGCAGGAAGCTCTGCAGCACGAGCCCCGCGCCGATCAGCAAGGTGAAGGTGACGGCGACCTCGGCCGCGGCCAGCAGGGCGAAGAGCCTCGAGCCCGACCCCGAGAGCCGGTCTCCGCTCGCGGCCAGCGTGCGCTGCAAGTCGACGCGACGGGCGGCGAGCGCGGGCGCCAGACCGAACAGGATGCCCGCACCGACGGCGACCGCCAGCGTAAAGGCGAGCACGCGCGAGTCGACCGTGGCGCCGCGCAGATCGAGGGGCTCGCCATTGTGGAGAAAGATCTTCGGCGGGTTGAGCTTGACGAGGACCTGGGTGAGCCACCGCGCGAGCAGGAGACCCAAGCCGCCGCCGGCCAGCGCGAGCAGCAGGCTCTCGGTCACCAGCTGGCGCAGGAGCCGTCCCTTGCCGGCGCCGAGTGCGCCACGCACGGCGAATTCTCCCTGGCGCCGCGCGGCGCGGGCGAGGAGCAAGTTCGCGATGTTGACGCAGGCGACGGCGAGCAGCAGGAAGACGGCGCCGAAGACGATGAGGAGGGCCGCGCGGAAGTCGCCCACCAGCCGCTCGCGCAGCGGGATCAACACCGCGCCCCGGCCGCGATTGGTGTCGGGGTAGGCGCGCTCGAGGCGGCGCGCGATGGTCCCGACCTCGGCGCGCGCGGTGGCCACGCTGACCCCCGGCCGGAGTCTCCCGACGCCGCGAAGGTACTGGAACGCCCGGTCGCCCCCCTGCCGGCTCTCGCGCAGCAGCGTCCAAATCTCGGCCTGCTGGGGGAAGTCGAAGCCGGCCGGCATGACCCCGACGATCGTGTAGGGCTTGTTGTCGAGCTGGATCTTCGACCCGAGGACCGCCGGGTCGGCGCCGAAGCGGCGCTGCCAGAGGCCGAAGCCCAGCATCACCACCGGCGGCCCTCCCGGCTGGTCCTCCTCGGGCCGGAAGGTCCTGCCCAGCACGGGGCGTCGCCCGAGCAGCGGAAACAGGCCGGCCGTGACCACGCCGCCGATGACCCGCTCGGGGTCGCCCGAGCCGCTGATGTTGTAGCTCCAGAAGTGGCAACCCTCGAGGCCGCTGAAGCTCCGGGCCTGCCGCTGGAAGTCGAAGAAGTCGGGCGGCGAGAACGGCAGCGTCCTCTCGGGACTGCCGGAGTCGTTCTCGAAGACCATCATCAGCTGGTCCGGCTGCGCGTAGGGCAGCGGACGCAGCAGCAGGGCGTCGACGACGCTGAAGACGGCGGAGTTGGCGCCGCTGCCCAGCGCGAGACTGAGCACCGCGACGAGCGCCAGGGCCGGGCTCCTGCGCAATTGGCGGAAGGCAAACCGAAGGTCGGTCCACGCGGTCTGCATGCGCTGCCCCTTCATCCGGCCGACGCTCGCGGCGATCGGCAGTCGACGGCCCGGCCGTGTCCCTCTGGCTACTTTCGGACGGCCTGCCCGCGCGTCGATGGAACCCGGCGGGATTGGATCTCTGTCCGATCCCCGGGATGGTCGCTGGGGTATGGCCTACTGATTTCGGCTATGCTGTAACCCCCGTTTCATAAACTTACAGTGTAGCATACTTAGCAAGCGGGGACAGCGCGCGCAACGCTTTGCCCGCTGGACGCGGCTCGGTTGACAGCCGCCTCGCGCGAGCGCCAGTATTTGCACAGCGTAGCGACTGTGCGAACGGCCAGCTCTTGCCGATGCGGTGGCGGTGTCGTTTGCCCGCGAGCCCCGGATCCTGGCCTTCCCGCCGCACCGCGACGCCAAGGAGGACGTATGCCGCCGCTGCCGATCCCGAGACCCACCCGCCGCCGCCTCTACCCCGGACTCGCATGGGTGCTCGCCGCCGCGGCCATGGCTGGGACTCCTGGCGGCGCCGCGCCGAGTCCGGCGACGGCGCCCGGGGCGCCCGAGCCGCACCCGCGGTTCGCGGTCGCCGGCTTGCGGATCCAGGTCACCGACCTCAGGGCGGCGGAGCGGTTCTACACGCGCGCCTGCGGCTTCGAGATCGTGCACGGCGCGGGCGACGGCACCGGCTCCGTGCTGCGCAACGGCGCCGTCGAGCTCCACCTGCGCCAGGCCGCGAAACCGGCGCCGGCCCACTACCCCGGCGAGGCCGAGATCCACGTCAACTTCGAGGTCAAGAGCCTTGCCGCGACGCTCAAAGATCTGGCGGCTGCCGGCGTGCCAACCATCGAGGGCTCGCCCCAGCCCGCCGCCATCGGCACCTATGTCACGATCAAGGATCCCGCCGGCAACATCCATCAGCTGCTCGAGCTCGCGAAGCCCAAGCGGCCGGCTGACCGGCCGACCGTCTTCAATCTCGAGATCGAGGTCACCGACATGAAGCGGGCGCGGACCTTCTATGTCGACCGGCTCGGCTTCGAGGTCGAAACCGAGCGCTTCTTCCCGCCGACCATCCCGCTGCGGGAGAGAGGCCCGGCGCCGCTCGTGCTCCAGGAAACGGCAAGGAAAACGGTGCCGGTCGACTATCCCCACGACTCGCGAACGATCATCCAGCTCGCCGCCCGCGACCCCGCGGTCGCGGCCGGCGTGCTCGCCAAGGCCGGCGTCACGCTGCTGCCGACCGCCGGCGGCGGCGGGGCCGTCGCCTTCCAGGATCCCTTCGGCAACGTCTTCGAGCTGGTGCCGGGACCGGGAGTGGCAGGCCATTGATCGCCCTCGCGCCGCTCCTCGTGGTGCTGGCCGCCACGCCGGCGGCGGCCCCGGTATCCCCGGCGGGGACCTCGCCGCCGCCGCTTCAGGTGCTGGGCGTCGAGCTCGAGGTCAGAGACCTCGGGCAGGCGGTCGACTTCTATGCCGACGGCCTCGGCTTCGAGCTGCTGGACCGCGGCCCGGACTCGGCCATCCTGCGCAGCGGAACGTTGCTCCTCGGCCTGCGCCGTGCACCCGAGGGCTCGCCGGCGCCGCCGCTGGTGGTTCCCCGCGTCCACGCCGAGTTCGAGATGACGGACCTCAAGCGGACGCTCGAGGGGCTGGGCCAGCACCAGGTCAAGGTGCTCGAGAACCGCCCCCTGCCAACCGCCGGCGGCGTCTTCCTCACCATCCGAGATCCATCGGGGCACCTGCATCGGCTCGTGAAGCTCACCGGGCCCACCGCGCCCAGGATCGAGCGCCTCGCCCTGCGCGAGGTGGGAATCGAGGTCCCGGACCTCGGCAAGGCGCGGGAGTTCTACGGCGGGGTCCTGGGCCTCGCGCCCGCCACCCCGGCCGCGCCGGCCCTCCTGCCGCTCGGGGACGCCGGAGCGCCCAGGGTCGTCCTGCGACAGGCAACCCGGGAGGCCGCCGGCTCCCCGCTGCCTTCGGCCCTGCCCGAGACCCTGCTTCTCGGCACCGCGGACCTGGCCGCCAGCACGGCAGTGCTCGCCGCCCGCGGCGTCGAGCTCGTGGCCGGCGTCGAACCGTCGCCCATGGGCCGCTACGCCAGCTTCAGGGACCCTCTCGGCAATACCGTCGAGCTGGTCGAAGCGCGCCGTTCGTGGGCCACGGCGCCGGCCTTGCCGCACGGTCCGAACGTGGGCGCGGGACTCGCCTTGGAGCCCTACACGGTCCACGCGAGCGACGGCCGCGCGATCGCGGTCGCGCTCGGGCACCTGACCGTCCCGGAGAACCGGCAGAAGGCCTCAGGCAGGAGCGTGCAGCTCGCCTTCCTGCGCTTCGTCTCGACGGCGGACCATCCCGGCCCGCCGATCGTGTATCTGGCGGGCGGCCCGGGAGGCTCGGGAATCGCCGACGCGGCGGGCAACCGTCTCGGGCTGTTCCTCGCCCTGCGGCAGGTGGCCGACGTGATCGCGCTCGACCAGCGGGGGACGGGCTTGTCGCGGCCGGAGCTGACCTGCTCGGAGTCGTGGTCCATTCCGCTGACCCGGCCCGCGGAGCCGGAGGAGATCCTCTCGCTCGCCGGCCAGCACTCCTGGGCCTGCGCCCGGGCGTTGCGCCGGGCCGGCATCGACCTTGCCGGCTACAACACCCGGGAGAGCGCCGACGACCTCGAGGACCTGCGCCGCGCGCTCGGCGTGCAGAGACTGAGCCTGCTCGGCTACAGCTACGGCACCCACCTCGCACTGGCGGCGATGCGGCGGCACCCGGCCGGCGTCGCCGCGGCAGTCCTCGCCGGCTTCGAGGGCCCCGACCAGCTGCTGCGGCTGCCGAGCACCGCCGACGAGCAGCTCGCCACGATCAGCCGCCTGGCCGCAGCCGGGTCGGCAACCGGCGGCGCGGCTCCGGACCTCGCCGCCGCGCTGCGCAAGCTCTACGCCCATCTCGCGGAGCGCCCCGAGACGATTCTCATGCAGATGCCCTGGTCCAACAGCGAGGCGCAGGTCACCGTCGGGCGCTTCGACCTGCAGTGGATGGTCGCCCAGGCCCTCGCGAGCCGCGCCGGCATCGCGAAACTGCCGGGCCAGGTGGCGGCCATGGAGCGCCGCGACTACGCTGCCCTGGGCGCCTTCGCTCTCGCCTCGCGGCGCGGCTGGCTCGGCTCCGCCGTGCCCTATGCCATCCAGTGCGCCTCCGGCATCTCGGCCGAGCGCCTGCAGCGCATCGAACGCGAGCGGGAGACCTCGCTGCTGGGAAGAGCCCTCGACTTTCCCTTCCCGGACATCTGCGACGCCTGGTCGGTCCCGGACCTCGGACCCGAGTTCCGGGCGCCGGTCCGGACGGAGGTGCCGACGCTCTTCATCAGCGGCACCCTCGACGTGCGGACGCCGGCGAGCGACGCGGCTGAGGCCCGCGCGGCGTTTGCGCACGGCTCCCGGCTGCTGGTCGAGGGCGGCAGCCACGGCGACGACCTGCTGGTCGCCTCGCCCGAGATCGGCCGCACGATCGTCAAGTTCTTCGCCGGCGAGCCGGTCGCCGACTCGAGCATCCGGCTGGAACCGCTGGCGTTCCAGCCCGCGCGCTGATTCATCGTCCGGGCTCGCCCAGGTCGCGGCCGATGGCGCTCCTGCGGACGGCCAGCCACGACCCCAGCCCGATCAGGGTCAGCAGGCAGCTCGCCAAGAGCGCCACGCAGACGAGCGCCCCCAAGCGTGCGATCGTCGGCACGGTGGAAAGAGCGAGCAGGCCAAAGCCCAAGGACACGGCCAGCGTGTCCGCGACGACCTCGGGCGCCACCACCTCGAGAGCGTGGCGGAGCCGGTCGGTGCCGGGGCCGGCGCCGAGATACCGCTCCATGAAGTGCACCGAGTAATCGACGCCGATGCCCAGGGTGATGGCGCTGAACATCGAGGTGGCGACTCCCAGGGGGACGCCCGCCCAGCCCATGGTGCCGAAGATCCAGAGCGCGGCAAAGGCCGGCGGCAGGCTCGCGCAGACCGCGACCCCAAACGACCGGTACAGCGCCCAGACCGCCCCGAACGAGCCGGCCAGCGCGAGCAGGAGCGAGGCGATCTGGCTGGTGACGATGGCCGGGATCATGGCCTGGCTCACCGCGACGTCGCCGGCGAAATCCAGGCGCACACCGAGCGGCGCGAGGTGCTCGTGCTCGTAGCCGCGCAGGGCCGACATGAGCCGCGCCACCTCGCGATAGTTCGCCGCCTTGAGAAAGATCGTGATCAAGACCCGCTCGAGCTCCGCGTCGATCGTCTCGAGGCGCCGCCGCTCGCCGCGGATGCGATCGAAGAACAACAGCAGCCGGTCGATGCGCTTCGGATCCTTGGGGATCACCCGCGTGCCCGGCTCCCTGCCGTTCCACAAGTAGGCGATGGTCGCGAGCTGGGCGTAGGGGCCCAGCGTACCGCCCACCTGCGGTTGGCGGGCGATGAAGCCCTCGAAGCGGCCGATCGCCTCGAGCGCCTCGGGGTCCAGCAGCGGCCCCTGGCGGGAGTGCACCTTGGGCATCCTGGCCCGCGGCCAGTCGAAAGCCAGCTGGGCGAGCAGCAGATGGGTGCCGTTCATACGAGCGTTGACCCGGTCGGTCGCGACCCGCAGCGGGCTGCCCGGCGCGAACGAACCGATCCAGCTGTCCTGGACGTAGAGCCGTGCGAGGCCGCCGGCCAGGAGGGCGGTCACGGCCGCGAGGCCGGCGAGGGTCGCTCTCGGGCGGGCCAGGAGCGGCAGGGCGAGGCGAGCCGCCCACGATGCGCTCCGAGTCGCGGCGGCGGGCCGGCGCAGCGCCTCCGGCGGCAGCAGCGCAAGGGCGGCCGGGACGGCGGTCAGCGCATAGACGATGCAGACCGCCATGCCGACCGCCGCGAAGAGGCCGAAGGACCGCACCGGCTCGATTTCCGACGCGAGGAAGGACAGGAACCCGACGAGCGCGGCGAACGACGAGAGGGTCACCGGGCGCATGACCTCCCCGACCGTGGCGCGCACCGCGTCGGCAGCCGGGGCGCCGCCGGCGGTCCGCGCGAGCACCCGCTGATAGCGCCACATCAGGTGGATCTCGTCGGCCACGCCCACCGTGGTGACGATGACCGGCAGGAGATAGGTCGTGAGGTACACCGGCACCCCCAGCCAACCCATCAGCCCGAAGGTGCACACCAGGCAGCAACCGACCTCGCCAAGACCGATTACCACGGCCCACGGCCGGCGGCAGCCCCACCACATGACGAGAGCGATCAGGGCGACGGCCATCGGCAGCAGGCGCCGCAGGTCGCGCTCGAGATAGCTGCCCAGCAGGGCCTCGGCGACGGGAGCGCCGACCACCAGGATGGCGTCGCTCGGCGTCGCGGCGGGGGCGGTGATCGCGACGATCGACCGGTAGAGACGGGTCCGATCGAAGCCGGCAAAGCCGCGGTCGGTGGCGGACGGCGCGCCGACCAGGATGGCGATGGCGTGCCCATCCGCGGAGACCAGGTTGCCCTGCAGGATGGGCATCGCCGCGACGTCGGAGCGCAGGGCGTCGAGCAGCGCCGGCGTCGTCGGCGGCGGGTCGAGGAACGGCCGGAACACGAGCGTCCCCGGGTAGAGCCGATCCCGCCGCTCGCTCGCCAGGCTGATGACGTTCTCCCGGCCGACCCCCGGGAGAGCGGCGAGGCGCGCCGACAGATCCGCCACCCGCGCCAGCGTCTCCGCGTTGTAGATCCCCTCGGGGCGCGACGTCTCGACGAGGACGATGATCGGGTCGCGGAGACCGAAATGCTCGCGGGCTTCGGCGTCGAAGACCACCGCGGGATCCCGCGGTGGCGCCAGCGCCCGCCCGTCCGTGCGCGTGTGGAGCCGCGCGAGGCCGGGCGCCGCGGCGAGGGTCAGCAGGATGACGAGAGCGATCGCCAGGCGAGGGCGGGCGATGGCCCAATCGGTCCAGCGGCGGAGCAAGTGCGTGATCAAAGCCAGGAGCTCGCTGGGCGGCGCGAACCCCGCGCCATCCGGGCGCGGGGGCCGAGAGCGCCGCCAGAACCGCCGTCTACGGCTTCGGCGCCGCGCCGGCCGGCCTCGCGGCCGCCGCCAGATCGAGGAGCTCGAACGTGCCGTAGCGGACGATCCGCCAGCCGCCCCCCTGGCAGGCCAGCGAGTAGGTATCGATGCCCTCGGCGGTGAACGGCTTGCCCGCCGCCTTGCCGGTCGCCCGGAAGTGCGCCGACACCGTGGCACCCCGGTCGACGGTTTGGACCGAGGTCTCGAGGATGGTCAGGCTCTCGAACTCGACGTTTGCCACCTGCTGTGCGGTCGTCCGCAGCCACTCCTCGGCGGTCACATAGCCGGCGGTCGGCGGGCCGTTGCGGGCCAGGTCCAGGGTCGTGGCGACCGCCTCGGGTGCGAAGAGTCCCCGCAGGGTCGGGAAGTCCTTCGCCTCGAACGCATGGAGGAACCGCGTGGCGATCTCGCCCGGGGCGGCACATTGCCCTCGCGCCGGCACGGTCCCGAACGCCAGGAGCATCGCGAAGGTCAGAAGTCTGGTCACGGGGATTGGCAGCCGCATCGGTTCACCTCCTCCGAAGCTTCCTCGCCGTCCTTCGCGGTCTGGCGCCAGCCGAGCATCGCTGCCAGCGCCGCCGCCGGGCCGGCACCAAGCGGTCGCTCAGTGGCTCTCGAGCCGCTCGAGATAGGCGTACTGGAGCACACGCCAGGCGCCGTCGAGCTCGACCATGGTGAAGCTATCGATGCCGTTGCTGACGAAGCTGTGCCGACCCGCCCGGCCGCTGAACCGCGAGCGCACGTTGACCACGGCCCCCCAGGGCTGCCGCACGACCGCCGTGTCGAGGATCTCGAGGTGCACGTCGCGCAGCATGACGTGGCTCTGCTCGGCGTCGTCCGTCCACTGCTTGGCCGTGAAGTGAAACTGCTCGGCGTCGCCTTCGCTCGAAAGCGCCGTGCGCACGACCATCGCTTCAGGCAGGAAGAGCTTGCGCAGGGTCGGGAAGTCCGCCGCCTCGAACGCCCGCTCGAAGCGCAGCGCTGCCGCTTGCGGGGTCGGCGCGGCGGGCGCCGGTCCGGACGCGGTTCCGGAGCGGTCCGGGGCCGCCGGCCCGGCGGGCGCCGCGGCGGCGGGCAGGATTCCCACCGCGCAGAGCAAGTTGACTGCCGCAGCGCCGACCGGCCGGCGCCACGCCGCCGGCCGCGGCGGCGGCGGGGCAGGGCCCACGTTCCTCGAGCACGGTCGGCTCATCGTCATCCTTCGCTGATCCAGCATTAGCGTAGCTCACTGCTTGAGCGAGGTAAAGAGTGGGCGCACGACCGATGGAGGCTGGCGGAGTTAGTTGAGCAGTTTATAATCGCCCGCGTGGCCCCTGAACACCAGGGACGGCGGGCGAAGAGCGCCACCGACAGCCGCCGGCTGCGGCTCGGACGGCTGGAGAGCCTGGCCGCCCTGGCCGGCGGCATCAGCCACGAGCTGAGCAATCTCGCCGCCTCGGTGCTGATGTCGGCGCAGGTGTTCGAGGGCTCCTGCCACGGCGAGGCCAGCCGCCAGGTACTGGCATCGCTCGACGAGCTGGCGCGGCGCCTCCAGCACGCCGGGCGCCAGCTCCTCTGGCTGGCGCGAGGCGTTGCCGGCGAGCCGACCGTCTTCCAGCCCCAGTATCTGCTCGCCGACCTGCAGAAGCTCACCCGCGTCGCGTTCCCCACCTCCGTCACGGTGATCACGCGCTACCCCCCCGACCTCTGGCCCCTGGCCGGCGAGCCCCTCCTCGTTTTCCAGCTGCTCCTGGCCCTGTGCCTCGAAGCGCGGGATCACCTCCCCGCCGGCGGCACCCTGGTCCTCGCCGCCCGCAATGAGGAGATCGGCGAAACTGCTGAAAGCGGCGAGAGCGACCGGAGCGGCGAGAGCGGAAAGCGCCGCCCCGCCCGAGCGGCCGGCCGCCCGGCGGCAAGCAGCGCACCGCCCGGCCTCTACGTGATCCTCGAGGCGGTCGCCGAGCCCTCCGAGTCCTCCGAACCAGCCGAGTCAGGCGCCGGCCTCGCCGCGAAGCCAAGCGGCACTGGCAGCATCGGCGGCGGCGATCGCCAGCGCTCCGCCGCCACCCGCCAGCCGGCCGCGGCCTCCCGCCGCCGCCGCAAGGCCAGCGAGGCCAGCCGGGCAGCGAGAGCCTGCGGAGGCCTCACCGAGCCTCTGTATCAGGGAAAGACCGTCCGCGGCAGGAGAGCTTACTTGCCGGCGGCGTTCATCGGCGAGCCGGAGGCTTGACCCGGCCACCCTCCCGACCCGCCTCCCGCCCCGTCTCCCGAACCCGACTCCTCCCGACTCGCCCCCTCCCCGCCCCCCTCAGCTCTCCAGCCCGGCCCGGAACGCGTAATGCATGATGTCCGCGTTGGTCTTGAGGTTCATCTTCTGCAGCACCCGCGAGCGGTAGGTGCTCACCGTCTTGACGCTCAGGTGGAGCTCGGCGGCGATCTCGCTGGCGGTGCGGCCGGCGGCGATCTTGCGCATGACCTCGAACTCCCGGCTCGAGAGCAGCTCGTGCGCCGGCCGGTCGCCGGCGCCCGAGAGGTCGGTGGCGAGGCGCTCGGCCAGGTTGGAGCTGACGTACTTGCGGCCGGAGGCGACCTTGCGCACCGCCTCGAGCAGCACCTCGGGCGGCACGTCCTTGGTGATGTAGCCGTCGGCCCCCAGCTTCAGGCAGAGCACGGCATACTGGTCCTCGGGGTGCATGGTCAGCATCAGCACCCGCACCCGCGGGTTCGCGCGCTTCAGCTCCTGCGCCGTCTCCACGCCGCCCCGCCCCGGCATCGAGACGTCGAGCAGCACCACGTTCGGATTGGACTGCCGCGCCTTGACCAGCGTCTCCTCGCCGGTCGCGGCCTCGGCCGCCACCTCCATGTCGGGGGCGCCTTCGAGCGTCCGCTTGAGCCCGATGCGGAAGATCGAGTGGTCGTCGGCGATCAGCACGCGGATCATGCCGCATCCTCCGGCGGCCACAGCCGGCGCTCGGCCGCCGCCTCCTCCGCCAGCCGCTCCCGCACCTCGAGGACCTCGTCCAGCCGGCCCATGAAGAGGTCGAGCAGCCGCGGATCGAAATGCGCGCCGCGGCCCCGGCGCATCGTCTCGAGCGCTTCCTCGAGCGAGAAGGCGGCGCGATAGGGCCGCGTCGTGGTCATGGCGTCGAAGACGTCCACCACCGCGCAGATGCGGCCCGCGAGCGGGATCTGCTCGCCGCGCAGCCGCCGCGGGTAGCCGGTGCCGTCCCAGCGCTCGTGATGGCTGAGCGCCACGACCTGGCCCTGCTGCATCAGCTCGGACGGGGAATCGGAGAGGATGCGGCTGCCGATCAGGGTGTGCGACTCCATCACTTTCTTCTCCTCCTCGTCGAGCGGGCCCCGCTTGAACAGGATGGCGTCGGGGATGCCGATCTTGCCGACGTCGTGCATGGTCACGGCGTGGCCGAGCACCTCGGTCTCGCCCGGCGACATGTGCAGCGCCCTCGCCAGCACGACGCTGTAGCGGCTGATCCGCAGGATGTGGCGGGCGGTGTCGCGGTCCTTGAGCTCGGCCGCGAGCACCAGCCGCCGGATGGTGTCGACGTGGGCGAAGTAGGTGCGGCGGTTGGCGTCCGCGGCCACCTCGCAGGTGCGGCGCAGCTCCTCGGTGCGGCTCGCCACCTGCTCCTCGAGCCCGGCCTGGCTGCGCTTGAGGGCGTCCTGCGCCTCCTTGAGCCGCAGCTGCGACGAGATCCTCACCAGCAGCTCGGTCTTGTCCACCGGCTTGGCGATGAAATCGCTGGCGCCCGCCTGGATCGCCTTCACCCGGTCCTCGCGGCTGTCGAGCACGGTGACCAGGATGATCGGCAGGTCGGCGGTCCGGGGGTCCGCCCGCACCCGCCGCGCCACCTCGTAGCCGTCGAGCCCGGGCATCATGACGTCGAGCAGCACGAGGTCGACCCCGAGCGCCAGCTTGGCCAGCGCCTCGAGCCCGTCGCGCGCCGTCTCCACCTCGTACCCGAGGCTCCGCACCAGGCCCCCGAGCAGGGCCAGGTTCTGCTCGACGTCGTCGACCACCAGGATCCGCCGCGCCTCGTTCATGAGCCGCTCTCCGCCTCCGGCCCGCCGCCGGCCTCGCGCCCGCCGGCCTCGCGCCCCCCAGCCTCGCGCCCGCCGGCCTCGTCCCCGCCGGCCTCGTCCCCGCCGGCCTCGGGGCGCAGGCCGGGGATCTCGACGTGGAAGGTGCTGCCCTGCCCCTCGCCGCGGCTCTCCACCCAGGCCCGGCCGCCGTGCAGGGCGACCAGGCGCCGCACCAGCGCCAGCCCCAGGCCGGTGCCGGGCTGGCCGCGGGTGAGCGAGGAGTCCGCCTGCTCGAACATGCGGAAGAGGCGCTCGCGGTCCTCCTGCCGGATGCCGATGCCCGAATCCGCCACCGCCAGGCGCACCAGCGGCGGCGCGCCCGCGGGCGGCTGCTCGGCCCACGCCCGCAGCTTGATCCAACCGCCGGCGGAGGTGTACTTGACCGCGTTGTCGAGCAGGTGGAGCGCGACCTGCTTGAGCCGCACCGGATCGCCGTCGACCGGCGGCAGGCCGCGGGCGACGTCCACTTCCAGGGTCAGGCCCTTGCGGCGGGCCGCCTCGACCACCGGCGTGGCGAGGTCGGCGAGCAGCGCGCCGAGATCGAACCGGGCCCGCTCGAGCTGCAGGCGCCCGGACTCGAGGCGGGTGAGGTCGAGCAGGTCGTGGAGCAGCCGCCGGAGCTGCTCGGCGGCGTCCAGGATGTGCGTGACCGCCTGCCGCTGGCCGTCGTTGAGCGGTCCGAGATTCCCGTCGGCAAGCATCTCCGGGAAGCCGATGAGGGAGTTGAGCGGCGTCAGCAGCTCGTGGCTGATGCGCGACAGGAACTGGCTCTTCGCCACGCTCGAGCGCTCGGCCGCCTCCTGGCTCGCCCGCCGCGCGGTGACGTCGCGCTGGGTGGTGATGAAGTGGGTGACGCGCCCGGCGCGGTCGCGGATCGGCGCCGCCCGGAGCTCCAGCCAGACCTCCGAGCCGTCCTTGCGGCAGGCGGGGATCTCCCACCGCAGGCGCCGGCCCGCCATCACCTGGGCGTGCAGGCCGTCGAGGGTACGGCGGTCGGACTTCGGGTGGTCGAACAGCCGCGGCGGTCGGCCGACGACCTCCTGGGCGGCGTAGCCGGTGAGGCGGGTGAAGGCCGGGTTGACGAACACCAGCCGCGGCTCGTCGCCGTCGGCGAGCGTGATCGACACCGCCTCGTTGGCCGCGCACAGGGCCGCGGCCAGCAGCTCTCGCAGCTCCTCGGGCAGGTCTGCTTGCAGGTCCACGGGCAGCGACTCCGCCGGCGGCGACTCCGCGGCCGGGAGGCCGGCCGCCGGTCGTGGACGCCCTCGCATCGCCGCATCGCCGGGTCGCGGCGCTTCGAGCTCTCGAGTCCGACGTCAACCGGTTCTGCCGAGAATACCCCCTGGCAGGCCAGTCGCGCAACTACTCCTAGTTCGGCGTTCGGCGCACAAGGCGGGCGCACCCGGCGAGTGCCTGCCCGGCCGGGGAGCCGCTCCACGAGTATGCTAGCGTCTCGACGTCGCTTCGCTCCGCCGCCAACCACCGCCAGCCCGCGTTCGCCATCGCCCTCCGGCATGCACATCACACTGCGCCAGGCCGCCGCATATCTCGACGTCCCGGAGGCGACGGTGCGCCGCTGGATCGCCAACCGCGGCCTGCCCGCCCACACGATCAACGAACGGCTGCACTGCAACGCCATCGAGCTCTGGCAGTGGGCCGTCGAGCAAGGGATCCCGGTCTCGAGGGAGCTGCTCGACCAGGCGCGAAGCGAACCGGACGAAGTCCCGCCGCTGGCCGCGCTGCTGGCCGCGGGAGGCATCCATCACGACGTTCCGGGCGGCTCGAAAGCCGAGGTCATGCGGCAGATGGTGGCGCGCCTGCCGTTGCCGCCCGACCTGGATCGGGACTTCCTGCTCACCGTGCTCGAGGCGCGCGAGGCGATGGGCTCGACCGGGATCGGCGACGGCATCGCCATCCCCCACGCCCGCAACCCGATCCTGCTGCACGTCACGCGGCCGTTCGTGACCCTCTGCCTGCTGCGCCAGCCGGTGGCCTTCGATGCCATCGACGGCCAGCCCGTGCACTCCCTCTTCACCCTGGTGGCCGCCAGCGTGCCCTCCCACCTGCGCGTCCTCGCCAAGCTGGCCGCCGCTCTCCGCGACGACGAGATCCGCCGCCTGCTGCGCGGCGCCGAGCTCGGCACCGCCATCCTCGACCGCGTCGCGGCGCTGGACACCGCCGCGGCGGCCAGCCCACGGGGAGCAGGGCCGGCACGGTGAGCGCGCGGTGAGAGCACGGTGAGCACGTTGGGCGCGGTCAGCGCGGTGGGCACGGCAAGCACGGCCAGCACGGCCAGCACGGTCAACGCGGCGCCGCTCCAGCTGCTCGCCGCCGGCGTGCTCCTGGTCCTCGTCGCGGGCGTGGCGCGCGCCGCGCTGTCGCGGCGTCCGGCCGCGGGCGACGCCCTGTACCGCGCCGGCTTCGCCGCCGGCGGCCTCGCCGCCGCCCTGGCCGCGCTGGCCGTGCTCGCCGGCGCGTCCCCGCCCGAGGTGCGCATTACCGCCACGACGCCCGGCGGGCCGTGGGTCTTCGGGCTCGACGCGCTCTCGGCCGTGTTCCTGCTCGCGGTGGCCGTCGCCGGCACCGCGAGCGCCCTCTACGGCGTGACCTACCTGCGCCGCGAGCCGCACCCCCGCCCGGCCGGCGTCGCCCACCTGCTGATGGCGGTGCTGGTCGCGGCGATGATGCTGGTGGTGGCCGCGCGCGCGGCCGTGCCGTTCCTCATCGCCTGGGAGGTCATGGCGCTCTCGGCCTACTTCCTGGTGGTGTTCGAGCACGACCGCCCCGAGGTGCGCCGGGCCGGGCTGCTCTACCTCGCGGTGACCCACGCCGGCACCCTGGCGCTCTTCGTCCTCTTCGCGGCCTGGGCCGGCGAGGGCCGCGACCTCGGCTTCGCGGCGCTCGCGGCGCGGGCCGCGTCGCTCCCCGCCGGCGGCGCCCTGGTGCTGGCGCTGGCGCTCCTCGGGTTCGGCGCCAAGGCAGGCGTGGTGCCGCTGCACGTCTGGCTGCCCGAGGCCCATGCCGCCGCGCCCTCCCACGTCTCGGCCGTGATGTCGGGAGTCGTCATCAAGATGGGAATCTACGGACTGCTGCGCGTCGTCGTGCTCCTGGGGGCGCCGCCGGCGTGGTGGGGCTGGCTGGTGGCCGCGCTCGGGGCGGCTTCCGGCGTGCTGGGCGTGCTGTGGGCCCTGGCGCAGCACGACCTCAAGCGGCTGCTCGCCTTCCACAGCGTCGAGAACATCGGCATCATCCTGCTCGGCATCGGCGCCGGCTCGCTGGGGATCACCTACGGGCATCCGGCCATGGCGGTCCTGGGCTTCGGGGGAGCGGCGCTGCACACCCTCAACCACGCTCTCTTCAAGAGCCTGCTCTTCTTCGGCGCCGGCGCGGTCGTCCAGGCGACCGGCACGCGCGACCTCGAGCGCCTGGGCGGCCTCGCCAGGCGGATGCCCGGCACCGCCGCCGCCTTCCTCGCCGGCGCGGCGGCGATCGTCGGCCTGCCGCCCCTGAACGGCTTCGTCGGCGAGTGGCTGGTCTACCGCTCGCTGCTGCCGGGCGCGGCGACCGTGGCCGGGGCGGCGGGCGACGCCTCGCGCCTGGCGATCCTGGCGGTGCCGGCGCTGGCGCTCATCGGGGCGCTGGCGCTGGCCTGCTTCGTCAAGGTGATCGGCATCGTCTTCCTGGGCCACGGACGCGACGACACCGCGCTGGCCGGCGCCCGCGAAGCGCCGCCGGGCATGCTCGGACCGGCCTTCGCGCTGGCGGCCGCCTGCGCGCTGATCGGCCTGCTGCCCGCCCTGGTGCTGGCGCCGGCGCTGCGGGTGGGCGCGCTGGTCGCCCACCGGGGCGCGGGAGTGGCGGCGCTCGATCTCGGCGGCCTGTCCGCCGCCGGGCCGATGACCGTCTTCGCCCTGGCGCTCGCGGCGGCCCTGGCGCTTGCCTGGCTGGCCCGCCCGCTGCTCGCCCGCGGGCCGCGCGCGGCGGCGCCGACCTGGGGCTGCGGTTATCCCGCCCCGACGCCGCGCATGCAGTACACCGCCTCGTCCTTCGCCGCGCCACTGCTGCTCGAGCTGCGGCCGCTGGCGGGCGTCCACGAGCGGCGCACGGCCGGCGCCTTCGCCACCCACGCCGTCGATCCCGTCCTCGCCGGCCTCGTCCTGCCGGCATGGCGGGGCCTGCGCGCCGCGGCCGACCGCCTCCGCCCCCTGCAGCGCGGCCGGCTGGCCCTCTACGTCCTCTACATCGTCGCCGCCCTGCTGGCCCTGCTCCTCTACCTCCTGGCCGCGGGCGGCGGCGCCACCCCCACGGGAGGAGCGGCGCCGTGAGCCCCCTGTCGCCGCCGTCCCCGGCGCTGCCGGCGCTGCCGGCGCTCGCCGCCCTGGCGGTCCTCCTGCTCATGGCGCCCGCGCTCCCGGGCATCGCCGTCAAGACGAAGGCGCTGCTGACCGGCCGTCGCGGCGCGCCGGTCATGCAGCTCTACCACGACCTCTGGAAGCTGCTGCGCAAGCGCACCCTCCTCAACCCGGCGACCACCTGGCTGTTCCGCGCCGGACCGGTGGCGGTCATCGTCTCGACGGTCGCGGCGGCGCTCCTGCTGCCGCTCGACGGGCGCGCCGCCATCCTCAGCTTCGCCGGCGACCTGGTGGCGTTCGCCGGCCTGCTGGCGCTGGGGCGCTTCGCGCTGGTGCTGGCGGGCCTCGACACCGGCTCGAGCTTCGAGGGCATGGGCGCCAGCCGCGAGGTCACCTTCGCCGCCTTCGCCGAGCCGGGGCTGCTGCTCTGCCTCGCCGCCCTGGCGCTCGCGACCGGCGACCTCACGCTGCGCGGCATGCTGGGCGCGCCGCTCGCGGCCGCCTGGCCGCGGGCCGCGGCGCCGCTCGCCCTGGTCGGGATCAGCCTCTTCGTCCTGCTGCTGGCCGAGTGCTCGCGCGGGCCGGTGGACGACCCGGCGACCCATCTCGAGCTGACCATGATCCACGAGGTCATCGTCCTCGATCACGGCGGCCCCGACTTCGCGCTGGTGCTGCTTGGCGGCGCGCTCAAGCTCGCGCTCTTCGGCGCCCTGGTCGTCGGCGTCTTCGCGCCGCGCGCCGGCCTCGGCGCGGCGGCCGCCATCGCCGTCCTGGCGGCGGGGCTCGCGGCGGTCGCCGTCGGCGTCGGCGTCGTCGAGTCGGTCATGGCCCGCCTGCGGCTCAGCCGCGTGCCCCAGCTGCTGGTCGGCGCGAGCGCGCTGGCGCTCTTCGGCATCCTGCTGCTTCTCCGCTGATCCGCACGCCCATGCCTCCCGCCGCGCAGCTGCTGCTCCTGCTGGTGATGCTCTCGGACTTCGCCGTGCTCGCCACGACGCGCCTCAGCGGCTGCATCCGCGCGCTGGCGGCGCAGGGTCTCCTCCTCGGCGCGCTGCCGCTGGTCCTCGCCCCGCTCTCGGCGCACACCGTGGTCCTGGCGCTCGGCACGGTGGCCGTCAAGGCCGTGGTGCTGCCGCGCTTCCTCGCCTGGGCGATCCGCGAGGCGTCGGTGCGCCGCGAGGTCGAACCGCTGGTCGGTTTCGTCGCCTCGCTGCTGCTGGGCGCCGGCGCCGTGGCGCTCGCCTTCGGGATCGCGGCGCGGCTGCCGCTGGCGCGGATGCCTGACGCCCTGCTGGTCCCCGCCGCGCTCGCGACGCTGATGATCGGCTTCATCGTCCTCACCACCCGGCGCAAGGCGATCACCCAGGTGGTCGGCTACCTGATGCTCGAGAACGGCATCTACCTGTTCGGCCTCACCCAGACCGCCAGCGTGCCGTTCCTGCTCGAGCTGGGCGTTCTGCTCGACGTCTTCGTCGGCGTCTTCGTCATGGGCATCGTGGTCTTCCACATCAACCGCGAGATCGACTCGCTGGACTCCGAGCAGTTGACGGAGCCCGCCGACTGATGCGCCTGCTCGCCCTGTGCTTCCTGCCGGCGGCGGTGGCGGCGGCGGCGGCGCCCCTCCGGCGCGGCAGCGGCCTGCGGCCCGCGGCCCTGGTGGCGGCAGCCCTGGCGCACACCGCGCTCACCGCCTCGCTCTGGTGGCGGCCGCCGGCGGCGGCAGTGCCGCCCGAGACCGTCGGCTGGCTCGGCGTCGACGCGCTCGGCCTGCTCGTGCTGAGCGTGAACAGCGTGCTCTTCCTCGCCGGCGCCGTCTACGCGGTGGGCTACCTGCGCCTCGACGCGCCGCGCGGCGGGCGGATCTTCGTGAGCTGCCTGCTGGCGTTCCTGACCGCCGCCTCGGTGGTCGCGCTCAGCCAGCACCTGGCGATGCTCTGGGTGGGGATGGAGGCCGCCACCCTCGCCGTGGCGCCCCTCATCTTCCACCGGCGCGACCGCCGCTCCCTCGCCGCGGCCTGGAAATACCTGGTGATCTCGTCGGTGGCAATCGCGCTCGCGCTGCTCGGCATCTTCTTCCTGGCAACCGCGCAGGCCGGCGTCGCGGGGCGGCCGCTGCTGGTGCCGGACCTCGTCGCCGGGGCGCGCGCGCTGCAGCCGGCGTGGCTGCGTGCTGCCTTCGTCTTCCTGCTCGTGGGCTTCGGCACCAAGATGGGGCTGGCGCCGATGCACACCTGGAAGCCGGACACCTACCGCGAGGCGCCGGGGCTGGTGAGCGGCCTGATGGCCGGCGCGCTCACCAGCTGCGCCTTCCTGGGGGTGGCGCGCATCACCCAGGTGACCGTGGCCGCGGGCCTCGGCGGCTTCGCCCGGCCGCCGCTGGTCGGCTTCGGCCTGCTCTCGCTGGCCGTGGCCGCCGCCTTCGTGCTCGCGCAGCGCGACCTCGAGCGCCTGCTCGGCTACTCGAGCGTCGAGCACGTGGGCCTGCTGGCGCTCGGCCTCGGCCTCGGCGGCTTCGGCGCCTGGGGCAGCCTGCTCCACCTGGTGAACAACGCCCTCGTCAAGGGGTGGTTGTTCCTGGTCGCCGGCAACGTCGTGCTCGCCACCGGCGGCCCCGCGTCCGCGGCGAACCGGGGGCTCGCGCGGCGCCTGCCGGTCTCCGGCATCCTGCTCCTGCTGGGCCTCTTCGCGGTCACCGGCTCGCCGCCCTTCGGCCTCTTCCAGAGCGAGCTGACCCTGCTGCGCGCGGCCTTCGCCGCCGGCCACCCCGTGATCGCCATGACCATGGCGTCGCTGCTGGCGCTGATCTTCGCCGGCATGGCGGCGCTGGTCCTCGAGATGACCCTGGGCGGGAGCGGCGAGGCTGCCGAGGCCCCCGCCCCCGCCGCCCGCGAGAGCCGCTGGCTGGTCGCGAGCCCGCTGGCGCTGGCCGCCCTGGTGCTGATGCTGGGGTTCTACATCCCCGGCCCGTTGCAGTCGGTCCTGGCGCGCGCCGCGGCCGCGCTCGGCGGGAGCGTCCCGTGAGCGGCTTCGACGATCTCGGCCTGCGCAACCGGCGCGCGGTCCCCTGGGCCGCCGTGCCGGTCGAGACGGTCGAGCGCTTCCGCGAAACGGTCGCGGCCGCGACGGCCGCTGGCGTGTCCGGCGGCGGCTGGCGCCTGGCGGCGCTCTTCGGCCTGCCCGACGGCGGCGACCTCACGCGGCTGGTCGCGATCCTGGCGCACGACGAGCAGGGACGGCTCGGCGCCACCAGCACCCTGGTCGGCGACCGCTACCCGGCGCTCACCCCGCTCTGCCCGGCGGCCCATGCCTTCGAGCGCGAGATCGCCGAGCAGTGCGCCGTGCTCCCCGAGGGGCACCCGTGGCTCAAGCCCCTGCGCCGCCACCCTCCCGATCATCTCCCCGCCGGCCGCTCGCGGGCGGTGTTCGAGCCCGACCGCTACCCCTTCTTCCGCCTCGCCGGCGAGGAGGTGCACGAGGTCGCCGTCGGCCCGGTGCACGCCGGGATCATCGAGCCCGGGCACTTCCGGTTTCAAGCGCACGGCGAGGAGGTGCTCTTCCTCGAGATCGTGCTCGGCTACCAGCACCGCGGCGTCGAGCGACTGCTCGAGACCCTCGCGCCGGAGCGCGCCATGCTGGTCGCCGAGTCGATCGCCGGTGACACCGTGATCGGCCACGCCGGCGCCTACTGCGGTGCCATGGAGGCGCTGGCACGCAGCCGCAAGACGCCGCGGGCGCAGACCATCCGCGGCATCGCGCTCGAGCTCGAGCGCCTGGCCAACCACCTCGGGGACCTCGGCGCCATCGCCGGGGACGTCGCCTACCAGCCGGCGGCCGCCTTCCTCGGACGGCTGCGCGGCGAGTGCCTGAACCTGCTGCTGACGCTCTCGGGGAACCGTTTCGGCCGCGGCCTGGTGCGGCCCGGCGGCGTCCAGCTCGACCTGCCCGAGACCATGGCGGCGGCGATGCGGAGCCGCCTCGAGCGGCTGCGCGAGGATCTCGAGCCGGCCGCCGGCTCGATGTTCGGCAGCGCCTCGGTGCAGACGCGGCTGGAAGGCGCCGGCACGCTCGCGGCGGAGCGCTGCGCCGAGCTGGGCGTCGTCGGCCCCGCGGCGCGGGCCTGCGGCGTGGCGCGCGACGTGCGGCACGATCACCCCTACGGCATCTTTCGCTTCGCGCACATCCCGGTGACCACCGCCTGGACCGGCGACGTCTACGCCCGCGCGCTGGTGCGCCGGCTGGAAGCGCGGCGCTCGCTCGAGTTCGTGCTCGAGCAGCTGGCGTCGCTGCCCCGGGGCGAGCCCCGCGTGCCCTGCGGCGCACCGCGTCCCGGCGAGCTGGCGGTGGCGATGGAAGAGGGCTGGCGCGGCGAGATCGTGCACGTCGCGATCACCGACGAGCGCGGCGCGATCCGGCGCCATAAAGTGATCGATCCGTCCTTCCGGAACTGGTCCGCGCTCGCCGCGGCCATGCCGGGCAACCCGATCTCGGACTTCCCGCTCTGCAACAAGAGCTTCAATCTTTCCTATGCGGGCCACGACCTGTAGACCGACCACGCGGCGTTCGGCGGCGAGCGGGCGCGCGCGCGGGCGCCGGGACCTGGCCGCCCCGCCCGGGAGCCGTCATGCTTGACTTCCTGCGCGCGCGGTGGCGCCAGGGCACGCCGACCGCGTCCCTGTCGGCCGCCGGCGGCGGCCTCCCGGAGCGCTTCCGCGGCCGGCCGGTGCTCGAGCCCGCGAGCGCGGGCGAAGCTCGCGACGCGAGCGCCCGGGAAGCTTGCGACGCGAGCGCCCGGGAAGCGCGCGACGCAAGTGCCGCGGAAGCGCGCGACGCTCGCGCCCTGCCGTCCGCGCTGGTGACCGCCGGCGAGGACGGCCGGCCCGCGCTCGACCTCGGGGCCTGCCTGTTCAGCCCCGAAGAGGCGGGCGCCTCCACCGCCGGCACCATCGCCTACACGCGCGACTACCGCCTGGCGAGCTCCACCCGCGAGGGGCTGGTCTCGCCGGCCGGCGAGGTCGAGCTCGCGCGGGCGCTCGACGAGCGGATGCGGCGGCTCTTCGGGCGGTCGCTCCGCCTGCGCTCGGTCGCCGCCGGCAGCTGCGGCGGCTGCGAAGCCGAGCTGCAGGCCCTGGGCAACGTGGTCTTCGACCTCTCCCGCTTCGGCATCCAGTTCGTCGCCTCGCCGCGCCACGCCGACGGCATCGTCGTCACCGGCGCGGTGAGCCGCAACATGCGCACGGCGCTCGAGCTGACCTCGGATGCGACGCCGCCGCCGCGCATCGTCATCGCGGTCGGCGCCTGCGCCATCTCGGGCGGGCCGTTCCGCGGCAGCCCGGAGGTCGCGGGCGGCGTCCCGCCCGGCCTGCACGTGGACCTTTGGGTTCCAGGCTGTCCGCCGCACCCGCTGACGCTGCTCGACGGGCTGCTGCGCTTGCTCGACCGGCTATAGCTGCCGCGCGACCAGCTGCTCGAGGCGGCTCAGCGTGTCGTCGAGGCGCTGCACCACCGAGGCGCCCGATCCCGTCGCCCCCGGCGCCCCAGGCGCCCCTCGCGCCCCCGGCGGCCGCGCCGGCCGCGCCGGCGCCGGCAGCCGCCGCCCGGCGCGGGGCAGGCCCACCTGCTCCCAGAGGTCGCGCTCCTCGGCCAGCACGTCGCGCCGCAGGATCACGCCGTGGCGGGCGAACACCTCGGAGATCGTGTCGTAGTGCGCCAGCAGGTAGCGGCGGGTGGAGTGGTAGGCGTGCTCGCAGACGGCGCGGCGCTCGGAGAAGCCGAAGATGTTGGTGAACGCCATCAGGTAGTCGTCGCGCTCGGGCTCGAGCAGCAGCACGTCGGCCTTGCCGTACTTGGCGGCATAGGCGGCCATCCCGACCTCGAGGCGCGAGTGAACGATGGTGCGCAGGGTCTGCGACAGCACCGTCGGCAGGCCGCGCTCGACCAGGTTGCCGCCCTGCATGTAGCCCTTCTCGACGGCGTGCACGGTGTCGACCGAGACGATCGGGTTGATGCAGATCACCAGCCCGGCGCCGGCCTCGAGCGCGACCGAAGCGTGCAGCGTCTTGAGCAGGATGCCGTCGACGACGTGGCGGCCCTCGATCTCGACCGGCGGGTAGAGCCCGGGCAGCGCCGTCGTGGCCTGCACCGCGCGCGAGATCGGGACGTGGTCCATGCCCGGCTCGCCGAAGCACACCGCCTTCCCCGAGTCGAGGTCCGCCGCGACGATCACCAGCCGCTTGCCGAGCTGGCGGAAGTCGTCGGTGCGGGACTTCAGGTGGAAGATCTTCTCGACGTAGGCGCGGATCGGCTCGTTGTCGAAGAGCGCCACCGGCAGCGCCCGCCCCAGCCGGGTCAACGATTCGAGCAGGGTGAGGTCCGCCCGCTTGCGGAAGTACTCCTGCAGCGCCTCGCCCAGCAGCCGCGGCAGGGACCTCAAGCTGCGCCGCATCTCGCGCACCGACGGCGTGAGGAAGGTCTCGGGGATGAACGGGTGCTCGCCCGGCTCGTGGGAGACGATGGCGCGGCACATCTGCGCCGTGGTGAGGTCGTTGGCGAGGCAGGCGTTGATGAAGCCGCCGGCGCTCACCCCGACGTAGAGGAACAGCCGGTTGAGGTCCAGGCCGTCGCAGCACTCTTCGAGGGCCCGGAGGGCGCCGATCTCGTAGATGGCGCCCTCCGGAGCGCCTCCCGCGAGGGCCAGCGCGACCCGCGGCAGCCGAGGGTCCGGGTCCACCTTCTCCATCCGCCTCGCCGCCTCGGCCGCGCTCGCGGGACCCGCGCCGGGGTCCCGCACTAGACGACCTTCGACGCGCTCTTGGCTGCCGGCTTGGGGGCCGCGGGCTTGTCCCCGCCTGCCTGCGGCGCCGTGGTGACGCGCGGCCGCAACAGCTCGACCTTGGCGTTGAGCTCCTCGACGCGCTGCGTCAGGGTGCGGATCTCCTCGCGGGTGGGCACGCCGAGGCGGTGCAGGGCCGAGGTGATGGTCTCGTCCACCTTGCCGCCGAGATCCTCCCAGGTGCTGCCGGCCTTCGCCTTGGCCTTGTCGACCACCTTGCCGGCCTTGTCGACGACCTTGTCGACCTCGACCTTGCCGCGCGACTCGACGTCGCGGCCGCGGTCGACCAGGCGGCTGAACAGCTTCGTCCCCTCCTCCTCGGCGGCGGCGAGGGCGCCGAGCCCGGCCAGCCAGATGCGGTGCGCCGTTTCCTTGACGTCGTCCTGCAGCTTGCGCTCGTTGCTCGTGGTCTTGGTGTCGGTAGTCATCGTGCTCCTCGTTTTCTCCGGCTGCCGGGATCCCGGGGGAGCGGCGGCCGCGTGTCAAGCGTCATCGGTTGGATCCGTGGCGGACCGCCCGCCCCGGAGGCATCGTCGGCTGCGAGATACGACGGGCGCAGCGGACTTCTTCATGGGTGCGACGGGTCGAACGGCCTCACGGACTGGCCATGCGGCGGCCGTAGTCCTCGAGCTTCTTGTCGAGCGTCTCGAGATGCGCCGCCAGCTGCCTGAGGTCCTCGACCGTCGCCAGGTCGAGCCGCTCGAGCAGGCGGCGGGTCTCGTACTCGGCCGTCTCGCGCAGCAGCGTCCCGGCGCCCCGGACCGTGCGGCCGGCCTGGCCGGACAGCGATTCGAGGCGGGCCCCGAGGCGAGTGACGCGGGCAGCCTGGCGCTCGGCGAGCGGCTGTCCCTTCTCGACCAGGCGATCCACCAGCCGGCGGCCCCGCGCGGCGAGGCGCGGCGCGCCGTCCGCCGCCGCGGCCGCGGCGCCGAGGCCGGCCAGCCAGAGCTGGTGGCCGGCGACGCGCGCCCGGCGGACCCAGGTCTCGAAGGCCGCGGCCCCGGCGGCGCTCATCGCCCCACCTCGCGCGAGCCTCCGGCGGCTCCTGCGGCTCCGGCAGCGCCGCCGGCGGGCTCCGGCGCCTCCTGCGACTCCGGCGCCTCCGCCAGCCCCACCATCACCTCGGAGTCCAGCGCCGCCAGCGACGCCTCCAGCTGCTCGAGCCGGCTGCGCAGGCCCGACATCTCCTCGCGCGCCCGGCGCACCGGCGCCAGGCGGTCGATCGACGCCTGCACCAGCCGGTCGACGCCGTGCTGGACCTGCTCGACGCCGCTGTGCACCGCCCGCTCGCCCAGCCGCACCAGCTCGTGCAGCAGCTCGCTGGGCAGCGAGGACGTGCCCCGGCGGCCCTCGTCCAGGATGATCTGGGTCAGCGTCTGCGAGGTGACGTCGCCGGAGGTGGCGTTGTCGAGCACCCGCACCTCCTGTCCCTGGCGCACCCAGCCCGCGATCTCCTCGAGCGAGACGTAGCGGCTCTCCTCGGTGTCGTAGAGCTTGCGGCTCTCGTAGCGCTTGATCAGCCGGATCATGGGCCCTCCTTGCGGCGATGGCGGGCAGCCCCGGGGACCGTCGCGACGGCCCTCTCCGAGACCCTCCGGAGCCCGGCCGCGGACCCTGGTCCGCCCCGCACGGAGGGCAGATTACCGCAGTGCGGCAAAGATGTCAAGAACTCCTTGACGCAGTGCGGCATGAAGCCGGCCGGCGGGTCACGCGTCTAGGTCGCCTTCACCCTCATCTCTGGCGCCCTTCTGCGTCCCGTCAGTCGATTCGTCAAGCCCCGCTCCTGTCCTCTTGCCCCTCTTGCCCCTCGAACCACGTCTCCTTCTCCCAGCAGTCGCCAACCCCGACTTCAGCCAGCCGTAAATCAAGCCAATTGCATCAAAGAACTCCTCATCGCCCCGGCCTCCTTCAACTTCCTCACCGCCACCGCGTCGCTTGCCGGCACGCGATCCCTGAAGCGCTCGAAAGCCGCGGTGGTCCTGACGCCGGCGGTGTCGAACATGTCCTTGACGCCGACCGGAACACCGTGCAGCGGCCCGCGCCAGCCACCGGCCGCGATCTCCGCCTCCGCGGCCCGCGCCTGTCGCAGAGCCTCGTCCGCCAGGACGGTGATGAACGCGTTCAGGCGCGGTTGCAGCCTGGCGATCCGCCCCAGGCATGCGTCCACCAGGTCGACGGGCGAGAGGCGCCGCGCGCGGATGCGCTCGCCGATCTCGCCGACGTCCGCGTAATGGATCGGTGTTGGCGCCGGCGCTCGAGATCGCATGGGCTCCGATTCCTCGTCCCCTCTCGCCGCCGGCACCGGCTGCCTACTCCTGCCGCAGGGCCGCCACCGGATCGGCGCCCATGGCGTGGCGCGCGGGGAACCACGAGGCGGCGAGGGTGATGGCGAGGACCAGCGCCGCGCCGCCGGCGAAGGTCGCCGGGTCGGTCGGCGTGACGCCGAAGAGCAGGCCGCCGAGCAGCCGCGTCAGGGCGAGGGCGCCGGCGACCCCGGCCGCCACCCCGGCGAGCCCCAGGCGGCCGCCCTCGGAGAGCACCAGCCAGAGCAGGTCGGCCGGCCGCGCTCCGAGCGCCATGCGGATTCCCATCTCGCGCCGCCGCTGCGCCACCGAGCTCGACGCCACGCCCCAGATGCCGATCGCGGTCAGCGCCACGGCGAGCAGGGCGAAGGCTCCCAGCAGCAGCGACTGGAAGCGGCGTGGCGCCAGCGAGCGCGCCAGCATCTGGTCGAGGGTTGCGACCGCGCCCACCGGCGTGTCGGGATCGAGGGCCCGCACCTGGCCGGCGACGGCGGCGGCGAGCGCTTCGGGCGGCACCGCGGTGTGGACCACGAGGTGCATCCAGAGGAAGGGGCACTGCTCGAACGGCAGGTACATCTCCGACCCCGCCGGCGCGTCGAGACCCGCGTGCTGGACGTCGCCCACCACGCCCACGATCTCGGCCGCGATCCGTTCGTGGTCGTGCACCGGGTCGGTGATCGTGAGCCGCTCGCCGAGCGGGCTCTGGCCGGGCCAGAAGCGCCGCGCCATCGTGCGGTTGACGACCGCGACCGGCGCCGTGCCGCCGCGGTCGCGCCCGCTGAAGTCGCGGCCGCTCACGACGGGAATGCCCATGGTCGCGAAGTAGCCCGGGCTGACGGCGCGGAAGTACGCCCCGAGCCGCTCGCCCGGCGCCGGCGGCCGCCCCGGCACCTCGATCGGGAAGGCGACCCGCGAGGTCAGCGGCAGCGGGAAGACAACCGCCGCGGCGCTCGCCCCCGGCAGCTGCCGAGCCCTCTCGAGCAGCTGCGCCGCGAAGCTCCGCTGCTGCTCGCGGCGGGGGTAGCGCTCGCGGGCCAGATCGATCGGCACCGCCAGCAGCCGCTCGGCACGGAAGCCGGGCGCGACCGCCAGCAGGTGCGAGAAGCTCTCGAGCAGCAGGCCGGCACCGGTGGTGAGGACCAGCGCCAGCGCCACCTCGGCGGCAACCAGCAGCTTCTGCGCCGAGCGTTGGCGCTTCCCGGCGCTGCCGCGCGCGGCGTCGTGGAGCGTGTCGGCCAGCACCGGGCGCGCGGCGCGCACCGCCGGCTGCAAGCCGAAGAGCAGCCCGGTCGCCAGCGACTGCGCCGCCGCGAACAGCAGGACGCCGAGATCGACGCGGCTCTCGCCCAGGCGCGGGATGTCCGCCGGCAGCCAGCCGGTCGCGAGCCGCACGCCGGCGGCGGCCAGCAGCACCCCCGCCGCTCCGCCGGCCAGGGCCACCAGCAGCGTCTCCACCAGCAGCTGGCGTACCAGCCGGAGGCGGCTGGCGCCCAGGGCGGCCCGGATGGCGAGCTCCCGGCGCCGCGCGGCGGCACGGGTCAGGAAGAGGTTCGCCAGGTTGGCGCAGGCGATGAGCAGCAGGAAGCCCACGCCGCCGAGCAGCACCAGCAGGGCGAGGCGCGACTTGCCGGCGAGCTGCTCGCGCCAGGGAAGGACCGTGGCGCCGAAGCCGGTGTTGCTCTCCGGGTACTGGCTGGCGAGGCGCCGGGCGATGGTCGCCATCTCCGCCCGCGCCCGGGCGACCGCGCCCCCCGGCCGGAGGCGGGCCAGGGTGAAGACCTCGCGGCCCTCGCGCCGCCACATCAGGGCGAGGTCGTCCTGCAGCAGCGGGACGAAGAGCTGCCCCGGCTCGGCCTGAATCGGAAACTCGAAGCCGGCCGGCATCACGCCGACGACCGTGTAGCCGCGGCCGTTGAGCGTCACCCCCTTGCCGACGATGCCCGGATCGGCGCCGAAGCGCCGCCGCCAGAGCCGGTCGCCCAGGATCACCACGCGCGGACCGCCGCGCCGGTCCTCGTCGGGCTGGAAGTTGCGGCCGAGCGCCGGCGCGACCCCCAGCGTGGGGAAGAGATTGGCCGAGACCTCGAAGGCGGCGAGGTGCTCCGGATGCTCCGCCCCGCCGAGGTTGAGCGTCAGGTCGGTGAAGGCGGCGAGGCTCGCGAAGCCCGTCGCCTGGCGCCGCCAATCGAGGTAGTCGAGGAGCGACGTCGGCACCTGGTCCCGGTGCCGCCGCGGCACGCTCGCCCAGATCGTCACCAGGCGGTCGGGCTCCCTGAACGGCAGCGGCCGCAGCAGCACCGCGTTGACGACGCTGAACATCGCGGTGTTCGCGCCGATCCCCAGCGCCAGCGTCGCCACCGCGACGACCGCGAACCCCGGGCTCTTGCGCAGCCCCCGAGCCCCCAGCCGCACCTCCTGCCCCACCGCCTCGACCCACGCCCGCACCCGCGAGCTGCACGTCCTCCGGGGTGCAACATGTATCTCCATGTCGCCCTCCGCCGGCCAATGCCAACCAGGCCGTTACCCATCGCAACGCGCGAGATTGGAGGAGAGTTGCGACCGTCCCATGAACCTCTCAGCGCGGGTGGATTCGTCTACGTCGAGCCCTGGCGTTCGAGGAGGGCGACGTCGCCGAGGTCCTTCTCCCTTCCACTTGCTCGCTTGTTGCGCAAGAGAGCCTCACGCCCGAGGAAGGGGACGGTAGAGTACGCGGATCGGAGCGCGGCTGCGCGAATAGTCCGGCACCGGCCGGCCGGCCGAGGCCCAGGCGTCGAGGGCCAGGGGCCACATCATGGCGAGGCGCTCGGCTGCCGTGGTGGTGGCGCTCAGGTCTTCTCCGGGCTCCTGGCCCAGCCGCCATGCGCGAACCGGCCATGTCCCGCGCCGGGCTGCCCGAGTGGCACGCATCTCTTCGGTGTCTTCAGCCATTGGTAGAAATCAGGCGCGGTGCCCTTGCGGGTCCGGGCTCCTGAATCCCCCTTTCAAACCGTGCATGCGGGTTTCCCGCACACGGCTTACGGATCGTCTTCTCATG
>Ga0207699_10000077_pt1 | contig 78246 bp, 78 predicted proteins | sample LARL51metaG_FD_184344 | JGI IMG/M metagenome (GOLD analysis project Ga0207699, IMG submission 184344) | Corn, switchgrass and miscanthus rhizosphere microbial communities from Kellogg Biological Station, Michigan, USA - LAR L5-1 metaG... | ecosystem: Host-associated > Plants > Roots >...
GCCCAGCCCGACGGCCAGGGCCAGGGCCACGCCCACGCCGGGCAGCAGGCCCTGGCGGGAGATGTAGAACTGCTGGTAGGTGGAGACGGTCATCGACAGCGCGAAGAGGAGGCGCCGGCGCCGACCATGAAGGCGGCGTCGAGCGGGACGTGGTGGCGGCGGAGCCAGGTGAGGACGGCGCGGTCGAGGCTGAGCACGACGGGACTCCTGGAGCGGCGCTGGGGAGGGATATCGCGCGCAGTCTAGCCACGGTTTCGGTAAACAGGGGTGAAGCCCGGGCGTCCGGCCGGTGACAGCAGTTCCAGTCGCCGTTTTGCTGTCAGCCCGGTGTGGTGGGCAGGGTGAGCTGCGGCGCCGCGTAGACAAGGGTGTCGCCGTCGCGGCGGACGCCCTCGGTGGGCTGGTGCGGGCGCAGCGAGCCGTCGTGCATGAGGTGCCGCGCCTCGGCGCCGCGGAGCAGCATGGCGGTGTCGGCGACCAGGCGGCGGTGGCAGCGCCACCAGACGCTCTCGGAGCACATCACCGCGGTGGCATTGCTCGCGGCCTCGCGCAGCACCTCGTCGAGCGCGGCGTAGAAGTCGCCGGTGCGCATGTGGTCCGCGTAGCCGCGGAAGGCGGGATGGCGCAGGCCGGTGTTCGGCGAGTCGGGGTCGGCGCGGCGGAAGCCGCCGAGACGCCTCTCCCAGCGGTAGGCGATGCCGGCGGCGGGCAGCCAGGCCGAGAGCTCGGCGCGGCCGAACTGCGGGTTGTGGCGGCTGCCAGGCGCGGTGCGGACGTCGACGAGATGCTCGACGCCGGCCTGGTTGAGAAGCGCGGCGAAGCGCTCGGCCGGCAGGGTGCCGTGCCCGACGGTGAGCAGGCGGACACCGCCGCTTACCGTGTCAGGTCAGGCGGCGGGCCGCCAGCTCCCGGGCTGGGCGTGGAGGGTGCGGCCCTCCTCGGGGTCCTCGGGCAGGCGCGTGCGATGCGGCTGCATCAGGTCGAAGAGGACCTCCTGGGCCGCCCACATGCTGTCCATGATGTGGACGATGCGGCGCGGCTGGATGCGGGCGATGCCCTCCAGGGCGCGCAGCGCCTCGAACTCGCCGAGAGCGCCGACGTCCTCACGGGCCCGGGCCAGCACGCGCGTGTACATCTCCGCGATCGCAGGGGTGATCTGCTTGACGCGCTGGAGATGGGTCTCCTCGCAGGTCTGGATGACGCGGTCGATCTCGCCCACCAGGCGGCGCAGGCGCAGCCGCTCCTCGCGGTCGCGCAGGTCACGCTGCCGGGCGGCGATCAACTCCGCCGTCGCATTCTGGATCAGCAATGGGGTCTCCGAACAGGCACACGGCCGTCCCGGGAGAGAGGCCGCCTGGGAAGCGTACCCGGGCCCGTGCAAAGCAAACGTAAACTCGCCCGCCCCGGTTCCAGGGGCGAGCCGGCCGGGTCGGGTCCCTGTTCCGACCGGGCCTGGTGGGCCGCCGGGGGCTCCGGCGGGTCAGTCATCGTAGACCGGAGCGGGCTCCGCGTCCACCCCTCCCGCCCCGCCGACCGGGCTCGAGGCGGGTCGATCTCCGCGTTGCGGTCGTGGCTGGCAGCAACCCGGAGGGGCCGTCGGTCCCGCTGGCATGGGTGACCTTGTGCCCTGGTGCGGAGGGCAGGGGGCCGCCGACAATCCGGAGCAGGGCCGGAGGAGGTGGAGAACTCCGACGGCGAAGCAAGGAGAACGTGCATCGTGGTCGACGCCGACCGGCGCGGCCGGGGCCCGTCCGGACACCACACAGCCGGAACGGCCCTCCCCGCCGGAGGCCTGACGAGGCGGCCGACCGCCGCCACGACCGGACACGTCGCCGCTCCTGCCTCCGGCCCGCCCACCTGATCGGAGACGAACCTATGCTGTACCAAGCCGACCACACCGACCAGCGAGTGAACACGATGCCGACCGACACCATCCGCATCCTCCTCTGCGACGACCACGAGCTGGTCCGGCGTGGACTCCGCAGCCTGCTCGAGGGTGTGCCGGGATTCGAGGTGGTCGGCGAAGCCGGTGACGCCAATGCGGCCGTCAAGGCCGTCGACGACCTCTCCCCCGAAGTTGTGGTCATGGACGTCCGCCTTCCCGGCCGCTCCGGCATCGAGGCCTGTCGCGACATCCGCTCCGCGCACCCCGAGGCGCACGTGTTGATGCTCACCTCGTTCGCCGACGACGAGGCGCTGTTCTCGTCGATCATGGCCGGAGCTTCCGGATACGTCCTCAAGCAGGTGCGCGGCGCGGATCTGGTGGGGGCGATCCGGCAGGTGGCGGCGGGGCACTCGCTGCTCGATCCTGTTGTGACGGCGCGGGTGCTGGCGCGGCTGCGCGGTGAGGCGCCGGTGCCGACCGACGGCGTCGAGGAGCTCACCCCGCAGGAGCGGCGCATCCTCGACCTGGTGGCGGAAGGGCTCACCAACCGGCAGATCGCGGAGCGCATCCACCTCGCCGAGAAGACGGTCAAGAACTACGTCTCCAACATCCTCATGAAGCTGGGGTTGGCGCGGCGGGCGGAGGTTGCGGCGTACATGGCGAAGCGGCGGGTGCAGCCGCCGGAGCAGTGGCCGTAAAGGGTTTTTCGGGCGCGCTTTTGTAGGGGGCGTGGGTGTTGCCGGTATCGGGGGACATATCGGCGCTTGCTCAGACAGTCCTCGTCGCCGTTGGTGAGACGCGGCGTTGGTGAACCGGCTCCTGCGGAACTCGCCGCGCCGATACGTCCCCCGCTCCCGGCGGGGGTGTTCTCAGCGCTTCGAAGCTTGGGTGGGTTAGAGCGGGATTTCGAGGCGGAGATGGGTGCCTTGCCCGGGCGCTGAGTCGATGGTGAGAGTTCCGTCGAGACGCGCCGCGCGCTCCCGGAGGTTGCGCAACCCGTGTCCCGGCGTGCGCAACGTCGGATCAAACCCCACCCCATCATCGACCACCGACAACAACAAACGGCCGCGGCGCTTGCCGATGCGGATCAGGGCATGGGTGGCGTGGGAGTACCTGCCCATGTTTGCGCAGGCTTCGGCAAGAACTTGGACCAGTTCGGCGGAGACGTCGCCGGGCAATGCCGCCAGCGTCTGGTCGTCGATGTCGACGTCGCAGGCGATGCCGGCGCCGGTGAGCATGGAGACGTCGTCGGCGATGAGCTGCCTGACAGTTTCCACACCGAGGCCGGTGGGGCGGAGGTCGTGGACGTAGGCACGGATCTCGGTGATGGCGGAGTCGATCTCGTCGACGGCGGAGGCGAGGGCGGCAGCGACGCGGGCGTCGGAGTCGCCGGCCATGAGGGCGGCGCCCTGGAGGGCCATGCCGACGCCGAAGAGGCGTTGCACGGCGCCGTCGTGGAGCTCCATGGCGATGCGTGAGCGCTCCTCGGCGACCAGCACCTGGCGGCGCATCTGGCGCAGGCGCTCGGCGCGGTAGGCCAGGGAGATCACGCCGGCCCAGCCCTCCAGGCGCTCGCGGCGGTCGGGGTCGAGCTCCTCGCCGGGGCTGAGACGGACGCCCAGCCAGCCGCCGTGGTCCTCGTCGCCGGGGATGGGGACCCAGTCGAAGCCGGGCAGGTCGTCGGGGCCGCGGATCTCGTCGGGGGCGTCGAGGTCGCCGGCGGAGGCGGCCACCTCGAGCAGATCGCCGTCGCGGGCCCAGAGGACGGCCACGGCCGCGGCCCGCTGCAGCACCAGGACGCGCTCGCAGGCGGCGGAGACGATCTCCTGGAGTGGGCCGCCGCCGAGGGCGACGCGGGCAACCTCGAAGAGGGCGCGCTGGCGGCGCTCGGCGGCGACGCTCGACTGGTACTCGGCGGCCAGCCGCAGCGAGGAGGCGGCCAGGCTGGCCAGGGTGCCCAGGCCGCGGCGGCGGATCTCGGCCAACCCGGCGGCGGGCAGGCTCACGGCGAGCACCCCGAGCACCTGCGGACCGGCCACCAGCGGCACCGCGGTGAAGGTGGTCTGCCCCTCGGTGTGCACGCTCGGCGCGGTGACGGGGTGCGCGGCGGAGAGAGTGCGGGAGGCCACCTGCCGCGCGGCGCGGAAGAGGCGCCAGACCTCGGCCTGGGGGCGCCCGTACGCGGCGGCGATGCGCAGCGAGTCGCCGTCGGGCACCACCACCACGGCGGCGGTGCCACACGCCAGGGCGCGGCCCGCGCGCGCCACGGAGCGGAGCACCTCGGTGGGGTCCTCCTGGCCGGCCAGGGCCATGGAGACGTCGTTGAGCGCCTCCAGCTCGCGGACGCGCTGCTGGGCGTGCTCGTAGAGACGGGCGTTCTCGACGGCGACGCCGGCCTGGGCGGCGATCAGCGAGACCAGGGCCTCGTCGTCGGCGGTGAACTCGACGGCCCCCACCTTCTCGGCCAGGTAGATGCGCCCGAAGACCTCGCCGCCGGCGCGGATGGGCACCCCCAGGAAGGAGCGCATCACCGGGTGGTTCGGGGGGAAGCCGACCGAGTCGGGGTGCTCGGTGATGTCGCGGACGCGCAGCGGGTCGGGGTGGTGGACCAGGGTGCCGAGCACGCCCCTGCCGGTGGGCAGGCTGCCGATGGCGGCCACCTGCTCGTCGCTGAGGCCGACGGTGACGAACTCGCGCAGGGTGTGGCCGTCCTCGGCGAGGACGCCGACGGCCGCGTAGCGCGCCCCGGCCAGGTCCTGGGCCGCCTCGACGAGCTGGCGGAGCACCGCGGGCAGGTCGAGGTGGGCGCTGATGGCCAGGGCGGCGGCGGCCAGCCGCTCGTGCCTCTGCAGGGACGCGCTCATGACGGCGGTGTCAGGGGACGAGGACGGCACTGCCATCCACTCCCCCCTCCTCCACCGCCAGCAATGCGGCGGGAGCCTGCTCCAGCGCGTGGCGATCGGTGCGCACGAAGATGCGTCCCGCCCGGGCCAGGGCCAGCACCTCGACCAGGTCGGAGCGGCTGCCCCACCGGGTGGTGCTCAGCGTGGCCTCGGGCGCCACGGTCGCCGGCGACCAGGCCAGGCGGCCCAGCCCCAGGCCGGTGGCCACCACCCGCCCCAGCGGTGCCACCAGCGCGGCGCCGAGGGCGACGCCGGCATCGCTGCCCTCCAGGTCGAGCACGGCCACCGCGGGACGGTGCGCCAGCGCCTCGTACACGGCCTCGGCGTCGAGCTGGTGGACGAAGGCGTCGGCGCCGGACTCGCGGGCGGCGGCCTCGTGGCGCGGGTCGGGGTCGACGGCGATGACGTGCACCGCGCTGAGCGCCTTGAGCATCTGCACCGCCATCTGCCCGGCGACGCCGGCGCCGAGCACCACCGCCGCGGTGCCCGGCACCAGCCGGTCGAGGCAGCGGCGCACGGCGCGGTAGGTCCACAGCCCCTCCCCCGCCAGCGGCGCGGCGAGCCCGGGGTCGAGGCCGCCGAGCTCGACGAGGTGGCGCGCGTGGGGCACCAGCAGGTGCTCGGCGAAGCCCCCCGCCGCCCCCGAGCCGCACCAGCGCGGCCGGGCGCAGAGCTGCTTCTCGCCCGCCCGGCAGAGGGCGCAGACGCCGCAGCCCCAGGCGCCGTGGACGGCGACGGGCGTGCCGGGCGCGGGCGCGCAGGCATCGGCACCGGCGGCGACCACCTCGCCGGCCACGGCATGGCCGAGCACGGCGGGGAGATGCACGCCGGGCAGCAGTCCGGCCGCGGCGGCGACGTCGTGCAGGTCGACCGCGGTGGCCAGCACGCGCAGCAGCACCTCCTGGCCGGTGGGCACGGGACGCGCCACGGTCACCGGCCGGGGCGGCTCGCGGAAGGCGTGCAGGCGCAAGGCGCGGGTCCGCGCGGCGGGTGCGACGCGGCCTCGCGGAGGTGCGCTGCCCGCCGTGACGAGCATCAGCCGATCCTCCACGCTGGCACGACACCCATGCTGCCGCCCGCCCGCGCGCGCGGGCCAGAGCCGTCGGTCAGGAGGGCCCGGGACTTTCGGCCCAACGGGTGTACGTCCACCCCGGTCGCGGGTAGACACTGGAGCGTGGACATGCACCGCCGGCTGCCTCACCTCTCGCGCGCCATGGTCGTGGCCGTGCTCACCGGCGTGGGCGCCGCCGTCCTCGTGGCCATCGCCCTGGGCAACAGCGCGCCCTGGGCGGTGAAGATCCTCGTCGCCCTGGTCGGCGGCGGCACCATCGGCCTGATCGCCGCCGGCTACGCGGCGCTGGGCAGCGAGAACGAGGAGGGCTGAGCCGGGCCGTGCGGCAGCGCCGCCAGCACCGCGCGGGCCAGGGCGGTCTGCCCAGCCAGGGTGGGGTGGATGTCGTCGTGGGCGCAGTCGAGCATTCGGCAGTGGCTGGCCGGCGGACCCAGGGCGGGGTCGACGGCGTGGAGGAAGTCGGCGACGGCCACGCCGCGCGCTGACGCCAGGGCTTCGATGCGGGCGTCGAGGTGCACGGCCTGCAGGTAGGAGACGGCGTTGCCGTGGGGGTCGTAGATGTCGGCGACCACCACCGGGACGCCTGGGGCCAGGCGCTGCAGGTCGGCCACCACCGCGTCGAGCCGCCGGGCCGCCGCGTCGAGCGCGGCGAGGACGTCGCCGCCGCGGCGCCGGGCGGCGAAGTAGTCGTTGGTGCCCAGCTCGACGACGATGAGGCGCAGGGTGCCGGCGCGCTGCCGGATGGCGGTGACCACGCCGTCGCGCTGGCTGCGGCCGTCCAGGGCGGGCACCATGTTCCGGCCGATGCAGCCGCCGCTGCGGTAGCTGGTGGTCGTCTCGCCGGGGCAGGCCAGCGAGTACAGCGACCAGTCGGTGCCCGTGGCGGCGGTGAGGCCGTCGCGCACCTGCAGCGCCCAGGTGTGGGCGGCGCCGTCGAAGCCGGGGTCGAGGGTGTACCCGGCGGTGATGGAGTCCCCGACGGCGAGCATCCAGGGGCGGTCGGGCGAGGGCAGGCGATCCTGGCTGAAGGCGACCACCTGCGCCTGCAGGCCGACGGCGGCGGCGACGAGGGAGAGCGGCAGCCAGCGGGAACGCACTGGCGGCGATGCTAGGAGCGGGCCGGGCGCGCCGGAGGCGCCGTCAGCGGGTTGCTACCCGGACCGCAGTGGTTGTAAAGACGGGCTCAGCCCGGCGAGGCCACCGGGGTGGGATTGGGCAGCGCCGTATCAGGCTGCAGCCCGGCGGCGGCGAGGGCGCGCTGCACCACGGCGGCGGCCTGGTCGAACTGCGCGTCGGCGGCGCGCGCCTGGTCGATGGCCTTGGTGATGGCGGCCTCGCGGGCCGCGCCCGCGGGCGTGTTGCCGGCCTGCTCGAAGAGCTTTGCCGCCGCCACGTAGTCGTCCATGGCCTGGTCGAAGAGACCCCGGGCGGCGGCGATGGCCGGGGGCACCGGGATGTGGTCGATGCGGTCCCTGACCTGGCGCAGGGCGATCTGCCAGCCGCGGGCGCGGGCCACGAAGGTGGCGGCGTCGACCTGGCCCTGGCTGAACTCGCCGATGGAGGGCTTCATCTCCTGCTCCACCACCTGGCCGCCGTCGGAGGTGGGACCGCGCAGAGCGGAGGTGTAGGCGGTCAGCTCCGCCGCGCCGGGGTGTGGCGTGGGCGTGCCGGTGCCCGAGCCGCCGCCGTTGGGCAGGGTGATGAGCAGGGCGAGGCCGGCGGCGCAGGCGACCACCACGGCGGCGATCGACCAGGCGACCCAGCGGGGCAGCATGCTCACGGCGGTCCGTCCGCGCGCTGACGCGCCCCAGGGCGGGAGCACCCCCACGCCGGCATTCGCCGCCGGAGCGCGGCCGAATGCCGGCGTTGCCCCCGGAGCCCCCCCTGCGTTTTCAGCTCTTGGTCGCCTTGAAGGCGGCGTCGACCTCGTCGATGAGGCCGAGCAGCTTGTCGGCGACGGCCACGTCCATGGTCCGCTTGGCGTCGCCGGCGGCCTTGGTCGCACGCCAGAAGAGGTCGTGCAGGTTGGGGACCCTGTCCAGGTGCTCGGGCTTGAAGTAGTCGGTCCACAGCACCCAGAGATGATGCTTGACCAGGTCCGCCCGCTCCTCCTTGATGGCGACGCAGCGGGTGCGGTAGTCGGGGTCCTGGTTCTGCTGGTAGCGCTCCATGACCGCCTTGACCGACTGGGCCTCGACCCGCGCCTGGGCAGGGTCGTAGACGCCGCAGGGCAGGTCGCAGTGGGCGTGCGCCTCGAGCGGGGCGTGGAGCCGGTCGGCGATGCCGAGTAGACCGGTGAGCAGCCGCAATGCCGTGGCCTCCTGTGATCTTCGAGAGGGGTTTGATCCTAGTATCTCGGGGTGATCTCCCTCCACCGCCCGCTGCGGCGCGTCGAGGTGAGCGGCGACAGCATGGCACCCGCGCTGCTGGCCGGGGACCGGCTGCTCGTCACCCGGTACCGCAGGGTGTCGGCGGGCGACGTGGTGGCGCTGCGCGACCCGCGCTATGCCTCGCGCGCCCTGGTCAAGCGGGTGGCGGCCACGCCCGGCGGGGCGGTGACCTGCGACGGCGAGGTGCTGCGGGCGGGCCGCGGCTACGTGGTGCTCGGCGACAACCTGGCGGCGAGCACGGACAGCCGGGTGTTCGGACCCGTGCCCCGCTCGGCGCTGCTCGGTGCCGCCGTGTGGCGCTACGCGCCCGAGGCGCGGCGGGGCCGGCTGGCCGCGCGCTGAGCTTCGCCGGAACTGGCGACAAAGGTCCCGGCGGCCTGGCGACCATCGGCCCTACCGCCCACCCACCGCCTGCGGCGACAGTACCCGCGACAGGATCAAAGATCGGGAGGTGCGAACGGAGCGGTGGCACAGCAGGCCACGCCCGGGATCAGGATCGAGGACGCGGACGGCCGCGTCATCGCCGCGTGCGACGGTCCACTGACGAACGGCGAATGCCCCATGGCGGGCGCCGGTGAGCCGATTCCCTGCGCCGGGCGCCTGGTGCGCCCGACCAGCTCCTTCGGGCGCGTGGGGTGGGAGATGAGGGTCTCCCCCGCCGCCGCCGACTGCCCGCTGCGGACGCGGCGGGTCTGGGCCAAGCAGCCGGGCCACCGCTGGGGTCCGTCCGCCACGACCGCATAGACGCCCCGGTGCGGCGGGTCGTCCTGGGACCGGTCCCCCAGGCGATCCGCCCCGCCGGCGCGTCCCCCATCGCCCTCCCTTTCTCCGGGGCCGTGGATGCCGCGAGGCGTCCGCGGCCCCTCTTGCATTCCGTGCAAGACGCGGGCGCGCCGTCCGTCTTCCCTCTGAGAGAGACGGCGGGACCTGCGGGAGGTGGTTTCGAGTGGTGGGCTTGGCTGCGCGCGTGCGCGGGCTGCCGCGCTGGGCCTGGGGCTGGGTGGGCGTGGCGCTGGTCGCGCTGCTCCTCGCCGTCGTGGCACACGCGGGCGGCGGCGCGCCGGACGGAGGTGCGCGGCTGCCTGCCACCGGCGGCGCGGCGACCACGCCGGCGGCGCCGGACAGCCCGGGCGCGACCGGCCCGGTGAGCACCGGCGGGGCCACCTCGGCGGACACGGCGTTGTCGCCGGCCGCGCTGTCGTCGCAGTCGACGGCGTCCGCCCCGGTGTCGCAGCGCGCGTCGTCCTCGGCCACGTCGCGGACCACCAGCGCGTCGCGCGGCACCGGCACCACCGGCAGCAGCAGCACCTCGACGAGCACCGGCGGCGCGTGCATCGACGGCGCGGGCTACAGCAACTGCGTCACCGTCTCGCCGCCCCCCTGACCCGGCGCTGACCGTTGCCCGCAGGGGCGGCTCGCCGGACCACAATGGGAGCCGCCATGCCGGGTGAGCTCGAGCTTCTCATGCGCCTGCTGCTGGCCTGCGCGCTGGGCGGCGCGGTGGGGCTGGAACGCGAGCTGTCGGCGCACGGCGCCGGCTTTCGCACCCACATCCTGGTCGCCCTGGGCTGCTGCCTCTTCACCGTGGTGTCGGCCTACGGGTTCGCGCCATTCGTGCCCGGAACCGGCGCGGGGCGCTTCGACCCCACGCGCATCGCGGCGCAGGTGGTGTCCGGCATCGGCTTCCTCGGCGGCGGTGCCATCCTGCGCAGCGGCTTCGGCGTCCACGGCCTGACCACCGCGGCCAGCCTCTGGGTGGTGGCGGCCATCGGCCTGGCCGCGGGCGCCGGCTTCTACGCGGGCGCGGCGGTGACCGCCGTGCTGGCCATCGCCGCGCTCTGGGGGCTCAAGCGGGTGAGCCGCCGCCTCATCGAGGACCTGCGCGGCAGCCAGGTGGAGCTGAGCCTGAAGACGGGCGCTGAGATGGAGCTGGCCGCGCTGGTCGAGACCCTGGGCCGGCTGGCGGTCAGCGTCGAGCGGCTGCGCGTGGACCGCGAGGGCGGCGCGCGTACCATCACCGTCGGCGTGCAGCTCCCGGCCGACCGCCGCGCCGAGGAGGTGGTGCTCGCCGTGGGCCAGGTGCCCGGCGTCAGCCAGGTCGAGTGGTCGCGCTGACCGGGGCGGCCGGACCGGGCGCCGGCGGCGGCGATGAGGAGGCCAGCACGGGTGGGTGAGCGGGTGCAGGCGGCGCGCACGGTGGAGGTGCTCCGCTGCGACGACGCCGGGCATGCCGTCGAGCTGGCCGCGGTCACCGACCGGGGCGGCGTCCGCGCCGAGAACCAGGACGCCGTCACTCTGCTCGACCTCGAGGCCGCCACCGGCTGCGCCCTGCTCGTCGCCGACGGCATGGGCGGGCACCCCGACGGCCGCCTGGCCGCGATGGTGGCCACCTCCGCCACCGGCGAGCGGCTGCGCCACGCCGAGGAGCCGGCCGCCGCGCTGGTCGACGCCGTGGCCGCCGCCAACCAGGCCATCCTCTCCCGGGCCCGGCCGGACGGCATGGGGCGCACCCTGGGCACCACCCTGGTCGCCGCGGTGGTCTGCGGCGGGCGGGCGACCATCGCCAACGTCGGCGACAGCCGCGCCTACCTGGTCCGCGGCGGGCAGGCCACCCAGGTCAGCGTCGACCATTCCTGGGTGGCCGAGCAGGTGCGTGCCGGGCTGCTCAGCGCCGAGGAGGCGCAGCACCACCCGCGGCGCAGCCGGATCACCCGGGCGCTGCTCGGCGAGCCCGCCGAGCCCGATCTCTTCGAGGTCAACCTGCGCCCCGGCGACGTGCTCCTGCTCTGTAGCGACGGGCTCTGGGAGGCGGTCTCCCCGGAGGGCATCGCCGCGGCGCTGGGCGGCGAGGGCGCGCTCGAGGAGCAGGTGGCCGAGCTGGTCGACGCCGCGCTGCGCGCCGGCAGCACCGACAACGTCACCGCCGCGGTGGCCCGGGTGGGCCCGCTCTAGCGGTTCAGCGCTGGGCCAGCTCGCCGGCGGCGGCGGTCTCGGCGAGCACGGCGGCGGGGGCGGGCGGGGCCAGGAACCAGCCCTGCCCGAGGTCGACGCCGAGCGCGCGCATGGCCCGGGCCGCGCCCGGGGTCTCCACGCCCTCGGCGATCACCGTGGTGCCGGTGCTGCGGGCGAAGGCGACGGCGGCCTGAATGGCCGCCGTCGAGCCGGGACGGTCGGTGCTCATGGTCAGGGAGCGGGCGATCTTCACGTACTCGGGCATGGCGGTGGCCAGCACCTCGAGCGTCGAGTGGCCCTCGCCGACGTCGTCGAGGGCGATGCGGAAGCCGTGCTCCCGGTAGGCGGCCAGCACGTAGCGCAGCCGGACCAGGTCGTTGATGGTCTCCCGCTCGGTGATCTCCAGCACCACGTCGCCGGCGGGCCAGCGGCCCCAGCGCAGCAGCAGCAGCATCTGGTCGACGCCGTGCACCGGGTCGAGCAGCGAGGCGGCGCTGACGTTGATGAACACCGGCAGGCCGGCGGGCAGCATCCCCGCCGAGGCGATCGCGGCGCGGCGGGCCAGCCAGTCGAGGTCGCGGATCATGCCCAGGCGGTGCGCCGCGGAGAAGAGGCCCTCGACGCTCGAGGTGGCGGCGTAGCCGCTGGGACGGGCCAGCGCCTCGTAGCCCGCCACCGTGCCGCTGTCGAGGCGGACGATGGGCTGGTACACGGCGGCGATGGCGTGCTCGCTGAGCACGCTGTCGAGGGTCTGCGCCCAGGCCGCCGGATCGCTGACGCGGGCGCGCTCCAGCACCTCGACGGTGACCTCGGTCTCGCCGCGGACCGTGCCCTCGACGCGGTCGCGGCCGTGGCGCTTGGCCCGGTAGAGGGCGGCGTCGGCGGCCTTCCACACCGCCAGGGCGTCGTCGCCGACGTGGCCCTCGGAGCAGCCGGCGCTGATCCGCGCCTGGCCGTGTCCCACCGAGACGCCGTGCATGGCCACGCGCATGCGCTCGGCGGCCTGCTGGGCGCCGTCGGCGTCGGTGTCGAGCAGCAGCGCGGCGAACTCGTCTCCGCCAACCCTGGCCAGAACGTCGCCGGTGCGGCGCAGGCCGTTCATGGCGGAGGCCACGGCGCGGAGCACCGCGTCGCCGGCCTCGTGGCCGTACTCGTCGTTGATGGGCTTCAGGTTGTCGACATCGATGGCCAGAACCGCGAAGCGGGTGCGCGGCAGGTTGCTCAGCACGCGCTCGAACTCGCGCCGGTTGCTCAAGCCGGTGAGCGGGTCGGTGGCCGCGTTCGCGACCAGGCGCTGGTAGAGGCGCGCCTTCTCCACCGCCACCGAGGCCTGGGCGGCCAGGGCGGTGATGATGGCCTCGTCCTCCTCGCTGAAGTCGCTGCCGCCGCGCTTGTTGGTCAGGTAGAGCGAGCCGATGGTGCGATCCTGGTAGACCATGGGCACGCCCAGGAAGCTGCCCATCGGGGGGTGGTGCGCGGGGAAGCCCACCGACTGCGGGTGCTCCTTGAGGTCGTGCAGCCGGATCGGCCGCCCCTCGCTGATCACCGCGCCGAGCAGGCCGCGCCCGGCGGGCAGGTTGCCGATGGCGGCGATGGTCTGCGCCGACATGCCGGAGTGCAGGAAGGCCTCCAGGCGCAGGCCGTCGGGGCTGAGCACCTCCAGGGCGGCGTACTCGGCGCCGGCCAGGTCGCGGGCGGCTTCGAGCACGGCGCGGAGCAGGGCCTCGGGATCGGCCTCCTGGGTGAGGGTGAGGTTGACCCGGACCAGGGCCCGCAGCCGGGCGACCATGTCCTGCTGGCGGGCCAGGGTGGCCGCCTCGCGGGCCTCGGCCAGCTTCTGCTGCCAGACCAGGCCGGCGGCGTGGGCGGCGGCGCGCAGCACCCAGACGTCCTCGTCGGTGAAGCCGCCGGCGCGGGTCGAGCCCAGCGCCACCAGGGCGCCGATGGGGTCGTCGCCGGCGCGCCAGGGCACGAACATGGCGTCGTCGACGCCGAGCCGGTCGGCCAGCGCCCGGAAGGCGCCCAGGTCGGTGTCCGCGTCGACGTGGCCGCGGAACACCTCGTCCTCGAAGAGGATCCGCTCGACCAGGCCGTGCTCGCCCGGCTCGAAGGAGAGCCGCATGCCCGCGATGGCCGCGGTGGGGACGCCGTAGGCCTCCGGCTGGGCCACCAGCACGCCGCCGCGGTCGAGGCGCAGGAAGAAGGCGCGGCCGGCGCCGACCAGGTGGGCGACGGTGTGGCTGAGCCGCCCGCAGAAGGCGGGCATGTCGGTGCGCGCGGCGGCCAGGCGGGCCACCTCGACGATGGCCTCCAGGCCGCGCTCGTGGGCCTGCTCCAGGCGGTGCCGGGCCACCGCGGGCGCGGTGACGTCGACGCCGGTGCTGATCAGGTGGGTGACGGCGCCGCTGCCGTCGACGAGCGGGTAGACGTCCCAGTTCCAGACGGTGACGTCGCCGGGCAGGCTGGGGCCGTCGCCGCGGTAGCCCGTGTAGGGGAACTCGCGGTAGTGCAGCGGCTCGCGCGTCTCCACCACCCGCCGCAGCGCCTCGATGACGCGGTTCTGCACCACGCGCGGGAAGGCGACGGAGAAGGGCTTGCCCACCACGGGCAGCATCTCCGGCGCCGGCCAGCGCTCGAAGACCGGGTTGCAGTAGAGGAAGCTGAACCCCTCGTCGGTGTCGAGCAGGGCCACGCCGACGGGCAGGGTGTCGAGCATGCGGGCGAGCAGCTCGACGACGCCGCCGCGCTGCGTCGTGCTCTGCAGGATGGTGGCGATCTGGGGCACGGCGGCGGCCAGGCCGGCACGCAGGGCGTCGTCGTCCTGTTTGTCGACGGTCATGCGCCACCCCAGGCAGTCAACGCAGACACGGTCAGGGAAGCATCCCCTGTATCGGGTGGGTTGTGCACCCCGCCCGGCGCACGGTTACCCGCGCGTCACCGCCGCGCGCACGGCGAGCGCGCGAGCCCCGGACTTGCTTCACAACTCTTTGCCAACACTTGCCGGAACAGGGCGGACCCTTGCGCGAGGGTTTGAGTACGGTGTGCACAGCACCGCAGGACGACCCGCCGGCGCCACCGGTCGGCGAAGGGCAGGGGCCGTTCCGCGGATGATGCAGCCGGCCGGCGACGGTGCACACCCCGTCGCCGGCCGCATTGTTCTCAGCCGGGGCTCAGTGCTGCGCTCCGGGTCGCAGGACGGTCCGCCGGGCCTGCGGCGCCGTGCCGGTCGCGGCCAGCAGCGTGCCGGCGGCGACCACCAGGATCAGCAGAGCTGGGGCCATCATCGACCAGAACACCCCGACCATGGAGCCGGGCGTCCAGGGGATGGCCGCGGTCTGGTCGAAGTTGTCCTTCTGGGTGGCGATCAGCGTCGCTGCGCCGTCCATCCGGCCGATGATGCCGGGCAGCTCCTGCATGCCGGCGGTGACAGCCGGGTAGCTGGTGGCCATGCCGGCGGCGAGCTGCGACGGGCTGACGTGCAGCGCCGCCGCGAAGGCGGGCAGCGCCTTCTGGGTCAGCTCGGTGGCCATGGCGCTCGCGTCGGCGGTGAGCGCCTGCGTCTGCTGGATGCTCGACGCTGCGAAGACGGGCCGGAACGCGGCGGTCATCTCGTCGGCCGCCGACGCCTTGCCGTACATCGAGGTGGCCAGCAGACCGGCGGACATCACGATGGCCACCACGCCGGTGGCGGCGACCATCTGCCGCGCCCGCCGCGGGCGCACCAGGCCGATGGCGGCGACCAGCACCAGGACGATGCCGGGCACCAGGAACAGCGAGGTCATGGTGGTGGGCGGCATGAACGAGGTGGGGATCTGGTCCGCCTGGCGGAAGTTGGCCTGCTGCTGCTCCATCAGCGACTGCATGCCGCCGAAGCTCGCCTGCAGAGTGCCGACCTCACCCAGTCCCCTGGCGGTGGCCGGCAGGTTCTGGCCGAAGTAGGCGTTCAACTGCTGCGGCGTCATGCCCAGCTGGGTGGCCAGCGTGGGGATCATCTTTCCCGTCAGCTGGCTCGACATCGAGGCCATCGTCGACTGGTCGGCGCGCCCCTGCGCCAGCGCCTGGTCGGTCATCATCGGGCGCATCGCCGACATCAGGTCGCCGGACGCCGCGGACTTGCCGGGCAGGCCGATGGCCAGCGGGAAGACGATCAGGAAGGCACCCAGGACGGCGGCCACCCAGAGGGCGGCGCGGACCGCGGTGCCGTGCCTGGTTGCGGTGGTGGATGGGATCATCTCGGAAGCTCCTTCTCGCGCCTTGTCGCGTGCGGCCTGCTCGCGTGGCTGTACCGTCACCGTAGGCAGCCTCCTGCCCGGCGGCCAGAGGCGAATGACCGGGGCCGCGATATGGCACGATGGCCTGGCCGTGCCCAACCCGCTGCGACTCCTGCGCGACCGCACCGGTGACTTCCTCACCAATCTCGACGCCGGTCCACCCTGGCCGCGCAAGGCGGTGCCGCTGCTGCGCAACCGCACCCGCGCGATGGTGCGCGGCTGCTGCGGGAACCCGGGCCAGCCGGGTTGTTGACAGGGCTCTGAAGGCGCCGGTCGGGCGCCCGGTGAGCAGGGCCACCACCATGGCGGCCACCACCATCACTGACCCCGGCTGAGAGAGAGCGCGCGCAGACGACCTTCGCCGTATCCGCCGGTGACCTTCGGCCCTGTCGTCCGGCGCGACCGAGCCGGATGCTCGACCGCAGAAGAACAGCGGACCTGTGCATCGACACCGGCGACGCGCGCCGCCGGCCGGGGGACGAGCTGATGGCAATTGCAGTCGAGAGGCCCCTGGCCTCGCGGATCACCATGGCCGAGGGCACCAACCTGGTGCAGCGCCTGCGCACCCAGGTGCGCGGACGGCCCGACGCGGTCGCCTTCCACGAATGGAACGGGCGCGGCTGGACGCCCATCACCTTCCGCCGGTACGGCGAGGTGTCGCGGGCGATCACCGCCTTCCTCATCGAGGAGGGCGTCGCGGCGGGCGAGCACGTGGCCATCTGGTCGGGCAACCGGCCGCAGTGGCTGATGGCGGACGCGGGCATCCTGGCCGGACGGATGCGCCCGGTTCCCGTCTACCTGACGCTCTCCGCTGAACAGGGCGCGTACGTGCTCGGGCACTCCGAGTCGAAGGTCGCCTTCGTCGAGGACGAGAAGGTCCTCGCGAAGGTGCTGTCGATGCGCGACAGGCTGCCGGCGCTGCGCCGCGTGGTGCTGATCAGCGGACCGTCGGTGGTGTCGGCGGACGGGTTGGTCATCCCCTGGGAGATGGCGGTGACGCGCGGCACCGCGCTGGTCGACAGGCATCGCGAGGAGTCGGAGCGGCGCTTCCTCGACATCGGACCGGACGACGTGGCCACACTCGTGTACACCAGCGGCACCACGGGACCGCCCAAGGCGGCGATGCTCACCCATCGCAACGCCAACGCCGCCATCGACGCGCTCACCTCGGTGATCCCCTGCAGCGCCGCCGACCGCATCGTCAGCTACCTGCCGCTGGCGCACATCGTGGAGCGGCTCAACTCCGAGTTCCGCCAGTACCTCTACGGCAACGCGGTCTGGTTCCTGCCCAGCGCCGACATGCTGGTGCAGGTGCTGCGCGAGGTGCGCCCGACCTCGTTCTTCGGCGTGCCGCGGGTGTGGGAGAAGATGGCCCAGGCGGTCAAGCACGAGCTGGACCACACCACCGGCATCAGGGGCGCGATGGCGGCCTGGGGCGTGCGCACCGGGTCACGCCTGGTGGATCGCACCCAGTGCGGGCGGGCGCCGGGATTCCTGCTGCGCTTCGAGTTCCGGCTCGCCGATCGCCTGGTGCTGCGCAAGCTGCGCGAGGCACTCGGATTGGACCAGGTGATCATGCCCATCAGCGGCGCGGCGCCCATCGCACCCGAGGTGCTCTGGTTCTTCCACTCCATCGGTGTGGGCATCTGCGAGGGCTACGGGATGACCGAGAACTGCGCGGTGACCACCCTCAACCGGGTGGGGCAGGCGCGCATCGGCACCGTGGGCCCGACGGTTCCCGGCACCGAGGTGGCCATCGCCGGCGACGGCGAGATCAGGGTGCGCAGCGCCACCGTCTTCGCCGGCTACTACAAGGACCCCGGCGCCACCGCCGAGGTGATGGACGGTGACTGGCTGCTCACCGGCGACATCGGCGACCTGAGCAGCGACGGCTTCCTGCGCATCACTGATCGCAAGAAGGAGCTGATCATCACCGCCGGCGGCAAGAACATCGCGCCGAGCAACATCGAGATGGCCCTCAAGCAGCATCCGCTGGTGAGCAACGCGGTGGTCATCGGCGACCGGCGTCCCTTCATCAGCGCGCTGTTCACCCTCAACACCGCGGAGGCGGAGGCGTTCGCCAAGGCGCACGCCGCCGAGGTGTCCACCGTGGAGCTGCACCGCCATCCCGCCATCGACGAGGAGCTCCGCCGCCACGTCGACGCCGTCAACGAGCGGCTGGCCAACGTCGAGAAGGTGAAGCGCTGGACCGTCCTGGACGGCGACTTCAGCATCGGCGAGGAGCTGACCCCGACCTACAAGGTGCGCCGCAAGGTGGTCAACGAACGCTACGCGCGCGAGATCGAGTCCAACTACGAGACGCGGGAGTAACCCGATGGACGTGCTGGTCACCGGAGGCACGGGATTCCTGGGGCGCAACCTGGTGCCGCTGCTGCTGCGACGCGGCGCCACCGTGCACGTGCTGGTGCTACCGCGCGAGCGCGCCTCGCTGGCCGCCCTGCGCGAGCGCCTGGGCGCGCCGTCGTCGCGACTGCGGGCTGTGGTGGGTGACATCACCTCGCCGCTGTGCGGGCTCGACGCGGCTGCGCTGCAACGGCTGCACGGTGCCGCGGTGTTCCATCTCGCCGCAATCTACGACCTCACCGCGGACGCGGAGGCAACGCGGCGGGCCAACGTCGACGGCACGCGCCACGTGGTGGCGCTGGCCAACGCGCTGGAGGCCGCCGGCCTGCACCACGTCTCCTCCATCGCGGTGGCCGGACGCTATCGCGGGCGCTTCAGCGAGGCCATGTTCGACGAGGGCCAGGAGCTGGACCACGTCTACCACCGCAGCAAGTTCGAGGCGGAGGCGTGTGTGCGCGCGGAGGCGCGCGTGCCGGTGCGCATCTACCGGCCGGCCATGGTGATCGGGTCGTCGGCCACCGGCGAGGCGGACCGCGCCGACGGTCCGTACTACGCCTTCAAATTGATCCAGAAGCTGCGCGACCACCTGCCCTCCTGGACGCCGCTGGTCGGCTACGAGGGTGGGCCGTTGAACCTGGTGCCGGTCGACTTCGTGGTGCGGGCGCTGGACCACATCGCCTTCGCGGAGGGACTCGACGGGCAGACCTTCCATCTCGTCGACCCGCGGCCGCTGTCGCTCGGCGAGACGCTCAACGTCTTCTGCCGCGCCGCGCACGCGCCGGAGTTCCTGGTGCGCGTCGACCGCCGCGCCTTGAAGATCCTGCCGCGCGGCTCGGCGGCGATGCTGTCCGCGTTCCCCGGGGTGCGCGACCTCTACACGCAGTTCCTCGACGAGTTCGGCATTCCCGAGACCGCCGTGCGCTACATGGACTATCCCGGCAGCTTCGACTGCGCCAACACCCTGGCGGCGCTGGACGGCTCGGGCATCGCCTGTCCGCGGCTGCGCAAGTACGCCTGGCGGATCTGGGACTACTGGGAGCGCCATCTCGACCCCGAGCTGCCCACGCCCGACAACCTGCGCCGCGCGCTGCGCGGGCAGGTGGTGGTGGTGACGGGCGCGGCGGGCGGCATCGGCCGCGAGCTGGCCAGGCGGCTGGTCGAGGTCGGCGCGGTGGTCGCGGCGGTGGACCGTGACGTCGAGCACCTCGACGCGCTGGCCGCCGAGACCTCCGGCGCCACCTTCGAGGGCCGGCTGTGCCCGTACACCGTCGACCTGCGCGACGAGGTGGCCTGCACCGAGCTGGTGCACCGCATCGAGGCCGAGCACGGGCGCATCGACGTCCTGGTCAACAACGCGGGCAAGTCGATCCGGCGCAGCGTGGCCAACTCGGTGGACCGCTTCCACGACTTCCAGCGCACCATGCAGATCAACTACTTCGCCCCGGTGGCGCTGGTCCTGGCCGCCCTGCCAGGCATGCGAGCGCGGCACGGCGGGCACATCGTCAACATCTCGAGCATCTCGGTTCAGGCCAAGGTCGGCCGTTTCGCCGCCTACGCCGCATCCAAGGCGGCTCTCGACGCCTTCGGCAGCGCCCTGTCCGCCGAGGTGGCCCACGAGGGCATCACCGTGACCACCGTGCACATGCCCCTGGTGCGCACGGCCATGACCGCGCCCACCTCGATCTACGGCTCACTGCCGCTGCTCGACGCCTACAGCGCCTCCTCCCTGGTGCTGCGCGCCCTGCTCACCCGCCGCCCCGAGGTCTCCACACGCCTCGGCCAGGTGGCCACCATGGTCGACGCCATCTCCCCCGGCCTGCGCCAACTCCTGATGTCCGTCGCACATCGCCTGATGCCCGAAGGTGGTGGTGTCCCCGCCCCCGCGGGCGCCGACGGCCACGCCGACCTGCGCGGACTCATGCTGCAGGAGATGATGCGCACCGTCCACATCTGAGTCGGTTCACGCCGGGGGCAGGCTGAAGTAGCGCACCAGGCGATCCAGGTTCTTCTCGCAGCGTCCGAAGTCATAGCGCGCCGCGGGCCGGACGTCAGCCAGGGCGGTGAGACCCAGTGACGACGAGGTTGCGCGACCGACGAACGCCAGAGACTGCGGCACGAGGAGGACTCCGTGCCACACGCGCACGCAGTTGCACACGAGGAGGCCGGACGCCTCGTCGAAATCGAGGAAGCGAATGTCCCATCGCTGACGGCGAAGGAAGCGCAGCAAATTCGGCGAGGGAACCGTCGACACCATCACCGGTGAGTGTTAGTTCGACGACCCGGTGGGCATTGGAAAGGGCCTGGTTCCGCGTCTGCCGCACATCGACGTTGACGGCGACCAGGGACATCGCCACGATGCCCCAGAGACCGATCACGACCGCGACCCATTTGAGCGTGATGGCCGCTGCGTCGGCGGCGGGACGAGACAGCTCGAATGCCGTGTAGGCGAGAGACAGCAGGGCAAACCCGGTCATCACCCCGCGAATCTGGCTGACCCGCTGTGCAACCGTGAACACCTTCTCCCCGGGACGAGGCGGCCACGACACACCGGTCAGAACCACACGCCGCCGCAGCGAGGGACGGCTGCGGATGAACCGTGCGGTGGAGCCCGCCAGCAAGGTCACCAGGCTCGCCGCAGGGGCGATGGCAGACGAGATCAGCGTCGTCGAGTCGGACATGAAGCTCTTCCTGGCAGCCCATGCTACAAGCCGTGCCCCAGGGTAGAGTCACAGGACGTGGACGACGACACCGCATCCCGACCTGATATCCAATCCACGAGCAGCCGGAGCAACAGCAGTCCGAACGCCATCTGCCAGACGGCGACACTGTGTCCGATGTGCTCGCAGCCGATGCGGCCGGAACGGGGGCATTACACGTGTGACCGGTGCCGCTTCGTCGGGGTCACGTGTTGTGAGGGGGCGCCGGGTTAGAACGCGGCAAAAGCCGCGGGATTGGGGGGACAACTGGCCCCTGTGGAAAAGCGAAGCGCCGCCGGGGCGAGACCCGCGGCGGCGCTTCACTCGGTCATGCGTCGGGTTCTACGATGACTTCCCGATCTTGAACACCTTGGTGCCGCAGTTGGGGCACACGCCCGAGGTGGCCGGCTTGCCGTTCTTCATGGTCACGGCTTCCGGGTTCTTGATCTCGATGGTTTCCTTGCACTTCACGCAATAACCGGTAACTGCCATCGTCCTCTCCTGTCTTGACGGGCTGCATCGGCGGAGGCTGTAGCAAGGCCCGGCGTATTCTAGCCACCGCCTGGGCGGCATGGGGGGCAGCCTAGCATCAAATTCACGCTCGCAGCAGCATGCGGACGGCCATTTCGGCCCGATTCGACGGCGAAATCGCCCCCAAGACGCCACGAAGGGCCGGTGACGGCTGCGCTACCCTGCCCGCGATGCCAAGCCGACGCGCCGGGCGGAGGACCAAGATCGTCGCCACCCTGGGCCCGTCCTGCTGGCGCGAACCGGTCCTCAGCCGGCTGCTGGCGGCGGGTGTCGACACCGTCCGGCTCAACTTCTCGCACTCCACCCAGGCCGACCACGAGCAGACCATCGCCCTGGTCCGCGCCGCCGAGTCGCGACTCGGCTGGCCGGTCTGCATCCTCCAGGACCTGGGCGGTCCCAAGATCCGCATCGGCCGCATCGAGGGCGGTGGCATCGCCCTGCACCGCGGCCAGCGCATCGTCATCGACCCCTCGGTCGACATCGGCGACGACCGCCGCGTCGGCATCACCTTCGCCGGGCTGGCGGCGGTGGTCCACCGGGGCACGCGACTGCTCCTCGACGACGGGCGCATCGAGCTGCGCGTCGAGTCGGTCGACGGCGACACCGTCACCGCCCGGGTGGTCCGCGGCGAGGAGCTGCGCGAACGCAAGGGCGTCAACCTGCCCGGTGTGCAGCTGCCCGTCCCCAGCGTCACCGAGAAGGACCTCGACGACCTCGCCTTCGGCGTGGCCCGCGGCGTCGACGTGGTGGCGCTCTCCTTCGTGCGCAGCCCGGACGACGTCGCCGCCGTGCAGCGCCGCATCCGCAGCCTGGGCGGCTCACAGCCGGTCTTCGCCAAGCTGGAGCGGGCCGAGGCCATCGCGCGCCTCGACGAGGTTCTGGCCACCGCCGACGGAATCATGGTGGCCCGCGGCGACATGGCCGTGGAGCTGTCGCCGGAGCGGGTGCCCGTGGTGCAGAAGCGCGCCATCGCCCGCGCCACCGCCCTGGGCAAGCCGGTGATCACCGCCACCCAGATGCTGGAGTCGATGGTCGACAGCCCGCGGCCGACGCGGGCCGAGGCCAGCGACGTGGCCAACGCCATCCTCGACGGCACCGACGCGCTGATGCTCAGTGAGGAGACCGCCGCGGGACGCCATCCCGTCGAGGCGGTGAAGACGATGCACCGCATCGCCCTGGCCACCGAGCGCGCGAACTTGCCCGCGCCGCCGCTGCCGTCGCTGCAGGAGGTGGGCGAGGCCCCGCGCGCGGTGGCGCACAGCGCCTGCATGCTCGCCGACTCGCTGCGCGCCATGCGCCTGGTGGTGTTCACCCAGACCGGCAGCAGCGCGCGCTACGTCTCGAAGTGCCGGCCGCACACACCCATCCTGGCCATCACCACGCAGCCGTCGGTGGCGCGGCGCATGCAGCTCCTGCACGGCGTGCGCAGCCTGGTGGTGCGGCAGACCGAGGACACCGACAGCATGTTCGAGGTCGCCGAGGAGTCGGCCATCAGCGCGGGCCACGCGCGCGCCGGCGACACGCTGGTGTTCGTCTTCGGCCAGCCTGTCAACCAGCCGGGCGGCACCAACACGGTGACGGTGCACCGCGCCTCCAGCACCGCAGAGAAGCGCCGCGCCTCGTCACTCGCCGCGCCCGGCTAGCGAGATGGCGCGGTCGCCGCTGATCCCGCCCGACATGCGCAGCAGGATGGTGGCCACCTCCAGCTTGAAGCGGTCTGGCGGATGGTCGTAGCGCAGGCCGGTGAGATGGTGGATGCGGCCGATGCGGTAGCGCACCGTGTTGGTGTGCACGCCGAGCATCGAGGCGGCCGTCTCGGTGTGTCCGCTGCCTTCGTGCAGCGCGTTGAGCGTCTCCAGCAGCGGCGTGCGCTGCACCTCGGGCAGGTGCAGCACGGGACCGAGGGTGCGCTGCAGGAAGTCGTCGCGATCCTCGGCGCGACTGCCGCGCAGGATCTGGTACACGACCAGCTCGTCGGCCTCGACGACGTGGGGACGTCGGAAGACGCCGACCGCGATGGGCAGCAGGTCGCGCGCGCGGCGGTAGGCCGCGTGCAACCCGCGCGCGCCGGGCACGGGCGCAGACAGCACCGCGGTGACGCGCTGCGCGCGCGACATCTTCTGCACCGCCTCGGTGACCTCGTCCCAGCCCATCCGGCCCGGCGGCACCACCACCGCGATGTGCGGCGTCACGTCGGAGGTCATCGACACCTCGGCGGTGTTGCTCAGCGAGGGCAGCAGCGCGGCCACGGCGCTGCGGATGGCGGCGCGATCCTGGTCGGCACGCGCGGTGGTGACCAGGATCAGCCCGTGCGGCCGGCGCAGGTCGAAGCCGAAGTTGCGGGCGCGGACGACGATCTCGTCCTCCTCCTCGAAGACGCCGTTGAGCAGGTCCTCGAAGACCTGCGAGCGGGTCCGCTCCCGGGCGCGCACCCGGCCGTCCTCGACGCGGCCGTGCCCGGCGGCCATGGCCTCGCGCATCTCGTCGACGATCTCGAAGAGCATGGCGGCCATGTCGCCCAGGGCGCGGACCACGTCCGGCCCGGGCTCCAGCCGGCGCGCCGCCTCGACGGTGTGGGTCCAGCCGATGTCGCGGCCGATGCGGACCCCGGCCATCAGGCTCTCCAGGGCGACGCCCTGGTCGGCGCGCTGGGTGCCGACCATGCCCAGCACCACGCGGTCGCCCGTGGAGAGGGGGCGGCGCTCCTTCCAGAGCCGCAGGATCAGCTGGGTGGTGCGCCGCACCGCCGCCTCGACCCCGGCCGCCAGGGCGGGATCGGCGTCCGCGGACGGCTGGTAGTCGGTGACGTCGCGGCGCAGGGTGGCCACGATGGTCTCGACGATGGCGTCGAGCCGCTCCTCGAGGGTCTCGACGATCTGCTCGATGGCGCGGCTGACCGGGTCGGTGGCGTCGACGTCGGCCGCGGCGCGCTGCCGCGAGGCGAGGCGCGAGCGCTCAGCCTCGGGCACCGGCCCCGCCTGGTGCCGCCGTGGTGCCTACATGCGACGATCCCAGCCGGACAGGGCCGGGTTCCGGGGGCGCGCCTCTCCCGCCGTCCACGAGCATGGGGCAAGGGTGCTGTGGCCGGACACACAGAGCCATGGCCCTGTGGACAGTCTTATTTAGCTCTGCTCACAAGGGGCGTTGTGTACTGACCCCACGGTCAGCAGGCGCCGGCCCAGTGGCCTCCGATGTCGTGGGAACAGCGCAACCCGGGCTGCGAGGAGCCGTCGAGGTCGCGGCCCCCGGCCAGGACGACGGCTCCGGGGAGGAGCAGCAGGGTGCTGGCCTGGTTGTCGGGGAGCGCGGCGAGGGGCCGCGCAGCCTGGGCGGAGAGCAGCTCGGCCTCGACGGTGCCCTGGTCGACCGCCTGCAGCGCCACCACGACCGCGCCGCCCAGCAGCCGCGCCGACCTGGCGTCGACCAACCCGCTCAGCCCGGTGGCGGCGACCTCGGTGAAGCTCGCGCCGTCCCGGGTGGTGTACAGGGTGCCCGGGTTGTCGAGCACCGCGACGGCGCCCGGGTCGCCCGCGACGGGCAGGAGGTCGACCTCGTTGCCGCTCCAGGCCGGGCCCGTCCTCTTGCACTGCGACCCGGCCGTGAACGTCGCGCAGACGAGCACCAGTGGGAACGACTGCGCGTCCGTCGCCGAGGCGAGCAGCAGGCTCCCCGCGTAGGCGAGGCTGACCACCTGCTCGACCCCGACCGGCAGTGTGTAGAGCGTGGTCGAGCCGTCGGTGGCGTCGAGCGTCTCGACGGACCTGCTGCCGGTGTCGAAGGCCACCACGGGATGGCCCACCGGGGCGACCGGCATCACCGCGGCCGCCGTCGCTCCCGGCAGGGCGGTGGCGCCCGACGACACCACGGCGGGCTTCCAGCTCGCCCCGGCGTCGGGGCTGACCAGCAGGCCCTTGGACGCGCTCATGGCGAAAAGGGTCGGATTGGCGGGGAAGGTCGGGGGCACCAGCACCTGGCCGTTGAGGAACCCGTTGGCGGCGAGGTGCTGCCAGGTGCGGCCGGAGTCGTCGGAGCGGTAGAGCAGCTCGCAGGCACCGTTGCAGCTCGCGCCGGTGTGACCCCAGGCGAAGATCGGGCCCGGCTGGCTGGAGCTGCCCGGGCTGTCCGAGGTGCCGTCCACCCACATCTGGTCGGAGCTCACCTCGCTGCCCTGGGGCACCAGGTTGGTGATCGGCCGGCTGCCGCCGGAGGCCGTGCGCGCGCCACCCGAGGTGCCGGATCGCTGGCCGCCGGCCGCACCCGTTCCGCCCCCCTGCGCCGCCGCCACAGGCGGCGCGCCCGCCACAACCGCGGCCCCCGGTCCGGTTGACGGCAGCTGCGCCGCGGCCACGCCGGTGCCGGCCGGCATCGCACGGCCACCCGCCGTGCCCAGCCCGCCCGCCGCGGCCGCCGCCAACAGGCTGGTCACCACGCCCGCCGACACCAGCGCCGCCTGGTCCGCGGCCGCCGACACGGCGCCCGGCGCCTGGGCCGCGCGCTGGGCGCCGCGGCGGAGCAGCCGCCAGGCGGGCACCACGAGCACCCCGGCCATGCCGCCCGCCAGCCCACGGGCCCGCTTGCGCGCCCGGGCCAGGCGGACCCGCACCGTGCCCACCGGGGAGCCCATGCGGTCGGCGATCTCGTCGTAGGAGTAGCCGGCGAAGCTGTGCAGCAGCAGCTCGCGCTCGCCGCGGGTGAGCCGGGGCAGCAGCCGGCTGAGCACGGAGCGGTCGACGGCGCGGGATTCGATCTCCTCGCGCCCGCCGCGCCGGCCCAGCTCGCCGGCGGCGCGGCGCTGCAGGGCGCGGCGGCGCACCTCGTCGCAGCAGACGTTGCGGGCGACGACGCTCAGGTAGGCGGCGACGTTGCCCTCGAAGTGGACCAGGTGCGGAGCGGCCTTGACGAAGGTCTCCTGGGTGGCGTCCTCGGCGTCGTCCGCGTTGCCAAGGGAGTTCAGGCAGATGGCGAAGACGCGGCGGCGATGCTGCAGGTAGACGTCGTCGAAGGGCGGCGCCTGTGCCGCGGCACCGTCGGTGTCGCTCGACCGATCGATCGCCATGTCCGGACCCTTCCTGTTCGCCGGCCCCGCACCGGCCCACCCTCTCTCAACGGACGAGCGCGCCACTCGTTAACAAGGTGGTGCACATGGAAGCCGCTGGAGGGCGCTCCGTCAAGTGCAGGGCCCCGCGCGACAGGAGCTCAGAAGGCGCTGGGCTCGCCGAACATCTCCCCCAGCCGGGCCGCCACGGTGAAGTCGCCCTCCACCTCCAGGGCGTTGAGCATCATCTCCCTGGCCGGCGTGGTGGTGTGCGCGGCCAGGCGGACGAAGGTGGCCACCGGCATGCGCAGCGACACCGCGGGCGCGGCGGCGGCGCCGCGGCGGGCCACGGCGCGGCCCTCGCCGATACGCAGAGTCCAGCGCTCCACGCCGCGACGGCCGCGCAGCTCGTACTCGACCTCGCCGCTGAAGCCGTTGCTCTTCTCGGGGACGAAGCGGCGCTCCATGCCCTTGAAGATGGTCCACAGCCCGGCGCGGCTGCCGACAGTGCGCTCCACCGCCGCGTCGCTGCGGCCGTCGACGGCGCGGGTGATGAGCGCGTCGCCGCCCTTGCGCACGCCGCGGCGCAGCGTCTCACGCACGCGCGCGGCGGTGACGGCGCCGGGCGCGTGGCCATTGTTGCTGCCACCACCGGCAGCAACCGGCGAGGGCGACGAGCCGGTCGGCGCCGCGCTCCAGCCGCCCGGCTCGCCCTGCGGCGTGACCAGGTGCTCGGGCGCAACGCGCGGCCCCGAACGCCGCGCCAGCGCGCGCTCGCAGGCGTTCGCCAGCCGTTCCCGCTTGGCCGCCTCCACCGCCTCGGCGCGCTCGGCGAAATGCGGCAGCACGCTGCGCGCGAACAGCTCCAGCGACTCGCAGACGTGCTCGTGCCGGTTGTTGCCCGACTGGGCCACGAAGATCACCTGGTCGACGCCCGCCTGCTCGTAGCGCTCCAGCAATCCCTGCACCTGCGCGGGTGTGCCGATGGCGCCGCGCAGTGAGCCCATGCCCTGCTGCAGCAGTTTGACGCCCAGCGGCTCCGCGCCCGCGTTGACGATCTCGCGGTTGAAGCCGCGCACGTCGCGGTCGGCGAGGAAGCGCTGGTAGACGTCGGTGCCGCCCGGCACGTGCTCACCGAATACGTAGTAATGGGCCAGCGAGTAGCCGAAGAAGTGGGCGCCGTCGATGCCGCGGTCGATGGCGGTCTGCTCGTCCTCGTGGCAGAGGAAGGGCAGCACCACGGCGACGTTGGGGTTGACGGCGAAACCGGCGGGAACGCACTCGTCGGACTGGAGGATGCGGTAGTAGTCATCGACCCACTGCTTGGCCTCCTCCGGTTCGACGAAGGAGAAGCTCAGCGCGCCGATGCCCTTGCGCGCGGCCAGCAGGATGGTCTCGCGGCGGCTGCAGGCCACCCACAGCGGCGGGTGCGGCTTCTGCCTGGGCTTGGGCACGACGTTGCGCGGCGGCATGCTGGTGAAGCGCCCGCGATGTCCCGCGTACGGTGTCTCCACGAACATGCGGGTGATCGCGTCGAGCGATTCCTCCCACTGCTCGCGCTTGCTCTCCCGGTCGACGCCGAAGCCGCCCAGCTCCATCTGCGACGAGGACTCGCCGGTGCCGAACTCGACGCGCCCGCCCGAGACGAGGTCGAGGGTGGCGATGCGCTCGGCGACGCGCGCAGGATGGTTGAAGCCCGGCGGCAGCTGCACGATGCCGTGGCCGAGGCGGATGCGCGTGGTGCGCTGCGAGGCGGCGGCCAGGAACACCTCGGGCGCCGGCGAGTGCGAGTACTCCTCGAGGAAGTGGTGCTCGACCTCCCACACCGAGTCGATGCCCAGGCGGTCGGCCAGCTCCACCTGCTCCAGCGCGTTGCGCAGCAGGGTCTCCTCGGCGCCCTCGGCCCAGGGCCGGGGCAGCTGGTGCTCGTAGAAGATGCCGAACCGCATGGTCCGGTGCAGGATAGCGACGCGAGGCGCCGCACCGCTCAGCCGGCCGGAGGCTGCCGGCGCACCGCTGCGACGCGGCGGAAGGCGAAGAAGATGACCAGGTCGTAGACGATCTTCACCCCGCCGGCGACGAGGAAGGGTGCGGCGATGGCCACGCGCTGCATCAGCGCACCGGCGATGGCCGGGCCGGCCGGCCGCCCGACGTAGCGCGCCGTGTTGGTGTAGCCCGCCGCGGCGGTGCGCTCGCCGGGCTCGACGACGGTGGCGATCAGCGCCTGGCGCGCGGGCACGTCCATCTGCGACAGCGCGAAGCGGGCCAGCAGCAGGGCGATGGCCGTGCCCAGGTTGGGCATGAAGGCGATCAGGGCGAGCAGCACGTTGGAGGGCAGGTGGGTGTAGACCATCGTCTCCAGCAGGCCCAGGCGCGGCCCCAGCCAGCCGGCCACCAGCGAGGATGCCGCGGAGAGCAGGCCGGTGGCGAAGAGCACCAGGCCCATCACCTCGGTGGAGGCGCCGAAGCGGCGGTGGAACCAGAAGACGATGAAGCTCTGCACCACGATGCCGCCGCCGAAGGCGTCGACGGCGAAGAGCGCGGCCAGGCGGCGCACCACGGCGCGCGACGCCGGGCTCAGCGTGCCGCGCGTCCCCGGCGCAATCGCGGACGCGGCCGAGTTGTGGCCGGGTCTGTCTGCAACCGGCGCCGACTGCAGCCGGGCGGCGACGGCCACGCAGGCCACCGCCATCACCGGGAAGAGCAGCAGCCAGTGCTGGTCCGCGGGCAGGCCGTGGATCAGCCGGCGGATGGCCGCCGGCCCGCCCGCCAGGAGGGCGCCGGCCGAGCCGGCCAGGTAGGCGGTGGCGTTGTAGCGGCCGAAGACGCGGGCTCGCGTCTGCGCGGGCGCGTCGGCGAGCATCCCCTGCTCCAGGGTGGTGATCGGGCCCGACTCGTTGGCGTCGGTGGAGAGCGTGCCGGTCATCGCCGCCAGCATCAGCGCGGGCAGCCAGCTGGTCAGCGCGAAGACCGCGCCGGCCACGCCCATGACGCCGAGCAGGAGGCGGTAGAGCCGCCGCCGGCCCAGCCGGTCGCCCCAGCGCCCGGCGGCGAAGGAGGCCAGGGCCATGCCGGCCAGCATCACCGTGAAGACGGCGCCGACCGCGGTGTCGGAGAGCCCCTGGGCCGCCAGGCTGCCGCCCAGGATGACCGCGCCGAAGCCGTAGACGAAGGCGCGCAGCGCCTGGACGGTGATGACGACCCGGGCGACGCCCGCGAACTGCGGCTCGGCGGCCGCGGTCGTCGTGCTCAGCGCCGCACGTCCGGGCCGGCGGCGCGCGGGGGCCTCATCCTCGGCGCTTCCGGCCCCGCGCCTTGGCGATCACCCGGATGGTGAGCAGCGCCGCCAGGGCCACCATCTGCCCGCCCACGATGATCCGGTTGAGGTCGAGGGCGGGCACGAAGCGGACCTCCTCGCCCTTGATGACGAAGGCGCCCACCGGCCGGGCATTGAGGCCGAAGCCACCGCCCCAGCCGCTGCCGGTGGCCCCGCCCTTGGCCTCGGGCTCCTGCCCGGTGCCGCCGCCCCCTCCCCCGCCGCCCTGCACGCGCGAGGCCAGGATCACGGTCACCCCGTTGCGCTCGTAGGGGTCGCTGTAGACGCGCCGGGTCATCACCTCGCGCGCCTCGTCGATCATCTGCCGCACGTCGACTGCCATGGGAATGCACCTCCAAGGCGGCCAGGATAGAGGTGCGTTCCGCGGGACCGCCAGGGCCACAGGACCGTGCCGAAGCGGTGGCGCTCGGTTGCGGCCACCATGGGCCGCTGCTACCATGACGCGCCGTGACGCACGCGCGCCGTACCCCGATCGCCATTATCCCGCCAGCCCGGAGGCTGGCGACGCACACCACCGCGTAGCGGCGCGTCCCACACCGGGCTGGCACAGCAGAGGTGAACGCCTCTGCTGTTTTCGTTTAAGGAGCTCTGCCTGTGGCCGACAAGGTGGTCATCTACGACACCACCCTGCGCGACGGTGCGCAGGGTCCGGGTGTCAACTTCTCAGCCGACGACAAGCTGAAGATCGCGCACCGCCTCGACGCGCTCGGCGTCGACTACGTCGAGGCGGGCTGGCCGGGCAGCAACCCCAAGGACACCGAGGTCTTCGCCATGCTGCGCGAGCGGCCGCTGCGCCACGCCCGGCTGGCCGCCTTCGGCGCCACGCGGCGCGCGCACATCAGGCCCGAGGAGGACGAGAACCTGCGCGACCTGCTCGACAGCGGCGCCGAGGTGATCACCCTGGTGGGCAAGTCGAGCGCCTGGCAGGTCAGGGAGGTGCTGCGCGTCTCCCGCGACGAGAACCTGGCCATGATCCGCGACTCGGTGGCCTACCTGCGCGCGCAGGGACGCGAGGTCATCTTCGACGCCGAGCACTACTTCGACGGCTTCGCCGCGGATCCCGACTACGCGCTGGCGGCGTGCGCGGCCGCGGCGCAGGCGGGCGCGTCGTGGGTGGTCTGCTGCGACACCAACGGCGGGCGCATGCCGCACGAGGTGTCGCACGCGGTCGACGTGCTGCGCGAGCACCTCACCGGACTCGACGGCGAGGCGAGCGGCGTGCGCGTCGGCGTGCATTGCCACAACGACTGCGACCTGGCCGTGGCCAACAGCCTGGCCGCGGTGGAATCGGGCGCGGGCATGGTGCAGGGCACCGTCAACGGCATCGGCGAGCGCTGCGGCAACGCCAACCTGTGCAGCGTCATCCCCAACCTCAGCGTCAAGCTGGGCGTGCAGACGCTCGACGCCGAGCGCATGCGGCACCTCACCGAGACCTCGCAGTTCGTCGCCGAGCTGGCCAACATGGTGCCGTCGCCGCAATTGCCGTTCGTCGGCGAGGGCGCCTTCGCCCACAAGGGCGGGCAGCACGTCGCCGCGGTGATGCGCCATCGCGACGCCTACCAGCACATCGACCCCGCCCTGGTGGGCAACCAGACGCACGTGCTGGTCAGCGAGCTGAGCGGGCGCGGCAACGTGCTCATGAAGGCGGGCGAGTTCGGCATCGACATCGACAAGGACGACCCGGCCACGCGCCGGCTGGTGCGCCACCTCAAGGAGCTGGAGCACCAGGGGCTGAGCTTCGAGGGCGCCGACGCCTCGTTCGAGCTGGTGCTGCGGCGGCTGCGCGACGGCTACGCCACACCCTTCGAGGTGCTCGACTTCGTGGCCATCAGCGAGCGCCGCAGCGGCATCAACGCGGTGGTCAGCGAGGCAACCATCAAGGTGCGCGTCGGCGACGTGGTCGAGCACACCGCGGCGGAGGGCGACGGGCCGGTCAACGCGCTCGACCTGGCCCTGCGCAAGGCGCTGGTGCCGCGCTTCCCGCAGCTCGCCCACGTGCGGCTGCACGACTACAAGGTGCGCATCCTCGACGGCGCCGCGGGCACCTACGCGACCACGCGCGTGCTCATCGAGTCGGGTGACGAGCGCGACGGACGGCGCTGGAGCACGGTGGGCTGCAGCCCCAACATCATCGAAGCCTCGTGGACGGCGCTGGCCGATTCGATGGAGTACGCGCTGCTCAAGGTGCGCTGAGAATTCCGCCCCCGGCCGCCGCGAATTCTCAGCGGGTCCGCGGAACCGGCTCCGGCGAAGTGAATTCGCCTGCGCCGGTGGAATTCCCTCAGTTGCTCTGGACCCGGTCGCGCCCCTGGCGCTTGGCGGCGTACATGGCCAGGTCGGCGCTGCGCCAGGTGGCGAAGGCGTCGTCGCCGGCCGCGCCGGTGGCGCAGCCGACCGAGATGCCCGCATGTCCCTCGGGCACGGCGACGTGGTGCACCGCCTCGCGCATGCGCTCGGCCACCTTCTCGGCCTCGTCGGTGGCCGCCCCCGCCAGCAGCGCGGCGAACTCGTCGCCGCCGACGCGGGCCAGCACGTCGCCGGTGCGCACCAGGCCGCCGAGCACCGAGGCCACCGAGCGCAGCACGTTGTCACCCGCCTCGTGGCCATGGGCGTCGTTGATGGGCTTCAGGTTGTCGACGTCGATGGCCAGAACCGCGTAGCGCTCGCGGGGGGTGTGCTTGAGAACGCGCTCGAACTCGCGGCGGTTCTTCAGCCCGGTGAGCGCGTCGGTGGCGGCGCTGGCGGCCAGCACCGCGTAGGAGCGCGCGTTGGCGATGGCCAGCTCGCCGATGTGGACCACCGCCTCGAGGCGGCGCAGCTGCGACTCGGAGAAGCCGGCGGGGTCGCGGCTGCCCACGGTGAGCACCCCGAAGACCTCGCCGCCCACGGTGATGGGCGCCAGCGCGGCGGCCTGCAGGCGGCTGTCGCGCACCCGGCTCGCCGTCGGCTCGGGGATGTCCAGGTCGGCCATGCGCATGGTGACCAGCGTGCCGCCCTCCACCACGCGGCGCAGCCCCGGGAAACGGGTGAGCTCGTAGCGGCTGCCGGCGAAGCGGTCCGCCTCCTCGTCGTACTCGGCCACCGACACCAGGGTGTCGCCGTCGAGGCGGAGCAGCGAGGCGCGCCGCTTCTGCTCCTGCCGGGTGCTCACGATCAAGGCCGCGGTGCGCACCACCGCGGCGTAGACGGCCTCGAGGTCGAGCGTCGAGGAGAGGACGCGCGCCGTCTCCTGCAGCATGGTCAACTCGTACTCGAGGCGATTCCCCTCGTCGTCCACGACACCACTCCTGCCGTGTACCGCCGGCCCCCGGCGCCATCGCGGCGCCCGGATCCGGCGACGTTCCCGCTCACCCGCCAGTATTCGCAAGGTCCCCACCTGCGCTACGCATCTTTTGAACCGGACCGCCCCCGCGGACCGGTGGACGCCTCGATTGTCGGCATCGGACAGGCAACGACATGCGAGGATTGCGGATCGAACCTGTCACAGCCCGGTGACGCGCTGACCCGCAGTCAGACGGCCGCCTCACGAGGAACCCATGCCCGCGCTGCCGCGTCGTTGGAGGGTGAGGAGCACACCGTCGAGCCGGCTCCGGCCGCTGCTCGCGGCCGCCGCGACCGTCCTGGCGCTGGCCGCCTGCGGGTCGAGCGGCACCACCCCGCCCACCCCGACCGGCGGCATCGACCTGCTCACCATCGCCGGTCCGACCTGCCCGGTGCAGCAGCAGGGCCAGGTCTGTGAGCGGCCCATCTCGGCCCGGCTGACCGTGCAGGACGGCAAGGGCAGCACGGTGACCACGGTGCAGACGGGCCATGACGGCAAGGCCCGCGTCCCGCTGCAGCCGGGCAGCTACCGGGTGGTGCCGCAGCCGGCCGGCAACGGCTTCCCGCGCGCGCCGCAGGCACAGGCGGTGACGGTGAAGGCGGGCGCCTACCTGGCCGTGCGCCTCGACTACGACACCGGCATCCGCTGAGACGATCCCCCGCGGCGACGGCGGCGGCGCGCTGCCGCGGACAGCGCCGTGGCGGCCAGCAGTGCCAGCCCGGTGGCGCGCAGCGGGGCCGGCGAGGCTGCCGCCGTATCGGGCAGCGATGCGAGCGTGGCGCCACCGCTGCTCGCCTGCGTCCCCGAGGTGCCGGTGTTGCTGCCCGAGGTGGTGCCGCCGGCGCCGGCCAGGGCGCAGCCGTCCTGGGTGCCGGTGAGCAGCGGGATGCACAGCGGCGCGGGGGCCAGCTGGTCGACCTGGTACGTCTGCGGCTGCTGCTGGTTGGCCGCCTTGTCGGCCTGGCCCTGGGCCGCGATGCTCGCCGCCAGTGACTCGACGCCATGGGCCGCGCCCGGGCCCTTCTGGCCGTAGCGCAGCACGAAGGGCAGGTAGGTCTCCACCTCCGGCGGGTCGACGCGCAGGTCGTTGTGGTAGTCGCCATGGTTGTCAGGAAGTGACTGCGTCTGAGAGGTGGAGGCGTTGAAGGTCTGGTTGTCGGCGCCGGCCAGCGCCGGTGAGTTCCAGAGCTGCGGGCCGACGAAGAAGGGGTCGCCCTCGGCGCCGTTGTAGACGGTCATCCACCTGGTGGGCCCATAGGTCTCGCCGTGGCGGTTGAGCTCGGCCAGCCACTGCGTGCCGGGGGCGATCTCGTCGCAGCCGTAGTACGAGGTGTCCAGGTCGGTGCACACCGAGGTGCCGTGGTTGCCGCCGGCGATGCCGACGAAGGAGACGACGTCGCGGGCCAGCGAGGGGTAGATCACCATCAGCCGGCGGGCGATGGTCACCCCCAGCGAGTGGGCCACGATGTCCACCTGCCGCGAGCCCGTGTACCACTGCACCGCCTCGACGAAGTGGCAGAGGTCGGGCACGTTGTCGTCGTCGCCCGCGCCGTGGCCCCCGTTGGCCAGCGTACCCCCGTCGGGCTGCAGGTTCTGGTCGACGTAGTCCTGGTCGAGCGTGTCCGGCGGCGTCTGCTCCGGCGCGCCGGCGTAGTAGTTGGCCAGGCCGTTGTAGGAGAGGGCGTACATCTCCTGCATGGTGTAGCCGGCGTGGAAGGCGAACTGCTGCATGACGTCGAGCCAGTTCTGCGCGTCGGCCTGGTTGCCGTGCACGAAGATGACCGGGGTGTGGTGCAGCGGGGCGCGGAAGGAGATGCCGCCGAAGCCGCCCACCGCGCCGAGCGTGGTGTTGACGTCGGAGTCGGCGAAAACCGGGAAGTCGGGGGCGAAGTAGATGGGCGAGGCGTAGCGGGTGCCGGTGTCGTTGCGCCCGGTCTGCGGCTCGTTGGGGCTGGCCTGCGAGGGTCCGCAGACCGGCGAGCCGGGCAGCGACGGCGGCGCCGCGGCGGGCGCGGACGGCTCTGCGGCCGGCCCGGTGGCGGCGAGCGCGGTCTGCGCCGGCGGTGCGGCCAGCAGCGCCGCGGCCGCGGCCAGCGCCAGGCACGGGAGGAGCAGCGCCCACCGCCGCGGCCTGCGCCCTCTTGTCGACTTCCCTTCCATGGCGGTTTCCTTCCTAATGGGCCAGCCAGCCCGCGTCCATGGTCAACGCCGCGCCGCTCATCGACCATGCGCCCGGGCCGCAGAGGAACTCCACGGCACGGGCCACCTCCTCCGGCTCGATGAGCCGCTTGACCGCGTTGCGGGTGAGCATCACCCTCTCCAGCACCTCGTCCTCGGCGATGCCGTGGGCACGGGCCTGGTCGGACACCTGGCCCTCGACCAGCGGCGTGCGCACGTACGAGGGGCAGATGGCGTGGGCGGTGACGTCCGGGCAGCGCTCGCCCGCCTCCAGCGCCACCACCTTGGTGAAGCCGACCAGGCCGTGCTTGGCCGACACGTACGCCGCTTTGTACGGCGAGGCCACCAGGCCGTGCACCGAGGCGATGTTGACGACGCGGCCGAAGCCGCGCGCGTACATGCCGGGCAGCGCGGCGCGGGTGAGCAGGAAGGGCGCGGTCAGCATCACCGCGACGATGCGGTCCCAGCGCGACTCGTCGAAGTCCTCGACGGGGCTGACATGCTGCAGGCCCGCGTTGTTGACGAGGATGTCCACATCACCGAGCTGCGCGACCAGGGCGCGGACCTGCTCACGGTCGCCGAGGTCACAGGGCGCGGTCTCGGCGTGCATCCCGGCCGCGGCGGCGTCGAGGCGCTCGCCGGGCAGGTCGCTGGCCACCACGGAGGCGCCGCGTGAGGCGAGGTGTCGCGCCACGGCGAGGCCGATGCCCGAGGCGGCGCCGGTGACCAGGGCGCGGCGGCCCCTGAGCTGGGTCACGCCTGCTCCTGGTCGCCGGTGGCGACGAGCCGGCGCAGCTTGAGCGCCAGCAGCAGCGTCCCCGCCCGGTCACCGTCGGCGAGCAGCGGCCCGGCCGCGGCGCGCAGCTCGCGCAGCCGGTATTTGACAGTGTTGAGATGAACTCCCAGGACCGTGGCCGCCTCCTTGATGCGCCCCTGGCGGGCGATGAAGGCTTCCAGGGTGGGCAGCACCCAGGGCCGGTCGACCAGCTCGCCGAGCGGCTCCAGCGCGGTGGCCACGAAGCGGCGCGCCTGCTCGGGACGCTGCAGCAGCGCGATCGCGGGCGCCAGCTCCTGGTAGTCGTAGACGGGCGCGCCGCCGCCGGCGAGCACCGGGCCGACGCGCAGCGAGTCGACCGCCTCGGAGTACGACTGCCGCGTCTCCCGCGCCCCGCGCGCGTTGCCGCCCACGCCGAAGGCGGTGACGCCGTCGACGGGCAGCAGCGCGGCCAGGCGCCGGGCGAGCTGCCCGCGGGTCACCCCGGGCGGCAGCGGCACGGCGGCGATGACGCTGCGATGCCGCACCGTCCAGAGCACCGCCGCGACGGACGTCTCCAGCAGCGTGCCCACGCCTTCGAGGCGGTCGAGCTGCATGTCCTCGGCCACGCGCGCCACCACCACGGCGTGCGCCGCCTCCAGCTCCTTGGGGCCCTCCACGGCCTCGCCGCCGGGCCCGGCCAGGATGACGTTGAGCAGCGCGGAGCGGCGGTGCTCGCGCTGCCGGGTGACGTGGGCCAGCTCGTCGAGGTAGACGGCGGCCACCTCGGTGTTGACCCGGTCGGCGAAGTCGAGGGCGCGCTCGGCCAGGTTGGCCACCGCGCCCTGCAGGGCGTGGCTCTGCCACTCCGGGGTGCGCACCAGCTCGCTCCACATCACCCGGATGCCGACCCGGTAGGCGCGCAGCATGGAGTGCAGGTCGATGCCCTGCGCGGCGCGGCGGCGGGCACCCTGGAGCAGCGGCTCCATGGCCTCGCCGGTGATGGCGCGGCCGGTCACCATCACGGTGAGCCAGGCTCGCACCATCGCCGCCGAGACCGACTGCACGTCCTCGCGCAGGGCGGGGTCGCCGATCTGGGCGTAGGAGGGGATCTCCTCGGCGTAGGCGTGGAACATGGCGGCCGCGATGCGGTCGGCCTCGCGCTCCTGCTGGTCGGCCACCTGCTGCAGCAGCCGGTGCACCCGCGGGGAGACCAGCGGCTGCACCCGCGCCGCCGCCAAGACCTCTCGACCCACCTCGGCGACGCTCCTCTCCAACCGCTCCCTGATGTATCGAGAAGACAGTCTAGGTGGCGCGGACGTGTCGATCCACGGGCCGAAGGGGACCACCGGCGCCCCCGCACCTTGTCCGTTGGGGACAAGGGCGGGAGCGCCGGTGGAAGGATGGGCGGGCCGGCTCAGCTCAGCCGAGCCAGCTGGTGACCTGAGACTCCGCCGTGGACTCCCAGCCGAGCATGAGGTGGTTGTCGCCCACCACCTCGGTGATGTTGTGCGGCCCGGGGATGCCCGTCGTCGAGTCGCACGAGGCGAGGAAGAGCAGGCCGTCGCTGGGGCCGCGGTTCTCGTTGTAGAAGCCGGGCATGTTGGCGCTGCCGCCGCAGAGCAGGTCGGTGGTGATGGCGCTGGGGATGCCCGCGCTCTGCACCGTGCTCACCAGCGAGCCCTCGTTCATCGCGGTCTGGATGCCGTAGCCGTACGAGGTGAAGCCCTGGCCGCCGTAGTAGGTGGTGTACCAGTCCTGGGTGGACTGGTCGACGCCGTAGGTGCCGTCCCAGCGGGCCAGCATCTGCCGCTGTCCCACGAAGGCGTTGAAGCCGCCGTCGGTGTAGATGGACAGCTCGGGATGGTTGTAGAAGACGCCGAAGCACTCGTACTGGATGTGCGCCGAGGGTCCGTCCTGCGAGCCGCCGCACTCGGGGTAGATGAGGATGTTGCCGGGCGCGCCGTGGGCGAAGACGTAGTCGAGGCCGCCCTGCGGGCCGCCCAGCATGATCAGCTTGCGCACGTCGTTCTGGTACACGCGACCCCAGGTGGGCTTGACGCTCGACACGTACATGCGCGCGGGGAAGGCGCCCTTGCTCCAGGCCACCACGTCGACCAGCGACTGTCCCGTCTTCGACTTGATCACCTGGATGGCGTCGGAGATGGTCTGCGCCTGCTGGTAGTTGTCGCCCTGCATGTTGCCGAAGTCGACGGCGAAGACGCGGTAGCCGCGGCTGCTCAGGTACTGCATCAGGCCCGTCGACGGACACGTCGAGGCGCCGCAGGTGCCCGAGCCGTTCAGGCCGGGATCGGCATATTCTCGGTCGACGTTGTCGGCCGCGCCCATCACCAGCAGCACCGGCACCGTCTTGGCGCCCGTGTTCCAGCCCGGCGCGTAGTAGAGGAGGAACTGCGAGCCGAGCGGCTCGCCGGTGCCGAAGAAGGTGGCGCGCTGGCCGGTCTGGTCGTTGCGGCCGTCGCTGATGTAGTACTGCGCCGGCCAGTTGGTGTCGTTGTCCTTGTAGCGCTCCACCTGGTTCCAGCCGTACGACACCGAGGTGAAGGTCGCCTGCAGCGTGAGGTTGCCCACCGCGGCGACCCCGGTGGTGTGCGTCGCCAGGGCGGTGGCCGCGGTGAGCACCGCGATCGAGGTGGCCAGCGCGATGCGTCTGCGCATGTGTCCGAAGCCTCCTGGGCGTTCCCTGTCCTGGCCCCCGACACTCTCCAACCTTGGTGCAGGAGTGTAGGAACCGGGTCCGCGTGCGACCACGGTCGGTCTGGACAAGGGTTGTCGCGGCCCTTGGTCGGGCGGGACAACTAGGAGACGGGTTCGGCCTCGTCCTGCTCGGCTTCTTCGTCCGGAGGTGGCGGCGGCGGCTCGACGATCCGCACCCCGAGCGTGGCGGCGAGCAGCTTCTCCTGCTCGTCGTCGAACCACGCCGGCATCGAGTACAGCACCGTGCCGTCGCGCCCGACCACGTCGAGCCCGCCTTCGCGGATGGGACGCCGCCGCAGCTCCACGATCTCTGCGCGCGGCAGCCTCCTGGCGGCCACCTGCAGCGTGTCGCCGTCGACGACGACGCGCATGGTGCTGCGTCCGACCACCACCACCAGCGCCAGCACCCCGCCGGCCAGCGCGACGACGGCCGCGGCCACCGCGCCGATGACGTTGCCGGTGACGATCTCGACGATCAGTCCGATCACCCCGATGGCGCCCACCACACCGAAGAGCAGCGCGCCCTTGCGCGCGGTGGGATCCTCGGGGCGCAGCACGAGCGGCGTCGCGGGGGGCTGCTCTGCCATCGACGGCACAGCATAGCTCCCGCGACTCAGTCGAACACGCTCGTCCGGTTGCCGTGCACCAGCACGCGATCCTCGAGGTGGGCGCGCACGGCGCGGGCTAGCACCACGCGCTCCAGGTCCTTGCCCTTGCGGATCAGGTCGTCGACGGAGTCGCGGTGCGAGATGCGCACCGTGTCCTGCTCGATGATCGGCCCGGCGTCGAGGTCGGGGGTGACGTAGTGCGCGGTGGCGCCGATGATCTTGACGCCGCGCTCGTAGGCCTGCTGGTAGGGGCTGGCGCCGACGAACGCCGGCAGGAAGGAGTGGTGGATGTTGATGACGTCGGGGAAGTGCTGCAGGAAGTCGGGGCTGAGCACCTGCATGTACTTGGCCAGCACCACCAGGTCGACGCCGTGCTCGCGCAGCAGGGAGAGCTGCACCGCCTCGTGCGCCTGGGAGCCGCGCTCGACGGGCACGTGCTCGAAGTGGATGTCGAAACGCTCGGCGAGGTCGCGCAGCGCCTCGTGGTTGCTCATCACCAGGGCGATCTCGCAGCGCAGTTCACCGGCGCGGCGGCGCAGGATGAGGTCGCCGAGGCAGTGGTCCTGCTTGGTCACCCAGATGGCCACGCGGCGGATCACGTCGGAGAAGTGCAGCCGCCAGGTGGCGCCGATCTGCGCCGCCAGCGGGGCGAAGGCGTCGGCGATGCAGTCGCGCTCCACCGCGAAGCCGTCCAGCTCCCACTCCATGCGCATCAGGAAGAGGCCGGTGGCCCGGTCGATGTGGTGGTCGGCGTGGACCACGTTGCCGTTGCGCTCGGCGACGAATTGCGCGGTGCGCGCCACCAGGCCGTGCTGGTCCGGGCAGCGGATCAGCAGGATGGCGGTGGGGCCCTCGGCGGTCGGCGGCATGGGCGGCTGATGATATGCGCTGCCGGCCATGCCTCCCCTCCCCGCCTCCTTCCTCGACGCGCTGCGCGACCACGACGAGGTGCTGGTCACCTCGCGCGACCCGGAGAGCGGCCGGCGCGGGACCGTGCCGATGTGGTTCGCCATCGCACCGCCGGGCGTCGTCTACCTGCTCACCTTCACCTACACCCGCAAGGCCGAGCGCTGGCGGCGCGACCCCTGGGTGCGGCTCACCGTGCCGGCCGGCGGGCCCTCCGCGGAGGGCGTGGCCCGCTTCGTGCTCGACCGCGGCGAGGTCGACGAGATCGCCCCGCTCGCCGTGGAGCGATGGGACATGGCCGGCGCGGCCACCCCGGAGGCGCTGCACCGGCTGCTCGACGACGGCACCCACGCGCTGCTGCGGGTCGAGGGAGCGGCCTGAGAAACTCGCCTTGACAGCCCCTGCGCCGCTGGGCAGCATGGGTTTGCCCGGCGGCCGCCGCCCGGGTGCGGCCGGCACGAGTAGGAGGTCGGAGATGCGCGACATCGACCTGGTCGACATCGACGAGGACGACATCCCCGCCACCGTGGAGCAGGACACCGACCTGCGCATCAGCGAGGTGGTGGTCTGCCCCAACTGCGGCCGCCCCGAGTCGAGGTGGAAGGAGAACGACGGCGAGGGCTTCGACCTCGGCGCCCAGACCTACTGCTGCCGCGGCTGCGCCGAGGAGACCGGCTGCACGTGCGGCTGACGCCCCCGTCCGGGTGAGCCGATGACCTCAGCGGGACTGGCCCGCATCGTGCAGGTGCTCGAGCTGCACGACGTCGAGGTCCAGGCGCTCTTCCACATCAGCGCCGAGGAGCTGGCCCGCTGGCGGCGCTCCGGCGTCCCCGCCGAGCGCGAGGCCGACGTGGCCGCCGTCGAGGACGTGGCCCGGCGGCTCAGCGTCTGGCTGGAGCCCGGCCCGCTGCAGGGCTTCGTGCGCCGGCGGCGCGGCGAGCTCGGCGGCCGCGTCCTGCTGCAGGTCCTCGCCGAGGACGGCCCCGCCGCGGTGCACGCGGAGATCGACCGGCTGCTCGCCGCCGGGGAGCTGCCGTAGGAGGCGCGGCGGTCGCGCCCTAGACTTCCCGGCATGCCCGACGTCCCCGGCGACGACTCCCGCGGCTTCGCCGAGGTCGAGCGCATCCACGTGCGCGGCAGGTACCTGCCCGACTTCGAGTGGACGGTGCACGACACGCCCTCGGAGCGCCGCCCGCCGCTGGTGCCGCTGCACGACGCGCGGGTCGGGTTGGTCGACACCTGCGGCGCCCACCTGCCGGACGAGCCGCCCGTCGGCGCCAGCGGCCGCGCCGCGCTGGTGCCCGTCGACGCCGGGCGCGTCGAGCTCACCCACCCCGGCTACGACACCGTGCGCGCCATGCGCGATCCCGAGATGGTGCACCCCGCCCGCACCCTGCTGCGCCTCGCCGAGCGGGGTGTGATCGGCTCGGTGGCGCCGCGCGCGGTGTCGGTGATGGGCGGCGTGCTCATCGCCCGGCGCATCCTCGAGCGCGGACTGCCCGAAACCGTCGCGGCCATGCTCGACATGGAGGTGGACCTGGCCCTGCTGGTGCCGGCCTGACCGGTCTGCCAGCAGTCGGTCGGACTGCTCCAGCGGGGGCTCGACGAGGCCGGCGTGCCCACCGTGTCGATCACCCAGGTGCCGGAGATCACCGCCTTCAGCCGGCCCTCGCTGTCCTGCTTCGTGGCCATGCCCTTCGGCCTCACCCTCGGCGACGCCGGCGACGCGGCCAGCCACGAGGCCATCGTGCAGGCGACGCTCGAGGAGGCCTATCGCGACCACGAGGCGGGGAGCATCGTGCCGCTGCCCTTCCGCTGGGAGCGCGACGACCTGCGCGCCCGGCAGTTGCGCAAGGAGGCGCTCTGAGCCGCCGGCGCCCCATCGGCTCCGGGCCCCTGCGCTGTCCAGGTGCCGGGCCCGGAGCCTCGTGGAGATGTGCTACGCGGTTGTGGCCGGAGTCGGCACCAACCCGAGCTGTTCGAGCAGCTGCAGGCGGTCGAAGTAGAGGTGCTGCGTCACCACCTTGCCGCCCCGGATGGTGATGATGTTGGTGTACTCGCCATGCACGTGGCGATGGGTCGGCGGGATGTCGCCCATCGGCGTGGCGAAGACACCGTTGTGCGTGCCCTCGAAGATGCCCTCCTCCACCGAGGTGTCCTCACCCGCGTAGAGGACGCGCTTGGTGGTGGAGCGGCCGTCGGGGAAGGCGGTGAACCACGTTTGCATGAACTGGCGACACTCGGCCGGTCCGTTGAAGACCTGGTCGCCGGGAGCGGTGCAGACGACGTCGGTGGCGCACAGCTCTTCGAGCGTCGCCGCGTCGTGCTGGTTGAACGCGACGATGCCGCGCTCGGTGATCTCCTTGATCGTGGCCATGCGACTCGCGCTCCCTGATTTGTAGGTTCACATGGATGGACAAAAGGGCGCCTTCGGATCTGCCCGCGCAGCTACGGTCCGCGCATGTGCATGCCCCTCAACGGGTCCCCCGGAGCCGGTGTCCCCGACCGGCCCTGCGAGGCTAGCACCGCCCTCGCCGTACTTCAAGTGTCGCGTTGCGGACAGAACTGTCAGCGCTGCACGAAGAGGCTGCGGAAGCGCTCGGCGGGCAGGGGCGACACCCGCGACACCGCGCAGTTCTCCTCGGCGTGGGCGGGGTCGCTCATGCCCACCAGCGCCGTGGTCAGGCCGGGCGCGGAACGGGTGAACTGCAGGGCGCGCTGGGCGTCACTGCGCAGCGTCGAGTCGAGCGCGGCGCGCAGCGGGTCGGGCAGGCCGCCCGTCAGCCGTCCCTGCAGCAGCGAGGCGCTGGCCATCACGGTGAACCCGTGCGCCGCGGCCATGTCGAGCACGGTCATGGCCGCGCCGCCGGCGTTGCGCTGGTTGCGCATCTCCACCGCCTCGGGCATGGCCAGGTTGAGGGGGAGCTGCAGGGCGCGGAAGTGGTGATCGTCACCGCCTGCCTCGCGCGCGGCGTCGAGCAGCGCGGACAGCGAGAGGTGGTCGGCGGCCTGGGGCTCGGCGCGCAGCCCGTTCCAGGTGGCCACCCCGTAGACGCCGGCGCGCCCCGCGGCCACCTCCTCCTCCAGGGCGGCGAAGGCGTCGCGGATGCGGCGCCCGAACTCGGCGCGCGACACCTCCTGGAGCTGGGTCTCCGGGTTGTGGACGAAGTAGACGTCAACCGCGTCGAGCCCGAGGTTGGCCAGGCTGGCGGCGAGCTGGTGGCGCAGGTAGCCCGGCGTCATGCAGTGGCAGCCGGCCACGATGTCGGCGGCGTCGATGACCCGCGGCCGCAGCAGCTCCTGCTCGACGTAGGCGCCGGCGGCGCCGGGACGGTCGCTGTCGCCGGGGAGGAAGCCACCCTTGGTGGCCACCACCACCTCCTCGCGCCGCAGCCAACCCGCCTCGACGAGGCGGCCCAGCGTGGCCCCGGCTACCCGCTCGCTGCGCTGGTCGCGGTAGTTGACAGCCGTGTCCACAACGTTGACGCCGGCCTGCAGGGCGCACTCCAGGGCGGCGGCGTAGCCGGCGTCGACGCGCGGTCCGGGGGCGCCCAGGTAGGTGCCCGCGCCGATCGACGACATGGTCAGCCCGCCGGCGCCCGCGCGGAAGTGTCCGGGCGCGGCCTCGGGATGGCGCGCCGCGTAGGCCGCGGTGCCGGGGGCGCTGGCCGCGCCCGCCAGGCTCATCGTCGTCCGCCGTGCATGGGCGCCCAGCGTATCCGTCCCCGCCCGCACCCGGCCAGGGTCATTCGGACCGGGCCGGGTGCCCGGGTGCCACCACCAGCTCGCGATCGCCGAGCGGCTCGTCGAGGGTCACCACGGTGTGCTCGACGATGGCCTGCATGGTGAAGAACGTCTGCCGTCGCTCCATCTCGGCGGCCAGCTCCGGGGTGATGCCGAGGCTCACCGCCACCTCGACGCGCCCCGGCGTCCGGTGCACCTCGACGGCGTGCAGCCGCTGCCAGACGCCACGGGTGAAGACGACGGTCAGGGTGCGGCCGTCGTCGTCGAGGCGAGCCTCGGCGTGGTGCGCGGGCACCGGCTCGACGAGCGTGGGGTCGGGTTCGACGCGACGGCCTGTGGGCAAGGGGTGACCGGCCATGAGCCCGGCCAGCATGGCACCGACGTCCCGGCGCCGTGCCGCGCGGATAATGGCCGCCGATGAACACCGCGCGGCCGGGCACCGCGGGCGAGCCAGCCGCCGCGCACGCCGCCGCGCCGGTGCGGGTGGTCGAGGTCACCGCGGAGCGCTCGGCCGAGGATCCGCCGGAGATCCCCTGGTCGCTGGCCCCGCCGCCGGGCGAGGTGGCCCTGCAGCTGCGCACCACGCTGCGCCGCGTGCTCGTCGGCGCCGGCCTGGCGCGCAAGCCTGAATTGGTCGAAGCCGTCCGCAACCTGCCCGGCCTGCCGGGCCTGGCCACCAGCCCCGCGGGTGGCACCTTCGTGGTCGGCGGACCGGGCTGGCTGGGCCTCTGCGCCATCGGCACCCTGCCCGACTCGCGGCGGGCACCGCTCGACTGGATGATGGACGCGCTGCGCGGCTGGTTCACCGCGGCGCTGCGGCCGCTCGGCGTCGAGGTCCGGGTGGGACGCGTCGAGAACGCCTGGTGTCCGGGTTTCAGCGACATCGGCGTGGGCGGGCGCAAGCTGGCCGGGCTGGGCTTCCGGGTCACCCGCGGCGTGGTGGTCATGCGCGGCGTGATGCCGACCACGCCGGTCAGCCCGGCGGACCTGGCCCTGCTGCAGGCCTGCCACCGGCTCATCGACCTGCACGTCGACCCGGCCACGCTGACCTCACTGGCCGAGTGCACGGGCGACGCATCATGGGACGACGCGCGGGCCATCGCGCACCTCCGCGACGTGGCAACCTGAAGCGCGTTCCATCCAGGTCGAGATGAGCGACGTCCCTCCGCCCCACCGCGCCGGCTTCCGTCCGCGCGCGGCGACGGCGCGCAGCCTGGTGCTGGTGGCCGCGCTGGTCGTGCTGCTGGGGGCGGTGGCCATGACCTCCGGCATGGCCCGACCCAGCCAGGGGGTCTCGCGCGGCCTGCTGGTGCCGCCCCAGGCGCTGCTCGCCTGGGGGCTCTCCGCCGCCGTGGTCGCGGGGCTGCTCTTCACCGTGCTGGGACCGTTCTGGACCGGGCGCGAGAAGTGGATCGCGCTGGTGATGGTGCTGCTCGTCCTCTTCGGCTTCGCCATTCTGGCCGAGCGCTCCGCGGTGCAGCAGCGGCAGGCCCAGCAGCAGGAGTTGACCACTCCGGCGCCGCAGCCGCAGGCAACGCCGACGCCGCCACCGGCGCCGGAGTCGCCGCCGCCCGCGGCCAGGCGGCCGGCGACGCCGCCCGCGGTGCGCCCGGCGACCTTCTCACCGGCGGCCATCGCGGCCATCGGCGGCGCGGCGTTGCTGCTCGCGCTCGGGGTGTTGACGCTCGGCGCCCGCCGCCGCTCCGCGGCCATGCCGCACGCGGCGGCCGCGGCGGCGCTGGGCGAGGCGGTCGAGGCCTCGCTGGCCGACATCGCCGCGGAGACCGACCCGCGCCGGGCCGTCGTCGACGCCTGGATGGCCATGGGTGACGCCCTCGCCCGCCATGGGCTGGGCCGCCATGCCTGGGAGACGCCGCTCGAATACCTGCGGCGGGCGCTGCACGCCGTGCGGGTCAGCGCGCAGTCGGCGCAGCGGCTGACCGCGCTCTTCCAGCGCGCGCGCTACAGCGACCATCCCGCCACCGAGGCCATGCGTGCCGAGGCGCTCGAGGCGCTGCGCGCGGTGCGCGACGACCTCGACGCCTCCGGCGAACCCGCGAGTTCCAGCCATGTCTGACGGCAACGTGCGCGACCGCCACGAGATGCTGGCCGGCTACGCGGTGCTGGCCGTGTGCGCGGGCGTGGTGCTCGGCGTCGTGGCCCTGGTGGTGCAGAGCGGGCGCGACCGTCCCTTCGACGCCGTGCTGCTCGTCACCGGCGGCCTGGCGGTGGCCTTCGGCTGGCAGATGCTGCTCCGCGCCGTGCCCGCCGCGCCGCCGCTGGCACCCGCCGCGGCGACGGCCGAGAGCGAGTCGCCGCCGACCCTGCACCGCTGCGAGAACGCCGTCGTCTTCTCGGTCGGCCGCGCCGTCGACGCCTACATGCTGCTCCGCCCCATGCTCCGCGACGTCGCCGCCGAACGCCTCTCCGTCTACGGCGTCGACCTCGACACGGACGCGCGCGCGCCCGTCATGCTGGGGCCCTGGGCCTGGGCGCTGCTGCGGCCCGACATGCCCGAACCGGACGACTGGTTCCAGCCGGGCCTGCACCCCGGGGCCGTGCAGCACATCGTGGAGGCACTGGAACGGCTGTGAGCGAGATGGACGTCGCCGAGGTCGGCCGCCTCGGCGGGCGGGCGCTCGACGAGGTGGAGCGGGCGGTGGTGGGCAAGCGCGACGTGCTCCAGCTCATGCTGCTGGCCCTGCTCTGCGAGGGACACGTGCTCATCGAGGACGTGCCCGGCCTGGCCAAGACGCTGATGGCCGCCTCGCTGGCGCGCGCCACCGGGCTGGAGTTCAAGCGCATCCAGTTCACCCCCGACCTGATGCCCTCCGACGTCACCGGCTCCTCGCTCTACGACCAGCGCAGCGGTGAGTTCCACTTCCAGCCCGGCCCGGTGTTCACCAACCTGCTGCTCGCCGACGAGATCAACCGCGCGCCGGCCAAGACGCAGGCGGCGCTGCTCGAAGCCATGCAGGAACGCCAGGTCACCACCGAGGGGCGCAGCGACGCGCTGCCGCGCCCCTTCGTGGTCATGGCCACCCAGAACCCCATCGAGTTCGAGGGCACCTATCCCCTGCCCGAGGCGCAGCTCGACCGCTTCCTGATGCGCATCGGCGTCGGCTATCCCTCGCGCGACGAGGAGACCTCGATCGTGCGCCTGCGCGCGCAGCGGGGCAGCGACGACGTCGAGCTGCACGGCGTCGTCGACTCCGGCGCGCTGCTCGACATGCAGGCGGCCGTCGAGCGCGTCCACGTCGACGGCAGCGTGGCCGCCTACATGGTCGACATCGTGGCCGCGACGCGGGTCAACGCGCGCGTCGGTGTGGGCGCCAGCCCGCGCGGCTCGCTGGCGCTGCTCAAGCTTTCGCGGGCGCGCGCCGCGCTCGACGGGCGCGACTTCGTCACCCCCGACGACGTCAAGGCCGTCGCCGTGCCCGCGCTGGCACACCGCATCACCCTGCGGCCGGAGCTGTGGGTGCAGCGGGTGCGCAACGAGGACGTCGTCGAGGAGTGCCTGCGCAGCGTGCCGGCGCCGGTGCGCGTCGACAGCGGCGGCGCGTAGCGGGGTCGCGTGCTTCCCATGTGCGGCACGGCCAAGCTGCACGGCTACGCGGCCTTCGGCGCCGCCTGCCTGGTCGTCGCGCTGCTGCTGCGGCGCGGTGAGCTGGTCGCCGTCGCGGCGCCGTTTCTCGCCGTGGCCACGCTGGCGCTGGCGCGCGGCGCACCCGCGCTGCCGGAGGCGTCGGCGATGCTCGACCGCGATCGCGCCGTCGAGGGTGATGTCGCCGTGGTGCGGGTGACGCTGCGCGGCGCGACTGCGGTGCCACGACTGGAGCTGCACCTGCCGCTGCCGCCGTCACTGCGCGTGGCGGACGGCGGCGGCGCAACGCTGGCGATCACCCTACGCGCGGGTGAGGGACGCAGCGTGGAATGGCGCGTGGCCTGCCCGCGCTTCGGGGTGCACGGCATCGAGGAGGTGCGCCTGCGTGGCTGCGACGCCATGGGATTGGTGGCCCGCGACACCGTCGTGCCGCTGCGGCGCGTGCTGCGCGTCTATCCGCACCCCGAGCGGCTCGCCGTGGCGCTGCGACCGCTGCGCACCCAGATGCGCAGCGGCAACCAGCGCTCGCCGGCGCTGGGCAGCGGCATCGAGTTCGCCGGCATCCGCCCCTTCGCGCCCGGCGACCGGCCCCGGCACGTCAACTGGCGCATGTCGACGCGCCGCAACCTGCTGCACGTCAACGAGTTCCACCCCGAACGCAACGCCGACGTGGTGCTGCTGGTGGACAGCTTCAGCGACGTCGGCGAGACGGCGCGCTCGACGCTGGCCCTCGGCGTGCACGCCGCCGGCGCGCTGGCGACGTCGTTCCTCGGCGAGCGCGACCGCGTCGGCGTGGCCGGCTACGGCGGCATGGTGCGCTGGCTGCTGCCCGGCATGGGACGGCTGCAGGAACGCCGCATCCTCGACGCGCTGCTCGACACCGAGGTGAGCCTGCACTACGCCTGGAAGGGCATCGACCTGCTGCCGCCGCGGCTGCTGCCGCCGCACGCGCTGGTGCTGGTGATCTCGCCGCTGGTCGACGAGCGCATCCTCACCGTCATCGCCGACCTGCGCGGCCGGCGCTACGACGTCGCCGTGCTCGAGGTGTCGGCGGCGCCCTTCGCGCATCCGGGCCCCGGGCCCACCGACGCGCTCGCGTTTCGCATCTGGATGCTGCAGCGCGCCGCGCTGCGCCAGCGCCTGCTCCGCCAGGGCATCGCCGTGGCCGAATGGCGCGAGGAATGGCCGCTGGTACGGCCGCTCGAGGAGATGGGACGATTCCGCCGCTTCGCCACCACCGGACGCTCCTGACCGCGGTCGCCGCGGCGGGCGCGGTGACGGCCACCGTGTTCTGCGCCGCGCGCTCGGACGTGTGGTGGCCGCTGAGCGGCGCGCTCGGCGTGGCGGCGGCCGCCTGGCTGGTGCGCTGCATGCGGCGCGGCGATGTGTCACGGCTGTGGCCGGGCACCGCGGCGCTCGCCGTCGCCTACGCGGTGTCGCTGGAGGCCGCGGTCAGCGCGGTCGACACCTGGGCGGCGGTGTATGCCGCGCTGCTGCTGCTGGTCACCGAGGCGGCCCACGCCGCCGCGGGCGCGCCCGACCTCGGCGTCGCAGATCCTGCCACCCGTGGCAGATACGCGGCGGCGGTCGGGGTGGCGCTGCCGGGCGGCTTCGGCGTCGCCGAGCTGATGCTGGCCGCGGCGGGGTCGGGGGGCACGGGAGGCGCGGAGGTCACGGCGCTGGGCGCCGCCTGCGCCGCGGCGGCCCTGGCGCTGCTGGCAGCGACTGCCCGGCGGGTCGTGGAGCCATAGTGGCCCAAGTGGTCAACCACTGACGGACGGCACCGACCTACCACGTGTACGTCATGCAGACCACAGACGGCAACCCTCGCAGTGCTGCGGTCAGTAGTAGATAAGTGCGGTCACAGCGAGGGCGATCGCAATGAGCAGCGATCCCGCCAGACCCCATCTACGCCTCAGCGATCCGCCAAGCACCACAAGCCAGAACGCCTCGCTGAGCGCCAGCAGGACCGTCCGATGCGGATGGGGTGCGAATGGACTAACCCACCCGAAAAGAACGCCGGTCACCGCCATGATGAGGGTCGCGCCCGCGACCAATCCGATGTTGGTCCGCCTCCTTCTTCGTTGGCTTTCCGCGGCTTGCATGCGCTCAAGCGCCGCGAGCCGGTCTTCCAGGCCTTGCTGCTTCTGTCCTTCCGCGGCAAGTTCGTCGCGATAGGATGCTTCGAGCTGGCGCCGCTCCTCACGCTCGTTCTCAATTGCGTCATGAAGCCGACCTTCTGCCCTTGTCTCGGCCTCAAGCAGGGCTGCGGCGGCTGCCGTTCGCTGTTCCTCAAGCTCACTGCGAAGTCGCAGTACCTCCGTACGCGCCTCGCTGTTCTGTCGCATGAGCTCGCTTTCCACCGCCTCCTGCAGCCGCTCCGGACTATCGGCGACGTCGCGAAGACGCCCGAGTAGAAGTTCATTGGAAAGGATCCCGGCGGCAGTGTTCTCGGCAACATCGGCATAGGTCGCCATGACAGCGAGTACTCGCGAAGCGACTCGGTTAAGGTCGCCACCAGCTGCACGGAATTCCGGGAGGCTGAGTGCCTCCACAAGGCGGCGATCCAGTTCATCGGTCCTGGACACGAACGGGCGTATGAATTGCAGTAGCTGCGATGGAAGAACGGTCGTCCCGAGAGCTGGCCGCTTGCGTAGCTTCTGCCAGTCGAAACGATAGAACAAGTAATCGGCGGTAAGGAAAAGCGCCCCCACATCCAGGAGGGTGCCGACGGACCGCGATCGCCGCTTCTGGATGGTCCACCACACGACGATGTCGTGGTCGAGCGCGGGGTAAGACTTGGGGCGCTCTGGCCGCGCCTTCTTCACGAAGTCGTCGTACTCGGCGATGAGAGGGCCTTTCTCCTCGACGCTTGGCAACTCCCGAGCATGCGGCCGATAAACGACGCATCCCAGGGCTTCTAGAAGTTCTGGGACATGGTCGAACTTTGCAAAGAAGTCGTCGATCGAAATCGGGGTGTCAGCGTTGATCTCGTGATACCGAAGCTCTATCCCGCTAAACCGCCCGCTCTGGACTGCCGCCCGACTGAGCGCCTGGCTGTATCGATGCTGCCGCATGAAGTCGTGGGTCGGCCCGATGGTTCTCTGGATCTCGCAGAGTGTTTCCGTGTGGTAGTACAGCTTGAATGGCAGATGAAAATCGTGGATGAGCGCGATGAGCTCTTCCGACACGTCCTCTAGGGGATTGACGTGCAAGTTCAACAAACCGAAGATGAAGTTGGTATCGAGAAAAATAGAGAGTGGCTTGGGTTGGGCCTGTAGATATCGCGCGGCCACTTCATCAACCGTCAGTGCGAAGAACGTGAATGTTGCATTGAGAAGTTGAGCTAAGTAGGCAGTTCGGGCCACGGTTGCCTGGGAAAAGAACCGACGCACAGCATCAGCAACGAACGGCCGATCACAGTTTGCGCCGCAGCTGATGATCGCCCGATCAAGCAGTTCCGTGAGGCCTGAGTCACCCGCCCCGTCGGTCACCGCGTCGGGTGCCAGCAGACGGAGCGTTTGTGCTCCGTGGCGATCGAGAGCACTGGAGAGGAAAGCGGAGAGGCACGCCCATAAGGCTTCCTGAGTGGTCCCTGCCGGCGCGTGCGGCATAGCCTCTGCAAACCATTCTGATTTCACGGCGTGCTCAAGGTTCGCGGCTTCTGCCGTTCGTCGCTGCCACGCCGCCTGATGGTCGGCGGCGAGTTGGTAATTGCCTTCGAGCCGGATTACGATGCCGGCGGCCATTAGGCGGTCCAGCGATGACCGGATCTCTGAGTTCGGCAACCTGAGTCCAAAAAAAGTCTCAATGGCTGCCTTGGCACCCGCTTCCGATGTTGCAGGCACGTCCCCCGCTGCGCCGATGGCCGCACCCGTTATCGCGTCGATCGCAGCCGGAACCGCACCCTCTTTGGTCAGCGCGTAGACATGGCAAAGCTTCGTAAAGTTGGCGGAATAGCCCCTGCGGGTTCGTCTTGTCGTGTGTTCCTGCCGCACAGCCGACGGATCGTACCGATGTTCGGGCAAGACGTCAAGGCCAACAAGTGTTGCCGGGAACAGCTAGCGAACGCCCGGGTCTGGTGCCGCGGCCAGGTCCATAAAAACGCGTCAATCCCGACGCAGTCCCGGCTCCGGAGGGGTCCTCCGCCTAATTCGTCTGAGCGGGTCGTTTCCGTACACTTCGGCCCCATGCGCGTCGCCGTGCCCCGCGAGATCGTGCCCGGCGAGCGGCGTGTCGCCCTCGTCCCCAAGTCGGTGGGCCAGCTCACCGGAGCGGGCCACGAGGTGCTGGTGCAGGCTTCGGCCGGCGCCGAGGCCGCCTTCCCCGACGAGGCCTACACCGCCGCCGGAGCCACGATCGTCCCCTCCGCCGAGGATCTCTACGGGCGTGCCGAGGTGGTGCTCAAGGTGCGCCGCCCCGACACCGACCCGACCACCGGCCGCAGCGAGGTCGAGCTGCTCCAGAACGGCGCCATCCTGGTCGCCTTCCTCGACCCCGCCCGCAGCCTGGACACCGTCCGCGCCCTGGCCGACCGCAGGGTCAGCAGCTTCGCCATGGAGCTGATGCCGCGCATCACCCGCGCCCAGGACATGGACGCGCTCAGCGCCATGAGCACGGTGGCCGGCTACCACGCCACGCTGATGGCGGCGGTGCGCCTGCCCCGCTTCTTCCCGCTGCTGATGACCGCGGCGGGCACCATCACGCCCGCGCGCGTGCTCATCCTCGGCGCCGGCGTCGCCGGATTGCAGGCCATCGCCACGGCCAAGCGCCTCGGCGCGGTGGTCGAGGCCTTCGACATCCGGCCCGCGGTGCGCGACCAGGTCGAGTCGCTGGGCGCCTCGTTCGTCGAGGTGGAGCTGGGCGAGGCGGAGACCGAGACCGCGGGCGGCTACGCGCAGCAGCTCTCCGCCGAGCACGAGCAGCGCGAGCGCGAGGTGATCGCCAAGCACGTCAAGGATGCCGACGTGGTCATCACCACCGCGCTCATCCCCAACAAGCCCGCGCCCAAGCTGGTCAGCCGCGACATGCTGCTCTCCATGAAGCCGGGCAGCGTGGTCATCGACCTTGCTGCCGAAGCCGGCGGAAACTGCGAGGGCACCGCGCCGGGCGAGGAGATCACCATCGGCGGCGCGCTGGTCTGCGGCCCGCTCAACGTGCCCGGCCTGATGCCCACCCACGCCTCGCAGCTCTACTCCCACAACGTGATGCGCTTCTCGCTCACCCTGCTCAAGGAGGGCGGGCTCGACTTCGAGGACCAGATCGTGCGCGACACCTGCGTCACCCACGACGGCGAGGTCCGCAGCGCCACGGTGCGCGAGCTGCTCGGCGCCGCCTCCGGAGGGGCCTCGTGATGCTGGCCGGGGTCGGCGTCAGCAACGGAACCCTGGCCGAGGGACTGTTCGTCTTCGCCCTGGCGGCGTTCCTCGGCTTCGTGCTGATCAGCAAGGTGCCGGCCACGCTGCACACGCCGCTGATGTCGGGCACCAACGCCATCCACGGCATCGTGCTGGTCGGCGCGCTGGCCGTCGCGGCCGGGGCGCACGACACCTTCGGCGACATCATCTCGGTCGTTGCGGTGTTCCTGGGCACCATGAACGTGGTCGGCGGCTTCGTGGTCACCGACCGCATGCTGGAGATGTTCAAGAAGAAGCCGTCGCCGCCCAAGGGTTCGGACGGCGGCGCGGGCGCGGAGAAGCCGCGCCCATGAACGTCACGCCGCTGGCGACCATCGGCTACCTGATCGCCGCGCTGGCCTTCATCTTCGGCATCCGGCAGCTCTCCTCCCCCGCCACCGCGCGCAACGGCAACCGCGTCGCCGCGGCGGGCATGCTGCTGGCGCTCTTCGTCACCGAGCTGCTGCTCGGCGCCAACCACTACGCCTTCATCATCCCCACCATGCTGGTGGCCGCGGTGGTCGGCGCCTACGCCTCGCGCGCGGTGCGCATGACCGCCATGCCGCAGATGGTGGCCATGTTCAACGGCATGGGCGCGGGCGCGGCCATGTTCGTCGGCGTCGGCGACTTCCGCGACCTCTCCCAGTTCGGCGACCTGGCCGCCACCCAGTCGATCACCATCCTGCTCTCCTGCCTGATCGGCTCGCTGAGCTTCACCGGCTCGGCGGTGGCCTTCGCCAAGCTGCAGGAACTGATGACCGGCCGTCCCATCACCTACCCGATGCAGAAGGAGGCCAACGCCGCCGTCCTGGCGGTGATCCTGGTCCTCGGCATCGCCATCGTGGCCATGGGGCACGGCGCCGTGCTGCTCGCCTTCTTCATCGTGCTGGCGCTGGCGCTCGGCGTGCTCTTCGTCCTGCCCGTCGGCGGCGCCGACATGCCGGTGATCATCTCGCTGCTCAACAGCTTCACCGGCACCGCCGCGGCGATGACCGGCTTCGTGCTCGGCAACAACGTGCTCATCGTCGCCGGCGCGCTGGTCGGCGCCAGCGGCGCCATCCTCACCCAGCTCATGTCCAAGGCGATGAACCGCTCGCTGTTCAACGTGCTCTTCGCCGGCTTCGGCCAGGTGCAGGCGGGTGCCGGCGTCGCCGGTCCCGAGGGTGCGACGGTGCGGCCGACGAGCGTCGAGGACGTCGCCGCGCTGCTCGCCTTCGCCAACCAGGTGGTCATCGCGCCGGGCTACGGCCTGGCCGTGGCGCGCGCGCAGCACGACGTCAAGGAGCTGGCCGACCAGCTCGAGAAGCGCGGCGTCACCGTCAAGTACGCCATCCATCCCGTGGCCGGACGCATGCCCGGCCACATGAACGTGCTGCTCGCCGAGGCCGACGTCCCCTACCCGGCGCTGCGCGAGATGGACGACATCAACCCCGAGTTCCCCCGCACCGACGTGGTGCTGGTCATCGGCGCCAACGACGTGGTCAATCCCGCCGCCAAGAACCAGCCGGGCTCACCCATCTACGGCATGCCCATCCTCAACGTCGACGAGGCCAAGACCGTGGTGGTGATGAAGCGCTCCATGGCCACCGGCTTCGCCGGCATCGACAACCCGCTCTTCTACGAACCCAACACGCTGATGCTCTTCGGCGACGCGCGCGACTCGCTGCAGAAGCTGGTCGCCGAGATCAAGCACGAGTACGCCGCCTGAGGCCGTGCAGCTCACACCCTTCCTCCTCTTCGACGGCAACTGCGCCGAGGCCATGGAGTTCTACCGCTCCTGCTTCGGCGGCGAGCTGCGCACCATCAGGCTGGGTGACACGCCGATGCGCGAGGGCGTGCCGGTCGAGCAGCACCACAAGCTGGTGAACGCCCACCTGCGCAGCGACAGGATCGAGTTCACCGCCACCGACTGGCTGCACCCCACGCGCACGCCGCGGCCGGGCAACACCGTGGCCATGTACCTCGACGGCGGCAGCTACGCCGAGCTGCGCGCGATCTTCGACAAGCTGGCCGCCGGCGCCGACCCCGACCTGCTCGACGACCTGCGCGACCTGCCCTTCGGCAGCTACGGACACCTGGCCGACCGCTACGGCGTCCACTGGTTCTTCCACGGCGAGCCCGCGGGCTGAGCTCGCCTGCGCCACGAGCGCCCGGCGCGCTCTAGCATCCCGCCCATGGCAGACATCACCGTCTACGGGGCGCCCTGGTGCCCCGACTGCAAGCGCGCCAAGAAGTTCCTCGCCGAGCATCGCGTCGCCTACGAGTGGGTCGACATCGACGAGAACGCCGAGGCACTGCGCTACGTCGAGCAGGTGCAGAACGGCGGCCGCACCATCCCCACCGTCGTCTTCGCCGACGGCTCGATGCTGCTCGAACCCTCCGACGAGGAGCTGGCCCGCAAGCTGGGACTGCGCCTGGAGGCGCAGCGCAGCTTCTACGACGTGGCCATCGTCGGCGGCGGCCCGGCCGGGCTGGTCGCCTCCATCTACGCCGCGCGCGAGGGCATGGAGGCGATCGTGGTCGACCGCAGCGCGCTGGGCGGCCAGGCCGGCGTCACCGAACGCATCGACAACTACCCCGGCTTCCCCGAGGGCATCGGCGGCGCCGACCTGGCCGAGCGCTTCGTGGCCCAGGCGCGCCGCTACGGCGTGGAATTGCTGCCCGCCGTCGGCGTCGACGCCGTGCAGACAGATGCAGACGACGTGGTGGTGCGACTCAGCACCGGACAGGAGATCTCAGCGCACGCCGCCATCGTGGCCACCGGCTCGACGTACCGCCGCCTCGGCGTGCCGGGTGAGGAGTCGCTGATCGGCTCCGGCGTGCACTTCTGCGCCACCTGCGACGGCCCCTTCTACCGCGGCGCCGACGAGCTCATGGTCGTCGGTGGCGGAAACTCCGCGCTGGAGGAGGGCCTGTTCCTCTCCCAGTTCGCGCAGCACATCCGCGTGGTGCAGAAGGCACCCGAGCTGACCGCCTCGAAGCTGTTGCAGGACAAGGTGCTCTCCCACCCGCAGTTCAGCGTGCATCTCAACACCGACATCGTCGAGCTGGCCGGCGAGCGCAGGCTGGAGAGCGTGATCGCCCGCGACAACACCACCGGCGAGGAGCATCGCTGGACGCCGCGCGCCGCCTTCGTGTTCATCGGCCTCACCCCCAACACCGCCTTCCTGCAGGGCAGCGTCGAGCTCGACCGATGGGGCTTCGTCAGCACCGACGCGCGCTTCCGCACCTCGCTGCCCGGCGTGTTCGCCGCCGGTGACGTGCGCGCGGGTTCGACCAAACAGCTCGGTGCCGCGGTCGGTGAGGGCATCACCGCATTGCTCATGGTGCGTGAGCACCTGCGCGAGCATCACCACGCCACGGCCATGGCCGTCAACGCCTAGAGGCGCTGGGCGGGAGGAAACTACCGGCGCCGCGCCGCGGTGGTGCCCAGCAGCGTCGCGCTGCGCCCTCCGGCGCGCGGCGCGGGCACGCGCGCCACGGGGCGGTTGTCGCGCAGGCGCGCGGCGGAGGCGAGCAGCTCCTCGAGGTGGCCGCGCAGCTGCTTGCGCGCGGTCGCCGAGAAGCCGTCGAGGAACTCCTCCTCCCAGGCTTCGACCGTCTCCGCGACCGGACGCTCCAGGCGCCGGCCCAGCGGAGTCAGCGTCAGCACGCGGCGGCGGCGGTCGAGGGGATCCTCCTGACCGGTGATCAGACCCGCTCGCTCCAGCGTGGCCAGCAGCGTGCTCATCGAGGAGCGCTCCATGGCCAGGTCGGTGGTGAGCTGGGCCTGGGAGACGGGCCGGGGAGCCGCTTCCCAGAAACGGATCAGCACCGCCATCTGTGAGAAGGAGATGCCGTGGCGTGCCAGGCGGCGGTCGAGAGCCACCTGCATCATCCGCGTGGTCCGGGCGACGAGCCCGGATATGCGGACAGGACCCTGGAAGCTCCCGCGTGCACCCATGTTCGGACCGTAGCAGGTTGCGCGATCGATGTGTGTGACCCTTTCCATTGCTCGACCGCCCTACCGCAGAGCGCCACCGGTACCGTCTTGGTGATTAGCTCCTGGGCCCTGCCGCGCCGGCCGGCACCTTCCCGACAGGCTGCTGGGCGACCGGCTCCGGAGGCGTCGCCGGCGGCGTGGCCCGGACCGGCCGCGCCGGGCGGGCCACGATCATGGCCACGCCGCTGAGGATGATCGCGCCGGCGATGAGCGTGCGCGCGGTGATCGGCTCCGACGCGAAGGCCGCGCCGAGCAGCACCGCGACCACGGGGTTGACGTACGCGTACGTGGAGACCAGCGAGGTGCGCGCGTTGCGGATCAGCCAGGCGTAGGCGGAGAAGCCGATCAGCGACCCGGCCACCACCAGGTAGCCGACCGCCAGCCACGACTTGAGCGAGACCGACTGCAGGTGCAGCGAGCCCGCCTCGCCGGCGAGCAGGCCGGCGATGCCGAGCAGCACCGCGCCGGCCAGCATCTGGATGCCGCTGCCCATGGCCACGCTGCGCGGCAGCACCGCACCGCGCGCGTAGATCGACCCCGCCGCCCAGCAGAAGGAGCCGACCAGCACCACGGCGATGCCGCCCATGTCGAGGTGCGTGCCGCCCGAGGGCTGCACCAGCACCAGCATGCCCGCGAAGCCGCAGGCGATGCCGAGCACCGTCCAGCGGCTCACCGGCTGCTTGTTGAAGACGCGGTCGATCCAGGCCATGTGCAGCGGCACCAGGGCCACCACGATGGCGGCGATGCCCGAGGGGATGTGCTGCTCCGCCCAGATCACGCCGCCGTTGCCTGCGAAGAGCAGCGCCGCGCCGACGACCGCGGCGTTGCGCCACTGCACGCGCGTGGGCATGCGCTCGCCGCGCAGGAACGCCCAGCCGATCATGGCGCCGCCGGCGATGACGAAGCGCAGGAAGCCCATCAGCAGCGGCGGCATGGTCTCCTCGGCGAAGCGGATGCCGAGGTATGTCGAGCCCCACAGCGTGTAGACCGCGAGCAGCGCCACGGCGACGGCGAGCGGACGCGCAGTGCGCTGCGGGCTCACGCCGTGTTCTCGACAGGATTGGCCGTATCGTCGTCGCTGTCGACGGCGCCGCGGAATCGCTGGCCACACGCGGCGTTGCGCACCGATGCGGACACCGGCAACTGCGGCGTGTCGGCGACCGGCGCAGCGACGGCCAGCGCGACCGGCAGCACTCCCGCCCAGACCGGCAGCGCGAGGTCGTCCTCGTCGTCGATGGGCGGCCCGGTGCGCAGCTTCGCCGACGCCTCGTCGAGCTGCACCGCGAGCACACGCGTCGCCTTCAGCTCGCCGATGCTGGGCTGGCGCACCTCGTCTGCGCGCCCGGGCAGCACGTGCTCGGCGAAGCAGCGCAGCGCCTCGCGCTTCTCGTCGATGTCGGTGACCTCGACGGCGCGGCCGAAGCAGACGGCCGAGCGGTAGTTGATGGAGTGGTGGAACAGCGAGCGGGCCAGCACCAGCCCGTCGAGCAGCGTCACGGTGATGCACACGTCGACGCCGCCGGCGAGGGTGCGCAGCAGGCGCGACGCCGGGGCACCGTGCAGGTAGAGCGTGGTGCCGCGCCGCGCGTGCGCCGTGGGGATGACCACCGGCCTGCCCTCGACGGCGAAGCCGACGTGGCAGACCAGCGCCTCGTCGAGAATGCCGGCGATCAGCTCCCAGTCGTGGCTGCCGCGCTCGGGCAGGCGGCGCAGCCGGGTCCGCTCGGTGGCGCGCAGGGCCGCGCCCGCACGGGTGGTCCGGTCGCCGGTCGGCTCCACGTCGCTCCCAATCACCGCCACTTCTGTTACAGTACAAAGAGATGACTGATCTGGCACAAAGATACCACATCGCCGGGTCGACCGCGGGCGCGATCGCCGCCTCCATAGAAACCGCCGTCCGGGCGGGCGGGTTGCAGCCGGGCGACCGCCTGCCCACCGTACGCGGCCTGGCCGGCGAGCTGGGCGTCAGCCCGGTCACCGTCGCCGCCGCCTACCGCCGCCTCACCGATCGCGGCCTGCTCAGCGCCGCCGGCCGCCGCGGCACCTCGGTCTGCGCCGGCCCTCCCCTGCCCACCACCGCCACCACTGTCGTCCCCGCCGGGGTGCGCGACCTGGCCAACGGCAACCCCGACCCGGCCCTGCTCCCCGACCTCCGCGCGGCGCTGCGCCGCCTCAGCCTGCCCAGGCAGATGTACGGCGACGAGGCCAACCGGCCCGACCTGCTCGAGCTGGCCGCCGCCGAGTTGCGCGCCGACGGCATCGCCACCGGCGCCCTGGCCGTCACCGGCGGAGCCATGGACGGCATCGAGCGCACCCTCCAGGCCCACCTCCGCGCCGGCGACCGCGTGGCCGTCGAGGACCCCGTCTACCCCGCCGTCCGCGACCTGCTCGGCGCCCTGGGCATCGGCCTCGAACCCGTCGCCGTCGATGACCGCGGCCCGCTGCCCGAGGAACTGGCCCGTGCCCTGGCCCGCGGCGCCACCGCCTGCCTGGTCACCCCGCGCGCCCAGAACCCCACCGGCGCCGCCCTCGACCGAGCCCGCGCCGCCGAGCTGCGCGCCGTGCTCGACGGCCACCCCGGCGTGCTGCTCGTCGAGGACGACCACGGCGGCTCGGTGTCCGGCGTCCCCGCCCTCACCCTGACCTCCGGCCACGACGGCCCCTGGGCAGTGCTCCGCTCCGCGGCCAAGACGCTCGGTCCCGACCTGCGCCTGGCCGTGCTGGCCGGCGACCCCACCACCGTCGCCCGCGTGGACGGCCGCCAGCGGCTGGGCACGGGCTGGGTGTCCCACCTGCTCCAGGAGGCGGTGGTCACCCTCTGGCGGGACCCGGCCACCGCGCGGCTGCTGGCCCGGGCCGCGGCCGCCTACACCGAGCGGCGCGAGGCCCTGATCGCGGCCCTGGCCACCCACGGGCTGCGGGCGCAGGGGCGCTCCGGTCTCAACGTGTGGGTGCCCGTTCCCGAGGAGGTAGGCACCGTCCAGGGGCTGCTCGCCCGGGGCTGGGCGGTGCGGGGCGGCGAGCGCTACCGCATCCGCTCGGGTCCGGCCATCCGTGTCACAGTGGCGGCGCTGCCCCCGGAGGAGGCGCCGCGGCTGGCCGCCGACGTGGCCGGCGTGGTCCGCGGCTCGGGGCGCACCGGGACCGCGTAGACAGCATCGGAGGCACGCCCGTGCCGGAGCGCGACTGGCAGGTGGTCCTCGTCCGCCACGGGGAGACGGAGTGGAGCCGCGACGGCCGCCACACCGGCCGCACCGACGTCGCTCTCACCGAGCGCGGTCGCGAGGAGGCGCAACGCGCCGGCGCGGCGCTGCGCGGACGGCGTTTCGCGCGTGTGCTGGTCAGCCCGCTGCAGCGCGCTCGGGACACCTGCGCCCTCGCGGGCTTCGCCGATGGCGCGGAGCTGCGCGGCGAGCTGCAGGAGTGGGACTACGGCGAGTACGAGGGACTCACCTCGGCGCAGATCCTCGAGCGGCGGCCGGGGTGGTTCCTTTGGCGCGACGGCTGTCCCGGCGGAGAGATGCCCGGCGACGTCGGGCGCCGCGTCGACCCCGTCGTCGCCGAGCTGCTCGACGCGCGCGCGGACGTGCTGGTGGTGGCGCACGGCCACCTGCTGCGCGTGCTCGCCTCGCGCTGGATCGCCGAGCCGCCGGCGCACGGCTGCCACCTCATGCTCGGCACCGCTGCGATCTCGGTGCTCGGCTTCGAACACGACGTGCCCGCGCTTGGCCGCTGGAACGACACCTCGCACCTGGGCTGAGGCGCGCCAGGCTCACCACGCAGAGGGTCGCCGCCGCGGCGGCCCACTATCCCTGCTTGCGCGCGATGGCCTCCGCCAGCTCCTCCTTGGTCATGGTCGAGCGCCCGCGGATGCCCAGGCGCGCGGCGCGCCCCATCAGCTCCTTCTTGGTGTGCCCGAGCACGTCGACACCGCCGTAGGTGGGCAGCGGGTGCTCGCGCGCGGCGCGGCCGCTCTGGGCGTCCTGGAGGTCGGACGGACCCTTGTGGTCCTTCGGCTCCCAGTGGTCATCCACCTTCTCGAAGGAGTGCTTGAGCGAGGCGTAGGCGGTGCGGTGGGCGCGCTCGCCCTCGCCGTACTGCTCGACCGCGGAGTCGTGGGTCTCGGCCCAGGTGCGCTGTGCCTTCGCCGGTGACCGCTTCAGGGTCCCCGGCAGCTTCTCCTTGCCCGGCATGGCGGGAAGCCCTCCTGAGGATCGTCTGCGTGGGTTCCCCTCGGGTCTCCCTTCGCTTCGAACCTAGCACGCGGGTACCGCAGGGCACGGAGCGCGGTGCAAGCCTCGTGCAACCCCCGGCGTCTACCCTTGCGAGCGAGACGGGCCCCCCGCCCGCATCTTCCAAGGGAGTGCTGATCGATATGAAGGTCGGAGACGTCGTCGACGACTTCCAGGCACCTGACCAGCAGGGCACCCAGCGCCGCCTCAGCGAGCTGCTCGCCCAGGGTCCGCTGGTCCTCTACTTCTATCCCAAGGCGTTCACCCCGGGCTGCACCCGCGAGGCCTGCCACTTCCGCGACGTGGCCGGCGAGCTGCGCGAGGCCGGCGGGCACGCGGTGGGCATCAGCGCCGACGCCGTCGACCGCCAGGCGGCCTTCGACAGCCGCTACGGCCTGGGCTTCCCGCTGCTCTCGGACACCGACCGCCACCTGGCCCGCATGTTCGGCGTCAAGCGGCCCGGCCCGCTCTTCAACAAGCGCGCCACCTTCGTCATCGACACCGATCGCCGCATCCTCGCCGCCATCCAGAGCGAGCTGAACATGAACGTCCACGCCGACAAGGCGATCGAGGCCCTGCGCGCCCGCGCCGCGGCCCAGCCCTCGGTCGAGCTGGCCGGTGAGGCGCAGCGCCGCGCCGCGATCGCCGGCGCCGAGGAGGCTCCTCCGGTGGCCGCACCCTCGGCCCGGCAGGAGTAGCCGGCTCCCGCAGTGGTGGCGCCCGGCCGGGACTGCGCGTAGCCCCGGCCGGCGGCGCCTGCCCCCTCCACCCCACGAGCCCGGCATGGCCCGCGGGAAGCCCGTCGCCCGCCCGCGCGCCATGCTGCTGCGCCGGGAGGGTCCTGGCATGCCCATCGCCCGAGTCGTCGCAGGGTTGTTCACCCACCTGATGCATTTGCATCACGCCTTAACCGGACCATCGCCGGTCCGGCCGCAATGCCCGGCCCGGCGCCGGCGTCTGACTTGGCGATGACCGCCCCCCGCCGGCCCGACTCCGACCCCTGGGCGCCGCTGCGCGCCCGCATCGCCCGCCGCGACTTCCTCCGCCTCGGCGCCGGCGCCGCGCTGGCCGCCGCCAGCGTGCCCCTGTCCCGCCCCTGGGCGGTGGCCACCGACACCACCACCCTGCGGCCGCCGGGCTCGCTGCCCTTTCCCACCCGGCCCGCCGGCACCCTCAACCCCGACCTCACGCCGGAATTGGCCAACATCGACCACATCATCGTGGTCATGATGGAGAACCACTCCTACGACAACTACCTGGGCATGCTGCGCGGCACGGGCCGGCGCAAGCTGGACGGCTTCACCCTGGCCGCCGACGGCATGCCCACCGCGACGCAGGTCGACGGCAGCGGCACCACGGTCCGCGCCTTCCCGGCGCAGACCAGCTGCCAGGGCAGCGTCTCGCAGAGCTGGGTGGCCTCGCACGAAGCCTGGGACTTCGGCGCCATGGACGGCTTCCTGCGCGGCAGCAGCGACTGGGCCATGGCCTACTGGGACGAGCACACCCTGCCCTTCTACCACTGGCTGGCCTCGACCTTCCCGGTCTGCGACCGCTACTTCTCCTCGACGCTCTGCCAGACCTATCCCAACCGCGTCTTCGCCATGGCGGCGACCGCCGCGGGACTGACCAGCACCGACACGCCGCCGCCCACGGTGACGCCGCCCAACGGCCAGATCTTCGAGGTCCTCGACAGCTACGGCATCGGCTGGGGCGACTGGTACAGCGAGCTGCCCACGCCCGGGCTCTTCGGCGCCAGCTGGGCGGCGCAGCGCGAGGGCACCCACCTCTTCGGTCCCTTCGGCGCCCCGGCGGCCACGGTGGCCGCGTTCAAGGCGGCCTGCGTCGCGGGCACGCTGCCCGCCTTCGTCTACGTCGAGCCGGACTACCAGTACGGCAGCGAGGAGAACCCGCAGGACATCCGCGTCGGGCAGTGGTTCGTCTCGCAGGTGGTGCAGGCGCTGATGAGCGTGCCCCAGGTCTGGGAGCGCTCGCTGCTGATCTGGACCTACGACGAGCACGGCGGCTACTACGACCACGTCGCCCCGCCCGCGGCCCCCGCGCCCGGCGACGGTCTCGACCCGGTGCTGCCCGCCGGAGTTTCTGACTACGGTGACAAATACACGCAGCTCGGCATCCGCGTGCCGGCGGTGGTGGTGTCACCCTGGGCCAAGCCGGACTTCGCCTCGCACGCCGTCTACGACCACACCTCGATCCTGGCCACGCTGGAGCGCAAGTGGAACCTGCCCGCGCTCACCTGGCGCGACGCCAACGCCAGCCACCTCGGCGACTGCCTGGTGGGCCACGGACCGGCGCCCTTCGCCACCCCGCCCGGGCCGGTCGCCCAGGCGCAGCTGGTCACCGAGGCGGACTCGATCGCCTGCGAGCGCACCGGCAGCACCCTGCCCGCGCCGGTGGGCTGAGCCGGCGGCTCAGGCCACCCGGGAGCGGGGACGCGGCAGGGGGGTCAGCGGCAGGCGGCCCAGTGCGGTGGGGATGAGCAGCAGGTCGAGCGGGTCCTCGTGCATGTCGCCGAGGCCGGCCCGGTCCGGACGGCAGCGGTCGAGCAGCTGGCCCTGCCAGCGCAGCATGGCGGCGTGCAGGCGGACGGTGTCGGGCACGTCGTGCACCCAGTCCGGCGCAGCGCCGACCTCGGTCTCCACGCGCTGCAGCCAGGCGGCCACCACGGGCGCCCCGGCGGGTGCGCCGCCGGCCAGGTTGACCCGCTCCAGGTCGTCGAGCAGGACGTCGATGGCATGGACGGGTGCGCGCGCGGTGGCGCGGGTGACGGCGCGCAGCGCCTCGGTGTCGGCCTCGCGGGCGACGGATGCGGCGTACGCCAGGCGCTCACCGGCGAGCTGCGCACTTCTCATGGCGGTCGGTGGGATCTCCAACTGCCCTGTCTCCTCTGGGCGGCGTGCCGGTCTGGCGGTTCGCCGTGGTTCTGCCCCGTAGGCACCACGGTGAGGCCCACCGGGCACCGGTCACCAGGGCCGAACGTCGCATTCGCACCAGGGACCGAAGACCCGAAGACCCGGGTCCGCCTTCAGCGCGACCAGGCCGCGCCGGGACGCCGGAGATCGAAGCGTCCGGCCGCGTCGACGCCTTCGCGCCAGGCCACCACGAGGTGGTGTGCGGCCAGCCCGGCCCACCTCCCCCAGCGCGCCGCCATCCGCGCGATCTGCTCGGGGGTCGCCGGATGCCCGCCGAAATAGAAGTGGCCGACCGCGCGCTGCAGGGCCACGTCGTGAACGGGAATGGCGTCGAGGCGGCGGGCGTCGCGGACCGCCTCCAGCTCGGCGAGCCAGGGCGCGCCGGGGGTGGCGCGACGCACCGCGTCGAGGCATTCCCCGATCGTCTCCAGGCCCTCGGGCTCGACCACCCCCTCGGCCACCAGCCTGGCCACACCCCGCAGGGCGCGCGCGCGCGAACGGGTGAGCCCGCAGCGGCGCAGCTCCTCCTCGCGCGCGATGGCCAGCGTGCCGGCGCTGGGGAAGAGGAGATGGGCGCCGTCGACCAGCTCGAGGCGGTCGCCGTAGACGTGGACCAGGCGCGACACCGCGCCGCCGGGCGAGGCCGGGGTCCAGAGCTGCTGGTCGAGCAGCGCCGCCACCAGCGCCTCGAACATGCTCGCGGCGCCGGGCGGGTGCAGGCCGTGCAGGCGGTGGGCCAGGGTGGCCATCACCGGGTCGGCCAGCGCCGTGCCCAGGAAGGGGCCGACGTCGAGGTCGAGCCGGAAGAGTCGGGTGACGATCTCCCGCGCCCGGCCCAGCTCGGCGATGCTCAGCCGGGTCGCCGAGCGCAGCTCGACGTAGAGGTGCGGGGACTCGACGGTGCCGTCGGCGTGGAGCATGAGCAGGGCGGCGCGGCCGCCGGCAAGCACCGCCTGCCAGCAGCGGCCGTCCTCGAAGCGGCGGATGCGCGGGTCGCCGGCGGCGGCGATGCGCGCGCTGAGGGCGAAGTCGAACGGCGGGACCGGCAGCAGCACCGCCGCGGCGACGTGCTCCTGCCCGTGCAGGTCGCGGACCGAGGCGCTGCCCGATTGAGCCTCCTCGATCATGGCCGATCACCTGCCGCCTCCCTGAAGGCCGGCCGGAGCGGAGAGGCGGGTCCGCGTCCAGCCGCCCCCAGCGTCGTCCCGCGGCGTCGAACAGGGTAGAGGACGAGGTCACGCGCGGCCACGCCGAACGGCCCGCGCGCGACGCCGGTCCGAGGGTGAGCGCTGGCCCTTGCTATCGTCGGCGCGCCCCGACCCCGCTGTGTTCGAGGAACGCGTACGCGATGACCTGGCAGCCCGAGATCGACGAGCTCCGCCGCCGCGAGGAGCTCGCCCGCGCCATGGGCGGCGCGGAGAAGGTGGCCCGCCAGCACGCCGCCGGCCGGCTCACCGTGCGCGAGCGCATCGAGGCGCTGCTCGACGACGGCAGCTTCGAGGAGATCGGCACGCTGGCGGGCAGGGCCGGCTACGACGGCGGCGAGCTGGCCTCGTTCCGTCCCGCCAACTTCGTGGTCGGGCTGGGCAGTCTGGCCGGACGCCGGGTGGTCGTCGGCGGCGACGACTTCACCGTGCGCGGCGGCGCCGCGGACGCGGCCATCATGCGCAAGCAGGTGGTCGCCGAGATGCTCGCCGCCGACCACCGCGTGCCGCTGGTGCGCCTCGTCGACGGCACCGGTGGCGGCGGCAGCGTGCGCATGATCGAGGACATGGGCCACACCTACTGCCCCATCCTGCCGGGTTGGGACGCAGTTGTGGCCAATATGGGCCGTATCCCGGTGGTCGCGCTCTGCCTCGGTCCGGTGGCGGGGCTGGGCGCGGCGCGCGTGGCCGCGGCGCATCTCGCGGTGATGGTGCGCGGCACCTCGCAGATGTTCATCGCCGGTCCCGCGGTGGTGCGGCGGGGAGTCGGCGAGGATCTCGACAAGGAGGAGCTGGGCGGCGTCGAGGTGCAGGAGGCGAGCGGCGCCATCGACGTCGTCGTCGACTCGGAGGCGGAGGCGTTCGCGGTGGCGCGGCGTTTCCTCTCGTACCTGCCGCAGAACGTGTGGGAGGCGCCACCGGCTGTCGCGAGTGACGACTCGCCGGCACGCCAGGACGAGTGGTTGCTGTCGGCCGTGCCGCGCCAGCGGCGGCAGCCGTACGACACGCGCCGCATCCTCGACGCCGTGATGGACGAAGGCTCGGTGTTCGAGATGGGGCGGCGCTTCGGCGGCTCGGTGATCACGGTGCTGGCGAGGCTCGACGGACTCCCCGTCGGCGTCGTCGCCTTCGACCCCTACGTGTGGGGCGGCGGGCTCACCGCGGAGGGCTCCGACAAGCTGACCCGCTTCGTCGACCTCTGCGACACCTTCCACCTGCCGCTGGTCAAGCTGGTCGACCAGCCGGGCTTCGTGCTCGGCGTGCAGTCGGAGCGCAAGGGCACCATCCGCCGGGGCGTGCGCGCGGTGGCGGCCATCCACCAGGCGCGGGTGCCCTCGGTCGCGGTGGTGGTGCGGCGCGTCTACGGCGTGGGCGGCGCAGGGCTGTGGGACGGGCAGGGTCTCAACCTGCGCTATGCCTGGCCCTCGGCGGACTGGGGGTCGCTGCCGCTCGAGGGCGGCATCGAGGCTGCCTACCGCGCCGACCTCGACGCGGCCGCCGATCCCGCTGCGCTGCTGGCGGAGATCACGGCGCGCCTCGATTCCGTGCGCTCGCCCTTCCGCACCGCGGAGCACTTCGGCATCGAGGCGGTCATCGACCCGCGCGAGACCCGGCCGGTGCTCTGCCGCTGGGCGCGCGACGCCTACGCGGTGGTGCCGCACCTGCTGGGGCCGAGCGCGCGCGAGATGCGCCCTTGACCCTTTCCTGTCCGTCGCACCGCGCTGTCGGGCAAATGCACCGCGCCCGGGGCGCTATTCGATGCGCTCGGGACGCTGTCGTCAGTGCAGACGGAGAACTCACCAAGGTGAAGTGTTTCGTGCCACCCTGACGTCATACTTCCAGGGGGAAGGGACGAGAAGGAAGGAATGCTGCCGCCAACCTCTATTCGGGTGCCGCGACGGTCCCCCCTCCTGGTGCGGGGCCGTGCGACTGTGCGCGCGCAGGCGTCCGGGCGCGCCGCGTGACCATCGAGCACCGCACCCCCCCGCAGACGACCCCCGAGGCGGCTGACGAGACGCGCTTCTTCGCCGACCACTACATGCCGGTGATGCGCCTCTGCATGCGCCACCTCCGCGACGAGAGCGACGCCGAGGACGCGGCCCAGGAGGTCTTCCGCCGCGCCGTGCAGCGCCGTGCCGAGCTGCGCGGCGATCCCCTTCCCTGGCTCATCACCGTGGCCAAGAACGTCTGCCGCGACGAGCTCCGCCGCCGCCGCAACGGCTGGTCCGCCCTGGAGCGCAGCGCCGCCATGGCCCCCGCCGACGAGGCGTCGACCGCCGTCATCGAGGACAACCCCGAACGCCTGGTGGTCGGCCAGCTCTTCGTCCGCGACCTCCTCGGCCGCCTCACCCCCGCCGAGCGCCGCGTCCTCGCCGCCCGCGTCTACGACGGCGCCACCGGCGTCGACGCCGCCCAGGTGCTCGGCGTCAGCAGCTCCACCACCCGCGTCCTGCTCTCCCGCGCCCGCCAGAAGCTGCGCGCCTACCTCGAAGAGGGCCAGGCCGCCTTCGCCGCCATCCCGCTGCTCGGCCTGCGCACCCTGCACTCCTTCCGCCGCGCCGTCCTGCAGCGTCCCCTCGCCGGCGAGGCCGGCGCCGCGCTCCTGCTGCCCGCGGCTCTCGTGTTCACCGTGATGATGGGGCCGGGTGTTTCCGTGCCCGCGGGGCCAACCGCGTCGATGGCGGCGGCTCCCAGCCACGCCGTTGCCCTGCGTGACGCAGGCACCGCCTCGGCGAGCTCACCGGTCACGACGACCATCTTCGTGCGCCATCAGCCGCCGGCAATGTCACGCCCGGCGAGCAGCCCCGCCGCACACGACACCCATGCTCCGCTGATCCCACCGCTGCGGCCCGGCTACGACCAGGTCGCCGTGTCCGACATCGAGCCGTCTCCCAACTATTCCAGCGACCACACCGTCCTGATGCTGGGCGGCAGCGGCGCATGCGCGACGCCGACCTGCTCCGAGCTCTTCAGGAGCACTGACGGTGGTGCGACCTGGGACTATGTCGGGGCGGCGGGTCTCGCCGGAACGTCGCTGATCCTGCCCCAGTCGTCGTTCGGCAAGGGGACCTTCTACACCCTGGGCTACGTCGGACTCCAGATGACGACAGACGGTGGCCAGACCTTCCTCAGCGTGGGCCCCGGGCTTGCCGGGTACGCAGCCGCGGCCCCCGCGTGGTCCAGGCTCGGCGTGCTGCTCAGCAACGAAGCCCTGTGGGAGCTCGACGACAGCCTGGCTCCGAAGTCGGTCACACCATTTGCGGCCAATGAGATGGCGGTCGGGCCTCCCATCACCCTGCCGACGGGACAGGGCGGCGTCACCGTTCTCCAACCCGCGTCGCTGATGTCGGACAACGCGACCATGGTGCTTCGCTGCGCCGCCGTGTGCGGAAGCCCAGTGGTCCTGCCCTTCTCGACGACGCAGGCAGGGCTCGTGCCGTCCCCGTCGGTCGCGTCCGACCACACCGTCTTTGCGGTGGGCTGGGGCGGATGGCTCGCTGTCTCGCACGACGATGCCGAGAGCTTCGGGCCGGCGATCTCGATGCGCATCGACCAGCTGGCGGCCATCCCGCACGGGAGCGGGCGGCGGCTGATCGCAGCGGTGGAGACGGGCAACGGCCACACCGTGCCGGAGTTCAGCGACGACGACGGCGCGACCTGGCACGTCGCGATCGTAGATGCGAACGCGCACTTGGAGAACGTCTTCAAGATGACCAGCCTGGCCTCGGGCCGGCTGATCGCATCCATGCAACGCACCGACCAGACGGGCTACTTCGGCTTCGGCTGCTCGACGGACGGCGGCATCTGGACCTCGTGCGCCTCAGGCGCCGGCAACTAGGAAGGAAGGGCGATGGCGGGCACGGACGGCTGGCCCCCGCGGGGCGTGGACCCCATGCGTAAACGATTCATCGTTCGCACGCGTATACAAAGCGTCCCTCATGGCGAGGCACGTCGGCGCGGGCGTCTCTGGTCCGGGACCACGGAGGACTCCAGGTCCGGTGACTGCGTTCGGTATTCCCGGCGTCGGGCACGCCGCAGGCTCCTCGCCGCGCTGGCAGCAACCCTGGTTGCTGCGCCCACGGCGCTCTTCCCGGTGCATGTCATGGCTGGATTCGGCAACACCGCGGCGTGCTGGGGCACGATGACGCTCAATTTCGGGTCTGCGCTGACGCCGATGGTCGGCGCGCCCACTTTCAGTATCAACGGCGTCGGAACGTGTACGGGAGCCACCCTGACACCGACGGCGATCACCTGGGGGGCATCCAGTGTCACCCCTCTCGACGCAACGTGCGAGGACATCGTCGCCCAAGCACCTCTATCCGCCACCACGACGGTCACATATCCATCTGGAACGACCGTCGATGTGTCGATGACCCTCGCCGGACCCACCGAGGCCGTCGTCTGGAGCGCCCTTGGCTCATCACCGGCGGTTCTCGAAGCCGCCGGCACATTCGCCTGGCTCGACCCGGGACAGATCACCGCCTGCCTGACAGGAGGCACGATGCAGGTCACGTTGACCGGCGCTTTCGTGATCGTCACATGACAGCAGCACAGTTCACCGCCGCACCGTGCCTGCACGAGGAGCGAGCATCATGACCAGCAACGGGCACGACAACCTGCCGAAGCGGCAGCAGCACGCGCGGGCGGCGCTCGCCTCCTATCTGCGGCTGCTGGCCGCCTGCCTCGAGGACGAGGCGGATCTCATCGAGAACGACCCGGAGCGGTGCGACGACGTGCTGCGGCGGTTCCGTGAGGGTGTCTTGACGCTGAGCCTCGAAGAGGCACCGCTCGACGCGCTGATGGATCGCGTGTCGCCGTTGCCCGGCGCGCCGAAGGAGAACGGCAAGGGCATCCTGCTCCACGGGACGCCCGACGCACCGCAGCGCCGTCAGCAGCGGAGCTGATCGGTCGGCGGCTCGACGTTCAAGCCGCAGCGACGGCACAGGGCCGGACCGCCGGAGTCGAGAAGCCTCAGGCGGCCTGCCGCCGCGCCACCTGGCGCGCCGCGAGCAGGGCGCGGTCGAGGCGGCAGCGGAAGGCCTTCACCGTCATGCCGAGGCGCTCGGCGCTGAGCGCGTCGGGCATGCGATCGACGTAGCGCAGGGTGAGGATCTCGCGCTGCGAGATGGGCAGATGGCGGAGGATGGCCTCCAGCTCCCAGCGCATCTCGAGCTTCGACCAGGGGTCGTCGTGGCTCGACATGCAGGGGTCGTCGAGCATGCGGGCCTTCTGGCTGACCGAGCGGTCGCGGGCCATGAGCTTCGAGGCAGCCCAGCGCGCGTTGCGCTGCACCACGCCCTCGGGGCTGCCCTCGAGCAGCCGCTCGTCGCCGCTGCGCAACCGCTGCAGGACCTGGATGTAGCCCTCCTGGACCGCGTCCTCGGCCAGGGCGACGTCGCCGGTGCGCCGGGCGCAGCGGCGCACGGCGGACTGGTGGTAGAGGTGGAACAGGCTGTCCACGGCGGCTGTCGCTGTAGCGGTCACACCCCGTATACGTGCAGGCCGCCCGGAGCGTTTACGGGACCGTCAGGTTCGTCTCTCGACGTCTGAAGACGGAGAGAGGGCCGTTCCCTGAGGTTCGGCCCTCCCGACGATTGGGGGTCACGTGGAGCAAGCTGGCCCACGGGCCCCGTCCCACCGATCCCGGCGGGACCAGGCGCGGGGCCGGTGCGACAGGCCGCCTGAGACACTGCCGCACCGCCCGCGCCTGCCCGGCGCCCGCTTCCACATGGTTAAGAGCGCCGAAAGGCCCGGAGTCCTCGCCCCACTTCGAATCGGGTTGCGAGAGGGCCGGCGGAGCTACCCTCTCGGGCCATGCCCGCCACCCTCTACCGCGACGCCGCGCTCGCCGACGGCCGCACGCCGGAGCTGCGTGTGGGCGTCTCCATCCTGGTCCGCGACGGCCGCATCGCCTGGATCCGCCCCGGCGACGCCGAGGAGGACCCCGGACCCGACGCCGAGGTGGTCGACGCCTCCGGGGGCACAGTCGTGCCCGGCATGGTCGACTGCCACAGCCACGTCACCATGCCCGGCGGCGCGCACTGGATCGAGCGCGGCCTCGACCCGCCCGAGGTGCTGCTCCGCTGCGCCGAGGAGAACGGGCGGCTGCTCACCAATGCGGGCGTGCGCTGGGCCCGCGACGTCGGCGCCCCGCTCGGTATCGACCCAGTGGACGGCCGCGAACGCGCCCTCAGCCTGGGCCTCCGCGAGCGCTGGCGCGGACGGACCGACCGCCCCTACATCCGCGCCGCCGGCACCTGGGTGACCCGCGCCGGCACGCTCAGCCCCGGTCTCGCCGCCGAGGCGCAGGACGCCGGCGCGCTGCTGGCCCACGCCCTGGGCCAGGTCGACGACGGCAGCGACCTGGTCAAGCTCTACCTCGACGGCCCCGACCCGCAGCAGGCGCCGTGGTCCGCGGACGAGGTGCGCCGCGTCGTCGACGCCTGCCACGCGCGCGGCGTGCGGGTCACCGCACACGCCACGCGCTTCGACGGGACGCGCGTCTGCGCCGAGGCGGGCGTCGACGCCATCGAGCACGGCTTCGAGATCGACGCGGACACCGCGGCGCTGATGCGCCAGCGCGGCGTGGCCCTGGTCTCGACGCTCACCGTGATGCGCTCCTGGCGCAGCTTCGCCACCACCACCCGGATCGAGCGCTTCACCTCGGAGGAGGGACGGGCGCGCATCGCGGCGCGCGAGGAGGCGGGCGTGGCCAGCGTCCGCGCCTGCCGCGACGCGGGAGTGGCCATCGCTGCGGGGACCGACTTCGGCGGCGGCTCGCCCCGAGCCAACGCCATCGCCTGGGAGGTCGAGGCCCTGGTCGACGCGGGGCTGGAGCCGTGGGAGGCGCTCGGCGCGGCCACCTGGCGCGGCGGTGAGCTGCTCGGCGAGCCCGAGGCCGGCGTGATCCGCGAGGGCGGGCCGGCGGACTTCCTGCTCGTCCACGGCGACCCGCTCAGCGACCCGCGGGCGCTCTGGCGGGTCTGGCGGGTGGCCTGGGACAGCTAGGTTCGACCGGGCCTCAGCTCTCGATGACGGTGGCGATCCCCTGCCCGACGCCGATGCACATGGCCGCCATCCCGGTGCCGCCGCCGCGCCGGCGCAGGTCCCAGGCCAGCGTGGTCAGCAGGCGGGCGCCGGAGCAGCCCAGCGGGTGGCCCAGGGCGATGGCGCCGCCGTTGGGGTTGACGATCTCCGGGTCCAGCTCCGGCCAGCTCTTCAGGCAGGCCAGGCTCTGGGCCGCGAAGGCCTCGTTGAGCTCGACGGCGGCGAGGTCGCCCCAGCGCGTTCCCGCCCGCTCCAGCGCGCGGCCGGCCGCCTCCACCGGCCCGATGCCGAAGAGGTGCGGCTCGACCCCGCTGGTCGCGCGCGACACGATGCGGGCCAGCGGTTCGCGGCCGGTGCGCTTCAGGGTGGCCTCGTCGCAGAGCAGCAGCGCGGCGGCGCCGTCGTTGAGCGGCGACGAGTTGCCCGCGGTGACCGTGCCGTTGCGCCGGAAGACCGGCTTGAGCCCGGCCAGCTTCTCCAGCGTGGTGCTGGGGCGCACCGACTCGTCGCGGGTGAGCAGCGTCTCGCCGTCGCGCGTGCAGGGCAGCACCTCGGCCTCGAAGTGGCCGGCGTCCCAGGCGGCGGCGGCGCGCCGGTGGCTGCGCAGGGCGAACTCGTCCTGCTCCTCGCGGGAGACCTCGAACATGTCGGCGAGGATCTCGGCGCCCTCGCCGAGGCTGACCGTCCAGCGCTCCGGCATGCGCGGGTTGACCATGCGCCAGCCCAGTGTCGTCGAGTGCATCGTCTCGTGGCCGCGGGGAAAGCCGTCCTCGGGCTTGAGGAACACCCAGGGCGCGCGGGTCATCGACTCGACGCCGCCGGCCAGGCAGACCGAGGCGTCGCCCAGCGCGATGGCCCGCGAGGCGTCGATGACCGCCTCCATGCCCGAGCCGCAGAGCCGGTTGACCGTGGCACCGGGGATCGACGGCGGCAGCCCGGCCAGCAGCACCGCCATGCGGGCGACGTTGCGGTTGTCCTCCCCGGCGGCGTTGGCGTCGCCGAAGTAGACGTCGTCGATCTCGGCGGGATCCACCTCGGGCACCCGCTCCACGAGGCCGCGGACCACGTGCGCGGCGAGGTCGTCGGGACGCACCGAGGCCAGCGCCCCGCCGTAGCGGCCCACCGGCGTGCGCACCGCGTCGAGGATGAACACGGCATTGGACATGGCCCGTGCAGCGTAGCGCGCCCACCCGCGCGCCCGGAGGCCGGTGCCCGGCTGGCAGACTCTGCACCCCATGGCACCCGCCACCACCGACCGCCTCGCCGCGCTGCGCGCCCGGACGCCGCGCATGGTCGAGGAGCTGGGGGCGCTGGTCTCCGTCGCGTCGCCGTCGGCGGATACCGGGGCGTGCGCGGAGTGTGCGCGGGTGGTGGCGCAGCAGGGGCGCGAGCTGCTCGGCAGGGAGCCCGAGGTGATCACCGCGGATGACGGGCACACGCACCTGCTCTGGCGTTTCGGGACGCCGCGCGTGGTGCTGGTCGGGCACTTCGACACGGTATGGCCGAAGGGGACGCTGCAGCGCAAGCCCTTTGCGGTGAACGAGGGACGGGCGACGGGGCCCGGGGTGTTCGACATGAAGGCGGGCATCGTGCAGGGCTTCCATGCGCTGAACACCCTCGACTCGCTCGACGGCGTCGCGGTGCTGCTCAACAGCGACGAGGAGATCGGCTCCGATTCCTCGCGCGCGCTCATCGAGGAGACGGCGCGCGGGCTGGAGGCGGCGCTGGTCCTGGAGCCGAGCGCGGGCAGTGCGCTCAAGGTGGCGCGCAAGGGCGTGTCGATGTACCGCCTCACCGTGCACGGCCGCGCCGCGCACGCGGGGCTGGAGCCGGAGCGCGGCGTCAACGCGCTGCTCGAGCTGGCCCATCGCGTCGTCGCGCTGGGCGCGCTGGCGCGCCCCGAGTTGGGGACGACAGTGACCCCAACCATGGCGCAGGCGGGGACCACCGGCAACGTGGTGCCTGCCATGGCGGCGCTGCAGGTGGACGTGCGTGCCCTGCAGCCCGCCGAGCAGCGCCGTGTCGACGACGAGATCCGCGCCATGGCCACCACCGTCAGCGGCGCCGAGGTTGTGGTCGAAGGTGGCCCCAACCGTCCACCCCTGCCGGAACAGGCCTCGCGCAAGCTGTTCGAGCGAGCCCAGGCCATAGCCGAGCGGCTCGGCATCGGCCCGCTGCAGGGCATCACCGTGGGCGGCGGCTCGGACGGCAACTTCACCGCCGCCACCGGCACCCCCACCCTCGACGGGCTGGGCGCCGTCGGCGACGGGGCCCACGCCGAGCACGAGCACGTGGTGGTCGCGAGCATGGCCGAGCGGGCCGCCCTGGTGGCGGCCCTGGTCGAGGACCTGCTCGGCCGCTGAGCGACCGGCCCCGAGCACGCCGCCGAGCGTGCCAGGCGCCCGGCCGGGTACAGTTTCGAGCCTCGTGCACAGCGTCCGATCGGAAGGGCGCGGACCGGTCTCGGGCGTGACGCATCTGGCCAGCGCCTGGCGCCGCGCCGTCCAGCTTCCCGCCAGCCTCGCCATGCCGTCGGCCGTCGCGCCGTCGCCGCTGGAACCGCTGCAGGCGCCGCGCGCCGTCCCCAAACCCTCCCCCGCCGGGCGCCCGGGGGTCGACCGCCCCCTGCGCATCGCCCTGCTCACCTACCGGGGCAACCCCTACTGCGGCGGCCAGGGCGTCTACACACGGCAGCTCTCCCGGGCCCTGGCCGGCCTCGGCCACCAGGTCGAGGTGCTCTCCGGCCAGCCCTACCCCGAGATCGACCCCGGGGTCGAGCTGACGCCCGTGCCCAGCCTCGACCTCTACCGCCAGCCCGACCCCTTCCGGGTGCCCAACTGGCGCGAGTTCCACGACGCCGTCGACCTGCTCGAGTTCGGCGTGATGTGCACAGCCGGCTTTCCCGAGCCGCTCACCTTCAGCCTGCGCGCCTGGCGGATGCTGAAACGCCGGCGCGGTGACTTCGACCTGGTGCACGACAACCAGTGCCTGGGCTACGGCATCCTCGGCATCGCCCGCGACTGCGCGCCCGTGATCGCCACCATCCACCATCCCATCACCGTCGACCGGCGGCTCGACCTGCAGCACGCCGAGGGCCTCCGCAAGCGCCTGGCCTTGCAGCGCTGGTACGGCTTCACCCGCATGCAGGTGCGCGTGGCCCGCCGCATCCCGCGCATCCTGACGCCGAGTGAGACCTCGCGCCGCGACGTCGCCGAGGCCTTCGGCATCCCGGCCCGGCGCATGGGCATGGTCACCCTCGGCGTCGACACCGAGTCCTTCCGCCCCGTGCCGCACGTCGCGCGCGTCGCGGGACGCATCATCACCACCGCCAGCGCCGACGTCCCGCTCAAGGGACTCGCCAACCTGTTGCACGCGCTGGCACGGCTGCGCGAGACGCATCCCGAGGCGCACCTGGTGGTCATCGGCAAGCCCCGCGAGGAGAGCCGCACCACGCAGCTCATCCGCGACCTGCGATTGCTCGGGGCCGTGCAGTTCCGCAGCGGGCTCGACGAGGAGCAGATCGCCGAGCTCTACGCCGAGTCACAGGCGGCCGTGGTTCCCTCGTTGTACGAGGGATTCTCGCTGCCCGCCGTCGAGGCCATGGCCAGCGGCGTGCCGCTGCTGGCGACGCGCGGCGGCGCCCTGCCCGACGTCGTCGGCGAGGACGGCGAGGCGGGCATCCTGGTCGACACCGGCGACCCCGAGGCCCTGCGCGCCGCGCTGGTGCGCCTGCTCGACGACGAGCTGCTGCGCCACCGCCTCGCCGCCGGCGGACGCCGCCGCGCCCTGGAGCGCTTCTCCTGGGCGGCCACCGCGCGCGCCACCGCCGCCGAGTACGTCGACTTCCTCGACGCGCAGCCGCGATGCTGACCGTCGACTACGACCTCCTCGGCCTGCAGCCGGGTATGCGCCTGCTCGACGTCGGCTGCGGCGCCGGGCGCCACTCCGTCGAGGCGGTGCGGCGCGGCGCCGACGTGATCGCGCTCGACCTCTCCCACGACGACCTGCGCACCGCCACGCAGGGCGTCGAGGACTTCGGCCACGCCGACGTGCCCCAGCCGGGCAGCTTCGCAGCGGTGCGCGGCGACGCGCGCCACATCCCCTTCGACGACGCAACGTTCGACCGGGTCATCGCCTCCGAGGTGATGGAGCACATCGAGGACGACGACGCCGCGTTGAGCGAACTGGTGCGCGTGCTGCGGCCGGGCGGGACCATCGCCGTCACCGTGCCGCGCTGGCTGCCGGAGCGCGTCTGCTGGGCGCTGTCGAGCGCGTACCACGAGGTTCCGGGCGGGCATGTCCGCATCTACCGCGGCCACCTGCTGCGCGCCAAGCTGCGCCGCGCCGGGCTCGAACCCGCCGCCGAGCACCACGCGCACGGCCTGCACACGCCGTACTGGTGGCTGCGCTGCCTCTACGGCCCGCAGCGCGACGACCCGCTGCCGGTGCGCCTCTACCACCGCCTGCTGGTCTGGGACATGTTCGAACGTCCGGCGCTGACTCGCGGGCTGTCCAGGGTCCTCGATCCCGTGCTGGGCAAGAGCCTCGTCCTCTATGCACGCAAGCCGGCCATCGCCCACCGTGGCAGGGAGGCGCGTGATGATGCTGCCTGACATCGAGGCGACCGTCGCCCACATCGAGCGCTCGCAGCTCGCCGACGGGCGCATCCCCTGGTTCGAGGGCCACCACGCCGACCCCTGGAACCACGTCGAGGCGGCCATGGCGCTGGCCGTGGGCGGCCGCCACGCCGCGGTGCGCCGCGCCTACGCGTGGCTGCGCGACACCCAGCGCGAGGACGGCTCCTGGCCGTCGTACGTGATCGGCGACGACATCACCGATCCCACTGTTGATGCCAACTTCTGCGCATACATCGCGACCGGGCTCTGGCATCACACCGTGCTCACCGGCTCCGAGGCGCTCCTCGACGAGCACTGGGAGGTGATGGAGCGGGCCGTCGACTACGTGATCACCCAGCAGCGGCACGGCGGCGAGATCACCTGGGCCGTCGACGTGCACGGCGTCCCTTACGCCAACGCGCTGCTCACCTCGACCGCCGCCATCCACATGAGCCTGCGCTGCGCCGTGCAGTGCGCCGACCTGCTCGGCCGCACCCGCTCGCACTGGCGCCACGCCGCCGAGCGCGTGGCCCACAGCGTGCGCCACCGCGAGCACGTCTTCGAGCCCAAGGACCGCTGGGCCATGGACTGGTACTACCCGGTGCTCGGCGGCGCCCTGGGCGGTGACGCCGCGCTGCGCCGCCTCGACGACCGCTGGGAGGACTTCGTCGTCGACGGCATGGGCGTGCGCTGCGTCTCCGACCGTCCCTGGGTGACCGCCGCCGAGACCTGCGAGCTGGTGCTCGCCCTCGACGCCATCGGCGAGCGCGCCCGCGCCCTGCGGCTGTTCCGCGACGTGCAGTGGCTGCGCGTGGAGAGCGGCGCCTACTGGACGGGCGCGGTCTTCCCGGAGCGCACGCCCTACCCCGGCGACCAGTCGACCTACACCGCGGCCGCCGTGGTGCTCGCCGCCGACGCGCTGGCCGGTCTCACGCCGGCGTCAGGCTTCTTCCGCGCTCTGCACCAGCCGTCCAGCGAGGGTGTCCTCACCGCCGATCCAGCGTAGCACCCGCAGCGAGCCGCAACCGGGTTCCTCCCTGAACGCACCGCTGCCCATGGCGCGCAGGTACACGTTGTAGGGCGGACGTCCGCCGTCGGCGGGATCGGGGAACACGTCGTGGATGAGCAGCAGGCCGCCATCGACGAGGTGCGGTGACCAGCACTCGTAGTCGGTCTGCGCCGCAACCTCGCTGTGACCGCCGTCGATGAACACGCCACCGAGCGGGTACTGCCAGTACCGCGCCACCATCGCGGAGCGTCCCACCACGGCGACCAGGCAGTCGTCGAGTCCCGCGCGGGTCATGGTGCGGCGGAACTCGGGCAGGGTGTCGAGTCCGCCACTGAGCGCATCGAAGAAGCGCGTGTCGTGGTACTGCTCGCCCGGCTGGTTCTCCTCCGAGCCGCGATGGTGGTCGACGGTGAACACCACCGCGCCGCACTCCCGCGCCGCGGCGGCGAGGTAGATCGAGGACTTGCCGCAGTAGGTGCCGATCTCCACCAGCGGCCCCAGACGCAGGGCCTCCAGGGCCGCTTCGTGCAGGGCCAGGCCCTCGTCGTCGGGCATGAAC
>Ga0207699_10000079_pt1 | contig 73709 bp, 130 predicted proteins | sample LARL51metaG_FD_184344 | JGI IMG/M metagenome (GOLD analysis project Ga0207699, IMG submission 184344) | Corn, switchgrass and miscanthus rhizosphere microbial communities from Kellogg Biological Station, Michigan, USA - LAR L5-1 metaG... | ecosystem: Host-associated > Plants > Roots >...
CGCTGCATGCGAGCCAGCTCCTCAGCCCAATCGCACCCCGGACGGCAGGGCTCGTTCTGGCCCGCCCCGCACGAAGAGCACGGACCGCCCCATCCTTCGTCCTGCTCAGCCACGTTCCTGCTCCTCGGTCTCGTTCTCGGCCTGCCCGCGTGCGGCAAGGCGTTTGCGGTTGCAGCAGTCGCACAGCCACTCGTCGTCCTCCACTGGACCGCCGTCGATGAACGTCAGCGGGAACGTGGCCGTTGGGGGTAGATCGGTGTAGAACGGCGCACCGCATCCCGTGCAGTTGGTGAAGCAGGTGATGCAGCAAACCCCGCCAGGGCGGAAGAACTTGAAGTGCGGCAACGAGGCGCAGTCCTTCGGGTGGGCGTCGTAGACGGCCTGGTTGTACGGCTCAGCCATCGGTGTTCTCCTCGTCGCGCGGGCCAGGGGCAGCGGCAAGCACCCTGGCGACGTCAGCGGGCCGCCACCCTTCTGGTTTCAGCACCTTGCCGTCATCGCGCAGCACCGGCTTGCCGTCTGGGAACTTCCGCATGTTCGCGGCGTGCACCTCGGCGATCACCGCGTCCAGTGGAATGCCCAGCGAGTGCGCCGACCCGTACGCCACGTAGACGACGTCGGCGAGCTCGTGCGCGATCGCCGTCCGGTCGCCATCGAGGAGCGCTTCAACCAGCTCGCGGTTCTCTTCGAGGTGCAGCTTCGCCCGCAGCTCGTTGGTCCGGCCGCCGTTGTGTCCGAACGGCTCCCCGAATGCGTTGTGGAACTCGGCAAGCATCGCGGCAATGTTCATCGGTTGAACTCCGGCGGGTAGTACATCTGGTCCGGCTCGGAAAACCCCGGCTGAGCCTCCGGGTCGCTGGGGCGGGCGTAGATCGTGCACTGACTCGAGGTGTCGTGCAGCGAGACGGTCCACCAGTGGTCGGACTCGTTCACCTCGGACCATGGCGGGGCGGAAGCCCGGACGTACCGCTCGCCGCGCCGGATCGGAGTACCGCAGCCCCAGCCGCACTCGTGTTCCTTGCGGGCGATCCGCACGGTGTACGGCTCACCCATCGGTGTTCTCCTCGTCGCGTGCACCAGGGGCGGGGGTTTCGCGCCCCTCGGCGATGAGCGGTTCGACGGCCGCACGGAACTCCTCGATCTGCATCACGCTGGCCATCAGCCCACAGCGCAGGCGGTCGAAGATGGGCTGAAACAGCCGGTCAGCTTCCGGGCTACTGCTCATCGGAGCCCCCGCTCTGCCCCCGGTCGGCGAGCCGCTGCTGGGCGGCCGACACCAGAGCTAGGGCCTTACTCAGGCCGTGAGCCACGGCTGTTTCGGAGTACTCGTCCGCGAGCGCCGTCATCTGCTCCTGCAGCCTGGCCAGGACCGTGGCCGCGTCGTCAGCTGGGACGGGAGGCTGGGCGGCGCAGGCCGGACACGGATAGACGTGGTGCAGATCCGACTCAGGCTCGTGCGCGGTGAACAGCGGCTTGCCCCGCCGCGCTGTCCAGATCTCGTGCAGCGCGACGCCGCCGAGTCCGAGACAGAGCCAGCACGGCTCCCCGCTCTCGGCCTTCCCCTCGGTTACACCCGAGGAAGGGGTGGCGGGACGATCTACGCCCTCCCATTGACACGCGGAGGGCATGCACAGGTTGTCGTCGCCGTAGGTGTTCCCGCAGCCGGGGCACATGTTGTCGTTCTTGCCGAGAACGTTCTCGCTCATAGGTCGTACCTCACATCGTGGCCGCACCCAGTTCGGGCGCAGCAGGTGACGTAGGAGTCGTTCGGCAGTAGGAGCCACGGTGTCCAGACGTGGTTGCCCATCGCGCACTGCTGCTGGGCGGCCAGGCGGGTCGTCATCTCGATGACTCCCGGCTCCGGCTCAGGGGTGTCGGGAACCCACCTGACAGCCTCGAGCACCTCGTGGACGACGAAGTTGTAGAACTCGCTCGAGGCGCTGGGGGCGACGTCACCCTTGCCGTTCAGGGCGCGGTTCACGGCGTCGAACGCCCTCCGCAGCTGGTTGCGGGACACATCCTTCAGCGCGTGGTCTCTACGGGCACGGGACAGCTGGAGGTATTCCTCCTGGAGTTGCCTGTGCTCCGCCCGGAGTGCGTCCAGGTCAGCGACTGGACCGCTCACGCCGCCGCCTCCGTGTTAGGTTCCCGCACCCGACGTACCGCCCTGCACCGCATGTGACCGTCGGCGTCCACATAGGTGGTGTCGGAGTTGTACGGGGTCAGGACGTGCCGTTCGGGTCGGCAGCGGCACAGCTTCTCCCCCGGCAGCAACGTGCGCTGCTCAGCGGGAAGCAGCCGTTCGGCCTGCCGGCGACGGTCGATCCCCACCCGGCACAGGCGTTGACCGCGCGGATCCACATACGTCGACTCGGAGGTCTCCGCCGTCAACACGTGTTTGCGGCCCGGGCAACGGCACAGCACCGGGGCGTTGGGGTCCTTCACCTTCTTCGGACCCCGCTTACGGCGCTGATCACACCCACGGCACCGCAGACGGCCGGTGGTTTCGTTGCGGCGGATGTTCTCCGGGATCCACGGGTGATCCCCCGCGGCGCACTTCCCGTTGTCACCGTGCCGACGTGACGCCCCCGCAACAGCCCCTGGTTCGCCCTCTGCCGCATCCTCGGTGTCCGGTGCGGGTGTGGAGACCATGTCGGTGCGTAGACGCCCGTAGGAGTCCCTGGGGACACTCAAACCCGACCCGACCGGTTCAGCCAGGCCCATCATTTCCAGCGACTCCCGCAGCTCATCCTTCGGGATATTTCGCCGCTCCATCATGTTCACAAGACGGATACGCACCAACCGGGCCTGCTCCGCATCACAACCGACTGGGGTGAGGCGAGAACCACCGCCGAAATCCATCAGGCCACCTCTGATTCGTTCGCTCGGGCCGCGCGCATTCGGCGCAGCGGGGGATCAGCTAAATACGACAGGCCGTCCTCGAGGTCGCCGACGAACCTTCCGAGGAGCAGGAAATTGTGCGGGGCGCACAAGATCCCCCTCGGCTCCCCCGTGACGTGGTCGTGATCCACCGCCAACTTCCGGGCCCTCCCATTCGCCGTACACGACGGGATCGCGCACGTCCCACCCTGAAACGCCAACAACTCCTCGTACTCCCCCGGGTCCAACCCGTAGGTCTTCACCACCCGGGAGTCATGACGGGCCTGCTTCTGCGCCTTCACATGGGCCCGCCAATGGGTGTTGCAGCGACGCGAACGAGGACCACCATGGACAGCTGGGCGGGGCTTCTGCGGGCGGTCATCCACCGGGAGAGCAGCACAATCGACGCAGGCGTGTTGTGAACTCACGGGATCGCATCCTCGATGTCGAATAACGGATCGACCTCAGGTAGCTCCATGACCTGCGCGGTGTGAGTCACCGCCTGCTCCAGCGCCGCGCGTTCCTTGCGGGCGGACTGGATGGCCCGGAACTGAAGCCAGGCCTCCGACTTAGGCTGCGCCTGGCCGAGCCCCTTGCACCACCAGTCGTTCCGCAGGATGCATTTCGCTAGGCGCCGCCATGACGGAACCCACTGCTTGGCCTCCAACACCATCGGAGCCTCATCGGGGATCTCCGCGTAACCCCGCCCGATCCAGCCCTTCAGGAACGACTGAAACCGGCGGATGTAGTGCTCGCGGGTCTTCTTCGGCAGCGACGCCAACAGCAGGTTGGTGTAGGACTTCCAGGTGTGACCGGCAGGTAGGTCAACGTGGCCGTAGCCGGCGACGTTGCCGCGTTCCTGCACGTACAGGGCGCCGGTGTTGGCGCCGTTGACCCGGGCCACCAGTTTGAACCAGGTGTCCGGCTCGAGCAGGTGGTACAGCCACAACCCCTGCCGTTGGTCGTCGCCGTAGGGCTGGCACAGGCGTTGCTTAGACAACGGGACGCCGGCTTTGTGCATGAGGTCGTAGATGATGTTGTGCGGGTAGTCCGGGAAGCGGGCGTGGAACCGCCAAATGTCCTCGGTCTGCCAGTCGTAAATCGGGTACACGTTGTACAGCTCGCGGCCGATCCCGGTGGTGAACCGGCGTCCCTTCCACATGGGTTTGCGGTCCCACTTCACGATCGTCCCCAACCGGTGCAGGGACTCATCCGCCCGAATGCCGATCATGGCGGCGGTGCGTTGGCCTTCGGAGTACCGGTAGCCCCACTCGACCATGAACTCCTCGAACTCCATCCGAGGGATGAACCAGTCATAGCCGGGATGGGCATCGGCGGGGAGTTCGCGCACCCACTTATCCCGCTGGTCGGGGTCCCAGCAGGTCCACTGCGGTTCGAAGTTCGTGACCGCGTTCCGCAGGTTCAGCGGCAGGCACACCCAGTGCAGGTCGATGTGCTCCCGGTACATGTCCACACAGGTCTGGATGTGGTCGATGGTGGCCCGGTACTGGGCTTCCATGTCGATGATCAGCACCCCGACCTGGCGGCCGCGCCGGATCGCCTCCTCCATGGCCAGGTGCAGCATGACCGTGGAGTCCTTGCCGCCGGAGAAGCTGATGTACACCTTCTCGAACTCGTCGAACGTCCAGGCGATCCGCTCCCGGGCCGCCTGAAGGACCGTCTTGTTCGGGTTGTACTTCTTCCGCAAGTCAGTCATCAGTACAACTCCGGCTGGGTCTTACGCTCCGCGTCCTTCAACGTCGCCAACGTCGGACGGCCCACCGATGCCAGCCACTTGTTCAGGTGCTCGAACGCGGCCTGGTTCGCCCGCTCCTGCTCCTCCTTGCTCATGAGGGAGAAGCCGTTGCAGAACGCCGCCGGCACACCGGAGTCCCAACACATCGCCGCCTGCCCCAACCAGGCGATCCTGTTCATGCGCTCGTTGGACAGGTTGTGCTCGGTGGAGTTCGGCCAGTCCTTGAACACCCCGTCCATGGCGATCTGGAATCGGGGGATGTCACGGAGGAAGTCCGCGTACATGGCCTTCATCCGATCCGCCGTCAACGTCCGGTTCGGTGGAGTTGAGTCGAAGAACCCGGCGGCGAACGCCTCCCACTTGTCCCAGGTGTGATAGATGCGCCCCGACTGACCGTCCGGCACCTCCACCTGCGGGATCTCCGCCTCCATGCCCTCGAAATCGTCGTCAGGGTCGGCGACGTCCCAAGACGCGGAGAACTCATCGTCGGAGAACAGTTCCGCGATGCCGGACATCTGGCACAGCCGCAACACCTCGTCGGCTTCCATGCCGAGTTCCCGGGCGATCCGCTCATCCGGCCAGTTGCGGGACTTCAGCTCCACCACAATGTCGGACATGGCGTCCACCCGGTGCTTACCCCGGGCCCGGTTGTGGCGGATCGTGGAAGCGATGCGGTCGTTGCGTCCCTGCTGCTCAGATCGGATACGGACCGCTGGGAGGTAGCCGTGGACCCGCTGGGCCACGTCGGGCATTTCCGTGCCGACCCGGTGGCGGTGGAAGCCGTCGATGACCACTCGACCGTCGTCGTCGGGCATGGTCACGATCGGTTGGGTGTAGCCGTCGTTCATGATGGAGATCCGGAGCAACTCCAGCTCAGGAGGGGCTACGACGTTCGGGTTGTAATCGTTCGCCCTGATGTCGCCGTTCGGGATCCACTCGACCAAATCCACGGGCTCCGTCTGAAACGGAGAGTGCTCAGCCAACACCGCGCGGAGCTCGTTGAGCAGCTGCACCCGCTGCGGCATTTCCAACCCGCGAAACCAGAGCTTGGCCAGTGCGCGCAGATCCGCAACCGCCCGACTGGGGATGGTGGGAGGCGGAGCTGAGTCAGTTGCGGCCACTAGCTTGAGCTGTTCGGGGGTCACCGGTGCCACCCCGCCGGCATCCTCGGAACCGCGTACTTCAGCAACCGCCGTGCGGCTTCCGACCAGCTCAGGCCGTCCCGGTCCGCTACCAGCCCGATCTCCTCCGCGATCACATCCTCCAACCGGAGGGAGTGGGTCGTGCGTGGAGGCTCCTTCTTCGTGTTCGTCATGCTCACATCGTATTGCATCGTCATGCGTTGTAGCGGGCCAGGGAAGCGCCATCAGGTCGCCGGTCACGCCGCACCGTCTTTCTGTTCGTCGTCCTGGACAGCGGTCGGATGGGCGGCCTTCACATGCCGCTGACCAGCCACAAGCGCCGCGATCTTCGACTCATGCACCGCCTTCCACCCACACCCGCAGCGAGCCACATGGCCGTAGAAAGTGGCAGCCGTCATCACCTGGTTAATCTCGCTCGGTCCGGGGCTCACGCCTCCTCCCCCTGGGAGGCGAACCTTCAACGCCCTAGCCCTCGTCGGGTCGGTCATGCCGCTCCCTCACCGGTCGAAGTGCGCTCCTCTAGATTCGCAAGCTCGCCCTGCCCTGGGATGGTGCGCAACGCCGTGAACGCGGTGACGGCCTTGGCCATCTCCAACACCACGTGCTCGGGTGTATCGCAGGCTTCCTTCCCGGTGAATCGGGCGATCCGCCAGCCCTCAAGCTCGAGTGCCCTGTGCCGTTTGCGGTCGTTCTCGAACGTCTTCTTGTCCGAGTGGTAGGCGTAGCCGTCGATCTCGAACGCGATCCGCTTGTCCGGCAGGGCGAAGTCCAGGCGGTACTTGAACAGGTCGTGCTGGGCGACCAGGCCTTCCAGCTCCGGCAGGTTCATCTGGGTGTGCGCTTCCCAGACGCGAAGCTCAGCCTCGGAGTCGAGCCGCACGGGAACCGGCGGGTCGATCTCCTGGGACTCCACCAGCGTCACGCCCTTGTGCTGGGTGAAGACGATGGCGAACTTTCCGCCGCACATCTCGCACCACCCGTGGAGCGCGATCCGATGCCGGTGGCCGGTGCATACCCGATTCCCTATCGGGACCACTTCGGATCCGATCTGGCCGGCCTTGGTGACCGAGATGTGGGTGATCTCGCCGTCCTCCCGAATGCGAGCAGCTACCCGTGCCTCGTCGACGTGGACGTACACGTCGCCGCAGAGCGGGCAGCAAAGCTGTTCGGCCCTGTCCGTGTAGACGCTCATGCGCGCTCCTTGAAGTCTTCGTCGACCAGCCACGGCCAGTCGTTGGGGTCCTCGCTCCACTTCAGGGCCCGTGGCCAGTGGCGTTCGTCGCGGTTGCCACGCCACGGCTGCACCACGACGTTCTTGCAGGGGTAGTCGTCGGTGGCCGGCCGGATCCCCATGCCCATCTCGGGCCACCGCATCAGCAGGCTCGACCCGAACGGGCGGAGCGTGCGGACACCGTTGGAGGCGTGTGGGGCGTGGTGCTCAACGATCAGTGCGCAATCGGCGTGCACCCGGGCGGCATCCAGCGCGGCAACGACTCGGCGGGCGCCCTTCTCCTCTTCGGAGTCGGCGGCGTGGAGGCGGTAGAACGGCCCACACACCAGAAGGTCCGGTTTGTGCGCCACCACCCGCTCCATCAGCCAGGCGGTGTCGTCCGGGCGGGACAGGTCGATCCCCGTGGGCCGGTGGATGACGAACATCCCCCCATCCGGCACCCGGTGGTTCTTCAGCCGGGCCACCCGCTCCAGTCCGCGGAAGTGCTTGCGGCCCTGCCGTTCGGAGTTCTCGCAGTCGATGTACAGCACCTTCTGGCGTGGGATCGACTCCGACCGGAACGGGTGGATACCGGCGGCCGCCGCGACGGCGATCTGCCGGACCGTGAGCGACTTACCCAGTCCCTCGGTTCCGGTCCAGATCAGGCGATCCCCACGCTCGAGCAGCCCAGGTACGACCCAGGTGGTGGGCGGGTCCACTTCGGACAGGAACTCGTGGAGGTCCGGGGCGAGGAACACCACCGGGGCGACCTCGGTCGTCCACGTGACCAGCAGGTCGTCGAGCGTGCCGCCGGCCGCCAGGTGGTCGGAGATGTCCTTGCCGCCCGTTGGTTCGACGATCGTCACCGAACCGGCGACCTCAGCGAGGGAGTCCGCTATCGCGCGGGCGTGGGCCTGGCCGGGCCTGTCGCAGTCGGCGACGATCCGGACGTGGGCGTCCACGAAATGGTCGGTGTACTCGTCGAGCCACTTTCCCGGCCCGGCGCCGCCGGAGTTGCAGGTGGCGGTGATCCCGTGGCGGGCGAGGGTTTCGACGTCCTTCTCACCTTCGACGACCCACACCGTCTGCCCTGCTTCGAGCGCGGCGATGAGCTCAGGGAGCCGGTAGAGCACCTTTCGGGTGTCGCCGAGTTTCCAACGCCAGCCAGACTTGGCGATCGGGTCCGGTACCCGCTGGCGGAAAGTCTTCGATCCGCCGGGCTGCGGGACGCGCAGCACCTGGAACAGGAGCTTCCCGCTCTCGTCGCGGTAGTCGTAGACGTGGCTTGCCGGGCCGGCCGGGGTCCACTCCTCGTCGTTCTCCCGTCGCTCCTCCGGAGGTAGCGAGATGTCGGCCCACGTGAGTTCCAGGGCGGCGAGGATGTCCTCGGTCTGACATCCGGCGTGGCAGTTCAGGACGACCGGCTGCGTGGTCCCCGGGGTGATCGACAGGCTCGGGTTGTGATCCTCATGGGCCGGGCAGCGGGACTGGAATCCGCCGGCGACGCTGCGGACGCCCACCAGTCGTGGGAGCAGCGTGTCGTGCAGGACATCTGCGACCGTCATGACGAGTACCTCGTCACGTCGGCCCACGGAGACCGGTTCGGGTTGATCGCGTCGTTGTTGGCCTTCGCGCGGTCGGCGTTCGCGCGCCACTCCTCCCGGGCCCGTAGGGCGAGCTTGTCGTACTTCTCCCGGAACGTGGGGATCGAGTGGATGTTGGCCATCCAGAACGCGTCCTGCTGACACCAGTCGATCAGGTTCAGCGCCTTCGAGAGCTCGCGCTTGTCCCGGTCGAGCATCAGCCGCGCCTGCCGCCGCCATTCCTTCGTGATGGTCGGAGCCTTGACACCGTTCTGGATCATCCACTCGCGCAACCGGTCGCAGAGCGCGTCCACGTCGTCCCGCCGAGCTTCATCGTCCGAGCATTCGTCCGGCTTCGGCGCAGCCGAATCGGACCGAGAAGAATCAACTGCAGAAGCTGAAGAACTCCCCCTAACCTTCCCCCGTTCCTTACCCGGGGGTTCGGCGAAGTCTTCCGCGAAGGGTTCATTGGAAGGGTTTCCGGAAGGGTTCGGCGAACCCTCTTCGGGCTGGTTATTTAGGACCCTTGGAGGTGGTTGAGGTGCGCCCTCCGGATCGAGTTCATCCGCACATGCATGCGGGTCTGGGTAGACCATGACCCGGTTGGTTCCGACCGACTTCGCTGGCGGTGCCGGTGGGAGCTTGCGAAGCTCGACGGCGAGGGTCTTGCGAATGATCGGAGACCGAGCCAGGCGGGCATGAGCCAACGCCTGCTTCAGGACGTTCGGCTGGTCGGCGATACCGTCGTTGCGGATGAACGACCGCACCAGAACCTCACGGCGCCGCTCGCCGACCACAACGAACCGGGCTTCGACCAGCTCATCCAGCGCGTCTTCCAGCTCACTGAGGCCTAGTCCCAGATCCTCCGCCCACTCTTCGTCGCACACTGGCATCACCCCGGCGGCATTCAGGTAGGCGTCCTGAAGCAGGAAGACGTACAGCAACTTCGCGTGCGGGGTCAGCGCCCGCATTTCCGGGTCACCACTCAGGGCGCCCACTTTTAGCCTTGCGTGTGCACGGGCCATCAGCTGGCTGCCGTTCCTGGTCGCTCATGCGTTGAGCGGGGAGCCCGCATGGTCGACCTCCTCTCGGTCACGTCGGGGGCACTGGGGTCAGAACGGGGCGTCTTGACTGGCCCACGGGTCGCCTGCGGGTGCGTGCTGCGTGGAGCGGTCGCTGCCGCGCTCGACCTTGTTGACCTTCGCGGTAGCGAATCGGAGCTCCGGGCCGATGGAATCGACCTGGAGTTCCATGTCAGTGCGCTTCTCCCCGCTCTTCGTCTCGTAGGAGCGCGTGGAGAGCCGGCCGGAAGCGATGACCCTCGTGCCCTTGGTGACGGACTCAGCGACGGACTCAGCGAGTTGGCGCCAGCAGGCCAGCCGGAACCACATGGTCTCGCCGTCTTTCCAGTCCTGACCGTCCTTCACGCGGGGAGTGACAGCGACGGTCAGGTTCGCCACGGCGACACCGCTGGGCAGGAACCGCAGCTCGGGCTCGCTCACGCAGTTGCCGACGATCGTGACAGTGGGCTCGTTCATGCGACGCCTTCTTCCTCGGGTACTTCGGTGATCGATCCATCGGTGTTCAAGAAGCAGTAGCCGTGACCACTGAGCCAGACCGGGACATCAGCTGGGTTGCGGGTGGAGGGCACCGCCCATCCCTGCTCGCGGGCGGCTTGGGGGTTCACGGTGATGTGGTGGTGGTGGGCACGGCACAGGTGCAGGAGGTTCTCGATGGCCCAGAGGCCTCCCTGGCTGCGGTTGCGGCGGTGGTGGGCGTCCGTGGCCAGGCAGCCGATTCCGATCTCGCAGCGGCCGCCTGAGCGGTGCGCGAGCAGCTTCCGCGCGGAGCGTTCCTCAGGGGTCACGGTCGGGCGCGTGGGCTTGATCGCCGTCTTGGGGATGAACGCGCCTCGCTTCAGGAAGCCGCCGGGCTTCAGGGGTGTCTTGGCCACCAGGCGGGTCTTCCGGGCCAGCCCGTTGCCGCGCTTCATGCCGCGTCCAGGTTCGACAGGTTCAGCTCAGACCGGATGGCCACACCCATGGAGCGGCCGACGTCGATGCGGATCTTCACGGTGTCGATCTGCCGGCGCAGACCGCGCACCAGGGCCTCGGCTGCTTCGGCGGCGATGCGTTGGGCGTGGGTGTCGACGATGGACTGGTGTTTGCGGATGTCCATCGGGCCCTCGGCCATCAGGAACGCCTTGGACAGGGCGAGGGTGTAGTCCTCCCGCTTGTTCACCGCCTCCCGTTCCTGGACGGCGAGGGCGTCGACCAGGCGGGACAGGTCCCGGGCCAACCCGGCGAGGTGGGTAGCGACGTCGTTGGCGGTGAGCATCTTCGTCACTTCGCCACCGCCTTGAGCTGTTCGGCGGGAATGGAGAACAGGCTCTCCCGGAACTTCTCGATCACAGCCGCGTTGGTGGTCTCCTTGAGCTCCACCCCTTGCTCGCCGGCGAACAGATCGGCGACGATGGTGAGGTCCCACCCGTTCTCTGAGCAGGACTGGCGCAGCTTCGCCTTCGCCACGTCGGCCTCACTGAGCGGCTTCTCCTGGGCGGCTCGCTGACGGTTGGCCTTGTCCATCTCCTCGCGGGATGGGCGGGCACCCTTCGGGGCGAACCCGAGTCGGGCCAGGGCTCGTCCTTCGGCGGAGGTTTCGCAGTTCTCCAGGGCGCTGGTCTGGTTCACTCCACGGCCGGTGACGATCTCCTCGGCGTGGCCGGTGGCGGCTGGTACGGAGTCGTCGGCGCTGCGGAAGATCTCGCAGCGGCAGATGTAGCGGGTGCCGTCCTGGAACAGGATGTCGGTGTGGATCCGGCCCTCGGGGTACTTCGCCCAGAACTGGGCGTTGCGTTCCTCTACGGGCTGGTAGTCGGCGAGGTTGAAGCCCATCACGCGCTCCGTTCCTGCTCGGGATGGATGCGGTCCTTGTCGTCGTCCCGCCAGGGCAGCGAGATCAGCGGAACCAGGACGGTTTCGGAGACGATGGGGATGGACTGGATGAGGACGAGGTTGCGTCCGTCGCCGCTCATGCCGCGCCTTCCTCGGCGATGAGTTCGGCGAGCTCGGAGTCCACGTCGTAGCCGGCGTACTCCGCCCCACGGGGGCAGCGGTTATACGACATGGCCAGGAAGGAACGGAGAACCTCGGCACTCATGGAGAACGTGGCCGTACCGGAGAGGCTTTCCAGATGCAGACCCACGCAGGTGGGGTTGGCGACGGGGAACACCTGGTAGTCCGACAGGCCGGCGGGGAAGGTCATTCCGTCGGCCAAGGCGTCGCGGGACAGGACCCAGGTGACGGGCATGGTGTCGCGGGCGATGAACTCCATGGTGACCGCGAGGGGGTAGTTGGGGTCCCAGCGGAGACCCACTCGGACCGGGGTGCGGTCGGGAGTGCCGGGGTCGAGAGTGAAGACGGCCCAGCAGAGGAGGGAGCCGTCGTTGAGGGTGTAGGTGGTCATCACGACGCCGGCCTCCCCTCAGCGGCCGGCAGCTCCAGCACTCCGGAGGCGATGAGGTCGGAGAGTTTGGCCTGAATGAGGGCCTTGCCTTCCGGGGACGGGCTCACCACATAGCTGGCGGAGCCTTCCTGGCCTTCGATGCCGGGGATGATCTCCCCTTCCGCGTCGAAGGCGAAGCCGTGTTCCTTGCACTGCTTGCGCAGGTACTCCAGGAACGCCGGCCGGATGGTGGGGACCAGTTCCACCTCGTCGGGGCGGTTCTTGCGGCACCACTTCAGCAGGGCATCGGCGTCTGTGGTGACGGCCACGACGGAGCGTTCGTTGCGGCGAACCTTCCCGACCCGAGTTCCGTCTCCGAGCTGGGCGGTGATGTGCTCACCGGGCTCCAGGCCGGGCTCCACAACGTCACGGACAGCCTTGGCCAGCCTCGTGGCCTCTTCGACGAAGACCTTGGCCACGATGGCGCGGCCGGCGAGCTGCCTATCGGTCTCGTTCACGAATCCTCCAGGTCGTCTGGCCACTCGATGCGGAAGATGAGGGAGTCCCAGTAGTGCTCGATGGACTTGACCCACTTGCTCAGCTCGTCCGGCCGGAGGTGCCGGATGTCGTACTCGAGGCAAACGCGGTCGCTGACCCGGTGGACGATGCGGACGATGCCGCTGGTTCGGACGCTCACGCCGCCCACCCCTTCAGTCCGCGACCTGACGTCCCCCAGGGGGCGAGGGCTTCGAGTTCGTCCCGGTAGTTCTGGCAGCCCTCAACAGCGCAGTGGGCGAGCGGGTGCTCCCCGGTGTCCGGGCAGAGGTCGTCGTCCGGTAGGGGTTCCCGGGGGATGGAGTAGACGGAGGAGGTCATGAGGCCGCCGCCGTGGTCGAGACAGGTCGTCCGGCGATGTCCACCTCGCGGACCACGAACGCACGGTTGGTCTTACATTTCGCCGTGCCGGAGTCGGTCAGAGGCCGGAGGTCGGACAGCTTGATCGTGCACTCCAGGAACCGGGTGGCCGCGTAGTCGTAGGACGACGCCTGAGCGGGGCTGGGCGAGAAGTGCAGGCCGTTGCCGCACTCGTTGGTGTCGCGCCAGTCATCACAAGTGACCTCGGTGCCGACCGTGTAGAGGGCGCCGTGGGCGGAGCGGTAGTCGTCCCGGACGGCCTTGAACACGGTGACGGTGTCTTCGTTAGGGAGTTGCGCCCCGTGGTAGTCGGCCCAGGTGGCGGGGGCTGACTGGTCGACAGCGGTGTGGTCGATGAGGACCCCGCCTTCGATACAGGCGCGGCCGGAGTGCAGGTGCACTGCGGTGTGCGATGAGGCCCTCACCGTGCTGGAGCCGTAGGCCCTCACCGTGCTGGAGTCGCAGGCCGTCACCGTGCTGGAGCCGCAGGCCGTCACCGTGCTGGAGTCGTAGGCCCTCACCGTGCTGGAGCCGCAGGCCGTCACCGTGCTGGAGCCGTAGGCCGTCACCGTGCTGGAGCCGTAGGCCGTCACCGTGCTGGAGTCGTAGGCCGTCACCGTGCTGGAGTCGTAGGCCGTCACCGTGCTGGAGCCGCAGGCCCTCACCGTGCTGGAGTCGTAGGCCGTCACCGTGCTGGAGTCGCAGGCCGTCACCTCGATCCATACCCCCTGCGGGGAACGGATCTCGATCCAACCGACCTTGTCGGCGATCGCCTTGTTCAGTTCAACCTGGTTCTTGACGATGCGCTCGCTCATGCCGCCACCTGCTCTCGGGTCGTAACGGGAAGGGGCTGGACGGTGACGGGGGTGAATCGGCCGAACTTCTCGGCGTAGTCCACGAGCTCGAGCACATGGTCGCGGCAGGCGCATTCGCGGCGGGCGGCGTGTCCCCGGGACTCGAACTCCACGACATACGCCACCGCCTGGTCACACCCGGGGAGACCCTCACAGCGGGTGGAGGCGAGGTGGGACAGCTCGTCGTCGTGCCGGAACTCGGCCGGCAGGTGCAGGGTCACGTCGTAGACGCGGCGGGCGTACAGGCCCAGATCCAACAGGTCCCGGATGACCCGATCCGCACACCAACGGCCGCACACGTCGGTGAAGAACACCGACCCGCCCTCCGTCTTGCGGTAGGTGACACGCCACTGGGCGGGAACGTCCTCGGCGTCGCACTCCCCGCAGGCTCCGACGGTGTAGGCGTCCAGGTCGACCAGGACGGTGACCCGGGAGTCACGGGCGACCGGAGGGAGGTCGTCGGTGAAGGGGGTGGCGTTCGACAGGTCGCGGGCCGGGGCAAGTTGTGGGAACATGGTGGTCACAGCGATTCTCTCCTGAGTTTCCGTTGTCACGAGAGCCCACTTCTGCTTGCCGGCGCGGTGGGCTTTCGTGCTGTCTGGGGTCGAGCTGTTACGTGTAACCCTAGACCCGAACGGGCGTTGTGCGCAACCCCTGTTCCGTGTAACGTCACTTGTGTTGTTACGTGTATCCACCCCATCTGACCAGGGCCTACGTTGTGGAGGTGTGATGGAGCTAGTTACAGTGCTTCCCGTGTCCGGGAGCCGTCGCGTGATCCCCCCGCGCTCGGCGCAGATTGAGGACGAGGTCTGGTTTCCCGCGCTGCGCATCGCATTCCTGCGCCGCGAGAAGATGTCGCAGGTCATCAGAGCGGCCGTGGTGCGATACGTCGGCAGGCACAAGGGGCTGCTGGATGCTGATCCCGAGTGGCCAGACGCGGCCATGGAGGAGTACCGCCGAAACGGCAGATGGTCAAGGCGCTGATCAGTGGCTGCTACTCGAGAGAGATCGGTCAAGGTCAGACTGCGCAACCAGTCGCATGTGCTGTACCGCATGTACGGCCCGGATCGTCGGCTGCTGTACATCGGGCTGACCACGAACCTTGAGGACCGCCTGGCCGACCACCGCAGCATGAAGCGGTGGTGGCGGGAGGTTGCGACGATCGAGCTGGAGCACTTCTCCACCCGCCCTGAAGCGGTGGAGGCCGAGCGCCGGGCCATCATCGACGAGGTGCCCGAGTACAACGTGACGAACGGGTACGCGCCGGCCGTTTCGCTGCATCCGAAGCCGGCGCGGCGCCGGCGGCCCAGCTCGGTTGAGGCAGGCGAGTAGCTCACGCGGCCACCTGCCCGGCGATCAGATCCTGACCGGTTCGGTTCGCCCACCGACACCGCCAGCAGGCTTCCTCTCCGTTGCGGAGGTGCCGTTTGTACGCCGCTCGCGTACCGCAGGGCTTCAAGACTCGCGCGACTCCCGCTCGCCGCTTCCAGTCCTGCCACGCCAGTCGGTGAGCGTCCAGGCAGTCAAGGCACGGGTACTCGCTGGCGGCGAGGTGCAGCCGGTAACCATGATCACGGCCGCACTGCTTCCGGGTAGTCGGGGGCAGCTTCCGCATCACGCCACCCGGCCTTCCCGGATGCGGCGACGCTGCTGCTCCCCCAACCCGCCACGCACACCCCACAGGTCACCGGTCGAGTCCGCGTCTTCGAGGCATTCGTCCCGGACCGGGCACCGGCGACAGATACGCACAGCGGGGAGCGCGGACTCACCCTTCTCCGGGAAGAAAATGGCGGGATCAACCTCACGGCAGGCCGCGTACTCCACCCACGGCCGGTCGCAGTCGAGCCCGAGTAGGCGTTGCAGTTGGCCGGGTGTGGCTTTCGGCCACCAGGTGCGGACAGCCATCACGCCACCATCCGCAGCAGCAGGTCGGAGAACGGGTGCGACAACGGGGCCTCACCGGCCGGCCGGGTCGCCAACTCGGTGTTGGCCTGGACCAACGCCCGGTACACCCGTTCCAATTCGGCCCGCAGGTGGTCGTTTTCCGCTCTCAGCCCGGTTACGTCGGATCGGCCGGGGATGAGGATCCCGGTTTCGAATCCGCGTCGTACCGCGTGCGCGGCTGTTCTTGCCCCCATCCGGTCGTAGGCCCGTTTCAGGTGGGACACCACTGACGGCAGGGTGAGCTCTAGTTCTTGGGCGGCGTGTTGGTAGGTGGCGCCGTGGGAGATGAGGTCCAGGATTTGTTCTTGGCGGTCGTGGGACCGGGCGAGACGGGCGGAACGCTTGTCGGTCACTTCGCTTCCCCCAGGATTCGACGGGCCTCAGCCCACAGCGGGGTCATGTCGCCGGCGTGGTCGTCCTCGATGGCGTCCACTAGCTGCTTCAGCACCTCGCGGGTCGACTCGTCCCTCCGCTGTTCGTCCGGCTGGTCGTCGGTGGTGACAGTCACCAACAGTGCGAGGACGCCGTACGCCAACAGGGCAAGAAACAACGGTTCGTTCAGCACGGCCACTCCCTGTCCTCCACCCACCCGGTCTCCCACCCTTTGATGAGGGAGGCGAAACCGATGCAGTCGACGGCCAGGACGGCGACACAGACGAGGACCACGGCGATCACGCGGCCACCGCCTCGGTTGAAACCAGACGGGGCAGGAGAAGCCGTAGGGCGGCCTCCGCCTGTTGCGGGATGACGCCGTTACCCAGAAGCTTCAGCTGCTGGTTACGGGTCAGTCCGGGGACGTCGCACACCCAGCCTTCGGGGAGGCCCATGAGCCATTCCACGAACGGTGCGGCCAACTGCCGGCCACCACGCAGGCCTAGAACAGTCGGGGCGGGTGCGGGCCGTCCGAGGAGGGCTTCCCATCGTCGGATGGCGGGTTCGTATCCGGCCCAGTCCAGAACACGTCCGTCAACGTCTGGCCGGCGTGGTGGGCACTGTCCGGGTTCGACCGGCCCGAGGTGGCGTTCCTGGTCCCCCGCGAGTCCGCGACCGTCGGCGTCGGCAGGAGCATCACGGCGTTCGGTAGCTGGTTGTTCCTGCACGGGTCGTCGCTGACCGATCCGTCGGACAGCACCCGGTTCTTCCTCGCCGACGGGCCTTTGTGATCCCTGCTCGTCGGGGTGGGAAGCAACGCGATCGCGTCGTCCAGATTCCGTTTGCCTTGGATGAACATCCGCCGGAACGCCGTCTTCGTCGACATCGACCTGCTCGCTGAGTCTACGTCCCTGGCCTGAGGCGTCGGCAGCAGTGATGAAGATCCGCTCCCGGCGGTGGGGGGCTCCAACGGCGGAAGCTCGTAGGCTTCCCCAGCACGCGTCATACCCGATTTGGGCCAGGTCGCCGACGGCTCGGGCAAGCTCCCCAGCGCCAGCGATAGCGCTGACGTTCTCCAGGACGACGAGTCGTGGTCGTAGCGTGCGAATGGCTCCGGCAACTGCCGGCCAGATGGCCCGCTCATCCTCTGCGCCCTTCCTCTTCCCTGCCTGCGACCAGGGCTGGCAGGGCCAGCCGGCGGTGATGACTTCGACCGGTTCGGCCCGTGCCCAGTCCATGGCGATCAGGTCGTGGTGGTTCGGGATGCCAGGGTGGTTGTGGGCGAGCAGTGTTGAGGCTCCAGCGTCGATGTCGCACACCCACGCCAACTCGCCACCCAGCACGGCCTGCACGGCCATATCAAGGCCGCCGTTCAATAGCCTGAGCACAGGGAACCGATTCGGAGCTGCTCAGACATAGGACATCACCCCCCGTGGTGGCGAGGTGCGCTCGCCGGTCAGCCTGCGACGTGCGGCGTCGTAGGTGCGATGGCACGGGACGCACATACGCTCGTAATCAGCGACGTTGTCGTATCGCCCGGTCAGATTGGCCCACTCATAGCGGACATCGGGGGCGCCAGTCCCGCACTGCTCGCAACGGGACGGTTTGCCCCGAGCGGCGGCGACGCGCAAGTGCAGAGCGGTGTAGCTGGCACCTGACCCGCGCCAGCTGCCGTTACGCTCGCCGGTCTGGTCGCGCGGTACCGCTGGCCTTCGTTCAGCGATGAACCGCTCAACCAGCGCTTGCGCCTTATACCCGGACCCGATCACGGTGTCGATCTCGCGGATGGTTGCGCCGTCGGCGTACATCTGCCGAACAGCCTCAACAAGATCCGGCGGATAGTCCCGTTTCGGTCGACCAGGCGAGGGGCGTTCGCGTTCCCGCAAGCGCGCTCGACACACGGGCGAGCAGGAGCGGGCGGTGAGGGACTTTGTCGTCCACCGAGATCCGCAGTAATCGCAGGTCTTCTCCCGCAGCGAGGATGGCATCAGAGTCCGCCGTAACCGGTGCAGAGACTCCCGATCTTCACCGGAAACACGCCCCCGTCATCACTGCCGGCCCGTACACGGGCACATCAGCGGACACGAACGCCACCTGACCGAGCTCAGTCGGGTCCGGGGGTGCGACGGTGACCCCGAGAGAGCACACGACGGCGAGGAGGATGACGAACCCGGCGAGGGCGAGGCGGGTTTTCACGCACGGCCAGGCGTCTTCGACGTGGTCGATGACCCGCTGGTGGCGGTGAGGGCGTGGTTTGCGGTGCTTCCCGACGTAGGACATCAGGCGGCCCTCCGCTCGGCCTGAACCTCAGCCAGCGCCTGGCCGCGAGCCTGAGACAGGCCGTCAGGCACAGGCCGAGCCGGCCTGCCGCCGACGAGGCATGTGTCGCACAGCTCGAGGTTGGCGAACGCCTGACGGCCGCAGCGGTCGCATGGTCCGGGAACGGATAGGCAGCGGAAGATCATGACGCCACCGCCAGCTGCTCGATCCTGTTCAGCCCGAGCTGGGCGAGATGGGCACGGATCTCGTTGCGGGTCTTCTCGAACCGGGGGTCACCCGCCGGGTTCGGCAGAGACTCGACCAGGCGCAGACACCGCTGGATGCCGGCGAACAACGGGTCATCCCCCGAGGCGGGGGTTCGGGCCCAGTCGGTGGGCAGGTGCAGCCCTAGGCGGTACACCCCCCACTCGAGGAGTTCCCGCAGCTCCGTCTGTGCGCACGCCGCACCGCAGATGTTCTCGAAGTGCACCGGGTGGTCCGGGGAGAACTGGTAGGAGATCTGCCACCGCCCCATCGGGGCGACGTCCTCCCCCGCCCCCAGGATGTGGACGGAGCACTGGTCGAGTTCGACGTCGGCGTTGGCCTGGACGTCCACCTCAGGTAGGGAAGCGGCCGGGGGGAGTTCGTCGGCGCGACCTAACGCGGCCACCTGCTGCGCGGTCATAACGTGCAGCTCCCGTCGCAGGGCCAGGGCCGGGGCCGCAGGCAGATCGGGCAGATGTTCGAGGCCACTACATGCACCAGAAGGCGGAGGAAGAAGGTGCTCACGAGGTCACCGCCTGGCCCTTAGCCCACCGTTCACAGGTGCGGCAGGTAGGCAGGTCCATCAGCCACGGGCGTTCCCACAGGTTCTCGTGGTCCCTGGGTCCCGCGTGAACGTGCTTGGCCCAGATGCGGAACTCCTTGGGCGTTTCCGTGCCCACCGCAACGAGGTGCTGACGGCGGTTACCGGTCGCCTCGGCCCACCGGTAACCCTCCGGGACCGCGACCTTGTTCAGGCCGAACCGGGGCGAGCAGGAACACCTGTTGCCCAGCCGGTCGAGGACCAGATCGCGGGGGGCGAGACGAAGATTGAAACCCGCTGCCTCATCACGGCGGCGCTGCTCAGCGTTCGGGGTGATGCGACGGTGCGCGGCTTCCGCGTCGACTGTCTCGGCAATCATGATCCCGCAGGTGCACCCGCACGGGGCCACGTGCTCCCAGGCCAGGTTGTCCAGCGACATCGGCTCGTCGGCCTCGGCGACCTTCACGAAGATGTGCGAGACGTCGGCGAATCCAGCTCGCGCGCTCACGCCACCGCCACCCCTCGTACGGTCCGCTTCCGGGCCGGCCGCAGAGCTTCCGTCGTCAACGTCTCCGTCGGAGAGGCGAGGACAGCCCCCTTCACCCCTTGGGCTTCGTGGCGGATGTCATCGCCGTGCCCTTTGGGGAGGGTGCAGATGTACTGGCCCGCCACCTCAGCGGCCCACCGGTGACCGCACCCAGTGGAGCGGGGACCGGGCCACGGTGTCGGGGACCAGGACACGTTCATGGCGTCGACTTCGGCCTTCGCCCAGTCGTCCTGCTCCTGGGACACCAGACCAGCGGGGCGGCCGTTCTCGTCCCACTGCAGGACGGGGGCCGTCCAGGGGACTACCGAGCCCACCTTCAGGTAGCCGGTGGATGGGAGGGTAGGGCTGTTCAGAGCGTGAGAAGGCACTGGGGTTGCCTCGCTATCGCGTTGGTCTGGCCGTGCTGGGGTCACGGCCTGTAAGGTGTTGCTCATCGACTCGTTCCTCTGGCTGGGGTGCGATCGGTTGAGGTTCTGAGGCTTCATCCGTTGCAGCGGATGGGGCCTCGTCTCGTTTACGGAGGTCAGGCGGCCTCCTTGCGCCGTTTCACCGGCACCTGCTCCGCCGCCCACCGCTCCAGTAGCGGAGTCATGAGGTCGGCGATGAGCTGCTTCTGCTCCGAGGAGAACCGGAAACCCCGGGCGATCTCCTGGGCGGCGGCTTTCGCTTCCGGGGAGAGCCGGGACGAGGCGGTCACGCGGCCGCGCCGTTCGAGTCGTCGTTTTCGTCGGTGAAGTCGTCCAGGCTCACGGGACGCTCGAGTGCCTTACTGAGCTGCCTCCGTAGGCGGTGGGCCAGCACCGTGCTGGGCTCGTAACCCCACATCTCCATGTTGCGGAGATGGCCTTCGCTGCACTGGATCAACACTGCGAGTTGGGAGCGGGACAAGCCAGCTTCTTCCCGGAGTGCCTTCAGGTCACGGCCTCTGATCTTGCGTCCGTCCATGCGCAGTAATTTAGCATTTCCTGCGCTTTCTGCGCAACCGAACGTGTGGGATTTCTACCAGAACGACGCAGGGTTTGCGATGGTGGGGTGTACCGACCCGTGGACCTGGGGAGCATCCATGCAGGTGGGCCTAGTTAGTCCTGCGCATGTTCTGCGCTATCGTCGCGTCGTGCGCTGGACACCCGAGAGCATCCGCAAACGGCGAGACGCCCTTGGCATGACCCAAGAGCAACTCGCTGAGCGCGTAGGCGCGAGCCTGCGCACGGTATGGGGATGGGAAGACGGTGTAACCCCCCAGAGGAAGTGGACCGAGAAACTCAACGAAGTCCTCGGCCCACCGTCAGCGGACACGCCGCGCCAGGAGTCCCTGGCCGACAAGGGCGCCGCACAGTTGGTCGCGGAGATCGCCGAACGCCTGACCGAGCTGGCCAGCCGCGTACCCCCTGACCGGCTCGCCGGCACCTACGAGAGCCGTTCTGACGACGTCCCAGCGTTTGTAACCGAATCGTTAGAAAGTGCTCATGAGCAAGAGCGGCGGGAGGCGCTCGGTTGAGATTGCACTCAGGTGGCCTATACCCAACCGTCCCCTGTCGGTTCTTGGGGAGTTACTGAACTGTCGATTTAGATCGAACGAGCGTTCGAAGCATCCGGGTCACCCCTCGACGGACTATTGACACCGCATGAGGACGATGGTGCACCCTGCGGGTGACAAGATCCCCCTGGTTGCTCTAACGAAACGGTGCGAGTAGTAATACTCCGCTCAGTCTTACGGCGGACCGGGGCACCGCCACCTGAAGGGGGATCAGGAGCTGTGGCACAACCGATCGACTGGAACTACTCTTACCGCTCAGACCCTGCGGCGCAGTGGCTGTTCGACCGAGTGGAAACGAACTACGACCTCAAGATAGTGACCGATCCGCGCCAGACCAGCCCCGTCCGGGTGAGCCTGCCCCGGGGTGTCATCGCCCTCAAGCCGGACATGGAGTTCCCACGGCTGCACTGGTGGGTGTGCCGGGCGGTGGCGCTCACCGAACTCGGCCCGAATCTGATCCCCGACCTGATCCCCGTGCAGCGCACCGACAACGTGGTGCCCATCCTGCGACGACCGTGGTGACTGCCCCAGTCAGCGCGGGGTGATCCGCACCGTCTCCGGTCGGAACGTCCGTGTGCCCCGGCCCACCGGGAACAGCTCCACGGTGCACAAGGCGTCGATCAGAGCCCGCTGAACGTGGAAACCGGCCGCCTCGAACTTCTCCTCCCGTTCCTTCTCCGCAAGGTTGAGGAAGGGGCCGATGATGTCGAAGCGGCCGGAATCGGTCATGCGGAGCTCCACCGCATCCAATCTCGCCCGCACCCGGCTGGTCATCAACCGGAACTGCGCGGGGGTGACGACCGGGTCGTCGGTGAACTCCTCGGCGAGTTCCCGCAGCTGCCGGTGCAGGTCGTCCGCCTCGGCCCGCAGGGCGTCCAGGTCGGGTTTGTCCCGGTCGACGATGTACTCGAACGCGCCCGGCTCACCCAGGATGAGCAGCACGGTGTAGGTGACGTAGTCGTCCACCGGTTGGGCGAGGCGGTTGACGTGTTTCATGGACCGGCAGCGGTAGATGCGTTTCCCGTGGGAGGCGCCGCCGCCGTGGACGAGCAGCCCACACACCCCACACCTTCCGATCCCGGTCAACAGTTGGGTGGCGCCGGGGGTGCCGGTCCGGCGTTCGGGGCGGGACAGGATGTCCACCACATCCCGCCACACCCCTTCATCGACCAGCGCCTCCCACTCAGCGCGGACGTCCATGATCTCGCCCTTGTAACGACGTTTCCCACAGTTGCGGGGGTTCAACAACACCCGGCGGACGTTGTCGATCCGCCACACACTGTTCTGCCCGGTGCGCAACCCGGCGTTGTTCCAACGGCGGGCGATCTCAGCCAACGGCACACCCGACTGCGCCCACACGTAGCCGTCACGGATGGCGTCGGCTTCTTCGGGGACGATCTCGACACCGCGACTGTTGTAGCCGAAGGGTCGCCGGCCGCCCATGCGTCGGCCTTGCTCGGCGGCCTGGCGGTGTGCGCGGATCTGCCTCTCCGACTTCATGTCGATTTCGTGCTGCGCGACCTCGCCCAGCAACCCGATCAACAGTCTCCCAGATGGGGACGTCGGGTCCATGTCGGTGCCCTGGACGAGGGCGACGACCACGTTGTGGGCTTGGCAGGCCTCAACGAGCGCGAGACGGTCCCGGGGGTTGCGGGTGAGCCTGTCCAACGCCCAGGCGACGATGACGTCCACGCGGCGGTCCTGGACGGCTTTGAGCATGGCCTGGAACTGGGGGCGGGGTTTGCGTCCGGAGGCGGACACGTCGTTCTCGGTGTAGACCACCGTCTTGGTCCAGCCTCGTTGCTGGATGAGGCGTTCGCAGTCCTCGAGCTGCCGGGCCACGCCGAGGCCTTCGCCGACGCGGTCCTGCGAAATCCTCACGTATATGGCGGCTCTCACGTGCGCTAGACTAGCCCCCAGGCCAGCGGAAGCACGTGTTTCTAGCGTACGTTGCAGGTATAGATGGGGGCGGCCATGACCAGCACAAAGACGGTGCGAGTACCTAAGCCGGCCCCGCCGACTGAGCCGCCCCGTTCCGGCGCCTTCCGCTTCTGGCTGGGAACGGCCCCGAACCCCTTCCCCGAGTACACCCCGCTCGACGAGTGTGAACACTGCGGGGCGATGGTCCTCACCGCCACCTTGTCCCGACACCACGCCTGGCATCGACGTCAGGCCCACATCTGATGGTGTCAGGGTCACCGGTAGTGGGAGAGGAAGGTGGGGGGATGAGCGAACTGGTCGAGTGGTTGACCGCGATCCTGGACGAGCACGAGCGGGTGGCGCGGGCTGCGGACGAGAAGGCGTTGAGCCCCTGGCGCAACTCCAACGGACTCGTCAAGCACTCCGGACCACCCGAGGGTGGACATGGGCGCGACAATGGCCTCTGGGACGACGAGGGAACTTCGGGCATGAAGGTGGACCACCAGCTGTGCATGCTCGGTGAGATCGCCGAGCATGTGGCCCTGCACGATCCGGCGGCCGTCCTAGCTCTCATCCAGGCGCAGCGACAGATTTTGGCCGCCCACGCCCCGACCCGGTACACCAACGCCGACCTTGGGATCAAGGACGCACCCGTTTGTCTCACCTGCCATGCGGTGATGGACTCCCCCGAGGATTGGCCAGACGAAGCAGACTGGTCCTACCCCCTGGTCCAGCGCTCTTTCCCCTGTCCGACTGTTCGGGCCCTTGCTTCCGCCTACCGGCACGCACCGGGCTGGGATGAGGCGTGGGGGTCGACATGACCGACGCGAGGATCGAGTTCATCCGCCGCTGCTTGGACGCCGAAGAGCAGCACATCCGACAGGACGCGGCGAGGGCCCGGGAGATCCGGACCGCGTGGGGTTTGCCGCAACACGAGCCGACTGGGCTGCTGTCCACCGACTCCCGGATGCTCCCCATCGAGGCGCACAGGGAGATCGTGGACACCTGCGAGCACTACCTGCACGAGTACGAGTCGGGCATCGATCCCTGCGCTAACGGGGTTCTCGATGCGCTCGTGGCCGCGTACAGGGAGCACAGCTTCGACGGCCGACACCCCAGTTGGGGGCCGACGTGACCCGCCCTGGAACGTTCGCCTGGTTCGGCGCGAGCACCGTGTGGTTCGGAGCCGCAACCCTCTCGTTCTCTGGTCTGGACGGCCTAGCCCAGTCCTGCTACATCTCCCCCACACTCGCTCCGCTCATGCCCCTGGTGATCGACGTCGGGGTTGCTGTCGCCGCCTGGGTGTGGCGCAGAGGTGTCAACCCTGACGCGGCACGGTTAGCCGGCCGGATGACGTGGAGCCTGTTGGTGCTCACCGTTGTGGGTAACGGGTCGCATCTGGGCATGGAGGCCAGTCACGTCCTCCCGCCGTGGTGGGCGGCCGCGATCGTTGGAGCGGTGCCGCCTGCCGTCGCTGGAGCCGTCGCTCACCTGCTGGTGCTGCTCGGGCGAGGCGATGTGCAGCTGGATGTACAGGAGCCCGTTATTTGCGCGCAGGAGCCCGAGGTAATTGCACAGCGCAAACCGGCCCCTGCACCGTCTCGGCCGAAGCGGACCAGCGTAGCCGCACCCACCGACAGAACGGTTTCCGAGACCCGGGCCGCTGCTCTCCTCGCCTCCGGGGCAGGGAGACGGCGGATCAGCCGTGAGCTTGGGGTGTCGGAGCATCAGGCCCGGGTGTTGCTTGAGCAGCACGCGGCGGAGAAGACCCCGAACAATGGTCACCCGGTGTTAGAGGAGGCGAAATAGTGGGCTGCGACATCCACCTGATCGTCCAGGCCCGTCGTGACGGGAAGTGGGAAGACGTGGAACTCAACCTGGACGGGACCAACGAGTACAACGAATCGTTCTGGGAGTCTCAGTCCTACGCCACGTTCGCGGTCCTGGCAGCTGTGCGCAACTGGCCCGAGTCAGGTCTCACTCCCATCTCGACTCCACGCGGGCTGCCGGACGACTTCGAGTGCCAGGACGACCGCGTGCCCTCGCGCCGTCGTTTCAACCTGGGAGCCCTCGTCGGCGACGTGGAGCGCAACGGCAAGGACTTGGGCGAGCACTCCCACTCCTGGGTCACCCTCGCTGAACTGAAGGCTGTTCCGGAGGGCCAGCAGTGGGCGTTGCCTGAGGGCTGGATCCCGGAGCTGGAGAAGTACGGCGCACCCGATGACGTCCGGCTCGTGTTCGGCTTTGACTCGTGACAGCCCTCCTCATCGCCTTCGTGGTCTGGCTCTTCTGGCCGGAAAAGACGCGCTGGCATCCCTTCGAGGGCATCTACAACTTCAACCGTAAGACCGGGCAACTGAAGATCGCGGTCACGTTGCCGACCAAGAAGAACGCCAGGAAGAGGAAGAGATGAGCCGTTCGCACCCGCGCTGCTGGACGGGCGAAGCCTACGTCCACACCTGCCACGAGCCGTCTGGTCGAACCTGCCTGGACTGCGACCGGCCCGCTGGAACGCCGTGGGGGCCGTACTGGTGCCCGGATTGCGACGTGAAGCGACTCGACCGTTGCACCGCTGGGTTGATGGAGATCCAGGCGGCACTGGACGAGCAACGCGAACTGAGGCAGTCGTGACCCCCACCATCGCCTCCCTCTTGGCTGCTCTCCTGGTATGGGGAACACGGATCGAGGTTCGGGTCAGGCGGGAGCAGAGGCCGGCACCGGAGAGCGTGGAGGTGGAGGGCTGATGGGCGGCTGGATGACGTACGGCCGCTTGCGCTCCCGGAACAACTTGCAGCGGAAGCCCGACGACGACCCAGACCCCTACTGGCGAGATCAGAGTAAGCACTCCTACGCCTCCGGCAACCCAGTCCGCGCGCTGCTCGCAGGCGAGCTGAACAGGATGGAGCGCGACTACCTGGACCCGCAGTACCCGGAGCCCCCGTTCGCCGCCCGGTCGCCTGGCAGCGACCCGCTCACCGAGTGCGCCACCGCCACTGGAGTGGACCGTGAGGTCGTCCGTCGGGTGCTCCGTCATGTGTTCCGAGAGTCCCCATGACCGAGCCCGTCCCGGCTGTCCTTGTCTCCGACGAGGAGTTCGCCCGCCGCTTCAACGCCCGCCAGGCTGTGGCCGCCCGGGCGAACGTCGCCCGCTCCGACGTGGTGACTGTCGCCCGGGTCACCCGCCGTGTCGCCACCCACGACCGCACCCGGGCGGTATGCCGGGAGATCGCCTACATCCCAGGTGGGGTGGCAGCGGCGGCAAAGTGGTGGCGGGAGAACTGCACGGGGGCCGGATACCAGCGGGCGATCCGTGACGCCGAAGCGAAAGGCGACTACGAAGCCGTCATCCAGCTGCGGAAGTTGGCGGACGACGAGCGGCATCGCCGGTTCGAACGGATCATGACCTACATCCGGGCCCCGCAGGAGCTGCTGAAAGCCCTCGTCGTCATCGCCGTCGTCGCCGTCGGCGGCCTGCTGCTGCTGGGTGTGGCGGCTGCGTTGGCGTTCGGGGATCCCACCCTGGCCACCGGGCCCATCCGGGCCGTCATGTGGGCGGTCGCCACAGCGGTATGGCTGTGCACCGTCGGCGGCAGCCTGCTGGTGGGCGGGTTGTGTGGGCTGGTCGTGCTGTGCCTGTGGGCTGCTGGGAGGCGGGCGGGGAACGTCCCGGAGTTCCTGGCGCCAGCGGCGGAGCGGGAGGCCCGGCGGGAGGAAATCACGCCCGCCCTGGCGGTGATGGCGTTCCGGGACCTGGGGGTCGCCGAGCTCCGCAAACGGATCCTGGCGTTGCCGGACAACGGGGCGCCCATGATCTCTCAGATCCGCCCGGCCGGGTGCGGGGTGGAGTTCGACGCCACCCCACCCAGAGGTTCCACATCCACGGCGGTGATCCTGTCCCGCCACGACCGGCTGTCGGAGAACATCAACCGCCACCCGCACGAGGTGCACCTGTCGGTCCCGCAGAACCAGCCGGGGACGGTGCGGGTGTGGGCGGCGGACCCGGGGGCGTTGGACGAACCGATCGGGGCGTCTCCGCTGGTCTACGACGACGAGATCAAAGCGGACTACCGGCGAGGCGCGGCCCCGTGGGGTGTGACGCTGCGGAACGACCCGGCTGAGATCCGGCTGTATCAGATCCACGTGCTCATCACCGGCAAGTCGAACCAGGGCAAAACGGCGGCGCTGCGGTCGCTGGCTTTGTGGCTGTCCCTGGATAAGCGTCCTGAGCTGCGGATAGCTGACCTGAAGGGGATGAACCCCACCACGAAACGGTCGGATTGGGCGATGTTCGAGGGCATCGCCACCGAGTTCATCGCCGGCCCCACCGATGACCACGTCGCTGAGGCCACGGAGATGTTGGAGCGGGTGGTGGCGGAGATGAACCGTCGTATTCAACGGGGCGGGAACTGGGATCCGCTGATCGCCATCGTCGACGAAGCCCAGGTGGCGTACATGTGCCCTGCGAAAGGGCCGGACGGGCGACCCTACGGCGGGTCGAAGAACACCTCCCGGTTCCTGACCGCTGTGCGGCAGATCCAGAACCAGGGGCGGGCGGTTGATGTGCTGCTGTGGGAGGGGACCCAGGACCCCACGAACCAGAACCTCCCCATCCTGGCCCGCGAGGGCGCCCACCTGCGGATTTGCCTGGCGGTGGGGACGGAGGAGAAGTCCCGGATGGCGTTGGGTGACAACGCGGTGGAAGGCGGGGCCGCACCGCACCGTCTACGGCCTGGCCTGGACAAGGGGACTGTGGTGGTGGCGGGTGACGGTGCACCGTTGTCGGCCGGGCAGGCGTCGGTGACGATCCGAACCCACTTCATCGATGACAAGGACGCCACCGCCATCGCCAACCGGGCGAAGAAACTGCGCGGCCCGCTGGTCCCCCGCCCCCCGGAGCAGGAGCGGGACCTGCTTGAGGACGTGTTCGAGCTGATGGGCGACGCCGAGCAGGTGCCGGCCGCGACGATGGCCCGCCTGCTGCACCCGGTGGACCGCCGGTACGCCGTGATGGACGGGGTTCAGCTCAAGGCCCGACTGGACGATCTGGGGGCTCTGGTGACGAAGAACAAGGGTGTTCCGATGGTGTACCGGTCCCGCATCCAGGCGGCGATGGAATCCCGGGGGGAGGGCGCGTGACGATCGCGAAAAACCATCGGATCCAGGCCGATCCGAGGTTCGGAGCCCCCGCTCTCCCATGCCACCTGAGCAGCATAAGTGCAGGTCAGCGTGCTATACTCAGGTGGTGGACGGCGTGAAGCATTCGCAACCTCGCCCCCCGAGTCAAGCTCCCGTTGAGGATCCAAAAAACGGGGTCGACCAGGTCGTCTTGAGCACCGTTAACAAAACTTATGGCGGTCCGCTCGCCGAGGAACTGGACGATCTCACGCGCGCCGATCTCGATAGCGCGCCACCACAGAACACGCTGGACGCCTACAGGTACGCACACGAGTCGTTCGCCAAGTTCTGCCGTGAGATCGGCTCGCCCATCTGCCCGGCTCCGGAGTCCACGTTGACCCGCTATGTGTCCCGGATGAACCGGGACGGGTACGCGCCCGCCACCATTACCCAGCACGTCGGGGCGATCCGGGCGATGCACAACCAGCACGGCCACCCGGGCGAGCCGAACACCTACCGTGCGTCGCTACTGCTGCGGAAGTACCGGCGACAGCTGGCTCAGGGAGACGGGCAGCGGCAAGCCATCCCGATCGAGCCGGAGTCGCTCCGCCGCATGATCGCCACCCTGGACGTGACCACAGTGAAGGGGCAGCGGGACCGGCTGGCGTTGACGCTCGGGTTCTGCGGGATGCTCCGCCGCTCCGAGCTTGTCGGGCTGCGAGTACACGATGTGACCGTGACCGGCGACGGAGTGACTCTGCGGGTGCGGACCAGCAAGACGGACAAGGACTCGCAGGGGCGCGTGGTGCCGATCCCACCGCAGGGCGATCCTGACCCGAAGGCGCTCACGAGGGCGTGGTTGAACCTGGTCAATTCCGGCTTCCTGCTGCCACGTGTGTCCCGCTCGGACGAACTGATGGACGGGGCGTGGCGCGCGGCCGGTGTGTGCGACATGGTGGCCCGTTGCGCCCGGGATGCACACCTTCCGTCGCCGGATCGCTACACGGCCCACTCCCTGCGGGCCGGTGGCCTCACCGCATCGCTGCGCGCCGGCACCCCCGCTGGCGTGGCCGCACGGCACGGAGGCTGGTCACCGGAGTCCGCGATGGTGGGCCGGTACGCCCGTGTTGCCGATCAGTGGAAGCACAACGCCATGAGAGGCGTCCTATGAGCGAAGCGCGCCGGTTCTGGACCTACGGTAAGGACCAGTGGTCGGGCCCGCTGATCTCACGCAGCGGGGACGAGTACGGCAACTCCACCGTGGTCTTCCGCCTGCCGGGTGAGCGGGCGCTGATCGTGGCGTACAACTGGCCGCTGCGCCGTGAGCTGGAACCGTGCGAAGGCCGAGTCGAGTGGGGCGCGGTGAACGATGACCACGGCGCCCCGATGGACAACCCGTTGCCGCTCGCGGGCCCCGACTTGCGGGGCTTGCCTCCGGAGGAGTGGAAGCTGGTTCGGCGTGAGCTTTGGGCCAGCCCGTGGCAGGAGGTGCTGGAATGAGCGGCGACGGCTGGCCGTACATGTCTGACGCTGAGATCGAAGCCGTCCAGCGCAAGGTGAGCGAACCGGGTTACGTCCCACCTCCGTATCCGCCTCTTCACGGTCTCCTGCACCAGCTTCTGTCCTCAATCGACCGGAAGCCTGACATCCACCGCGTTCGGGTCGACAGCACGTGGTGGGACGTCCTGGGTTGGGAGTGCTCCTACCGGTATCAGGCGAAGTGTCGGTGCGGTTGGTACGGCGACGAGACCAAGTCGAAGGTGACAGCTGAGCGGCAGGCGGAGTGGCATGCGAGCTCGAAGCTTTAGCAGGTGGGGACGTTATGAGTGACGTGATTCGCTGGGAAGACCCACCGGAATGGCGAACCCTCCCGCTGTTTGATGAACTCCACGCCCAACCGTTGCGGTGGGCGGTGATCTGGGAGGAAGGCAGCGGGACGACCGATGAGCTGTGGGCACTCCAGAAGGCCTTGCTATCTACATCCCCGCGTGAAGTCCGACCTGGAGCAACGACACCAGGTCAGGCCCGACGGTGGCGACTCCTACTACCCCAAGGCGCTGCGCGCGGTGTACGTACCGTTCGGGGAATCGTGGCATGGTCCGACCTACCGGGGCCAGTCGGATGCCTGACTCCCCGCCGACGCTCACCCGCGTGTCCATCGACCTGAACGTGCGAGTCCGTGGGCGGCAGACTCTCGCTGGCCTGGAGGACGTCCACGGTCCGATCGAGGTGGGCCAACTGGTGGAGGTGTTCGAGGAGGAGTCCGGTGCCTACGGTCCGGGGTATGTGATGGACATCGACACGAAGAAGCGGCTGGTGTACCTGTCGGTGGACTGGGCTGGGATGCGACTACCGGAGGCTGACTGTGGTTGAGCTCGACATCATTGAGTCCGAAGCCGTTCCAGCTGACGGTAAGGACGGGCGGCCGGCGTCATTCATCCAGTGGAAGGGCACCGACCTGTGCGCTGATTTCTTCTGCCCGTGCGGGAGCGGTGGGCACATCGACGCCGGGTTCGCCTACTCGGTGCACTGCACAGAATGTGGTCGCCGCTGGCACCTGGCCCCCGTGCTGTTGGTGCGGGAGATGAAACCCGGTGAGTTCGACCCGGGTGAGGCGGTGATCGACCTCTACGACGATGACGCCGACGAGAGAATGGCGATGCCGGTATTCACCAGGAACTGGCCTGGCCACAAGTGCCCGGTATGCGGGGTGATGATCGCAGAGGTGAACACCACCCGGGACGGTGACGCCGCCCAAACGCTCCCCTGTGGTTGTCGTTGGGACCGCAGCCGTGAGGGGCAGTGGAAGCACCAGGGCGAGCACCGGCATGTCTGAGCCTAAGACCCAGCGGGTCCTCGTCCACGTCCGCTACCCCGACGATCCTCCACTGGAGATGGTGTACAGCGCTGACGGGACGGTGGAGCAGTTGGCCGGCCCTCCGGGTGTGGTGATGGAGGTCCCGGTGTCGGAACCTGGGCCGACCATGACGGTTCGGCTCGAGCACAGCCCGGAGGACGGGACGACATGGACGGAGCTGACGTGAGCGACGCCGAGTCCATCGCCCTGATCCGCTGGCTGGACGAACGGCCGCCCACCGAACGCGGGTGATGGAGCAACAGGGACCTTACGGAACTCGCCGGTGACCCGGCCGAGCAAGGTGCGGGTGACCGAGTACAGCAACATCGCTGGGGCGTCTCGCTCGGTATATGTGGCCTGATGGTCGGGTGCGGCGGTTCGACCGCAACCGTGGAGATCTGGGGTGGACCGAGGTGGATGATGCCTGATCTCGTCGGACGAGTACACCGACGTTTGCCCCTGAACGCAACAAAGGACCCCACCTCCCCGATCCCGTAGGACCGAAGAGGTGGGGCCAATGTGGGGTTCCGCCGCCCCAGGAGTCGCTCCGGGGGGAGCTGACGACGGAACCCCGATCCGTGGGGCGGTTAGTCAGATGTTGGTATGGCTCTACGGAAGGACAGCCGCGTAATACCGTTGCCCCGACGCGACGAGCGAGGCCGCGGTGAACGACGACGGCAGATCGGTCTGCCCAGTGAGCGTGCCGATGATGCGTGGGACTAGAGCCGTCTCGTTGATGACACCGGTGCCCACGGACAACCCCGGCAACGTGGGGGCTGTCGCCGCTGTGACCACCAAGATCGCCAACGCGTACCGCTGCCCGGCGACCTTCGCGTAACTGGACGACCACGACCGGGTGTAGGCGGTATTGGCCGCTGCGAAGATCGTGGTGTCGTTGGCGATCGACGCGACCAGAGTGCCGTTGTCGGAGCCGTCCACCGTGTACAGGCCGAAGCGGACCAGGGTGGGAGTCGCGCCCGCCGCTGTCCCGCCGGAGTACACGCGGACCTGGGTGGTGGTCTCCGTTTTTCGGGCGGTGAAGAAACTCAGCCGCAACGACTGGGACACCGTGGTCAGGGCGTTGCTTGCCGCCATGGTTACCGGGAACGTCGCTTCCCCGGTTGCCAGGGCGTCAGGGTCGCGCAGCAACGCCGGCGGCAGGTTGTCCCCGTCGGGGATCTCGGTGAGAGTCCCGCCGTTGTTGTAGACGGGCCTGCGGGAGGCCACCGCCTACGCCAGGACGATCGTGGTGGTCGGCTTGAAGTCGATGGCGGTGGTGGTGAGCCCTACCCCGATCTTCTGCACCGTCTTACCCGTGCCGGAGGGCGCGGTGGTGGTGAACCCGCCCGGGGTGGTGTCGGACAGGAACACCTCAGCCCCGGCGGTGACAGAGGTGACGGCGGTGTTGATCCCGGCCAGGTACACAGCCGCGGTGCCTCCGTTGGAGACGGAGGCCAACACGAACCCGTCGGCTTTCTTGCCGGAGGTGGACGCGTCGGCCTTGCGCACCTTCGCCCCGGTGGAGGTCCACACGTTGACGAAGTCCCCGGCGTTCAACGCTTCGGTGGCGACCAGGTTCTGGATCTCGATGTCGGTGCCGACCGGCATGAACGAGGGGTCCAGGCGCCCGGAGCCGTCCAGGCCGGGGATCTTACCGGCGTCCCCGGCGCCCGCCGACGACGCCAACGCGGCCTTCTCGGTGAGAGTTCCGGCGACCTGGGCGATGTACTTGTCCACTGAGGCTCCTATGTCAAGGCACGACGAATAGCCCTGAACCGGCGGCGGTCGGGGCGAAGTGGGGGGGGTGAGGTCAGGTGAGCCGGCCGACGTGCAGCGGCACCACATCGGAGAAGGTGTCGCGCTTTTGAGTGGCCGCGTGTGTCAGGTCGTGGGTGACGCCCGCTTTCGTTTCCCGGACCTGGGGGTCGAAGAAAGCGTGGTATTGCTGGAAGGCGCCCCCGGTGAAACTCAAACTATGTTGAGCATCAATGCATTCGTAGGCGGGCTGCTGGGACCAGTCGCCACCGGTGGGAAGGTTGAACCCGCCCTCGAGCTCGGTGCGGCCACCGCTGGTGGTCTTAATGATCGTCCCGTACTTCTCGATCTTCAGGCCGAAGCACCACAAATCGCCACCGGCATTCAAGATCCGCCGATTCGGTGTCACCCCGGCGCCGGTGTGGGTGATGAACCGGCCTCGGACCCAGACGTGGGAGATGTTCCCCGGTAGCGCCATCCAGTCCCTCCACTTTCCGACAGAACGAAGGGACTCGAGTCACATGAAGAACGGGAGGAAGGATCCCACGCCCAACGGGGGGATCGCCACCGTCCACCCGCCGGCGGTGTTCGCGGTCCCAGTGAACGCGCCCGGATCCTCAGAGCTGGCGTTGAGGGTGCGGCGAGCCAGGGCGAGAAGGTGGTCGCCGGCGTTGAACGACGCGTTAGCGAGGTTGGTGTAGTTCGTCGGGGCGGCGGTGATCGAGTTGGTGAAGTTCGAACCACCCGCGAACCACAGATAATCCCTGGCGGTCGTCATATTCAACGCCGGCGGGTTGATCGCCCCCGTGGTCCCGGCGTACCCGATCCCGGCGATAGACCCTGACCAGTTGTCGATGGAGGTGATGAAGCCTCCGGACCGGCCGCCACCAGCTACCGTGCACGTGTCGCTAGCCTGGGCAACCTTCGCCCACACCTTCACAAACGTGGTCGAGCCGACGTTGGTCGAGCCCACCAGGGTCCAGGCGCCGTTGACGCTCGATGCCCCGGTCGCCGAGGTGAGACAGCCGACGTTGGCGAGAAGCAGCTGCCCGGCGGTGAAGGCGGGCATCGTGAAAACGCCGGTGGTGGTGTCGGTGGTGGCGGCCTGGGCGTTGACGGTGGGGAACGCCATCGGTCAGAGGGTTTGGCTGGAAGCGAGCAGGATCCACACCCCGCCGGCGAGGGAGCTGTACCGCATCCCGATTAACCCGACCTTCCCGGAGGCGATAGCCAGGGTGGAGGACAGCCCGGTGGACAGGACGATGGACCCGTTGTAGGTGACCGTCCTGGCACCGCCGGACGCCAGGACTTCCACGAACAACATCTGCCCGTTGGTGCCGTTTGTGGGCACCGACATGGCCGGGTTGCCGGTGGCGGTGATCTGGTGATTGTCCCCGGTGGAGGCGTCGATCGCCAACGTGGTGGTGACCGACTGGGTCTGGGGGGTGCGCACCTCACGGACAGCGGTGACCAGCCCGGTGAACGTCGGGGACGCCAACGGTGCTTTGAGTGCGTCGGCGGCGTCCATCTGCTGCTTCGTTGCCGCCTGCAACGCCGACGTCGCATCGGCTGGCAGAACGACTGGGGTGGTGAACTGCCGCGCCACTACCCCTCCACCATGCACGTCCAGTTATTCGACGCCGGGGCGGCGGGCAGTGTCACGACAAGGTTGTTCGCGTCCGAGGCGACCTCGTCGAACTCCACCAACTGACCTTGGGTGTACCCGGCGGCCGGGGAGGTGTAAGCGCGCACCGTCAACCGGGGGGCTGAGTTCCCCAGCGCATGGTTGATCGTCACCGTGGACCCGGAGATGGAGAAGATCCCCGATGTGGACGACGGGATGACCCCGGTGACCTTCCGGACCACCTTCGTGGTGTCGACCGCCACCCCGGACCCGGACACCGAGATGCCAGTGTCGGCGACCACGGAGAACGTGTTCGTGGACAGGGTCAAACCGTTGCCGGCGGAGTAGGTGGCCCCGGTGGCACCCCGGAACGCGAACGTCGGAGTCGTAGTGCCCAGGGTGATAGCCGAGTCGTTGGTGAGTACCGCGAACGTGTCCGCGTTCGTGCCCTGCTCCACGATCCAGAACGACCCCAGCACCGCCTCAGCGGAGGTGTCCCAGTTCGTCGCCCTGGTCATGGCCGACCCGGCACCGTTGAACACGTACGGGCCACCCTGGGAGCCGGTGGTCTGGTTCGTCAGCAGGAAGATCTGCCCGTTGGATGCGGTGACACCGTCGATCGTGGACGGCGCCGACGCGATGTTGATGTTCGTGGTGGCGGCGGCGACCACAGCGCCCTTGATGATCAGTCCAGTGGACAGCCCGGAGATCTGGGTGTCGACGTAGTTCTTCGTCGCCGCATCCTGGGCCGACCCCGGGTCGGTGACGTTGGTGAGCTTGTGCGACCCGATGGACAGGTCCGTGTTCGGGGTGGCGAACTGGTCCAGCCGGTAAGCCTGCACCGTGGCAGCCAGGTCCGAAATGGTGGACGACAGCTGGGTGCCGGTGTGGTTTGCCCGCGCCCGCACATCAATGGCGGTGGTGCCGTCCCAGTACATGAGCCGGTTGGTCGAGGTGTTGAACCATACCCGGCCTGCCTGCCCAGACCCCAACCCTGCCGGGTCCGAGGAGACGGGGTTGAGCATGGCGTTGAGGAGACTGAACCCCAGCAGGTCCAGGTCGGTGGCGAACCTACGGCTCAAGGGGCACGCTCCTAAGACACGTAAACGACGCCGGAGAACGGCACCCCGAAGGTGAGTTCGGTGATGCCGGTGGCGGGGTGAGAGAGGGTGGCCCACTCGGTGGAGTAGCCGTCGTTTTCCACGGCCACAACCCCGGCCGGTTTGAACAGGAACCCGTGCTGGATCTGCACCAGCAACGCCGGAGAGGACTGGGTGTGCACGTACCCGAGCCCCGCCTCATCACCGGCCGGACCCGCTGGTCCTTGCGGTCCAGGTGGTCCCTGCACTCCGACGTCGGAGATCTGGATGACCGGTGCCGTCTCGGTGATGGACAGCCGCACCGGCTCCTCTGTGACTTCCAGTACCGTCACGCCGTTCACCACGGTCACCTGCACCGACGGGGAGGTGACCTGGAGGTTGGCCGTCTCTTCGACGACCGTCACCTCCACCGGGTCACCGCCCGCTCCAGCGACGACTTCCCCTTCAATAGCTTCTTGTCCTGACCGCCGGCGAGGATGACGAACAGATCCCATTTGCCGAGGGTGAAGTCCAACAAGGCGGTGATGTCACCGGATACGTTGGCGTCGATGACCCCGGAGGTGTTCAGCGGGCCGATGGTCTGGCCGTCGCGGAGGTTGTCCGAGTCGAAGTCGAGCAAGGTGTCGGCTGAGTCGACCGCGTCACGGACCTGGAACAGCACCCGCGCCCCGGTCAGGTCGACCAGGGCGCCGGCCTTGTCTCGCCACACGATGTACAGCTGGAGGTCTTCACCCTGGGCGATGGGTAAGTCGTAGGTCTGGGCAGTCACCTGCTCCGCCTCCTTGCGAGCTCAGGGGAACGAGGGAGACGGAGCGGGCGGGCTAGTACCAGCGGTTGCCCCACGGGGCGGCCGTACCGAGGACCAGAAGGACCAATCCCAACACCAGGAGCAGGACGCCCAAGGTCTGGAGGATCCCGATTCCGAAGACGACACCGAGGATGATCAGCAGGATTCCGAGCAGGATCATGCGACCACCTCGGGCGCCGAGGCCGGGGCGACCACCTGAGTGCGGATGAAGAATGCGGTCACGGCGGACACGAACACCATCACCGACGACTGAACATCCGGAGCGAGCGCCAGACCGAACGAGAGAGCGCAGGCGATGCCGGCCTGGACAAGCCCGGAGGCGGCGGCGGCGGCCTTCTCAGCGGACACCGACGCGGCGAGGACGAACCCGAGCAGCGCCACGGCGACCGCGTTCAGGGTCCCCTGCTCCGCCACGGAGAGATGCAGGAACAGAGCCGAGGCCAGCTGGATGACGGCCGCTGCGAAGCCGAGGATCTGGGCGGGCTCTCGCTTGAGGTAGTTCACGACGGGACCTCCTGGGTTGTGCCGGCCTCCTGGTCGGCGTCGATGAGTACGAAGTGCGCGGACAGAGCCGCCCAGAAAAGGGCGAACGCCGCCGCTCCGATCCACCTACAGCTGTTGTCGGGGCCCAGCCCCAACTTGCGGGAGGCCCACCGGCTCACACGGCCCAGCCAGCGGTTCATCACCCGAGACAGGGTGAGGTGTTTGTTCCGCCGGAACGCGGCCTCCTCGAGCAGCGCGAAGCTGCCCAACACCCCGGCGATCCAGAAGGCCCAAGCGCGGGGCCACAGCCGTGCTGCCATCGCCGGTCTCCCGTTCGACGTGACGTTGGAGCCGCCCCGGGGGTGCGGCGGGGAGCGGGCGAGTTACCGCACCCCCGGGGCTGGCGAGGGAGGTGGTCAGGCGACAGGCGGGACGTCCCCACCATCAGCCGGGGCCTCCGGGGACGGGTCGATGTCGGAGGTGGTCTGGTCCAGGGACCCCACCGCCGACTCCAGAGCCGACAGGTCCAGGTCCGGGTGACCGGCCTTGATCTCGTCGACCTCCGCGCGGATCTTCGCCACGTCGTCGGTGATCCGCTGCGCGAACGCGTTCAGGTCATCCTGCTGGCTCATCGCCATCTCCCTTAGTTGCTCGATCTGCTTCTTCTGGGCCGCGAGCTCCGCGTACACCAGTCGGAGGTCACCCCACAGGACGGGCACCCACCAGCGGGGATGCCAGCCGGGTGACGGGGTTGTGCACCGGCACGGCTGGTTGTCACCGCACAGGCAACGCTCATGCTTGTGACGGGCACGGGCACGGTCCTGGGAGTCCGGCCGGCGGGTCACGGCTGCTTTCCGGACTGGGCGGCCGTCAGGGCGCCGATGAGGGCGTCGACCTTCGCGCCCAGCAACTTCACGGCGTCGCGGATCTCGTCGAGCTCGGCGTGCTTGTCCGCCAGGTCCGAACGCAGGTCCCGGTCGAGGAGGTCGTACTTGCCCACCCGGGAGTCGAGGTCAGCGATCTGCTTGCGGACGGTGTCCCACTGGTCCTGCGGCACTGCGGCCATGTCATCTCCCGGCGGTGGTGGGTTGACGGTTGCGCCGGCGAGGCGCTGCTTCCAGGTGGCGTAGCGGGCCATGAACGTGGTCGCGTACCGTTCGGCGGCCGGTCCGGAGCCGTTGTAGCGGCGAGCGCCGTCGCGGGTGCCGTAGGTGTGAATGAGCCGCTGGAGGCCCCGGAATCCGCTGCGGTAGTTGGCGACCGGATCCCAGCAGCCGCCCAATGCGTCGGCGGTGTCCTGGTAGCCGGCGCTGGTGCACTGGGCGGGGCCGACGCCTTGCCTGCCGATCTTCCCGGCCTTCACCAGGTTCCGGTAGGCGAGGTAGTTGGCCTTCGTGACCGGACCACCCTTTGTGTAGGCCCCGCCGGTGGAGACCGGGTCCGAACCCCAGACGTTGCGGCCGTTGGACTCCATCGAGATGACCGTCGCGGCGGCGGCGAGCTCAATGCCTTCCATCTGGGCGGCTTGGACAAGTTCGTCGGCGAGCCCCATTCCGTACTGGCGCAGGATCGCGGCGGCATCGGCCATGCGGGACCTCCCAGTCACACGGGGTATGGAGTTTCAGGCCGTCAGCGGCCACTACAGGGCCGCACAGGATGGCTTCTACGGGGTGACACCGGAGGTGGTGACGACCTTCGTCCACGGCCCCGGTGGGGGTGCGTCCACGAACTGCCAGGTGATGTGGTCGTTCTCCCCGTCGAGTTCGGCGTAACCAAGGCAGCCGTTCAAACTGGGGCTCACGTCGGCGCCCGCGCCGTTGTACTCGCGGTTGGCGGGTCGGGCGTCGTTGTCCCCGAACGCGTAGGCGGCGTCGTGGTAGGTGCCCGGCCCGGCGTCCTCCACTTGCCCGTAGCAGGTGTTCCCGTTCGGGCCGGTGAGCTTCACCCAACGGTTCTTCATGTAGGAGAAGTTCGGGTCGGAGCACTTGCCCGCATAGCCGGGGTCGTTCGCCCACGGGACCGTCTGACAGCGCGACTTGAACGCCGAGCTGTCATTGATGTCATCGAAGGGCAGATCCAGGTAGAACGGGTTCTCCTTCGGTGTGGCCTTCGTCGGCCAGAAGTCGGGGGCTTTCCGCGCCTCGGTGGCGCAGGTGTTCTTGCCTGCCACGCCGTCGCAGCCGCCCAGTGGGGAGCCCGCGCAGTCGGTGCCGCTCCCGGCCACAGCGGTGCTCTTCACCCCTGACCAGTGGTAGGCCCACTGGGAGTCGTAGGTGGAACACACCTGGGAGCCGTCTGGGCGGGACGGGTCGAAGATCTCCCCCACCCAGAACGTCGTGCTGACGATGCCGGTGTGCACCGGGTACACCCGGCCGGTAGACGGGGTGGTCGTCGGCGCGGGAGTTGTCGTAGTCGGAACCGGCGTCGGTACGGGTGTGCTCGTCACCGGCACCGGGGGCGGCGGGGTGGTGCCTGGGTCGCCGCCGGCGTGGATGCCGATCGCCGCCAACGCCGCCAACAGTGCGGCGATGAACGCCGCCCACCAAAGAGGCTTCGTCGAAGGCGGAGCAGGGTCCGGTACGGGTGCAGGGTCTGGCTGCGGCGTGGGATCAGGCACAGGCGTCGGCGTCGGATCGGGAACCGGCACGGGATCCGGAACAGGCACCGGGGCCGGGGCCGGCTTCACATAACCCGGGTCCCCCTCGAGCACGCCTTCGTCGGTCTTCGAGAACAACCAGTTCCCCGCGCCATCACCGACGAACTTCCAGATGGAGGAGAAGTCCGCGTCGTCCCACGAGCTCGGGGTCTTCGCGTTCCACTTCCCACCGAGCACCTTCACCAGAGCGGAGGCCACGGCGGCGATGGCGGAGTGCTCGAGCACCGCCAGCACCGTCTTGCCGGCCAAAGCCTGCTTCGCCAGGAGTTGCGCGGTCTGGGTGACCGCGTTCTCCGAGTCCAGGCTGGTGTCGATCGACAGACCGAGAGCGGTCGCCGTGGGTTGCGCGGTTTGGAGCATCCGCATCGACATGGTGTTGCCCTTCGACGCGAAGATCCACGTCGGCCGGTACAGGTCCGCCTTGGGGCCTGTGAAGATGGGCGGTAGGGCGTTGGCCCGCTGTACACCCTTCGGGGCGAGGGTGTGGTCGTTGGCGTCGGCGGGCTTCTCACCATGCCGGATTATCTGGATCTTGATTCCGGCGGACGGTGCAGGAACCGGTACAGGATCCGGCGTGGGCGTCGGAGCCGGCGCCGAGCCGGGCCCTGGGCCCTTCGTGACCGGGATACCGACGCCGTTCTTGTAGCTCCCCGTGATGTTGTTGTCCTCGTAGAACTTCACGTTGGAGCCCTGCGGCAGGTCCACGATCTTGTCGGAGCTGCCGGCGAAGGTGTTCCGGGTGATGTCGACGTTGTCGACGCCGTCGAGCTTGATGCACTGGTTCCAGGAGTCGCCGAAGTAGTTGTCGGCGACCACCCAGTTCTTCATGCCGCTGGAGCTGCCGCCGCTGTTCCCGCCCCGGCCGTAGTCCTCGGCCATGATGCACTGGTGGATCGACGGCACCTTCGGGTCACGCTTCGGGTTGGCCGGGCCGACGAACTTGTTGCCCCGGATCTCGATGTTGCTGGACGCCGTGGGATGCGAGCTCGAGACCCAAAATTGAATCGCGTCCGTGTGGCTGTCCCCGGGGTCCCCGACGACATAGTTGATCGCCGTGTTGTACAGGATGCGCAGGTTGTTCCCGAACGCGGTGATCGCGTTCAGGTCCCCGTCACCGCTGACCTTCACTCCGGTGATGTCGTTGTTCTGGAACGTGATGTTGTCGGCGTTGAGCACAGCCCCGTACTGGCCGCCGGCGACGATCCGGTAGTTCTGCACCGTCACATTCGAAGCGTTCACGGTGACCCGGCCGACCTTGTGCCCCTGGCCGTCGTACGTTCCGGCCTTGGTTATGGTCAGCGGGGACGTCGAGTCGGCGGTGGCCACAATCGCCCCGGCCGGGGTAGCCACTCCCCCGACACCGAGCGTCTGAGTCGCCGGCGGGGTAACGACCGGCGGCGGGTCCACCACAGGCGGTGGGGTGACCACAGGAGGCGCGCTCTGCGGTCCCGGGTACGCGCCCAGGCCGGAGCGGACCTTCCGGGCTAGGATCTCCCCGTACTGACCCCTCGAATCCGTCTTCAGATTCGACTGCAAGTAGTTCAGCAGCTTCGCGTAGGTCTTGGAGCTCTGCGGCATCTTCGTGGTGGTCAGGATCGGAGTGCCGTCCCGGTACACCGTGGGGGCACCCTTGACGATCCCGAACCCCAGCACCATGGGCCGCCCGGCCTCGTGGGGGATGACCGGCTGCCCCTTCGAGGTTCCAGCCACCCGCTGGGTGAGTTCGAACCCGCCGGCGGAGTTGCGCTGCCAGATGACCTCGAGCAGATCGTCTTTGTCGGAGTGCAGCTGGAAGATGCACATCTGCGGCTTGCCGTCAGGCAGGTGCAGCGGGGACACCTCATACTCGAACCAGCAGTCCAGTTTGCTTGAGTCCCAGGCCGCTTCCTTGCCGGCCGCCGTCATCTGCCGGAGCTCGCCACGCGGATACGACGATCCGTCCGTGGTTCCCGCGTCCACCGGGACCCGGATGTCGACCCACTGGCCGTCCTTCGTGACCTGAAAATACCCGGTCACATCGTCGCCGGCGGACAGCTGAGCCTGGGAAAGTTCCTTGATGCCGGACTGCCCGGAGATACCGTACTGGTACTTCCACAGGGCGTTCGGGCCGGTGATGCCGAGGATTTCAGCGGGTGTCGGCACGGTGTTCTCCTGGGATCGGCGAATCAGCGGTGGGGCGCGGCTCCGGCATCCCGGGAACTGGGCGCGTGAACTGCTGAGCTGCGATGGCGGCCTGGCGGGCCGCCGCACGCCGCCGCACGTTGCGCTTATCACGGTTGGCTTCGCGGAGCAGGCGGACACATAACTGACACTGTCGAGAGCCGGATGTTCGGTTGATCTTTACGTTTTCCGGGCTCAGTTCATGCCCACGCTTACAGTGGGCCTGCCGGTGCGGCCGAGCCTTGAGGTTCTCCGACCGCGTTTGTGCCACAAGGTGATCCGGGTTGATGCAGCGCCGATGCGTGCAGGTGCGCCAGTCCTGACAATCCAGGTCTTTGTCGTGGCATGCGTGACCGACGTCGTACTTCTCAGGGACCGGTCCGATGTGGTGCTCGTAGGACGCGACATGAGCCGCAGTGTGCTTCTTGGTCACTCCGTACCCGTTGTCGTTCACGAAGCCGGGCCAAAGCCAACAGCCGTTCTCGTCGGGGACGATCGTGGCCAAGTGCTCCTCAAACGAGTGAGTGCGCTTCGCGTGCTCGCCGAGAGTGCCGCGTCTGCGGCGCCTGTAGTAGCAGCTCTTGCAAAGTCCTCGCGCGCCACCGGCTCTGCGTTCTTTGCCACAGTCCAGACAGGCGTTATCGTCCGACATGTCGGTCTCCTGGTCGCTCAGGTTTCCGGCAGCTCAGGGGGTGTTACCAGCACCCTCTGAGCCCCTTAAGTTGTAGGTAAATCCTACCATGTTTCCGCAGGTCAGAAGCGGTGCGAGCCGCTCCGCTACTCCTGCGCCGCTCTCGGTTCAGGCATCCGGTCGGCGATCCGTTCCCGACAGATCAACTCAGCGAACGATGCCAACATCGCCGTCATGCACGGGTACCGCTCCCGGCGGGAATGGGCCACACACAGGCCGTCCACGTCAGGCCGGTGGGTCTGTTGGGCCGCGAACACCCGCCAGGCGTCCGCGGCCATCCATTCGGCGGCGGCGGACATGTCCCGGCTCAGCTGGTTCACCGGTCGTCCCGCAACCCGACAGGGCGGACGTACATTTGCGGGCCCACGGTGCACACCAGCGACGAGGTCACATACCGGGACGGTTCGCTGACATCGGAGGGGCTGGTGGTGGTCATCGCCCACCCCACAGCAACGAAGGCGACGGCAACTAACGCGGCGGCGAGGTTGGCCCGGTTCATTTCGGCCCCGTGGTGACCAGATCGGAACGGGGTGGAACGAGGGCGCCGGAGCAGTGCAGCACCGCGTACTGGGACCACATGTCCCTGAACGCGGCCTGGTACTTGTCCCGGTCCGGGCCGGCCGCCCTGGTTTCGGGTTGGTAGCTGCCGAGGAACACCTTGTACATCGGGCACAGCACCTGTGCCCGCACGGTCTCCTGGTCGCGCACCAGGTCGGAGATCTTCAGGTATCCGACGAGCATGGCGGCGGACAACACCAGATCCATGATGACCAGGGCGATCATCCACCGGATCTTCACGGTGGTCTTCCACGTCTTGATTTGGAGCTCGCCCCGGAGTTTGGCGATCTCGTCGGTCTGGTTGCTCGACGCCACCGTCAACCGGGCCACCTCGGCACCGAGTTCGGCGGCGACGACCGCCAACACCCGGCGGCGTTCCAGTTCATCGTCGGAGGTCAACGGCTCTCCTGGTCGTCATCGTCGTCTTCGGTATCCAGCTCGTGTTGCAGGACAGCCACGAACCAGTTCAGGCGGGCGGTGACAGCGGCCAGTTGGGCTCGAGAGCGTTCCGACTCGACCAGCAACGCCTCCCCTGTGCGTTCCCGGTCGGCGACCATCACGTCTGCCCCCGTCGGGCCTTCTGTGCAAGCTGCGCCATCACCTCGGTGGCCTTCACCACGGCCGGGAGGGTGGAGGACTGGATTTCGGCGTTGAGCCGGCGCACTTCCGCTTCGGAGGCCTCAAGGCGTTGTCTCAGGTACTCGCTGTTCTTGATCTCCCGGGAGAACAGCACCTTCACCGCGCCCACGCTCAAGGTGGCGAGGATGACCAGACCCGACTTCGACCACAGGTCGGTGGCGCCGTCGGACGCTTCGGCGGCGACGATGATCGCGGCGGCGAGAGTCAACACTTAGAGGCCTGACGCCCGCTGCTGGTGCTCCCGCAGCTCGTCCAGGCCGGTACCGACTTCGTAAACGACCAGCATGTGCCAACCCCCCATGCCGATCAACAACACAAGATCCCCGTACGAGGCGGGGGTCCCGGACACCGCCGACATCACCCAGGCGAACGCGAACACCGACCAGGCGAACGAACTGATCCCCGCCCCCAGGATCGACCACCCCAAACCGATCAAACCGCAGGACACCAGCAGCAGACACGTCCCGGCGATCGGTAACACCAGCGGGTCAGACTCGGGGCGGCCGAGGATGTTCACCGCCCCGTACCCGGCGTCCTGGATGAGCAGCCACGTCAACCAGTGCTTCCGGATCGCATCGACGGAAACCCAAATTGGCATCCGGCCGAGTCTGTCCACGCCCTTGTCCCCCTCCTGCGGCGGTACTGACGCTGAGGTGAGGGGAAGGTCAGGCGAAGGAGTAGGAGGTGACGAGGTCCCAGTTGACCCGCTGGCCTGACGGAAGAGTGTAGAACCCGCCAGCCTCCGCTGCCGCGTCCACCTCGTCGACCTGATCCGCCGGGATCAGGTAGGCCTGAGTGGTTGGGCCGGTGTGGATGTACAACTTCTTCGAAGCGGTCGCGGCAGCCATGCTTGCCGGAGGGGTGGCGGACACGTCGTAGCGAGCCACCCCCGACAGATGCCATTGCTGGGCGGGAGTAGCTGGATCCGCCCACCAGTCACCCTTGCGGATGGCCTCCTCAAGATTCGAAGCCTCTGGCAACGAAACCGTGAAGATAAGAACAGGGACCGGGTTATCGATCGCCGTGAACAGCTGAAAAGTCTTCATCGTCCCAGGCATCAGAGGCTCCATGCCAAACGGATCTCCTCGTAATACACGGTGAACAAGTAGACGGGGCTCGCGGAGCCCCCACCCGCCGGTAGCTGATAGTGGTTCAACCTCAACGCATTCCCGGGCTGAATGATCACATCGAACGGATACGAGAATGACCCACTCGAGCTGCCGAAGGAGTTGATGATCGTGCTCGTGCCCGAGGTGGTTACCCCAGACTTCGCCGACACGGTCGACGCCGGGGCCCCGTCCCTGAGCGCGGCCGGTGTCAATGTACTCCCGCCGGTCAATGTGGCCCCAGCGTATCGGTAGGCGGTGACGAATCCGGCCGTGCTGAACGAAACATCGATACGCGCGATCTTGACCGGATAAGAGACCGCTTTGATCGCGACCTCGTTTACAGTGGCGGGGGAACCGCTGCTCGCGTAAACGACGTACGTCGTCATCCGGAAGCGCCTCTTCTCTATTCAGTAATCACGGGATGATCACCGTGGAGTTCGGCACGATGTGCCGCCCCAACACCAGAAGGTCCGTCCCGTTGTGCTGAGCCCACGCCACATCCCCCACCTGCGGGGGGTCCGAATCGGAATAGGCCTGGAGGTAGGGCCTAGAAGGACACCCGGCCGGTGGGCCGGTACTGGCGGGCCCACACACCCAACGTTTCGCCGATCTGCACCAACTGCACGTAGTCCCCGGCCTGCGGATCCACACCCATGGGGTAGGCCCGGAACACCGGCAGACGGGACACCGGGGAGTCGTCGAAGTCGTTCAACGTCGCCTGTGACTCGTTCCGGCCCGCGTCGTGGCCCAAGATCGTGGCCAAATGGAACTGCGGGTAGTCCGTGGGGTCCATGAACGCCGGCAGGTTCGGCTGCAACACCTGAGAGGCCAGCTTGTTAGCGGCCGCCCTGTCGAAGTTGAACCGTGCCACCACTCACCTCACGGGTTGTCGGTCTGGCGGAAACAGGTGAGTTGCATCTGGTCCGCCACCGAATCCATCAGCTGGTAGCCCTGGATGAGGAACCGGCCCACCACCCCGGTCTCCGGGGAGTTGATACGGGCGATGTCACCCAAGGCCACCCCGGGGTGGGCGACGATGCCGATGGTGACGGTGTTCGCCAGACCGAGGCTGTTGTTCAGTGACCCGTCGGCGATGTCCTGGCACTGCTGCACCGTTTTCGCCAGCGAGAACGTCTTGCGTTTGATCCGTTTCCCGATACCGACCGGCGGCGGGTAGATGTTGTACTTGCTGGCCGGGTCGGTGTTGAACGCGTACGCATTCACCGGGTTCTTACTGGTCGTGGACTCGCCCTTGATGACCCAGCCGTTGACGATCTGGGAAGTGTCGAGTTCCGACTCCAACCCGATGATGACCGGCCGGATCGTGTGGTCCCAGTTCCAGGAGATCGCGCCACGGCGCGGGTCAGGGACAGGCCGGGAGGTGAACGCCCCGATGACGTCGTAGAAGCATTCCGAGCCGATGGAGGTGTAGACACCGCGGATGTTCTGCCACGGGTTCGCCCCCTCCCCCAACCCCCACACCAGCAGGGAGTCATCCACGGTATGGTCGGAGGAGAACTGGTTGAACAACGTCTGGTTGGGCCGGCGGTCCAACACCATGGCTTTGCCGAGCTGGTCGTAGGTGACGCCGGTGGGCCCGGTGTACACCTGCTCCCATTCGGCCAACTGGATGAGTCGTGACGGGTCGGTGGCGTGGACTTTCACCACAGCCCCACCGCCGACTAGGCCTCCACCGCGCCCGATGGAGCCGGCACCGCTGGATGCGCCACCGGTGCCGCCGGACGAACCGGGGGTGATCTTCGTTTTGGCTTTGTCGACCGGTCCGTAGAAGGTGGGGATCAGTTCGTCGGAGGAGATGACGCAGCCGATTCGGACCTTCAGCGACTTCACCTTCGGGATGCCCCCGAGGGCGCTTTGGCGGGTGAACGTCACCCGCGACAGCACCGTGCGGGTGGTGGTGTCACCCTCGCGGAGGCGTGGGACCGGGCCGTAGTTGGTGGCGACATCCCAGCTGAGCCCGTTGTTGATCGACGTCTCCACCACAGCCGTGGCACCGTCGGGGACCACCAAGTCGAACGTCACCCGCGACGCCGCGACAGGTGCACCGTTCAACGGGTAGGGGTCGGAGATCCAGTAGCCGGCCAGCGGGTTGAACCCGGTGGACATGCTGGCTGTGGACACCATCGGGGAGCCCTGGGACACCGGGTTCGTCGTCGACGACGAGGTGCCGGTGGTCATCGACGCGGTGGCGGTCATCGCGCTACCGGTGGAGGAGCTGTCCGGGGCCTTGCGGAGGAAGAACCACATCCCGGCGGTCGCCGGAGCCCCATCCCCCACCGGAATGGAGACGGTGCCGGTGGTGCCCGAGCTCAGGTATTCCTTGCCGATCACGATGACGGCCGGGTTGGTGTCGTACTGGTAGTAGGTCTCCCCGGACTTGTCGGTCGACATGACCGGCTTCCACCCGGTCGGGGTCCCCATCGACGTCGGCCACGACGGCCAACCACCCTCAGGGTCGGCGGTGTTCCAGACGACGAACACCATCACCCCGGCCGTCGGGACTGACACCGACGACACGTCCACTGTTGTGGCGCCCACCGTGTGGGTGGTGGTCAGCGCGCCAGCGGTGGGCGCTACCGAAGGGTCCACGCCACGGGCGGTGAGCAGCCCGTACATGAAGTCCCGCCACCCGGGCGGTTTCGGGAACGCGACGCTGGTGTCGGTGTCGCCGTTGACGATGGTCCGGTAGTAGATCCCCCGGGTCTCGTTGTCTGAGTCCAGGACGTACGCGGCTGTGAACCCGGTGGGTGGGTCCGGGGACATCGGGACCATCAGGGTGGTGTCACTCGAGGTGCCCGACCCGGACACCATTACCAGGCGTACGTCGTTCTGCTGCTTGTTCGGGCCCAGGGTCAGCGTCAGCGGTTCGAAATGGCCACCGGGTGGGGTGATGACGACCGAGGGGTCATCGAAGTAGATGGTCGCCGGCATCCCGGGCGCCTATGTGGCTTGGTCGGTCAGGACACCGAACACGTGCGAGTACGTTCCGCCGGTCGCGCCACCGGTGGTGGTGTCCAGTCCGAGCGGTTTGCACAGCGACAACGCGGTGCCGGTGGTGGGCCGGTAGAGCAACACCGCCCGCACGATGGAGGGGTTGTTCACCGCACCGCCCGCGGGGTTCCATACCTGGGTCGCGTTGAGTGACAGTGCGTTCTTGTAGGGCGATGAGCCGGTGGTGATGGTGATGGTTCGGTCGGCGGTTCCGAGGATCTTGGGGGCGTAGTTTGTGAAGTCGCATTCAACCCAGCCTGCGGTGAGCATCGCCCCGTAGGTGGTGCAGTTCCGGAGAATGGTGTCGGTGGCGGCACCGATGCTCTTGGCCAGGCAGAGGACGAGGTTGTCAGTCCCCAGCCCGTCCCGCTGCCTGGGGAGCTCGCCGAGCTCGATGAACCGGCCGAGCGCGACTGTGCAGGGAACCGACACGGGCGCTCCTCAGGGCATGCGTGAGAGCCCCGAACCACAAGGTGGGGGCGAAGAAGGTGGGGGCGAACTGTTGGGCCGTCAGGGGCCCAGCTGGAGTTCCCCTGAGCCGTTGACGGTCACCCCGACCATCTGGCCGGTGGACGTGGGCGTCCAGGACGCCACTGAGTTGTGAACACCGCCGAGCATCTCGGTGTCGGTGTAGCGGATGCCGGCCCAGGACCGGATGTAGGTGTCCGCCACACCCGTGGTCAACGCGGCCTTCGCCGCGTCGGTGAGCACCCCCAGAGGGATGTCGACTTCGCGGACCAACTGCTGGGCGGCGTTCCGGTCGGCGGTCACCATGCCTGAGGGGAGGATCGGCACATCCCGCTGGATGGTCGTGCCGCTACCGTTCTCGATGTCGACTCGGCGGATCGGGTTGTGCGGAACCCGCTGTTCAGCATCGAAGCGGCTGGTCCGTGGCTGCGGCACGACACCCCCTGGCTAGTAGGTGACCGGTGGGCCTGTCTGGGTGAACAGCGTCTTCCGCTTGATCATTTGAATCTTGGTCTGGTTACCGGGCACCGTCCGAACCGTCTCCTCGGTGTCCCTACCTGAAGCCCCCGGGCCCAGAGCGCCCCACAACTGGTCACTCCACGGGAACTGAAGGAACAGCGGACAACGGGCCTCATCGAGCTGGTCCAGAGCCGCCCACAAGGTGGGGTCCTCGATCATCTTGAACACCATCGACAGGTCGTACTCGAACCCGTACGTGGGCCCCCAGGTAACCATCGGCAACACCTGCGTGGTGGGCCCACCGGAGAAGAAGAACGTCCCCTGCATCTGCCGCTTGGTTCGTTTGACCGTGGGGTCGCCCTTCGCCGCCTCCAACTCGATGGCGGTATCCAGCAGCTCATCCGTGGGGTGCTTCAGCAGGATCCGGTCATCGGCCGGGGTGACTGTCAAAGTCGACGAGGGGGACGCGGCCGCAACCAGCGGGCTGCCGGCGTAAGCGACGATCCGGTATTGGGTGGGGGCGTTCAACAACGGGAACCGGTCACCCACCGTCACCGGGCTCATTCCGCTCGCCTGGACATAGGTCAAGGACGGGGACGCCGCCGCCCACCCATCAGCCGTCCCAGTTGTGTTCTTCTCCACGGTGAACGCCACCGTCGCCGGGCTGGAGCCGCCCGGGTGGAACGTCAGGTAGGTCTGCATGTCGGTGTAGGAGTACGCCGCCGAATCCAGCATCGCCGTCGCCGGCGGCGATGCGGGGGCCGCCGCGCGGGTCCACGTCCGGGAGGCGATCGCCGTCCGAAAGTCCCCGCCGGCCCCGGCCCACTGGGCGGTGGCCTGGATGTACACCACGTAGGTGTCGTCCACCAGGTCCCCGGGTAGGACCCACTGCTGGTCCTCCCCCAGCTGCCAGTAACTGGTGTCCGCGCTCGCCCCGACCTGACCGGAGGTGAACTTCGCCGGGGTGACGAACGGGGCGAACCCGCCAGCCAGCGTCGTCGCCTGGGTGTACACCGCACCCCGCCAAGACTGCTGCGGGGCCTGGTTCGTGCTGGCGTAAGTCCATTTCACCGTCGGTTGGGTCTCGGACCCGTTCGACGGTGCGGTGATCGTGACCGTGGACACCTGCTGGTAGTAGTAGTCGACGTACAGGGCCGCCAGGTCAAGGTTCTGGGAGAAGTCGTCATCCCCACCACCACGGCCGAGCTCCACGGACAGGGCGGTGAGGTTGCCGTTCTGGTCCCACGCCCCGTCGTCAGGGGCGATGGTGAACTGGCCCAGGTCCAAGTCCTGCCACGACGCGGTCACCGGGTCCGTGGGGGCTTTTCGGTCGAACGCCGTCTTGGCCACCGGCGCGGTCTGGCCGGCGACCACAACAGGCCCGTACTGGGTACGCAACCAGCCAAGCAGCAGCGGCCGGTTCGTGCCCTCCACAACGGACTTCATCCGCAGTCGGATCCCGACGGAGAACACCCGGTCGGTGGACGACAGCACCGGGGCAGGGATAGTCACCCGGGCCACTTCGGCGTCGTTGCGGGCTGGTCCGGTGAACCGGGCAAAGCTCGAGTCGGATGCGTCAGCCAGGGCGGCGTCGATGCTCGCCGCACCGCTGACCGTGTTCGTGACGACCCCGACCTGGGTGGTCGCACTGGGGCGCAGGGTGCCGGTCAGGAACGTCACCCGTTGGCCCCCGTCAGCGCGTTCAACAGCAGCTCAAAGAGCTGATTGCCACCCTCTGTGACCAGGTCCCGGAACGGCTGGCTGTCGAGGCTGATCTGGATCACCTGGGGTTGAGTGGTGACCCCCTGAAGCGCCGCCGTCAGCGCGGCCACAGCCCCGCTGCCGTCGAAGTTGAGTGACTTGTTCTTGTAGACCGACGCCCCGCCGTACCCGCCCAACGAGTTGGTGCCGGCGAGTGCGGTGGCGATCTGCTCGTTGTCGACGTTCGGGGTGCCCGCTTGGAAGTCAGCGGTCTTCAGCTGCGACTGAGCACCGGTGAGGACGCTTCGGCTCCAGGTGTAGCCGATCTGCAGTCCGGAGTCCGACATCGGCCCAACGGCGGCGTTCTGCATCGCCCCCGCCATGCCGGACCCGGCGGCGGCGAGGGAAGGGATGCCCGCGTTGACTCCCCCGACAGCACCGGCGACGGAGTTTCCACCTATGGCGGCCCACTCCGCTGAGGGGGACGACTGCTTGTCCTTCTTCTTGTAACCGGCGTGCCCTGCACCGGCCAACGCGGCACCGGAGGCTTGGATCTTCCCGACGTGAGCGGACAGCCCCTGGGACAAACCCTGGGCGGAGTTCTGACCGGCCTTGTTGAACATGCCCGGTAGCTGGGAGAACGGGTTGATGACCGCGTTCAACCCCCGGGAACGGGCCTGGTCGGCGGCGAACGGGTTCACATCACCAGACGGCTTCGCGTGACCTGAGATGTGCAGGTTCGCCAGAGCCCGCTCATGCAAGCCGGCCCGGTTCTGTAGGAGCTGGTCGCGGCGCTCGTCGTGAGTCATCCCACCGATCGCCTGCCGCTGACGGCCCTCCCGGGCAGCAGCCAACGCGGCGGCGCGGTCGTTGTGAGCCTGGAACCGGGCCATCGCGTCGGGGCTGTACTCCCGGGCGGTGTTCGGGTCCTGCTTGCGTACCGACACCACGGGGGCGGACCCGTCCTGGTAGTCGTACCCGAACTTCTGCACACCATCCTGAGCGGCGGACAGCACCCCACCCATGTGGTTGGACATGGCCCCGAACGTGCCCGCGGAGGCCCGCTGAGCACCCTGCCCGAAGCCGGCCATCGTCATCCGGCCCAGGTAGTCGAACTCCTTGGACGGGGAGTGAATACCGAGAGCACCGGCAGCGATCTCAATGAGATGCTTGACGTGCTTGACCATGACCGTGTCCGTAACGGTCATGGTCGAGGTCGTGCCCGCCGCTATGCCGCCACTGACCCCACCGCCGATAGCCGCACCGCCGGCCACCGCCGCTGGCGCGGCCACAGACACGGCCTTCTGGATGTGCTGCACCATCGCCGCACCCGTCGAAGCCCCACCACCGGCGATCTGAGGGGCGGCGGCTCGCATCATGTCGTTCAAGGGTGCGACACCGCCACCACCGAGGCCCACAGCGGCGCTTACGGGCATCGGCCCCACCGACTGACCGGGACCTCGGGGACCAACACCGGAGTACATCGGATGACCCACCGGCGGCAGACCAGCGTCAGCGCGGGCAGAGGTCAAGGCATCCGCGGCCGACTGGCCCGGGGGGACCATCGGCCCGCCCGAACCTGGCCCGAAGTTGCCAGCTCCGGCGCGTGATCCGATGCCCATGCTCTTCTGCGACTGAGGCGGGCCCAGGTTCATGGGACCGGTGCTGGCATTCGGGTCGGCCGGAGTGAAGCCGGGGACCCCGAACAGGCCCGCGAGGCCACCACCGATACCACCGATGAGGCCACCGATCGGGGCGGTGATCTCAGCCGCTGGCCCGCCGAACAGGCCAACCGCCGCGCCGATCGGAGCACCCTTGGCGGCCCCGGAGAAGAACTTGGACAGGGGCGAGGCCCCCGGCGTCTTCACCGTGCCGCCCATGCCATCAGGGACCCCGGTGTCCACAGATCCAGGCAACGAACCGTCCGGGCCGGGGGTGCTGGAGAAGTTGGAGGGAATGCCGAACGCCCCGGACACCGCATCGGTACCCCACGCCGCCGCGTTGGCGGCGCCGTGCAGGAACGGAGCCGCCGCCGAGACACCCTGGACGAGCCCGCCACCGAGCGCGGAGGCGCCGCGGACAATGCTCTCGGTCGCGGACTGCAAACCACCCGCGTTCTGGGTGACGATGTTCGCGAACCGGGCGATCTCGGGGGCAGAATTCCCGAACGCCCCCAACGCGGCACCGGCCAAAGAGGTGAGAGCCTGCTCTGACGGCCCGATCGCCGGGGCCAGCTGCTTCATCGTCTGAGTGAGGGTGCCGGCGAGGTCGTTCGCGTGCTTCAGAGTGGGTGCCATGTTGTCGGCGCCGATCCGGGCCAACTCGTGACCAACACCCTTGATCGACGTGCCGAGGGCGTCCATGCCTGGCAGGCCCGCCGCGGAGGTTTCCGACCGCATCTGCCGGAATTCCTTGTTGAAGCCGCGTATGGCCTCTTGACCCTTGTTCATCAGCTGGCTGTTGTGCGCGAAGTCCTCAGCGACACCGGCCAGCCCTACACCGGCCACGGCCGCCCCGAGAGCGCCCATGCCGATCGCGGAAACACCAGCGACCAGGCCGACCATCATCAGCGGACGGGCGGCCGATCCAGCCATGCCAGCAACGCCGCCCAGAGTGGAGCCGACACCCTCGAACCCGCTCGTGGCGGATCCCAGGGTGTCGCGGAGACCCTTGGCTGCGAGGTCTATCCCGGACAGACCGTTACCTGATCTGCCAATGTTGTTGACGGCGTCGCCGACCTTTGCGAGTTCCTTGCCCGCTTGGCCAGCACTCGCTCCGGTACGGGCGAGATCGGTACCCATCTGGCTGGTATGTCCGGATGCGGTGGAGAATGCCGAACCCATCTCGCCGGCGGAGGTGATGGCCTGCCGGGCGTTCCGGTAGATCCCCATCACCTCAACGGTGGTGGCGTGCGCATCAGCCGCCATCCCACGGAACCCGCGCCCCGCGCTGGCGGCGCCGGATTCGATGGCCCGCATACCGACCGAGCCGGAACCGATCTCGCCGATCGATCCCCGGGCCCGGTCGGCTTCGTTGGCCAGCTGCCGCATTCCAGAGGCCGACCGGGAGATGCTGGACGGTGCCCCGCCGCCCATGATCCGGTTGACGGCGTCCAGGTGGTCGTTCAGCCGCCCAGCGTGATCGGCGGCGCGACCAACATGGTCGCCCATGCCATGGGCCGAACGACCCGCCCGGTCGAAGCTGTCGCCCATCCCCCGGCCGGCGCGGCTGGCACGGTCAGCGGCGTCCCTAACCCGACCCAGGTCACCAGCCAGGCCGCCAACCCCAGACCCATTCTGGCGGACGTTTATGTCAACGTTGACCGTCTTACCGTGCAAAGCATCAATGGCACCCTGGGCGGCCGCGACGGCGGCGAGCGCACCGGAGGCGTCACCGCCGATGTTCACAGTTGCGTCAGGCATGACGACCCCACCTCCGATCGAGGGCTAGCAACACAGGTGGAAACGTGGTCAACTAGTGAGTTATGCGGATCTACCAGCGTGTAGGCGCCAACACTGCTATCAGCTACGGGGTGGGCGGGCTCCTACTCGTGGCGTTGCTGTTCGTCGGCATGCTCGTGGCGATGGGGCAAATGTTCTTGCAGACCCCGGCGGTTCTAGCGTTGTTCGCCGGAGGGTTCGCCGTGATGTTCGCGTCCTACGCCGTGTTCACCCACCGTCGGCACGGCGTGTGGCCGTGGCAGCCGCTACCCCTCGGATCTGACGACACCGAAGATGAGCTGGAGCGCGATCCCGTCGAGAACTAGCCAGCTCAACGAGCTCAGTCGAAGGTCCGGTCGCCCTTTCTGCGCACCCCGACCCGGCACTGGCACATGTTCCCCCCGCCCGAGAGCCCAGCCTCGGCCAAGTCCTCTGCCGGGTCCTCATCGTTGGACTCCGTGAGCAGGCGAAGAATGTTGCCGTTGCACTGCTCGCAGGGGACGTTGCGTGGGTCCTGATTCGCCCTACACGGCCCGCACGCGCCCGGTCCGTGGATGACATACAGCTCGAACCCGGAATCCGACAGAGAGTCTTCCAGAATGTCGTCCGAGGACGGACCGCCACGACTGATGGTGACGTTGATGACCACACCAGCCATCGGCGGCACCCCCTAGTCGTCGCCTGTGAACTCTTCCGGTGCGGGGTCCGGGCCGAGATCGAGTCCCCAGGCCAGGTAGTCCGACGGTTTGCGCCCGAACGGCAGGAAATCGGCGATCCTCCGCTCTTCTCCCGCCTTGCCGAGAATTGAGGTCCGCATCGCCAGTTCGGCGTGCCGGAGATCATCCCCCAAAGCTCCGAGCGGGCCCTGCAGGCGAGCCCAGGCGAGCCACTCCAGCCACACGGACAGACGCATCTCCCGGCGCATCCGCTTCGGGTCCGGATGCCCGCACTGGGCGGCCAGGTAGTGGGCCAGCTGCAGCTCTAGGCTTCCTCGGAGTTTCCCTCTGCGTCCGCGACAGCCTCGTCAGGGGTGGTGTTGTCGTCCCCGTAGTTGGCCTTGTTCGCCGCCGTGACCATCTTGTTCGTGATGGACTTCCCCAGCGGCTTGAGGCGTTTCTCGCAGGCCTCAGCGTTCTGCCACACCCGCTGGCCGTCCCCGTCACGGGTGCAGCGGGCCAGGAACTCGTACTGCTTCGACCCGACCTTGAGCCGGACGACCTGACCGAACTTGTCGTACACCTTGTCCGACCGGTCGAAGTCGTCGTGCTCCCCGGTGGACAGCTCGTGCATCACGTAGGCGACACACGAACCGTCTTCGAGGAGCCAGTCCTCCAGGATCACCAGTTCCTTGTTCAGATCCGGTGGGGGCGCGTTGTCCAGTTCGGCATCGGTGGAGATGATCCGGTACTTCACCTCGGACATCAGAGGGACCGGTCGAAGCTGCGGGCGAACCCGATCAGCGCCTGGACACCAGTGACGGTCCCAGTGGTGGACCAGGACACCTGGATGAACTCGTTGATCGTCTGCGAGGACTGGACGTAGGCCTGCTGCGCCCAGTTGACCGGGGCCGCCAGAGTTCCGGATGCGGTGGAGAACGTCGCTCCGGGGATGTCGGTGTAGGTGCCGCCAGAGGTGGTGCAGTGCTGAACCTTCGCGGTGAACGTGGGGTTGCTGGAACCCTGGATGTCCCACACGTACAGGTAGGCGGCACCGCCGAACGTGGTGGCCCCACCGTAGGCGGTGTTCGCGTCGACCGGGCCCAGGCCGGACGCACCGGACAGCAGGGTCCCCTTCGGAGACAGCACGATGCGGCCCATGTGGAAGGCGCCGCGGGTGCCGAACTCGGTGTTCTCGGTGGCGACGGACTTCTCGTCGAACTTGCTTCCGTCCTTGCCGAAGGACCCAGGGAACATTTCGATGTGAGAGCCGGCGGACAGGCCGCGCTTGGCGATCCACCCGTACACCGGAGACTGGCGCCTCTTGAGCGGCTGCAGCTGGTAGTCGAGGGCGGGGCTGTGAACCAGCTCCATCTTGATCATGCCCTTGGGGATGCCGGGCAGGTTGTTCTGCGCCTCGTTCCCCAGCGTGGTCGCATCCGCCATGTCCACGTCGAAGTCGGAGTCCACCGACTTGATCTGGCTGGTCAGCAGGTAGCGGTCGATACCGGCGTGGCCGTACTGGCCGTGGGAGGCGTCCGCCCCGAGCCTGTTGAGGTCGTAAGCCATGGTGGTCAGCTCTCCTTGCTGGAGGTCGTCGAGGAGGACTCCTCGTCAGGGATGGGGAAGAGCAGGCCGTGAGCGAGCAGCTCTTCGACCTCGTCGGAGCCGGGGACACCGGTGAACTTGGGCTTCGCGCCGGGCCACCCGTCGGCTCCGTCGGGGTCGTAGGAGACGGACACGTCGATCCCGGTCTTCGGGTTGCGTTCCTTGCGGCGGAAGTGGGCCCGTACCGGGTAGTCCCTGGTCTCCGGGTCTTTGGCTGCGGGCATGACAGGGAGACCTCTCCTTGTGCGGGCATGAGAAAGGCCCCCGGACCGTGACGGCGGGGGCCTGGAGTGCGAGGCGGGATTACACGATGTCGGGGGTGAACGTGCTGGCCTGACGGGTGATCGTCAGCGGCTGGTTCGTCGCCGTGGCGGTCGCGGCGGTGCTGATGACCACGGTGGTCGAGTTGGTGACCGACGCGATCGTGGTGCCGCTGGGGATACCGGGTCCGGCGATGACCGCACCCACATCAGCCGGGGATGCGAACGAAGCTGTGGCACTGGTGACCGTGGTGTTCGAGTTGGTCGCCCCATCGGCGACGGTGCGACCCAGTGCGGCGGCGGGCACCACAGACCAGGTGCCGTAGTTGTAGCCGATCGCATCACCGGGGTTGACCTCGAGCACCTGGCCGGGGGCGATGATGACCTCGGCGACGGTGGAAGCACCTGGTTTGGCCACCACACCCAGGCCGGCCCCACCGTTGGGGAGGACAGCGGCCCAGTCGGCGGCGAACTGGGCGGCGAAGGATGCCACCGAACCCTGCGAGTAGGTGGTGAACAGGTAGCGGCGGATATCCGCCACCTTCAGGTACTGGATCCGCGTGTCAGCCACGTCAGAGCTCCTTCAACGTCAATGAGGTGAGTCGGACGGGACTAGTCGGCGCCGATCCGCACACCCAGATCGGCCTCGAGGTAGGTGTTCCGCTTCTCGCGGGTCAGATCCCAGCCCTTACCGGTGGTGGCGACGACGTTCCGTGGTGCCAGCCGCCACAGGGTGTCGTCGATGTCTTCGGAGTGCAGGGCGCTGATGACCGGCCCGAACTTGTCGAACATCCCCGCCATGTCCCGGCGGGACTGCTCCTGGTTCTTCACGGTCAGGTAGAACGTCAACCGGAACGACCACAGCGACGGGGTTTGGAGGTGGTCGACGAAACTGGATTTCTCCGCCTCAACGCACAGCAGCGGAAGCTCAACGATCGGGTCCGGTTTGAACCACTCCACATGCCAACCCGGCTGCAACGGCTCCAGCACCGGCAGCAACCGTTCGACCAGGGCGTCGGACAGTTCGACGAGGTCGGTCACCACCAACCCCAGCCACGGTTACCGCACCCGTAACCCAACCCGAAGTCCGACAGCCCGAACATGGTGCCGTCATACCGGTTGATCGGGGCACCCATGTTGTTTCCGGAATCGGTCATCGCCGCCCCACCGTCGCCGGCGTCCAGTTCGATCTCACCGCACGCAACGGACTTGAGCAGCGCCATCGCCCGCGCATACCGCAACGCCAACGGATCCGATGCCAACAGTTCCGTTTCCTGATACCAGTTCAACCCGGCCAGGTAGGCGGCGATGTCGATCGTCAACGACTTCACCAACGCCGGATACGGCTCCTCGAACGGCAAGGTGTACCGGCCGCGTAGGTAGCCGTCGATCTGGGATTGGGCGTTCTCGATGGCCTCATCCAGCTGGTCATCACCCAGGTCGGCGGTGGAGTTGGGGCGGGAGGGGTCGCGCGCCACCGCCAGCCGGACATCGTTGGCGGTGGCGTACACGACGTCCTACTTGCTCGAGGACCGGCGCTGGTTGGGCTTCGCCTGCGCACTCGCCGGCGAACCCGCCCCGGAACCCTCGTTCGACGCGGATTCCTCGGCTGTGGCCTTGTCGTCCAGGTCGGACTTCGGGTCGCCGTGCAGACGACGCTGCTCGGCCTCCACCCGGCGGTGGGCTTCGGCGTCGTCGCGCTCGATCTGTTCGAGACGACGCTCCTCAGCTTCCTCGTCGGCCTTCTCCTGCTCCTTGCGGAGCTTCTCGGCGTGACCCGGCTCAACCAGGGTGCCGCGCTCGACGAGACCGTCGATGAACAGCTGGTGGTCGTCGTCCAAGTCGTCGCCGATGTCGACCACGTCACCGCGCTTGTACTCGTGGCCCTTGTAGAACCACAGGTCGCCGTTGTACTCGTACTCAGCCATAGCTGATTCCTTTTCGGTAGAATGAAAAGACCCCGCGACCTGCGCGAACAGGCCCGGGGCGATGGCCGACCAATGAGGAGATCGACGTGGCCGAGGGTACCTGTTCAATCGCTGGATGCGAGAAACCGAACCATTGCAAGTCGTATTGCGAGAACCACTATCGGAAGTTCCGCAAGTACGGGGACCCGCTCGCCGGGAAGTCCCATGTCCGGCTGACCGGGACACCCGAGGAGCGGTTCTGGCCCCGAGTGGACAAGAACGGGCCGATACCGGAGCACCGACCCGACCTCGGCCCCTGCTGGTTGTGGACCACCACCGCGAGCACTAAAAACGGCTACCCGCAGTTCCGATGCGGTGACCGGATGGTGCTGGCCTACCGCTTCGCCTACGAAAACGTGACCGGGCCGATCCCCGAGGGGTTTCAGCTTGACCACATGTGCCACAACCAGCACCCGACTTGTTCAGGCGGTCCGGAGTGTCCGCACCGGAAGTGCGTGAACCCGGCCCACCTGGACCCCGTGACCAACGACGAGAACGCGGCCCGCAGAGCTGGGATGCGCTACCCCAGCAGGTTGTGTCGCAAGAAGCTGCACCGCATGACCGAGGGCAACGTACGAATCACGCCTAGCGGGGCCCGTGTATGCATCGCATGCGTCCCCGGACGCCGGGCTGACGTGGATCGGACGTGTCCAGCTGGCCATGAGCGAACCTCTGAGAACACGCGAACGAATAAGAGGGGTTCGCTCGTGTGTCTCGTGTGCCAGCGCGAACTCATGCGTCGGAAAAGATCCGATCAGGTGGTGCCGGTCATCACGAAGACTGACCGCGGCTGGTCGATCCCTACTGCGGACTGGCGGAGCACGTCACTGCGAGATGACTTGCGGGTCTCGTCCCTGTACATCGCGGTGGCCTGCAACGGCACCTCATCGGCGATGAACCCCGACGCCCCGCGCTGGAGGAAGATGACCGTGCCGGCCGGGATCCGCGGCGAGGCGAGCACGTTCAGACCCATGATCTTCTGCGGGAGCAGGCCCGTGTAGCGGAGGTTCTGGTCGGCGATGTCCCCGCCCAGGTACTCCGCGTTGAACTGGGTGGACCGCATGATGTCGAACTTGTTCGTCCGGTTCACGATCATGGTGTCGCACTCGTAGCCCAGCTCCGAACCCTGCGCGTCCTGCGCGGACTCGATGGCCTTCATCGCGGTCAGGATGTCCGACCGGATGTCGGTGGAGCTGATGTTCCAGTGCGCCGACGCCGCACCGGTCTGCACGTTCGCGTTCCCGATGACGGCCTGGACGAAGATGTCATCCCAGGCCCGGGAGATCGAGTTGATGGCCTGCTTCATCTTCAGCGACATCACGTCGATGGCGTTGCGGCGGCGCATCCAGTCCGACACCACCACACCGATGGAGGTTTCCTGGGTGTACACCACGTTCGGGGAACCCAGCGACCCCACACCGACCGGGACCTCGGAGAACTCCGCCCGGGTGGTGATGGTGGAATCCAGGTACAGCGGGGTGGACTCGTGGAACCGGACCACACCGGCCTCTGCGGTGCCGCCGGGGCGCAGCACAGCGTCGGCGATGAAACCCTGCTTGGACTGATCCAGGATGTACTCCGGGATCGTGAGCGGGTCCTTCAGCCAGTCGTTGACTGTGATCTGAGGCCCGTCCTGGGACGAGATGATGGGCAGTGCGCTCATGGTTGGTTACCTGTCCCTCAGAAGAGCCGGATGCGGCCGGCGACGCCGACAGTGAGACCGGCCGGTTCGACACAGCGGCCGATGGCCTGGTCGAACGTTCCGGCGCCGATGGTGGCCACCTGGCCGCTCGCGGCGGAGGTGACGAGCGCGCCGAACGCGATGGTTCCGGCGGCGGTGAGCTTCACCGTGGCCGGCCCGTAAGCCACCGAGGTGGTCTTCGGGGCGGTGCCGAACGCGGTGTTGGAGCCGGAACCGGCCGGGACGGCATCGGTGAGGGCAACACCGAGGACGTTGGACACCACACCGGTGGTGGGCTTCACCTTGCCGGTGGAGCCGTCGACCATGACCAGCTGGCCTCCGGTGACGGTGGCGGAAACTTCGTACGTGTCCGGACCCAGCTGGGTCACGGGGTAGGTGCCTGCCATGTCTGGCCCCCTCTACTTTCCGAGTCCGGCGGCGTTGGCCGCGTCGTGGATGCGCTTGCGTGCGGCCTTCGCCTCGTCTTCAGCACCGTCGCCGTCGTAGGCGGACCCGAGCGGCCCGGACAGGTCGACGCGGCGGCCGTAGGTCTTCGCCACGGTGTGGAGCACGTTCCGCAGCACCGATCCGGCGTCCACGGAGCCGCCCTGGGACAGCTCCACGGTGTGCTTGGCCCCCTTCAGGAGGGGTTCGGCGAGGGCGACGATGGCCGGCGGGATGCCGTAGTCACGTACGAGCTGCTCCCGCTCGTACTTCCACTTCTCCTCGTCCCGCTCAGCCTTGAGCTCGGCGAGCTCGATGGCCTGCCGGTCGGCGGCGGTACGCAGCTCGACCAGGGCCAGGTCGACGGTCTTGTCCTCGTCGGGTTCGACGGCGGCGGCGATGGCCTGCTCGACCTCGGCGTCCTCGTCGACCTCAACGGCAGGCTCGGCCTTGATCGGGGCGACCGCTTCCGGCTTCACCTCGGTCTCGGTCACGGCCTCGTCGGGCTCGGCGAGCTTCTTGATGAGGGGGAAGATGGACCGAACAGCGGCCAGCTCCTCCTCGTTGAGCGCAGTCACAGGTGACTCCTCATGGGTGGGGGTTTGGCCGCCGGGGTCGGCGGGGCTTGCGTTCTCCTGGGGCTGTGCGTCGCCGTCGGGCGTGAACGTGAGGGCCGACAGGTCCAGCACCTCGTCGGTTTCCTCGGAGCACTCCACGGCCTGCCAGGGCGCCATCCCGGACACCCGGGGCGCCCACGTGGCCAGCACGTGCTGCAACGCGGCCTTGTGAGGGGTGGTGCTCTTGCCGTCCTGGCGGACGTAGTCCTCTACTAGCCGCACCGACACACCCAGGTTCGGGTGGTCCCGCAGGATCTGGGAACCCTTGTCGGTGGTGGAGACGGTGGCGAACAAACCCTGGTCGGTGGCTTCCAGGCCGATGACTTCGCCGGCGGCCCGGTCGGGTTCGTTGGTGTGCGAGTTGGAGGCGTCGGCCAGCTGCAACGGCACGGCGTCGAAGGCGCGGGACTTGAACGCGGAGACGATGTCGTTGAGGTACTCGCGGGTGAAGTTCAGCTTCCGGCCCGAGTAGTCCAGGGACCCGACGGGCAGGATCTGCTTGCGCCAGGTGGACCGGCCCAGCTCGATCGCTTCGGACTCGTCCTTCGGGGTGAGGACGGTGACACGTCCAGCCACGTGGAAACCTCCTCGAGGCATGGCAAGGAACCCCGAACCGGTGCGGTGCGGGGTTAGAGGTGTGAGCGGGCTACATGCCCGGCTTCTTGGCCTTCATGGCGTCGTCGGTCTTGTCGGTATCGACACCGTGGGACTTGAGGAAGTTGTCCACCCACGGCAGATCCTCAGCGCCCAACGCCTTGGCCCGGGCGGCGATGTGCGCCACCACCTTCGGCCGGTCATCGGGGCGGGCACGGCCAAACGACAGGATCGCCCTACGCAGGTACTGCACGTTCGGGATCGGCCACGAACCGCCCCCGTTCAGGGAGGTGGAGGCCAGTTTGTCCCGCTGGGACTGGTTGAGGTTCGCCTCGGCGAGCTCGATGGTCATCGGGTCCCCTCACAGTCGGATGAGCACGTCGCCCCGGGCCGGTTTGTACCGGCGGTGCCAGTTGGTGATGGCCTTCATGGTGTCCACGGCGGCGCTGTCCTGGTCGCGTTCCAGCGCCCGGGTGTACAGCACGTCCCGGGGTGGGAGGAGGACCACGATGCGGGTGGCCCCGCACGCTTCGGCGAGCTTCTGGCGGGCGGCCGGTTCGGGTGCACCACGGATGACCCAGGCGGGAACGGTGGAGGTTCGGACGAGCTCGCACAGCGCCTGGTATTCGACCTGGGCGGCCCGGTAGTAGCGGCCCTCATGCCCGTGGTCCCGGGGGGAACCGTTGAGCTTCGCCAGGACGTCGATGTCGAGGACGGTGTCCCCAGGTTTGGCCTGTTCCGCCACGTATGTGCTTTTGCCGGCACACGGTGGACCGCAGACGAGGGTGACGCGGTGTTTCACGAGACGGTGGGGGCAGCTGCGTTGAACCCGCCGACCGGATCACCGGTGCAGTGACAGTGCGGATGCATCATCCCTGGCCGGGCCTCCATCGGGCCGTTCTCCGTCTGCACGACGATCAAGTTGTCGAGCGTGAAGAGACGGCCTTCCAACTCCTCGCAGTCGGGGGTGACATCGCCCTTTTCAGGGTGCGTGGTCCACCGAAGCTTGCCATTGGGGCCAGCCTCTGCGGCTGCCTTGTCCAGCGCGGCGGCCGCTCGAGCCCGGTTCTGCCCAGCCTGCCGGTGCTGGTCCAGGTAGACCTTCTCCTGCCGGACAGCGGTGACGAACAGGTCCACCTTCGACTTCGGTGTCGCCTCATCACCGCTCGAGGTCGACTTCGGCTCCTGCTTGGCCTGGCGGTCGTTCAACAGCAGCGCCCTGGTTAACCGTTTGGAGGCGGCGAGGACGTAGCGGGCACGCATGAGCGGCTCTTCAGCCTTGACGGTGCGCAGCGTTGTGGTGGCTGGGCCGGTCGTGCGTGTAGGTGAGCCGTAGCGTCCACGCCCGGTCAGGGGTGGCGCCATGGCAAGGCGGCCGGCGGCGCGGACAGCACGCGGCTCCAGGCCTAGGGCGACGAGCTTGTCGACCAGTCGCGCCGGCAGCAGCGTGGCTTTCACGGCGGCCACGGAGGCGAAGAACACCACCAGGGCGGCGATGACGGCAGCTTCCTCGGCCGTGTGCTGCTCGTCCTGCTGGTCAGGCTGCGGGCTTGTCACCGAGGCGCCTGCTGCCACGGGAGAACTCCGCCTTCTTGGCCTGCCGGCGCCAGTCGGGCATCTTCTCCCCGAACTTCTGCGACGCCTTACCGGCCTTGGACTGCACCCAGTAGCCGCCCTTGGACATGGTGAACGGGGCTTTGAGGTGGCCCATGTAGTCGAACCGGTCAGCCTTAGCGGCTTGTGGGTCGAACCATTCGGCGGTGACGAAGTTACTGACCCCCACCGAGTCGATGAGGTAGGTGTCGTTCTCCACCGGGTCGGCGCACTCGTAGGCCACCAGGTAGCCCTTGCCGGTGTCGAACCAGCCGGAGCAGTACGGGTCCACGAACGCCTCAGCGACCTCGTGGCTGAGGATGGAGCTGATGGAGTACGGGCCGGTGAGCGCCTTCGCGCCCTGGTCCATCGCCACCTTGGTCCCCACGACGCCCCAGATGTGCTCTGAGCCGTCCTCTGTGTGGTAACCCAACGCCTGCGGGTCGTCGAGCTCGTCCATGACGGTGATGACCCGGGCCGTGGTGGGCAGGGTGGTGCCAGCGTCCAACCACTTCACCGCAACAGGGGCTAGACCGTAGGCGGGAGCGACGTGCTGGGTGATCTGCTTGGCGCAGGCGGCGACACCCTTCTTCATGTCGGCGTCGGAGACCTGGGTGGAGTGGTTGGCGACGTAGATCGTCGGGTCCATCGTCACGTCGCTTCCCCGGATCCGCGCAGCTTGCGCTTGAACTCCTCGAACCTGGCCAGGTAGTCGGCGTCGGACTCGCCAGGGAGGCGCGGGAAGTCGACTTCCACGGACTTGCCGTGCAGCGACTCGATGGCGGCCTGGACGCGGGCGATCTCGGCGAGGAGGCCAGAAGCGTCCCTGCTGAACGTGACGTTCACGTTGGCCATCGGTCCACCTCCACGGGTCTTGAGCTGCGAGGCGAATTCGTAGCCGAGCCTGATGCCGCCGTCCAAGTACGGACCGACGCTCACCGTCGCCTCCGGTCCCGCTTGCTCGGGTTGCGCGCCGGAGCCTTCATCGCGTTCAAAGCCTCAACGGGGTCACGACCTTCGTTGGCGGCCACGTTCAGCTCGGTGGCCACGTCGATCGCGGCCGCCAGCTGTGCCGCCTGCTCCGCCTCAGGGGTGCCCGTCAGCGGCTGCTGGGCGGACGGGTTCGCCATCGGTGTCGGCTGGGATGCGGCCGCGACCTGGGCTGCCTGAGCGGCTTCCATCTCGGCCTGCATGTGGTCGCCCCACTGCACCACCACGTCTTCGACGTCCTTGTTGTCCAACCCCAAAGCGGACGCGGTTTGGTTGAGCAGCATCGCGGTGAACTGGAACGGCACATTGGGCTTGGTGGCGGTGATGATGGACTCCATCAACGCCAAAGCCCGGTCGGTCTGCCGGTTCCCGATGGGCTGGAAGTGCAGCTGTGGGCATTCCTCGTCGGGGCCGTAGTTGTAAGCCACCAGGTCACCGATGAGGCCACAGTTGATCTGCTCGGCCATCTCATCCGCCCGAGCCTGGGAGGACTGCAGGTAGAACTCCGACTGGTCCGCGGACAACGCGTTGGAGCCGGCGTTGGACATGGACGCGTTCTGCGCCAGATCCGTGAACGACGCCAACACCGACTGGGTCTGCATGGAGGAGAAGTAGAGGATCGCCTTCTGGAACTGGTCCGCGCCCCGGCCGGAGGACTCGACAACGTCGAACACCTTCTGCGCCGAGTCCGGGCGGTAGGACAGCGGGACAGTCGCCGACGCGCTAGCGGACGCCAACATTTCGGCGTTCTGCTGGGCCTGGGTGTCGTCGTCGCCGTACACCAACACCTTCGGCAGGGACTGCTGCTCCAGGTACTGGCACCACAGGAACTCAAGCTTCTTGATGTTCTGCCAACACCGGAGGCTGACGTCCAGGTCGGACACCCCGGAGATCGGTTCCCGGTACGCGCCGTAGGTGAACACGAACGACCGGTTCGCGGGGATGTCCACCCACCCCAACCGGTTGCCCAACTGGGCTCGTTTGGCGAAGTCGGTGACCGGGTTCAACCGTTGCCGGAACCCGTCCGGCTCCCCTGTGTCGTCCCGGAACGACGCCTCGCAGGCCACGGCGGGGCGTAGGACGATCTGGTCGTACACGACCTGGCCGGCGTCGAGGGCCCACAGGGTCTCGAAGAACGCCCGCCGGTAGGCGAATGCTGAGGTGCACTGGTCGACGATGCGGTTGATCAGCGGTTCCAGGTTCGCCTTCACCAGCGCGGCGGCACGCCTGGAGCCGCCCTTGATCTCCCAGTTGGCGCTACGGATCGGGAGGGTCAGTACCTGCTCGAGCTTCCGGGGGTTCCCGTCCTCGGCCAGCATGGTGCGCATGGCCCGGAGGTCGAGGTCGCCGTACTCGTAGACCTTGCCCCAGTCCTCGAAGCTGCGGTACAGCCTCAGGTCAGGGTTGAAAGAGTTCGCCAAAGCTGGGCCGGCGAGCTGCCGCCTTTGCGCGGAGGTCAGGGAGACCGCGGAGCCGTTCGTTGCCATCAGGCCCAGCTCCCCCCACGGTTCGAGTAGGCGACAGGACGGAGGGGAGGCTTATCGGCGTCGTCAGCGCGGGGGAACGCGTCCACCCAGCACGCCATCGCCACAGCGTCACCCAGGTCCGGGGAGTGGCCGAGGCGTTTCTTCACCGAGTCTTTGTCCTCCACCCACAGCACCCCGCCGGCACGCGGCTCATAGGTGGGGGCGGTCAGGTCGGCGGTCAAATCGTCGTCGGGGGGCAGGCACAAACTCGCACCCAGCGCCGGGTCGAGGAGTTCGCGCAGGTTGTACCAGGAGGCGACCCGGGTGTTCGCCATCTTCCACGACCCTGAGGAGTCGCGGCGTTTGGTGGCGGTGGAGCCGTTGAACGCCCGCACCGAACACCCGGCGCGGCGCAGCTGGTCGACCACTCCGGCTCCGACGCCGACCACGTCAACCACGGCGAGGCCTTGCACCGTTGACCGGAGCCGGGCCTGCACCAAACCGGTCGTTTGGGTGGTGTCGAGCTTGGAGAACGACTCGATACCCAGCACCACATCGCCTTGCCGGGTGGCGATGGCCGTCTTGTCGTCCCCGTACCGGGCGACGTCGACCCCGAAGACCTTGCGGCCTTTCGGTTCGTGGATGCCGTCGTAGTTGTCGTTCCACTCACGCCACCGGTTGTTCGCGGCGATGACCCAGGACAGCGGGATGAGGCCGTCTTCGGAGTCGGAGAACTCACCCCGAACTTTGACCTGGTACAGCGGGGAGTTCTCACCCCACCGGACCCTTTTGTCCTCCACCCACTCCGGGGACACCAGCCCGTCCAGCACCTTCTGCGGGACGTCCTCACCGGTCCAGGCGGGGGTGTCGAAGGAGGAGATCTTGATGCGGTTCCAGCCCGGTTCAGTGGTGCACACCTTGTGGAACTGGGACCCGAGACTGTCCGGGTTACCGACCGCGCACACCCTGGACGCCGGCGTGGTCACCAGGGAGTCGATGGCGTTCCAGATCTGGGCGGGCACCCCGGAAGACTCATCGATGACCGCCAGCACACCGACGGGGGCGTGGATGCCCTGCATGCCCTGGTTGTCGGTGTCAGCGGGTTTGCGGCCGAACGCGACCAGCTCGGACCCGATCTTCCACTCGGCGTTCTGGGTGACATACCCGGGCAGGTTGCCCCGGGCGTGCATCTGGGCGATGTAACGCCACAGGATGGCCCGTACCTGCGCCCAGGTGGGGGCTGTGGTCACCACGAACACTTCGCCGGGGTCGTGGACGTCGAGGTACCAGCCGACGAGCCTGGAAGCCAGGTGGGACTTCCCGACACCGTGGGAGGACTGGACGGAGGTGAGTTTGTTCTCCGCGACCGAGCGCATCACTTCGGCCTGTTTGGACCACACCGTTTCACCGAGGCGCTCCTGCACCCAGGCGACGGGGTCAGCTTTCCAGCGGTCCCGCTGGTTCTGGACGTCGAACCGGTCAGCCAGTGAGGAGGCGAAGCTCATGCCGCCCCCAAGTGGTTAGCCGACGAGACGGAGGTGGTGGGCCAACCGTGCGGAGGCCTGCCGTTTCTGGTCGACGTCCAAACCGAGGTCGTCGAGGGCGGCGATGAGGGCGCGTTCGGCGATGGACGCTTGGGCTTCGGCGATGCGGACCTGGCGTTCGGCGATGCCGGCGGCGATGGCTTTCACCGCGAAGTTCGCCGCCCGGTCCCGTTCCTGCGCTTCCAGGGTGACCAGCCCGCGGATGTATTCGCCGGTGGGGCCGAATTCGCCGTAGGCCTGGGCGACGAGGGCTTCTCGGAGGCTCTTCGATTCCCCGACGTGCTGCTCGAGTTCGATGGCGTACCGCTCAGCCCTGGCTACTGACTGGGACAGCAGGCGGAGGAGGGCTTCGCCGGGGTCGATGGTGGAGTCCCCGAGGCCCCACTTGGTGGCTTCGAGTCGCACCGCTGCCAAGGCTTTGACTTGGGGGGCTTTGCCGCCGTGGCGCCAGCACACTGTTCCGCCGGGGATGGCTTTGAGGGAGCAGGGGTTGCCTTGGCGGTTCTTACCGGCGCAGGAAGCCATGGGGTGCCTCCTGGTCCTTGGGGTCTAGTCGTCTTCCGCCTGGGCGTTGCGCCACTCTTCGTAGGCCTGCCATTCGGCGAGCTCGACGTCGGTCATGTCACGCTCAGTAGGCTCCGGGCGGTGAGGCTTTGGCATTTTCGTCGCCCTGTGTAACCGGTCAGGCCGGTTGTGCCGCCTTGGAGAGCTCGGATCTGGCGTCCAACAACCGGTCCCGGTCCAGTAACAGGCCATCCATCTCGAGGACGGACACGCACGTTTCCATGCGCTTGGCCAGCTGGCGGAGGTGGACGTCCACGGAGCTCACATCACGGCACGGGTAGCGGCCGGTGACGCCCTGGACGACGTCAGAGATCGGTGGCTTACTGGGCCAGGAGATGGTCACGACGACCTCCCTATGCTCCCCCGAGGCATGAAAAAGCCCGGCAGTCTCGGAAGACGCCGGGCAGCTAACCTCGCGGACAGAAATTGCGAGGATGACACACAGTAGCGTTCGCCCTGATCATCCCGCAACTCCCCTCCGGTCACGGGTGTGTCACGCCGCTTCCCGGCTGCTGATTTCGTGCAGCAGCTCGATGACGTCCCCGACGCGGTACACCGGTTCTCGGGGTCGGTCCGGCAGTGGAGGGTGAGCGGTCAGACGTCCCCGGTGGGCGAGCCCGCGGATCATCGAGGCGGTGAGTTGCTGTTGCAGCAGACCTGGGAGGGCCCTGGACATCTCGGTGGCGGTGAGCAGCTGGTCCTCGGCTTTGGTGAGCATCCACTTGCGGCGGGTGTCGATGTTGTAGTCGCGGGCGCAGTTGCGGCAGGACACGTCGGAGGCACGGGGGTGGGCGTACAGGTCGACCCCGCATTCGTCGCAGGGGCCGGCGTAGACGTGCTGGAGGGGTTTGTCGACGGTGCGGCCGGCCATGATGACGCAGTAGCCGATCTCGTCGGCGATGTCGCCGGCCATCTGGTCGTCCTGGATCTCACCGAGGAAGCACCGCAGGAACGACGCGGCTTTCACTGGATCGTGCTCGGGGGCGGGGATGCCGCGACGCTGCGCGACGTGGTCGGCCCAGGCTCGGAGCGTGTCGGTGAGGTCCCTGCGGGCCTCCATGGGGCCCAGACGTAGCGGCAGTGGGTGTTCGTCGGTGGAGCGGCCGTCGGTGTCGCCGAGGCGGTCCTGTTTAGCGATGGTGACCTGCAGGTCTTCGCAGAGCACTGGTACGGCGTCGAGGTCCCGACGGAGGACGTCACGGCAGGTGACGCAGATGAATCCGTCGTGAGCTGGGCGGTCGCATTGGGGGGCGGCACAAACGGGGGTGGACACAATCGGCCTCCGGTCGGGAGTACTCTTCCGGGTGATCGCCTCCCGCGCGGTGATCAGGTTGGTGGAACCGCAGTAGGTGCCGGCCCCGTCGCTACGCTCCCGCTCCCCAGCGAGGCGCGACGGGGCCGGTGGCTTTTAGGGGTCCGACTCGTCCTCGTCGTCGTCGTCCTTGGGTGTTGAGCCACCTCCGGAGAGGAGACGGCGGATCTCACAGTCCAGTTCGTCGGAGGTCACGCGGCGTCCCTTTCCACACGTAGAGCAGCGTCATGAAGAGCGATGAAAGGGCTCACGTCGGAGGTGGAGTCTGCGGTAACGGCATCCCAGCAGGTCACGTGACCTTTCCGACCGCAGGACTCACAAACCCGCTTGGGGTCAGGGAGATGGGAAGTGCCGGTGAGGCGGGCGATCAGCCGACCAAAAGATGAGATTTCTCCTTTTCTTTTCGCCCGGCTCATGAGCCACTCCGGTTTGGCCTGGCGGTGTCGGCCATGTTCGCGGCGTCTATCAACTTCTGGGCGATCAGCGTGGCGCCGGCCGCTGTGACTGTGACCTTGCAGGTGGCTTCGGAGAACTCCAGCGCCAGGACGACGGCCGGTTCGTCTCCGGACAGGTCGACGGACACTTTCAGGCCGTCAGCGGCGGAACGGTTCTCCTCGATGATTCGAGGTTCACGCCTGGTCCAGCTCACGCCGCTTCCTCCTTGCCGTCGGGTGCTTTCCGCTCCGCCATCAGCCGCTCAGCTTTGGCTCGTTCCCACGCATCGATCTGCGCCATCCACGCAGGCTCTGGTGGGGCGTCGGAGACAAGCCGTAGGTCAGGTCCGGGTGGGGGTGGCGCGCAGCCCTGGATGGGTGGGAGTTCCGGCCCGTAGGTGGGGCCGCTGGTCTCCCGGAGCCAGCTGGCGGCGTGTTGTGGGGTGCAGAACTCGGGGTCGGGGGAGGTCGCGGGGATGGGTTGCCGGCACCAACCACACTTGTCTGCCCACTGGAACGGCTCTGGCGGTCGATGCGTCCAGGCGGGCTCAACCGGTGCGGGGACGGTTGCGGGTGGCTCAGCGGCGGCCTGAGGGCGCACAGGGCGGGTGTTTCGCCGCCACGGCCAGCGCAGGACGGGCAGGAGGTGGATCACCGGCCCACCAGCCACATCCAGAACCCGATCAGGGCGAAGCATCCGAAGCAGATGACGACGACGCCCCACATCTCGGAGTTGTTGCTCGGATACCCCTCCGGGGTGCACGAGGTCAGGACGAGCAGTAGCGGCAGTAGCAGGACGCCCCGATTCACGCTGCGCCTCCGACATCCCGCAGCGCGTGGTTGATGAACTTGTCCACTCGGGCCCGCTCGGCGTCGTAGTCCCTACGCAGCGTGCGGGTGTCCTCAGTGCCGCCGAAGTGTGCAGCCAGTGCTTCGAGAAGCGCCTTGGCGATGGACTCCTCCACATGCAGTTCCGGCGGTGGAGTGCTGTCGCCCGGGTCGCGCGGCTCGATGGTGGCGAAGCTGGAGTTGCCGCCGAACTCGCTCAAGTACTGGACGGTGCCGTCAGCAACCTGACGTCCGATGATGATGCTGACGTTCATGGTCACCGGGTTATACCGGGCCAGGGCTCGCCACCCACGTGGGTCGTTCACTCGCCGACTCCCGTCTTGACAGGGATGGAGAAGAGGTTCCAGCCGTTGGACATCGCCACGGCGAGCACCGCATGCCAGGTGAACCGTTCGATGTCATGGGCCGGAGTCGAGGTCGGCGGAAACTTGGGGTCGCACGGGGTGCAGACCTGCATCCGTCGGCCCAGCCATCCGTCTCTCCACGGGGACCGCCGGAACTCATACCGGACGTTGCCGGTGAGGTCTCGGGCTTCGAGGGGACGGTCTCGGCAGACGTCCTCGTTGGGCATCTCGATGCGCCACTCCTGTGACTCGTCCAGGATCTCCACCACCATCAGGCACTCACCTGCCCGGTCAGCAGGTCGATGTACTTCACGGCGACTCGGCACGGGAACGAGCGGCGGAGATGGCGGACCACGGTTCCCCGGTCGTCGACACTGGCCGCCCACCCCAGGGCATCGCAGGTCGGGCAGGTGATCGGGTCCTCGTCGAGATCCCGGATCGACTGCATCTGCTGACGCCAGTCCGGAGGCAGAGGCCGGCCGTCATCGCCCGTCATGACCAGTTTCGGCTTGGCCATCAGTTCGTCCCCTCCACCACTCGGGCGGTGAGGGCAGCGACACGGAAGGCGCGGGTGGCACGCTTCGCATCGGCCTTCCGGGAGTAGCTCTGCGACGGCGAGATGATCTCCCCGTTCGCCGCCACCAGCCGGAACCGCCACCTGCCGGAAGCGTCGGGGAAGATCTCAAAACGGGCGAGCTTGGCCATCAGGCTGCTTCTCCTCTGATCGAACGGGCTATATCGCACTTCTCCACATGCGCCAAAGCCATCAACTCCGCGTCTAACCGGTCCCCCGATTCGCAGAACAGGACGCACTGGCACGGCAGGACGATCACCGGGCGACCCAACGGGTGCAGACGTCTGCCTGCCGGGTGCCGGGCCATGTGCGCCAGCAACGACTCCACCTGCTTGGCCCGGATCCGTTTGTGGCGGCGGATGAGGAACCCCAACACGGCGGCGGCACCGAAGCCGGCGCACACCCAGAAGCCGAGGATGGCCAGGATGAGCAACAGGGTGGGATCCATCAGGGCGTCGCCCCCGCGATCAGGGCGCGCTTCAGATCCTCGTAGCAGCGGACCTTGTTCATCAACTGCGACCTCTCGGTGTGGCATTCGATGACGATCCCGGTCTCGATGTGGGTGACGCGGACACCCCGGCCGTAGTTCTCGTGCGCGAGCGCACCCGGCGGGTCATAGAACTCGATGCTCAGGTCTTCGGCGTACACCGTCGGCGCGGCGTTGACCGCCATCACCACCTGCTTGGCGAGCTCGGCGGTGTCCATCAGGCCCACCAGACGGTCACCGATGTACAAGGTCCGGCCGACGCTGCTACCTACGCGCCAGTGCTCGCTCATCGCTGCCTCCGGTTCAGCCAGTCGGCCACGAACTCATACCAGTCCTCTTCAAGTCGGCTGATGTCGTCACCGGCCTCTTCCCACCACGCCCGCTCAGCCGCCCGCACGTCCTCGGCCGTGATGTGGGCCGGGGGCTGGGCGGCGGCTTCGGAGAGGACGGCGCGAGCTACGGCGATCCAGTGATGCTGGTTGTCGCGGTCGCCGCGCCACCAGGCTTCGCTCCATGAGTCAGCGCCGTACAGAGTCCGCCTACTGGCCGCCGCTGCTGCCCGACCAAGCGCAACTAAGGAGGGGTCGTATTCAATCCCGGTCGCTGGGTCGATCAGAGGGTGCGCGCTCATCGCCCCTCCCCTTCGGCGTGCCACGGGCACGGGGCGTTCGGGTCGAGTGCCGCCGCGTAGCAGCAGAAACCCAACCGTCGGGCTCGCTCCTGCACGATGTCGAGCTCGGCGTGAATGCCCCGCGCGGCCTCCGGTGCGCCCACGCCGCAGCAAGTACCGGGGGCGCACCGGGATGGGCCGTCGCACTCGGGGCACCAGCCTCGTGGTGGGCCGTCTCGCAGGTCGTCGCTCACGAGTTCCCCTCGTTCCGTTTCCGGTGGCTGTCCTCAGCGAGGGCCTTCCTGATCGTCGCCTCGGACGGGCGCTGGTATCCGGGCGTGCGACGGTGTAGGACGTGGGCGATCATGCGGCCCAGCTGCGTCAGCTTCGTGTCCCCGGGCAGGCCGTCGACCGCTGGCGTCTTATCCCAGGTCTCGTCCTCGTCCCAGTAGGCGGCGATCATCCCGGCGATCTCGTCGGAGATGTCGCACGCGGCGCAGTCGCGCTCGTGGAGCAGCTCGGAACGGGGTGGGATGTCGAAGATCAGGTTCAGTAGGCGTTGCGCGGTCTCGTCGTCCGGCTCCGGCGGCGTGTAGTCCATGAGGTAGTCGTGTGCGCTCATCGCGCCTCCCACCGCCCACGAGTCGTGGAACCCGCCGTCGCGGCGTTCTCGCACATGAACCGACCGGCCCAGCAGTCGTGCTCACCGCACATGTCGCACACCTCGTCCGGGTCGCCGTTGCAGCACCCGCAGACGGGGTCCAGGCCCAGGAACTCGCACGCGCCCCCCTGGCCGGTCCAGTTGCGGCACAGCTCCTGCTCGCAGTTCCTCATCGCCCCTCCCCTTCGAGCAGGGCCCGGATCTCCGCGACGGGCAGGATTGCCGGGAGGCGACCGCCCACGATGTGGGGGGCACGTGCCTCTGCCTCGTCGCAACGGGCCAGCACCGCCGCGATCAGGGCGCGCTGACGGTCCAGCTCGGCGAGCACGACCTCGATGGCGAGGTGGCGTTCATCCCTGGTCCCGTCGAAGTCGCAGTCATAGGCACGGAGAATGCGCTCCGCTCCAGCCAGTTCCGCCGCTGCCCGGTCAGGGGCGGGGCCGGGGGCGGTCACGACTGCCCTCCAGGTCGCGGGGGTCGGCTCTGTCGTTCCACGTACTCGCGCTGCATTCGAGCCAGCTCCTCAGCCCAATCGCACCCCGGACGGCAGGGCTCGTTCTGGCCCGCCCCGCACGAAGAGCACGGACCGCCCCATCCTTCGTCCTGCTCAGCCACGTTCCTGCTCCTCGGTCTCGATCTCGGCCTGCCCGC